>Ga0256405_10000648_pt1 | contig 111101 bp, 95 predicted proteins | sample RumenRJG_02DNA_FD_189096 | JGI IMG/M metagenome (GOLD analysis project Ga0256405, IMG submission 189096) | Bovine rumen microbial communities from Lethbridge, Alberta, Canada - RJG_02 | ecosystem: Host-associated > Mammals > Digestive system > Stomach > Rumen | place: Canada: Alberta...
CCCGAATGCTAAATGCCGTCCGTTAGTAGGTGAATACAAAGATGAGTACACTTTGCATACCCTTGCCGTAAAGGAAATACCTATTTATGGCGAACCGGATTCTGTAACGTTCTGGGCTAAGTGTGATGCCTCCGCCCTGTGGGGAATGTGGGTAGCAGAAGAATACGATGGCTCTTACCACGATGTACAAGAGATATCCCGTTTGGGAGACCCCAACATCACATCGAACTATCAGCGCTATAGTTTCCCGTTGCATCGTAATGCTACTGCTGTGAAACTCTATACCAAGACGGGTGCCACGATGACTCGTACTTTCAAGAATGTGGAGATCCCGCTGGCTAAGTATCTGGAGTTGGCAGAGAATACGATGAATTTCTCGCAGGTGGATAAGGGCTCGACCAAGACGCAGAGTTTCTACATCAACTATTCGAACCTGACCGGTGTGTTGGATGTAGAGATGGAGAATAAAGAGAATACACAGTTTACGGTAGTTACTACTACAGTTGGTGAGGACTGCGGTGATATAGGTCAGAACGTACGTATTGATATCAGTTGTACGGGTAGTACGTTAGGTACAGAGAATAATACCATAATCGTTCATAACGCGGATCAGAGTCTGAGTATTCCGGTATCGGCTACAGTAGTACTGCCTTCACAAGCGATTACCTGGGAGCCGGCAGTTAATGTGCTGACGACCGATGAAGTCGTATTGAGTGCAACGGCAACGAGTGAACTGCCGGTAAGCTTCACTTCCGGCAATACAGATATTGCTGATGTAGTATATGAGGGAGGCGTTTATTCGCTGAATATTAAGAGCTACGGAGACGTGGAAATCACGGCGCATCAGGCAGGCAACGAGAACTGGAGTGCAGCAACGGACAAGACGCTGACCTTCCATATATCGCGCGTAGTGCCGACTATTCTGGCTAATCCTACCGCAACAGGTGTGGTTCTGCCGAATACCTTGGCTGGCTCGACACTGGAAGGAGGAAGCGTAGAAGGCGGTATTGCCGGAACGTTCCGTTGGGAAGATGAGACGATCAACGTCACCAAGGGCGTGGCTACCTATACCGCAGTCTTTGATCCGGAGAACGATGATTATTATGAAACCGTGCCGGTTGAAATCGCTGTGCCTATCTTGAAGACTCCGCAGACGATTACTTGGAGTCGTGCAAACGAGAGCGAAGAAGGATGTTCGGATATAGTGATTCTGGATGCTACAGCCTCGAGTGGTCTGCCTATTACGTATCACTCTTCGGATAGTACGAAAGCTTATGCGATAGATGCAGTAATCAATGAGGTGGCTGTTAAGAAGTTGTATATCCTCAAAGGTGGTGATGTGACTATTACGGCTGTTCAACCGGGTGATGAAACGTTTGCAGCAGCGCCGTCGGTATCGAAGACGATCACGCTCATTCGAGTACTGCCGATCATTGAGACGCTACCTACGGCAACGGATATGTTTGTACACCATTTCTTGAGCAACTCGACTCCTCAAGGAGGTGTGGTTAAAGCCGGTGAGAACACCATATCCGGTGTGTTCAACTGGGCGAATGATGGTGCAGAATTAATGAATGATCCGGGAACCAATCAGCGTACTGTTGTCTTCCATCCGTACAACTCGGATTTCTATCAGGAAGTAAGTGCTGTGATTAATGTAGAAGTACAACGTTTTGCTCCGACCATCATTCATAACTTCACGACGGAGACCAAGGTATATGGAACAAAATTGAGTGAGTTTACAATAAACGGCTCAGGTAAAGGTTATGACTATACCGACCCTGCCAATTATGAGATTGATGGTACTTTCGCTTGGAAAGATGAAAATTATATTCCTTCTGTTTCGGACGCGTATGCAACCATGGTATTCCACCCGACGCATACGGAATGGTATGACGATGTAGAGTTTAACGTGCCTATTACTATTACGAAGGCAACCATCATTAGCGCAACGGCAACAGCGTCTATGTTCTACGGCCAGGTATTGGGCGATGCTGTATTGACAAATACCACGCAAGGTATTGTGAATGGTACGATAGGTACTGTGGCCGGTACGGTAACATGGGATTCTTCGTTGGATATGATGGAATACTATACAGAGGGTACTCATCCTGGTCTGTCGATTCGTTTCACACCGACCGATCCTAACTATGAGCCGATTGAAATAGCAGGAACAGCAGTATTGACAGTAGAGGCAGGTTATGTGTTCGATGGTAACAATGGTGAAAGTACGGTATGGAATCTTAATGAGAACTGGCAAGGTAACGAGACTCCGATGAATAATGAGAAAGTGGTGATTTTGGCAAATGTGGATGTTACCGGTGAGATTACTGTAGATGCCATGACAATCAAGGAAGGTGTGACCGTGACGGTAAAAGATGGCGCAGTTCTGACGATAGGAAACAGCGATTCGTATATCCGCACTGCGTACGGTAACCTGCATGTGGAGAATGGTGGTCAGGTAATCTTAGGTGAGGGTCAACTTAAGGTAGGTGACTTCGTGCTGGAGGCATCGATAGGAGATATGAGTAGATCGGCATCATCCGGACAGGTGAACGGTGAAGACAAATTGAAGGTGGAAGGTGAAGCTTACTTCCAGGTTAGCTTTGATCCGCGTGGCGCTATTGACTATGGTTGGTATGACTTTACCGTACCTTTCGAGGTAGAGGTGCTGAATGGCGTATATGACTCTTTCGGTAATAAGTTGACCAATAATGTAGATTATGCGGTTATGGAGTTCAGTGAGGAAAGACGCGCGACGAACTCCGGAAGACCGTGGATTTGGTTCTCTGGAACGATGCAGCCGGGTAAGTTATATACCATTACCTTGGATGACGAAAAGAACTGGAACACCTTCCTCTTCAAGAAGAAAACCGGTTCGAATGTTTTGGGTAATAGTTCTTATGCTGCATCTTGTTCGAATAATGGCGAAACGACAGATAGAGGATGGAATGGACTTGGTAACGGAACATTGCATTATTGTCAGCTGAATAGTTTGCCTTCAGAAACAAAAATCCAGGTGAATGATCATACCAATAAATGCTATGTGCAAAAAGAGGCTTCGGAATATACCTATGCAGTAGGAACGGCATTCTTTATACAAGTTCCTAATGTGCAAAATATTGATCTGAGCTCTGTGAGAGACACGCGTAACTTCTTGGCTCCGGCACGTGAATCACGTACGGTAAATGAATTCCGCTTGGCTCTTAAGGCAGAGAATGAGAGCTTATCTGACCATCTGTGGGTTTCGGCAAGCGAAGAGGCTACGGGTGAGTACACAATCGGTCATGACCTGCTGAAGATGGGTACGCCGACCGATGCTAAGGTGGCGCAAGTCTGGACCAATGCGTATGGTATGCAGCTTTGCGATATCGAGATGCCGCTTAAGTCCAACAAGGCTTCGACGAACTTGTCCTTGTACGCTCCGGTCGCAGGTACTTATACCTTGGAGATCGAGAAAGCACCGGCTGATGCGATGCTGTACCTGACGAAGAACAACCGCGTCATCTGGAACCTCACGATGAGTCCGTATGATTTCGATTTGACCAAGGGTACGACCGAAGGTTACGGTCTGCGTATCGTGGCTGAAACGCCGCAAGTGACGACAGACTTTGAGCAATCAGAATTCAGTGATCAGCCTTCAGTACGCAAAGTGCTTATCGATAATGTACTTTACATCATTACGCCGGAAGGTAAGATGTACGATATCGTAGGAAAAGGTGTAAATTTTTAAGATAAATTTGCGTATATCGAAAAAAAGCAGTACCTTTGCACCCGATATGCAAAAAAGAACGTACTACATACCGACGATAGAAGTTATAGACATGAGAGGAGGCTTCCCTTTGATGGCTATAGCAACCAGTAAAGAATACAATCCTGCTCCACAACGTCAGGAGAAGGCATTCTGATTATCGGAGATGTTTCGCCCAGCGGCGAAGATAGATGAACCACTCCTCAGCACTTGTTGCTACGGGGTGGTTTTCTTTTGTGGCTCCGCAACAGGTTAGATAGAAATGACAGGTCGCCATTTCTGACCGCTTCGCTGTACGACCGCTGTTGCTGTACGACCGCTTCGCTGTACGACCGGCTTTGCCTGTAAGATTGAGAAGACAGAGGTTGTTCTGCTTGTCTTGGACAATCTCGCCGGCAAACGCTTTGGGGATGAAGACAGCCAGACCGACGGTTTCTTTGGCGTACTTGGCGGAGTCGTTGACGGGCCAATCGGTACCAAAGGACACTAAGAGTGTCCCATTTGGTAATTGGAGATTGAAGATTGAAGATTGGAGATTTGCGCCTTTGGCCGGAATCGTCTGTACTCCCGTACAAAGCCCCTCGACAGCCTCGCTGAGGCTAACATCGCAGCGCATATCGCGATGACCGGCACGCATGGTATAGCGGGTGGTGAGGTCGACTAGGGGACTAGGAACACTAGGGTCCCTAGGCGTCTTAGGATTCCAGCCTTTGACGGCAACTTCGATGGTTGCGGAGGTGCGGGACTGCGAAACGATCCGTTGCGAGCGTTCTGCGACCGGCTCGATATGGACGTGTTTCTTGCCGTTCCAGTACTTGACACTACCGACACCTACCGTACCCGATACACGCAATATATCATCCCCGTAGCCTTCGGCAAGAAGACTGTCGTTGGGGTACCAGTGACTTTGCGCTAACTCTAACTGCGGTTTGCGTTTGCAGTACGGATCGATGGTCTGTTTGCGATCGAAATAGATCCGGTACGCCATCAGTTCGCTCTCTACCGCTACACCGTGGTGATGAAGAGAATGGTAAACATCCTCTTTCTCATCGGTCGTCCTCCACTCGGTGATCGGATAGCAATGACGCATTTTAGCGCCCTCATAGAGGACGGCGTAACCAGATCGGACAGAGTCCGCGGGGGTACCAATCTTCCAAAAGGAAGTCGCTATGCGCGGCTGGCATGCCGCGCATAGCAGAGCTATTATCGAGATGAAGAGACCTCGAGATCTCGAGATTTCGATGGATTTATTAGTTGATCTTAACATTCTCTACCGTCGGAGCGAGGGAGAAGGCTTCGCCTTTCTGCGCTTGGATATTGACATTGTCGATCACGAGACCGTTCGTTTGACGGAAGAGTGCACCTTCGGTCGCGCTCATTTGGATATTGCGGAGCGTGACGTTCTGGATCTTCATCTCCGGCAGACCGTTGAAATAGATGGCGCGTTTGATATTCGCACCTTTGACGTTCTCGATGACGATATTCTTGAAAGCCGGGGTCTCTTCGCTTACTTGCGGAGCCTCTGCATTCATACGTGCGGCGAGTTCCTCTTCGGTCTCTTCGCCGGCACCCTTACCTCCGTAGAAGAGGTCAAAGAGCAGACCCTCGTTGGGGATATTGATCATGTTGACACCGTTGATGAAGATGTTCTCCACTACCCCACCGCGACCACGGGTTGATTTGAAACGCAGACCGACGTCTGTACCGATATAGAGGTTGTTGCGCACTTCCACATTCTTGATACCGCCCGACATCTCCGAGCCGCATACGAAACCGCCGTGACCGTGATACACCACGCAGTCATCGACCACCACATTCTCCGTCGGGATACCACGATCGCGACCGGGTTTATCCTTACCGGATTTCATGCAGATCGCGTCGTCACCCACGTCGAAGGAACAATGTGCGATGACCACATTCTTGCAAGATTCTACATCCACACCGTCGCCGTTCTGGCTGTACCAGGGGTTACGCACCGAGACGTTGTTCATCACGATATTCTCGCAGCACATCGGATGGAGGTTCCAGGCCGGCGAGTTCTCAAAGGTCACGCCCTCGAGAAGGATGTTCTTGCAGCCTACGAAATGGAGCAGCACTGGACGGAGGAAAGATTTCACGACTTGCCAGAGGCTGTCATCTTCGATAACCGGTACGTTCTGATCAAGGCAGTAACTCTGCGCAAGCACCGACGCACTATCCGGATACCAGATATCATTCACAACGACACCACCCTTCTCTTTGAGGTGTTTCTTCCATTGTCCCGGTGCCATTTTGTTCTTCTTGATGGGTCGCCACCAATCGCCGTTGCCGTTGAACGTACCGTGACCGGTGATGGCAATGTTCTCTGCATCGAAGGCATTGAGAGGGCTCGTGCAACGTTTGGTCGGGATACCCTCGAACCACTCGTCGTAGATCTCATACAGGTCCAGATCGTGGCTGAAGACCACGAAACAGTTCTTCTCCGTATACAGACGTACGTTCGATTTGAGCGAGATCGGACCGGTGATGTAGATTCCTTCCGGAATAATGACTGTACCACCTCCGGCGGCCGTACACGCGTCAATAGCCGATTGGATCGCTTCGGTGGCCAGCGCTACACCGGTGTTATCGGCTCCGAAATCCAACACGTTGAAGGTGCGATCCGGGAACGACGGCAGGATCACTTTCGGCATGTCGAACGATGCCGATTTAGTGAGGGCATTGATGTCGCTCTGCTTGGTCGTTTGGTACTGCGGCGCGTTACATGCACCGAGGACAGCTGCTGCCAGCAGCAAGAATGTTAGTTTTCGCATAAGTATAAGTTTTTAGGATAAATGATTTCTACTAAGCTGAGCCCTTCTGCGGGTGCCGAATGACCTGCTTGACAGCGGTTATGAGCAGCAATGACTTCACCGAACTGCTCGATTGTCATCCGGTGTTTGCCTACCTCAAAGAGCGTTCCGACGACAGCACGAACCATGTTGCGTAAGAATCGGTCGGCAGAGATGACAAAGGTAAACTCCGTGTCCGACTCTTGTATCCATTTCGCCTCACGTACGTCACAGATCGTAGTCTTGGAATCTGTGTGCGCGCGGCAGAAAGAAGCAAAATCCTGTCGTCCGAGCAATAACCGGGCTGCCTTGTTCATCGCCTCAAAATCCAGACCCTCGGCTACACGCGTATGGTTGATATATAGGAACGGATCCTTGCGGGTCGTGATACGGTAGTAATAGGTGCGCTCCAGGGCATCAAAACGAGCATGCGCATCTTTGATCACCGGACGGATACCATAGACCGCAATCGAGTCAGGCAGCAGGTTATTAAGTCGTGCAGCAAAGTTAGCAGGCACGATTTTGTCACTATCGAAATGCGCTATCATCTTCTCGGCATGCACCCCAGCGTCCGTACGACCGGCGAAGGTGAGCGCCACGGGTGCACGGAGGATGGTGGCAAAAGCAGCTTCCATCTCTGCCTGTACCGTGTTTCCGTTCGGCTGCACCTGCGAGCCGTGGAAATCCGTGCCGTTATAGCTGAAGCTTATAAAATAGCGCATAGTTGTTGATTTATTTCCGGTGAAAGTTTGGCTTTATAGGCGATGAAGGCACCGCCGCCAATGAGTACGATACTGCGGAGGATGCTGTCCAACCATATGTTCATCGCCGGCGCATACATACACCATAAGGTATTGAGCGCGAAGAGTGAGATGAGCAGCAAGGCGATGTACCACCAGTTGCGATCCACTACGTGGAAATGACCCAGCGGTACCACCGTCAGGATGGCCAGTACGAAATATAATCCGTACGAAAGGAGGTTACTCACCGCCGCGCCTTCCATGCCCCAGAGCGGAACGAGATAGTTATTCAGCAACATCGCACTGACCGTCAAGATCAGCGACAGAATCAGACTGACGGCGTAGTACCGCGAATAATTAAGTGCCGTAAGGCAGATAGTGAATGTTCCCAAAATCAATTGGCTAACACCCAGGATAAGCACCACGTTCTTGGCCGTAGCAAACGTTGCGCCGTTTGGTAAAATATGGAAAATGAGGTCAATATTGACCCAGATCGTCAGCAATATAAACCCACCGATGAGGAGCATGTTACGGGTCACCTGACGAATAAGTGTGGCGCACTCTTCGCGGTTGTTCTCCTTAATCGCCCGCGCCAGTTGGGGTGCCGCAATTGCAGAGACCGAACGATTCGGTACACTGACCATCACCGCCATGTAGGTCGCAATCGCAAAGATACCCGTGGTATCCAGCCCCATCTTAGCCGTCACAAAGAAAGAAGACAGAGTCGGTGCCAGTACACCGGTCACGGCCGATAGAACCAGGAAACCCGAGTACAGCAGATAGCGGCGCACCAGATCGGGGTGGGTCTTCAAGAACTGCCAATCCGGTCGCAAGACAATCCGTTTGAGGGAGAAGAAGTAAATCAGGTTGATCGTTGCTGCAAGCGCGTAGTTGGCGCAGAGACCGATCACAAAACCGTCCATCGACAGCACGCGGAAAGCGTACAGCAGGTAAAGCGCCAGTAGACCGACACGCACGATGAGTTCCCGCACCGCACGGGGCAGCACGATATGCATCAGTACGTTGCAGGTGGACTCACAAATGGTCTGGTAGAGCATAAAGAACGCCAGCGGGAGTACAAAATAGTAGTAATCCACAAACAGCGGTGATTTATCTCCAAACCACACCCCAAGGGGTGCGCTGCATGCCCAGTAAATGATCGCAAACAATACAAATCCGATAAACGGAACGACCAGTGCCCAGAAGAAGAAACCGTGGTCTTCGTCGCTGTCTTTCTCACGAAAATACGGATAGAAACGAATGATGCTGGCGTTGGTACCCAGCTGCGCCAGACCGATAAAGAGCGTCGCTGCATCGATAAGCACCCGTGCCAACCCGATTTCCTCGGTAGTGAGGAAACGGGTTAACACGAAGAACGTGGTGACAATGCCGACGGCAATGCCGATGTACGTCACTATCGTACCACGAATCGATTGCTTAGCGATGACGCCCATTACTTAATCTCCAGCAACTCAACCGTGAAGATGAGGGTTGCATACGGCGGAATCGATGCACCGGCACCGCGCTCACCATAACCCAGGTTATACGGGATATAGAGTTTGTATTTCGAACCTACCGGCATCAGTTGCAGACCCTCGGTCCAACCTTTGATGACCCCATTCAATGGGAACTCAATCGGCTCGCCACGCTGGTAGCTGCTGTCGAAGACCGTACCGTCGATGAGGGTTCCCTCGTAGTGAACTTTGACGGTCGATTCAGCGGTCGGTTTAGCACCTTTACCGGCTACCAGTACTTCGTACTGCAGACCGGACTCGGTAACCTTTACCTCCTCACGCAGCGCATTCTCCTCCAGGAACTGCTCACCTGCAGCCTTCGCCTCACCGTACTTGCGGTTGTTGATAGCGTTCTCAACAAACACATTCGCCGTCTGGAAATCAAACTGCTCGGTGTAGTTGTACAGACCGTTGATGAAACCTTGTTTGAGCAGGTCGTAGTTGGTCTCCAGACCTGCGATACCAAGCAGACCCACCGGCTCTTGCTCACGGATGGCTTTACCGATGCTCTTACCCATCGACACAATCTGCGGGTTACGAACCGATTGCTTCATACCCTTATTGACATTGTCGATGAACTGCTCGATACCTTCACCGGTCGTGTCCTCCGCTAACAGGTAATCGCGTACTTGCGAACCGTTGGCAAAACCAAAAGCGTAATTGAGTGAATCCAGTGTGTTGGTCAACTCCACCTTCTTGGCTTTATTGGGACATTTGGCAGTAACCAACTTAGCCTCCGGCATGGTTTGGGGATTCTGGAAATGAACCATCAGGAAGGACTCTGCGTCTGCTTGCAGCATTACGGTTGTATCCTCGTAGAGGGCGTTCACCAGACCCTGCAGGAACAATTTCTCGTTCAGCGGCCATTCGGCTTTCTCGGCCAGACCCTTCTCTTCGAAGGTCTTGATCGAAGTACCGAATTGACGACCGGCTTGCTCGATTTCGTTCAACTCCTCTTCCTTGTCCAGATAGGCCTCATCGAGGGCGTCAATGAACTCAGCCACTGCCTCGTCACTGCTGTCGTTAGCCAGGTAATACTGTTTGATTTGCAGACCGTTAAGCAGACCAAGTGCGTAGTTGATCGAGTCTGCTTCGGTCTCTAAAGTTGCATTTTGTGCTTTGTAACTGTTACCGCAGGAGATCATCGCTACTGCGGCCAGGATGATAATACTTAATTTCTTCATAATTTACAATTTTTCGTGATAACGTGATCTCGAGATCACGTGATTATTCAATTCCTAATAGTTCTACCGTGAAGATGAGGGCGGCGTAGGGCGGGATCGATTGACCGGCTCCGCGCTCCCCATAAGCGAGTTGGTAGGGGATAAAGAACTTGTACTTCGAGCCGATCGACATGAGTTGCAGACCTTCGGTCCAACCGGCAATAACGCCATTCAACGGGAAGGTGATAGACTCACCGCGACGGTAACTACTGTCGAAAACGGTACCATCGATGAGGGTGCCTTCGTAATGAACACGTACCGTGTCGGTAGCTTTCGGTTTCTGACCCAGCGAAGGTTCGAGAATCTCGTACTGCAAACCGCTGGCGGTTACTTTTACGCCTTCGCGTTTCGCATTTTCAGCGAGGAATTTCTCGCCTTCTGCTTTAGCAGCACCTGCTACTTTCGCTTCCAACTCCTGGAAGAACTGATTCAATACTTGTTGTGCCTCTTGATAGCTGATCTTAGGTTGCTGATGTGTCAGCACATCCTCGATGCCTAATGCGAGATCCTGATAGTTCAGTTTCTCTACACCGCTACCCATGAGGTTTTGTCCCATAGAGAGACCTAATGCATAACTGATTTTGTCCATTTTATTTGTTATTTGTTGTTTAATATTGCGGCATAACGGCTGAGGTACTTACCGAGGATATCGAATTCGATATTCACCACCGTTCCCGGTTGGATATATTTGAAGTTCGTGTTCTCCTCGGTATAAGGAATGATGCACACGGATACATAGCCTTTGTTGCCCTGTATATCCGGTTCACAAACCGTGAGGCTGACACCGTTGATCGTTACCGAACCCTTGTCCACACAGAAATAGCCGCGTTCGATCATCTCGCGGGACGAGTCGTACTCAAAGCGGTAATACCAACTGCCGTCGGTTTCTTTGGCCTCGATACAGGTGGCTTTCTGATCCACATGTCCCTGCACGATATGTCCGTCGAGTCTGCCACCCATCAGCATCGAGCGTTCTACATTGACCCAGTCTCCTTCCCGGAGCAGGTCTAGGTTCGTCAGTCGCAGCGTCTCTTGCATCGCTGTGACCGTATAGAGGTCCCCTTCGATCTTCACCACCGTCAGGCATACACCGTTATGCGCAATCGATTGGTCGATGGTCAATGCCTCCCCAAACGGGTTACGAAGGGTGAAATGTTTATTGGTTTGCTCGGTCTCAATCTTAACGACCTGAGCCATTGTTTCTACGATTCCTGAGAACATTTTGAATAGGAAAATCTTTACGTGTTAATATAATCAGATAGACACCGATCAGTACCGTACCGATACCCATCAGTATCCACATGTTGTGTACATAATACAGGCGGATGGCGTAATATACCGCCAGCAGACCCAAGGTCAGCACCGTGTACCCGCCGATACGTTTGAGGTCATAAGGGATGGGTGCTTTCTTCTGACCAATCGCATAGGACAGCACCATGATCACAAAATAGCAGACCAGACTACTTCCGCAACTTGCCCAGTACCCGATCAACGGTACACCGACAATCTGCAGCAGCAACGTGATACCCAGACCAATCAACGAGAAATACGCCCCCCATTTGGTCTCGTCCGTCAACTTATACCAGAAGCTGAGGTTGAAATATACCCCTTGGAAGACGTAGGTCCAGAGCACCACCGGTACAATCTTCAGGCCCTCCCAGTACGCACTCGAGACAATGTACCGGAAGATATCCAGGTAGAAAATCACGCCCAACAGAATCAGGTACGAGAAGATGATATAGTACTTCATCGCATCCGCGTAGGCTTCCACGCTCTGCCGGTCTTTGTGCTTGGCGAACACAAACGGTTCGTACGCATATCGGAACGCCTGGGTAAACATCATCATCACCATCGCTACCTTGAAACAAGCTCCGTAGATACCGAGTTGAGCTTGGGCATCTGCACCCGTATAGAGGTACGGGAAGAGGATACGGTCGAGCGTCTGGTTCATGATGCCCGCGACACCGAGTACCAAGAGCGGCAAGGAGTAATGGAGCATCTGTTTGAGCGTTCCGAGATCGTATCGACCACCTCTCGGTAACGTGAACGGCAGCAGACAAAGGGTCTGGATGATCGTGGCCAGGATATTGCTGAGGAAGACATAGAACACATCGTTCTTGCCGAGTACGACTAAGAACAGGATATTAAAGCCGATGTTCAGTACCACAAACAGTAACTTCAGGGCCGCAAAGAGGATCGCACGTTTCTCGTAACGCAGGTACGCAAACGGAATCGATGCAAACGCATCCAGTGCCACCGTCACTGCCATCATCGCAATGAACTCCGAATGGTCTGCGTAACCCATGAAACCTGCTATCGGTTGCTGGAAGAGCACCACCATCAGCGCAAAAAGCGTACTCGTACTGAGTAAAGTCATGAATGCCGTCTTGTACACACTCTTGGCATCGTACTCCTCACGGTTCGCAAAACGGAAGAATCCCGTCTCCATACCGTACGTCAGGATCACCAACAGCAGGGCCGTCCAGGCGTACAGGTTGGTCACAACACCATAGTCATCGGTCCGCGCCAACACATACGTGTACAGCGGAACGAGCAAGTAGTTGAGGAACTTACCTATAATCGAACTTAACCCATAGATGGCGGTGTCCTTCGCCAAGGATTTCATCTCACTCATAATAAGCTTTCAGCTTTCAGTTTTCAGTTCCGGCCACGCAGACCACGATCTCCCCTTTCGGTGGAGTGGTTTTAAAATGATTAATCAATTCTGCTAATGTGCCGCGTTGCGTCTCTTCGAACTTCTTGGATATCTCGCGAGAAACGGATGCTTTGCGTTCTTCTCCGCAGACGGCAGCTAACTGCTCGAGGGTCTTGACTAACCGGAAAGGCGACTCATAGATGATAAAAGTCTGATCCAGCCCCGCCAGGTACTGCAGTCGCGTCTGACGACCTTTCTTCTGCGGCAAGAAGCCTTCAAAATAGAAGTGGTTATTGGGTAAACCCGAGTCCACCAGTGCCGGCACGAAGGCTGTTGCTCCCGGCAGACACTGAATTTCAATATCCGCTTCGGCGGCTGCTCGCACCAGGAAAAATCCCGGATCCGAGATAGCCGGCGTACCGGCATCGGAAATCAAGGCGATGTTGGCACCGGCTTTCAGCCTCTCCACGATATCCGCCGAGGTCTCGTGCTCGTTGAACTTATGGTGCGACTTCAAGGGCGTATGGATATCGAAATGCTGGAGCAAGACACCACTTGTACGCGTGTCTTCTGCCAGAATCAAATCCACTCGCTTCAGTACGTCGATCGCACGGAACGTCATGTCCTGCAGATTACCAACCGGTGTCGGAACGATAAATAGCATTTATGATTTCAAATTTATGATTTTTGATTTATCCGAACCTGCGGTGCAGGGTCACAATAAACTGCTGGTAACTGTTGGATTCAGGATCCCAGTTGAAGCGGCTGATGTAGTTCATCGCCTCTTCAAACGAGCCCAAGTTATTGAGTTCGGTCAGCGTCTTTTGCATCAACTCCGCATTCTGACCAAATAACTCACGCTGGTACAGGAAACGGTCTCCTAAGGAGATGGCCAGACGGATATCGTCTACGGCCTTACCGTACACCGCTGCCTTCGGAGATGCAACCTCCTCCACCACCGGTAGGGGTTCGGGTTCCGCTACCGGCTCAACGACCGGCTCCGGTACCACCTCCACCGGCTTTTCCACGATCACCTCTTTGATGACCTCCACCGGTTTCTCGACCTCAACAATCTTTTCCACCACCTGCGGCTCCGGTAACGGACGGTTCTTCAGTTCCGCTACCTCGGCCTCCAGCGCAGCTATACGAGCCTCCAGAGATTCGAAATATTTGATTAACTCATTCATCCTTTCATCCTTTCATCCATTCACCCTTACTTCGTTGCGTCTTCTAATTTACCCATCATGGCGAACATGAATATCGCAGCTACGAGGCATACACCGATGAACACGCTCCATACGAGCCACAACGGCAGGCTACCCCAGAGGAAACCGCCGACTGCTACGAGGAAGTTACCCAGTGCAGTAGCCACGAACCAACCACCCATCATCATTCCTTTGTACTGCGGAGGAGCCACTTTGCTGACAAACGAGATACCCATCGGACTCAACAGCAACTCACCGAACGTCAGTACCAGATACGTCAAAATCAGTACATTCGCGTTCACAAACGTACCCTCACCCGCTACACGTGCCAGCTCTTGCTCGGTCGGACTCAGCAGACCAATCGAACAGAAAGCCATCACCGCATAGGCTGCGGCTGCCACCAACATACCGTACGCAATCTTACGCGGAGCACTCGGCTCCTTACCTTTCGCTGCCAACGCACCGAAAATAGCCATGCTCACAGGAGTCAATGCTACCACGTAGAACGGGTTGAACTGCTGGAAAATCGGAGCAGAGATACCCAACTCGGCCGGATGATTCATATACTTATACGCCAGCGCACCAACGACTGCTACACCGACACAAGTCCAGATCATTTTTGCCTTACGACTACCCTCACCGAAGATACCGAACAACGCATATACACCAATCGCTACCAGCACGAGGTTCCAGATATCAAATGCCATCGTCTGCGCACCCGTTACCACCGGCGTCACGAACTCATTGGCGAAATACGTCAGCGTCAGACCGTTCTGGTGGAAAGCCATCCAGAAGAACAGTACGACTGCAAACACAAGGCACAATGCCACAATACGTTTCTTCGTCTGCTCCGGCGTCAACTCCTCCACTTTCTGACCACTCGCTGCGGCTTGCTTGGCCGTGTTCTCTACGTGCTTGAACCAGGGACGGCAAGCGTAATAAATCGCGATACTCAGTACCAGCGATGCGCATGCTACGGCAAACGCAAAGTGATAACTGTCGTTAACACTCGTACCTAAACTGTCCTGTGCCCATGCCATGATCTTAACCGCAGCTGTCGGCGCAAACATCGCACCGATATTAATCGCCATATAGAACAGCGAGAAAGCCGCATCACGACGATCGGCATACGCCGGGTCATCGTACAGATTGCCGACCATCACTTGCAGGTTACCCTTGAAAAGTCCCGTACCGAACGAGATCAGCACCAACGCACCGATCATAAACGCCATCGCTACGGCTGTGTTACCGGACTCGACGCCACCCATCGGCAAAGCCAGCATCACGTAACCTAAGAACATAATGAGGATACCAATCGTTACGCACTTACCGTAACCGATTTTATCGGCCACGATACCACCGATCAGCGGCAGAAAATACACAAACGCCAAGAACGTCGAATAAATAGCACCGGCTGCCGATGCCGACAGACCGAAATTAGCGCGCAAGAACAGCGCAAAGACGGCTAACATCGTGTAGTAGCCGAAACGCTCGCCTGTGTTGGCCAACGCCAACGCGAACAATCCTTTTGGTTGATTTTTAAACATAAACTATAAAATCTAAAATTTAAAATTTCAAATCTCAAATTTCAAATACATCGCACCAACCGTGTTGGTCGATGGCTCTTCCGTACTGAATATCTTTCAGTGCCCGATAGAGTTCACTCAGCACCGGACCCGGTTCGTCTCCGAAAGAGTAGGTGATACCGCGTTCGGGGTCAATCACTTTGTTCATCGGACTAATCACCGCCGCCGTACCGCATGCCGCCGCTTCACTCATGTCTGCTAATTCCTCCAATCGTATCCGTCGCCGCGTCACTTTCATGCCCTTCTCTTTCGCCAGGGTCATCAGACTGTCATTCGTGATGCTCGGCAGGATCGCAGAGCTCTTTGGCGTCAGGTACTCATACTCGCCGCATGGATGGCTGTCACCGGCGACTCGCCGGATTCCGATGAAGTTCGCTGCCGAACATTCATCGATGTACTTATGTTGCTTGGCGTCCAGGAAGATACAATCCATCCCCATGGCATGGGCCGCTTCGGTCGCCCGGAACGACGAGGCATAGTTACCGCCTACCTTAAACTGACCCGTTCCAAACGGTGCCGCACGATCCACGTACCGGTTGATGATAAAGGTCGTGCAGTGGAATTTTCCCGGGTAGTACGGTCCGATCGGCGAAGGAATGACCACAAACTCAAAATCCCGTCCCGGACCGACACCCAAACGGGGGGTCGTACCAATCAACAAAGGCCTAAAATACAAAGTTGCACCAGTGCCGTAAGGGGGTACAAAATCCAGGTTTTTCTCCAATGCCAAGTGGATTGCTTTCCCAAACAACTCCTCCGGAACAGGGGCCATAAACAAGCCCTCCGCACTACGCTGCATCCGTTTGGCATTCTCCCGCCAACGGAAAATCCTTATCTTCCCATCAACTCCTCGAAATGCCTTCAGCCCCTCAAAAGCCTCCTGTCCGTATTGCAGACAAGTGGCCGACACATGCAAATGCAGATACTTGTCCTTCGTGGCGTACGGTTCCTCCCACGCGCCATCATGATACCCCGCCCGAACAATATACTCCGGCTCGGTATAATGAAATCCCAAACTACTCCAATCGATATTCTGTCTCATTTCCGTATTCAAATAATACGTCTAATATACTCTTTCCGTCGCCAAAATAACGGTTTAATTCTTCATTTCTCCAGTCGCTTGTTGGCTTGTATGCAAAGCCTTCTACGCGTTTTGGACTATTCATCAATAATTGCATAATGGTTTGATGAATCTCGTTGTTATAGTCCCAAAGAAACTTATATTCTTTTTCGTAAAACGGCTTAAAAAACTCCTCGTAATAATCAAAAAACGGTGTGTTTTTATACGCACTGACCAAACTGATCCAGTGTTGATGTTGCCAGCGAGTTTGATAACTGATCTCGATGTCTTTCGTTAACTGCTTATGCTCCACTTTCTTCACCGGTACGGTCAAACGGATACCCTTGATCAGCGCTCTATTGCGACAAGTCTGTTTCTCAAAACTCTCCAGTCCTTCTATCTCCACCTTCTCCGGACACGTCAGATACGCTCTGTACCAATCCGTCGGTGCCAAATATGCGATCGGTAAAATCATCTTCCGGTTGCTATGTTACCTAACCGATCCCAACGGATCTTATGCCGGTCTTTGTCGATACTCAACCAGATGAACACCGGTCGGCCGACTACATGGTCCTCCGGCACAAAACCCCAGTACCGGCTGTCGGCACTGTTATGCCTATTATCACCCATCATCCAGTAATAATCCATCCCAAACTCGTACTCCTCTCCGATGGTGATGGGCTTGAACTCATATGCCTCGGCGATACGCTTGTAGATCCAGTAATTATCCTCTGTGATGAGAATCTTATCGCCCTTCTTCGGGATATAAATCGGACCGTAGTTATCCCGCGTCCATTCATTATGCCCCATCGGATACACGGCTCCACCGCGGTCCTCCGGTTCCACTATCATCGCCAACACATGCGGGTTCTTACTCAACTCCTCCCGCATCGCTTCCGTCAAGGGGAAATGCCAGGTCGTCGCATCCACCTGCACCCGATCCGCCACACTGATACCGATCTTCTCCAGGTACTTCGCACTGAAAATATGTCCGTCGGTTTGTACGTAATAATTGAGCTGCAAACCCTCCCGTTCCGGTTCGCGTTCGCCATTCACATAAATGATATTGTCGATGATCTGCAGACTGTCTCCCGGTGTACCCACACAACGTTTTACGTAGTTCTCTCGCCGATCGACCGGACGGGTCTCGATTTCACCAAACACATCCTTGCGTTGCCGGATAAAAGCTTCACCATAATAATGCTTCAACGTGTAATAATCCGGATTTTGCATCAACGAGCAAACCGTATCTCCGGCCGGAAAATTAAACACCACGATATCGCCTTTTTGCGGACTTGTCCATCCTGCCAAACGCTTATAACCCCAATGCGGATGGTAGAAATAACTCTGTCCTCCACCCAGCCACTCCGGCATCGTGTGTTGCACCAGCGGCATACTCAACGGTGTCTGCGGCACACGCGCTCCGTACGCTATCTTGCTCACGTACAGGAAGTCTCCTACCCGTAAGGTCTTCTCCAAACTCGAACTTGGGATCTGGTAATTCTGGAAGATGTACAAATTAATAAAATACACCGCTACCAAAGCAAACACAATCGCGTCCACCCACGAGCAAACCGTGTACAACATCGGACGCGTGTCCTTGTACTTGCGCCACCAACTGTAGTTGATATACTTGGTTGTGAAAGCGTCCACAATCAGCGGGATCAACACCAGCCAACCCAGACTCTTCCAATCGCCCCAGGCAACCCAAATCACAAACGCTACATACAGCGCACTCCAGATACCCGCACGGATCCATCCGCCACGAGTGGTCTCTGCTAATCTATCTTGAAAACTTTTCATACTAATTCTTCTGCTGCTAATACGGCTCCTAATGCAAAACCTCTTCTGCCTTTAGCCACATGCGTGATCACAATCGTATCTTCCTCGCTGTCCCATTTCACCTCATGCGTACCCGGCACTTCCCCTTCCCGAATCGATTCAATCGGTACATCATTAAGCGTAGCGTCACCATTGAGCGGTGAAACCGCGCTCATTATATCATTGCACAGCGTTTTTGCTGTGCCCGACGGCTTATCGAGTTTATGCACATGGTGCGTCTCGGTGATACTCGGCGTGTATTGCGGTTGGTGACTCATCTGCTCTGCCAGGTATTGGTTGAGGTCAAAGAATATATTGACCCCTACCGAGAAATTACTTTTCCACACCAACATCGGCTTCTCGTGAATCCGCTTGTCTTCGTCCATCAAGGCGGCGGCGTCCCAGCCGGTCGAACCACACACAACAGGCACGCCCTGCGCCCACGCGCGTAAAATATTATCCTTGGCAGTCAGCGGGGTAGTGAACTCAATTGCCACCTCCGCACCGTTCAACTCGAACGCATCCCCCGCGTCAATACGTGCCACAATCTCGTGACCGCGTTCCAGGGCAACCGACTCAATCATATGCCCCATTTTTCCGTATCCAATCAATGCTATTCTCATACGCGATTTTATTTCATTGGGGTCCCCGGAGTAAACAGGCTATTGACTGTTTGCTATGGGGAGAGCGTAGCGTAAGGCGGAGTGTTCAAGGAGCTACGGGGTAGCGACTCACACGAGCCTTAACGTAAGCGAGCGCAAAAGTACAAAAAAAAATCGATATATGCAACTGCATATATCTTTTTATACCTTTTCCGTCAAAAATTCTACATCCAATGCGTTATTTTTTCTACAAGTGCCTCAATTGACTCCTTGCCGTCATTACATAACAACAACGTATTACTATCGACTCTTGACTCTTGACTCTTGACTCTCTCTTGCGCACGCATGCGGGCACGCACGTCATAATTCCTATTTAATGTACGCGCGAGACGAATCTCTTCCGGTGCATCGACTACAATCACTTTCTCGCACAATTGGTCCAAACCCGATTCATACAAGATAGCGGACTCCACAAAATCCGGTTGTTTAACCCGTATATCTTGCTCAACTGCCGGATGCACAATCGCATTCAGTTGCTCCCGCAGCCCCGCATCTTCAAACACCCACTGGGCGACATACGCCGTGTTATATTTTCCGTCCACGTAGGCCTTTTCTCCCAACAAGCCTACAATCGCTTTGCGTACGGCTTCATCCTCCACGATGATGCGTTTGGCCTCTTCGTCACAATCGTACACGCTAAAGCCTCGCTGCCTCAACGCCTGCGCAATCGTACTCTTGCCGCTCCCGATGCCTCCTGTGATACCAACTATCTGCATAGATAACTTGCTCCGGTTCTAAACCGGTCAGAACTGGAAGTAAATAAAAGGTTGTACATCAGCCGTTACAAACTGGTAAATCACCACCAGTGCCGCACATACAACGATCACCATCAGCCATAACGGCATCGCGCTGAACCATAACCGGTACCTCCGTTTCCAATTAGTCGGTAACCAGTGGATAATCATTCCCGCTACGAACATCAGCACCACGTACCGATACTCCCACAAAAACGCCGGAATAATCGCATTGCTCCATGCGCCACCAATCTGATTCACCATATTCTTCGCCGTCTCCCAAGCTACCTCATTGGCTGTCGCAGGATCGAGGTTACTGCTGCTCCGGAAGAAGAGACGGGTGAAGGTAATGAAGACAAAGGTCTGGAGGACTGCCCACGCTGTGCCCAGTGCTTTGGTGAATCGGTTCTCTGGTCCCTCAAGCAGGAAATAGATATACCGTATCGCGGTGCCGACCCACACGATGGCTGTCCACACGGCAAACAGTCGCCAAACGGGCAGACTCGTCATCGAATCGGCTACACACAGGCCGATCAACAGCAGCGTCATGCTCACAAACCGTACGTGCCAGTTCATCGGTCGCCAGATTTTTTCTATGATCATACCGAACCCGTTGATGCCGCCCCAGATGATGAAGTTCCAACTTGCGCCATGCCATAGACCACCCATGACCTGGGTGATGAAGGAGTTGAGGTTGGAGTAGAAAAGCTTTAGGTGATTGGTATCTTTGATTACTCTGGGGACAATGATCATGGCTGCCACCAGTACCCCGAACGGAATCATGATACCGAGCCACCAGCCGGTGAGTGTCGCAGACACGAGTGCAATGACGGTCAGCCAGAAATAGGTACCGAAACCGATGCTTCGGTTGCCACCCAAGGGGATGTATAGGTAGGTCTTGAGCCAACGACCAAGCGACATATGCCACCGCCTCCAGAACTCCTGTGGACTCTGCGATTTATACGGCGAGTTGAAATTCATCGGCAGGTAGAAACCCATTAGCATCGCCACGCCGATCGCGATATCCGTGTAACCGGAGAAGTCCGCATAGACCTGCAGCGAATAGGCAAAGAGTGCAAACAGGTTCTCGAATCCCGAGAATAGCAAGGGGTTGTCGAAGACGCGGTCGATGAGGTTCACCGCCAGAAAATCCGACATGATGATCTTCTTCGCCAGACCGTTGATGATCCAGAACACGGCAATACCAAAAGCTCTTCTGCTCAGATAGAACGGCTTGTATAACTGCGGGATAAACTCCTCCGCCCGCACAATAGGACCCGCTACCAGCTGCGGAAAGAAGCTGACGTAGAATCCGAAATCCAATATGTTCTTCACCGGCTCGATGCGTTTGTGATAGACGTCGGCGGTGTAAGAGATGACTTGGAAGGTATAGAACGAGATACCTACCGGCAGAATGATCTTATCGACGATCGAATAGCTCGTTCCGAAGAGGTCATTGAACGCGTCGGTGAAGAAATAGGCGTACTTGAAATAGGCTAAAAACCCTAAATCTATTGTCACGGAGAGTGCCAATAAGATTTTGGGTAATGGAGATTTTAGATTTTTGATATTTGATTTGTAAATCTGCTTCGCTATAATCCAATCGCTCAGCGTCACAAACAGCAGAATGAGTAAGAATACACCACTCGTCTTATAGTAAAAGAACCAACTGACGAACATCAGATAGACGTTCCTCAGATGCAGTTTTTTTCTACCCCATGCGTCCGGCACCCGATCGATGATCAAGGCGAACAATGCATATACTAACGCAAAAAAGCCCCAGAAATAAAACTGGGTAAACAGCAACGGATGGGTCGCATCAAATGCAAATATGTACTTCAGATATTCGCTCATTCACCATTCACCCATTCATCCCTTCACCCATTAACCACTGCGCGACAGCGCGCCCTGCTTTCCGTGCACCGCTACGCGTGAAATGTACGCCGTCCGAACCCGCCAAACCGATCTCCTGCCACCGCAGCATACTGCCGGCACCACCCATCCAGCGGTACAAACTGAAATAGGCGATATTCTCTTCCAGCGCCATCTTACGCAGTAACTTATCCATATACGGCACCATCGGATACGTGATCCATTCGCCTTCTTCCTGCGTCAGCATGTCGCTCGGACCGATAAACAGAATACTTGCCCCCGGAGCACAGGCCTGCAGGTACCGCACCTGTTCGCGCAGACCCTTCACGATACCGCTAATCGTCCCCGGATTCCGATTCGACGGAATCGCGTTACCGCCAAACTGCATAATGATCAGTTTTACATTCTCCTTTTCATAGAACGATCGCAACTGCTCGGCATCCATCTTCGTGAACACCAGACCCAGACATCCGCGCATCGGGATATTATCCACGATCACACCCGTCTCGCTCTCCTGCGACAGACCGTACACCATCCCTCGTCCACTCAAACTTACCGTATCGCCGGCAATCGTATAATGCACCGAGCTGTCCGCCAGCACCTGCCATCGGGTATACCGTTTCCGTCCGTCGAGTGGGGTACAGATCGCCGTCACGTCCTCACTGCCGCGCACCAGACTGTCATTCATCACCGCTACTTGACCCATTACGCCGTACAATCCGTCGGCTCGCTGATCCCTCTTCGGCCCATATACCAGATAGCGCTTCGGACCGTTGGCGGGTAAGGTAAACCGGTCGTTCATCCGCAACTCCTGCTTCACGGTCCTACTCGGAATCGTCTGTGCCAGCGGCATCAGACCCACACCGGCCCCACCGTACTGATCCTGCAACGCCTCGCGGATCTGCTGCGTCATGCGGTCTTCCTCAATCTGACTGTCGCCATAATGCACCACCCGCACTTTCTTCGTGCCGGCTTCTTCCAGTGCCACATAAAATTTCTCCAGGAACACCCGACTGTCCGTCGTCGAATCCACCGCGATATGGGGAATAGGTGCAGGGGTACGGGTTACGGGGGTATCTATAATTTCTATGGTATCGGATTTTTCCGAATTCTCCGAAATCTCCGAGTACTCCGAAACCTCCGAAACCTCCGAATACTCGGAATACTCCGATTCCTCCGATTCTTCCGGCTCCGACGCCTCCCCCGGGAACGCCCAATACAGCCCTCCCAAGACAGCCATTACCACAGCCACAAATATGAGCACTTGGTACGGTTTCATCTTATTTTTTCCAAAGTGCCCGGCTAAAGAGTAAAAGAACCGTAAATATCTCCAGACGACCGATCAGCATCACGAACGTTGCCGCCCACTTGGCTGCCGCCGGCAGTGCCGCGTAGCAACCGCTCGAGCCCCACTGACCAATCGATACACCCACGTTACCGATCATCGAGGTTGCGATACCGAACGACTCATCGAAACCGATGCCGCAGCCGCAGAACCACAGCGTCGCCAGCACGATGATCAGCATATAGAAGAACATAAACGCCACCACATTCGAGGTCGTCTGCTCCCTCAACGTCCGTCCGTTGAACCGCACCGGTATAACTGCATTCGGGTGAATACGACGTTTGATCTCGGCATGCGCCGCCTTGGCAAAAATAGCCAGACGCACCCATTTCATTCCTCCGGAGGTTGAACCCGACGCACCGCCGGTGAACATCAAAAAGAACACCGTCACCCACAGCACCGGAGGCCAGGTCATATAGTCCGCTGCCACAAAACCCGTACTCGTGATCGTCGCCACGGCTGTGAAGAAACCGATGCGGATGCTCGACCACAAATGCGTGTGATATGCCAAACCTGCTGCCAACAATGCACCCGCTACCACGCACGCACCGACGTACCAGTGCGTCTCCTCGTCCTGCAGCACGCGACGCGGCTTGCCCCTAAACAGATAGATCAGTTGGGTGAAATTGATACCGGACAGCAGCATGAACACCAGAATAATCCACTGAATCGCCGGACCGTATGCAATCACGCTGTCGTTATGCGTTGCAAAACCACCGGTCGAGATCGTCGCCATCGAGTGACAGATAGCATCGAACTTACCCATGCCGAACAGCCACAGCAGCACTCCTTCCGCCACCGTCAGACCGATATACGTGATCCACATATGCTTCGCCGTATCAGCAATACGCGGACTCAGTTTCTCGTAACTCACACCCGTCACTTCGGCGCTGTACAGCTGCATACCACCCAGACCGAACATCGGTAAGATTGCTACGCTCAGCACGATGATACCCATACCGCCTATCCACTGCGTCAGTGCGCGCCATAGTAAAACCGAATGGGTCTGCGCCGCTACGTCCGTGAATACGGTCGAACCCGTCGTCGTGAATCCCGCCATCGTCTCGTACCAGGCGTCCGTGATATCTGTCAGCGCACCGCTTAACCAGTACGGCAGCAGTCCGAACAACGAATAAACCACCCATACCAGCGCCACAATCACGTACCCTTCGCGTTCACCCACGCGCCGTTCGGCTTTTCGTCCCGCACCGATCATCCACCAGCAACTCAGCCACGTAATGGCACTCGACACGATCCATGCTCCCAGGTCCGCCTCGTGGTACCACCACGCCGCAAACGTCGGGATCAACATGAAAATCGCCTCGAGCATCGTCAAGACACCCATCGTCTTGAACACGATTCGCCAGTTAAAAGTACGTGTCATTTGAAGAATCGCTCTAAGTTACGTATCACATGACTCTTGCAGAACAGCACCACTACATCACCGGGGATGATCTGCGTATCGCCGTTCACCAGTATGCCTTCTCCTGCCCGCACAATACCACCGATATTGGCCTCCTTCGGCAACTCCAGATCTTTCACTTTGTGCCGAGTAATGAGGCTGCCTTCCTTCGCATCAAACTCCACAATCTCCGCATCCGCACTCGTCAAATTATGCACGCCGCGCACACTCGCATCCAGCAGCATCTGGTAGATATAGCTGGCGGCAATCGTCTTTTTGTTCAGCACCGTACCGATATCCAGACCCTCCGCCATCGGGATATAATCGAGGTTCTCCACCTCCGCAATCGTCTTGCGCACCCCAAATCGTTTGGCGGCCAGACAGGCAAAAATATTTGCTTCGCTACTATCCGTCACGGCTACAAATGCATCTGCGTCCTGGATGCCTTCTTCTTTCAGGACGTCCATATCGGACCCGTCGGCATTGATGATCAGAGCGTCCGGCACTTTCTCGCTCAGGATGTCACACAGCGCCCGGTCTTTCTCGATCACCTTGATGTTCATCTCCCCGATCAGCTCCGTCGCCGCCTTGCGCGCAATCCGTTCGCCGCCAAAGAAAATGACGTTCTTGATCTCCCGCTTGTTCTTGCCTAACTCCTCGCGCATGTATTCCATATAAATCTTCGGACATACGCAGTACACCATATCGCCTACCTCCACCGTGTCGTGACCCCGCGGGATGATCGTCTCCTGGTCGCGCTTGATGGCTACGATCCGGTACTTACCGTGGTTATACACACCGGACGCAAAGGTCTTACCGATGATCTTGGCGCTCTCCCGCACTTTCACTACGCAGAGCTCCAACGCGCCCTGACCCAGATGCAGGTGATACCGCATCCAGTTGGTCCGCAGACTCTCCTCAATCTCATTCGCCGCCAGTACCTCTGGATAAATCAGGTGGTTCAGACCCATCTGCTCAAAGAACTTCTTGTTCTCCGGCAACAGGTACTCGTAGTTATCGATACGCGCCAGCGTCCGTTTGGCACCCAACGAGTTCGCAATCAGACAAGCCGTCATGTTTTCCGTCTCGTGCGGGGTCACAGAAATAAACAGATCGCAGTCTTTTACACCCACCTCACGCAGATCATGAATCGACGTCGGATTACCCACCTTCGTCAACATATCGTAGTTGGCACTCAAATCGCCCAGCCTGTCTTGATCCTCATCCAACAAGCTGATCTCCATGTCTTCGCGACTCAGCAATTTAGCCAAGTGCGTGCCTACTTCACCGGCACCTGCAATAACGATTCGCATAAACCTTCTTTATCTAATTTCAATAAATGATACAACTCCTTCGTCGAGCCGTGCTCTACAAACTGATCGTGTACGCCCAGCCGGATCACCTGCGGCGTATAACCGTGATCGGCCATCCATTCGAGCACCGCGCTGCCTAATCCTCCGGCTACCACACCGTCCTCTGCCGTCACAATCGTCTTGAATTTCTTACCCACTTCGTGCAATATCTCCTCATCCATCGGCTTCAACCACCGCATATCGTAATGCGCAATACTCAAATCTTCATTCTTCAATCTTAAATCTTCAATCGCCTCGCTCATCGCATTGCCGATCGCCCCGATCGTCAGTACCGCGAAATCCTTTCCGTCCCGCAGCTTTATTCCTTTTCCTACTTCGTGATCTCGTGATCTCGTGGTCTCGTGATCTCCCGGCGTCCTCCCCCTCGGATACCGTATCGCTACCGGCCCGTCCATTTTCTCCGCGAGAATCATCATCTGCTTCAAGTCCTCCGCCGTCCGCGGTGCACAGATCTGCATGTTCGGGATCGGTCGTAGGTACGCCAGATCTAACAGACCATGGTGCGTCGCGCCGTCGTTACCGACTATACCCGCACGGTCAATACAGAGCACCACGTGCAGGTTCTGCAGCGCCACGTCATGCACGATATTGTCGTACGCCCGTTGCAGGAAAGTGGAGTAGATATTGCAGTACGGCACCATCCCGGCTTTCGCCAGACCCGCACTAAACGTCACGGCGTGCCCCTCCGCGATACCTACATCAAACACCCGCTCCGGCAACTCCTTCTGCATGATACTCATCGAGCATCCCGACGGCATCGCCGGCGTGATCCCCACAATCTTTTCATTCCCCTTCGCCAGTTCCAACAGCGTCTCTCCAAACACCTCCTGCCAGAGTGGAGGAGGCATCATTTCACCATTAAGCGAAGCGTCACCATTAGCACCATTGGTTCGTTGCCCCGTGGCAACGTCAAACTCCCCCGGTGCATGCCAAACGGTCTGGTCGTTCTCCGCCGGCGCGTAACCCTTGCCCTTCTTGGTGATGATATGCAGCACTTTCGGCCCGCGGTGGTTCTTGATCTCCCGCAGAATTCGCACTAACCCCACCACGTCGTGACCGTCCGTCGGACCGAAATAACGGATGTTCAGACCTGTGAAGATATTGTTCGCTTGTTTGCTCAGCGCCGCCTTCCAGTTATTGTTCCGCCGCAAGATCCGTTGCCGTTTCTTGTCGTCCATCAGGTGCAGCTTCACAGCCAACTGATACAACCGCCAGCGCCATTTGTTGTACATCTCGCTCGTCGTCAGGTCCACTAAGTATTGCGTGATACCACCCTTCAGCGGATCAATCGCCATGTGGTTGTCGTTCAGCACAATCAGCAGATTGTTCTTATCCATCGACGTGTTGTTCAAGCCCTCAAAAGCCAAACCTCCCGTCATCGCCCCATCACCAATAATCGCAACGACGTTCCTGTAGGCTTTGCCGTCCTGTAGCGAAGCGTCCTCAAAACTGTTACCTATCTCGATTCCCAGCGCAGCGGAAATCGAGTTGCTCGCGTGCCCGGCTATAAACGCATCGTACTCACTCTCCATCGGGTTCGTGAACGGACTCAAACCCTTAAACTGCCGATTCGTATGAAAACGGTCCCGACGACCGGTCAGAATCTTATGCGCGTAGGTCTGATGACCCACGTCCCAGACTAACTTGTCGTTCGGCGTGTCAAACACATAATGCAGCGCCACCGTCAACTCAATCGCACCCAACGACGATGCCAAATGCCCGGGGTTCTTACTCAGCGCCTCGATGATAAAATCCCGCAACTCCGCACACACCGCCGGCAACTCCTCCATCGGAACCTGCTTCAAATCCGCCGGTGAATCAATCCTATTGATATACTTATATTCCATCTATTTACGCATACGCGCACATTCGTGCAAACTAAATTTGGGCGCAAAAGTACAAAAAATATTTGACATGTGCAAATAAATTTGCATATTTCAAAAAAAAAGCGTACCTTTGCATCGAAAATCAAATATCAAAAATCAAAAATATATGAATTTATTCAGTTTGGAAGGCAAGAACGCCTGGGTCACCGGCGCATGTTACGGAATCGGTTTTGCTATCGCCAAGGCTTTTGCGCAAGCCGGCGCAGAGCATATCATCTTCAATGCCCGCAGTCAGGAGGCGATTGACAAAGCCCTGGAACTCTATCATGCCGAAGGCATTCAGAATGCCCACGGTTACGTATGTGACGTCACCGATGAGGTTGCTGTCAAAGCCCTTGTGGAGCGTATCCACGCCGAAGTGGGTCCCATTCATATCCTCGTCAACAACGCCGGCATCATCAAACGTATCCCCATGCACGAGATGAAGCGCGAGGAGTTCCAGCAGGTCATCGACATCGACCTCGTGGCCCCCTATATCGTTTCCGCAGCGGTCCTACCGGAGATGATGGAGCGCCGCGAAGGTAAGATCATCAACATCTGCTCGATGATGTCCGAACTCGGTCGTGAAACCGTCTCAGCCTATGCAGCCGCCAAAGGCGGACTCAAGATGCTCACCCGCAATATCTGCTCCGAGTATGGCGGGTACAATATCCAGTGTAACGGTCTCGGACCGGGATATATCGCTACGCCCCAAACCGCACCGCTGCGTGAGATCCAACCCGACGGCAGTCGTCATCCTTTCGACTCCTTCATCTGCGCCAAGACCCCGGCAGGACGTTGGCTCGAACCCGATGAACTTGGCGCGCCGGCTGTCTTCCTCGCATCTCACGCTTCCGATGCCGTCAACGGCCAGATCCTCTATGTTGATGGTGGTATTTTGGCATACATCGGTCGCCAACCGAAATAAATTGTGACCGTATGTATCGAGTACTTATTTTTTGCTTCTTTTTCTTGAGCCTCACGGCCTGCCATCAGCAAGTCGTGACGCCCAAAGTGTACGGCCGCTATGTACCCGAACGCAAGGATGATTTTGCGTGGGAGAATGAGTACGCCGCCTTCCGCATGTACGGTCCGGCATTGAAACCGGAGAACCCCTCCAACGGAGTCGATCTGTGGCTTAAAGCCACACCGGAACTCATCGTGGACAGTTTCTACTATCGCGAACATGTCCTCGGCCTACCCTACCACATCAACTACGGCAAAGGTCTCGACTGCTACAAAGTCGGTCACACTTGTGGTTGCGGTGGTTTAGTTGTTCTCACCGAAGAACAATCACCAATCATCAAAAACGAAGTTAATCGCGCCCCTGTGGCAGAGAATAACCAATCACCAATTTTCCAGACCTGGATCGGAGGACCATACGACCGATGGGAAATCCTCGAGCAGACGCCGGACAAGTTCGTCTTCCGTCTGGAGTACGACTCGCTTTTGGTAGCCGGACATATTCTCCATGAGTCCATCACCATCACCGCCGAGTCCGGACAACTGCAGAACAAAGCCGAAGTCGTCCTCACGGACCAATCTCCAATCTCCAATCTCCAATCTCCAATCCTCCTCGCAGGAGGAGGCATCTATTTGCACGACACTATTGACCAAGTCGAGTACCTCGACCCCGAAACCGTACGTTACACCGAAGACGCCCTCAGCGACAAGACCGCTGCGCAGATGAATTTCGATTATAACGGTTCCACCTCGCAGGGTCGTATCTCCATCACCGTCCATACGCCCGGTGCAACCCTCACCGACATCGTCGATGGCAACCTCGTGGCCGTCCGTCCGTACACCCTCGGCGACACGCTGACTTACTATTTCGGTGCCACTTGGTCTGAGTGGAAAAACTCGCACGAGGTGGAATAATTGACGCTTTTTGTCAATATTTTATAAAAATAACGTACGTATAAGCCCTCGCGCTTGCGTATGTTATTTTTTTTTTGTACTTTTGCCCCCGATTTGCAAACTACACTTAGCAAAATGATTGTTTAACTAAAAAATATTTTTACCATGAAAAACGAAGTTAATCGTACCTTTACGGTTAAGAAAAACAAATTTACAAATTTCTTGAATCGTTTTTGTGCGAATACACCCCAAAACACAGGGGGGGGTAATTCGCACAGTTCAACAGTCGTGACACCTGTCTGGAAAGGTAGTAGACCGACGGTCAGCCGACAGTCAACCGACAGTCAAAGCCAAGATCACCGCAACCACACCCCAATCAGCAAGGCCCTAAAGTACGCCGCCATGATCCTCATGGCCCTCACCCTCGGTGTCGGCAATGCGTGGGGAGCGGATCCGCAGGATACGTATTATAGTTTTACGGCAACAAAATCCAATGGTCAAACAGTTGCTCCGGTAAGTGGAGAAAGTAATGATATTACGGTTGGTTCAAATGGTGTTATTTCCGTTTCTAGTGGTAACAGTTTTGCCGGAACTACGTACTCTTATGCCTTGAAACTTGGCAATAGTACAGCAAAAGGAGCAACATTAGATATCCCGGGTAGCACAACCAATCCGGCACACGTATTTGTGTATTGTTCTGCAAGCAATAAAGATATTTATTTGGAAAGAGGAACTACGAAGGCTACGGCAAATGTAAATTCATCTGTTCCAGGTGTTGTCGAATTAGTAACAACAGAGAATGGTACGCACAATCTGTACGGAAACGGAGATATTTTGTGCTTCAGAGTAGTGGTGTTATACGAAAAGAATAATAATATCGTAAAGACGTATCTTGCAGCAGGAGATATGTCCCTTGGTAGTTCAGATACTTGGAATGCTAATCTGCCAGAGTTGCTATATTTCAAACCACAAGATGTTACTGTGGATAATACGAATAAAAAATATACTTTTCTCGGAGGAGCATCAGGAATAAAAAGGACTATTACTTTTACGGCTCAATCAAATGGGTCTATAGCAATAGATTTCGTAAATGGTAGTTCCAGTAAGCGGTATGGATATTTGTACGAGATGAAGGATTACAAAACTTTAGAGTCTTCAGCATTGGCTCCAACCTCCCAACTTAGCACTAGTGGCACAGAAACTTTGGAATACGCGAGCATAAAAGCTGGTAAGACCTATGCAATCACGGCTTCCGGCGCTGATATGGCGGTAACAGGTATCCGCTTTACCGCTTCTGGTGGTGGGGATTGTACCTCTCCAACTATTGAGTGGGCAACAGAGCCTGCTAATGGCACAAAGGGAGATGATGATGCGACAGCTTCGGTAACAACAACCCCGACTCCATATTCTGTTTCTTGGACTTCAAACAATACGAGTGTTGCAACTGTTTCGAGTGGTACGGTTAGTTATGTAAGTCCTGGATTTGCAAGAATTACAGCATCGTTAACTTATTCCGGTGAGGATTATTGTGAGGAAACGGTTTCTGTTTACAAAGACATCAAAGTATTGATTGACGCTATCACTCCGGGTGCAAATGATAAACTTTGGTACTATACCTCCGCTAAACCGTCATCTTCTCCCGATGATGGGTTGCACTTCGCCAATAGCAAAGAAGGAAGTGGTATGTATGGCATAAAGTTGAATTCATCAGGCTACGCTTGGTTTGAGAAGCCGGCAGTTTCCGGAAAACTGCGTGTGGGAGCATATGCTTCAGGTACCGATCCTTATGTGGTAAATGTGTATGCTTGTGATGATGAAGGCACGATAGTTGGTGATGTCTTGGGAACACTCTCTACACCTCGCGCTGGCGGCGTTTCCGCAACGATGAATATAGATGCTGATGTTGAGGGAATAAAAATTATGAGAAGTACTAGCTCTGAAGGAACATTGTATTTCATAGAGTTTGAGGCTGATCCGGTAGTAGTATGTGGAGCAACCGCTCCGGGTGCGATTTCGGCAGGTGCATTGACAAATGGTGAAATTACGTTGACGGCAAGCGGTAGTGTAGAGACAGGAGATACATGGTATTGGCAGAGTTCAGCAACCGGAGAAGATAAAACAGGAACAAGCGGCGCAACAAAGACCGTAAATGCTGCGGGTACGTATTATATCCGTTCGTACAACACGGCAGGTAACTGCTGGAGTGATGCTGAATCTTATGAGTTAACCGATGAAGATTTCTTGGCGCATTATGCTATCACTTACAACAAGGGAGCGTACGGAACCGGAAGTATTTCTGCTGGAGACAAGACAGAAGATGTTGATTTCACTCTTTCTTCGGAAATGTTTACTCGCGAGAACTATCTACAGGTCGGTTGGGCAACGACAGATGGTACAACTCGTTCGTATATGATGGGCGGTTCTTATACCACGAATGCAGCACAAATCTTCTATCCCGCTTGGGCAGAGAAAGAGACGTATGAGTTTGATGCCGATAATGAAAAAACGATAACTGCACTTAAAGCAGAGGGTTGGACATTTAACTCAGATGTTTTTGATGGAGATCCGGCAGATTCTGAGTGCTACGTGAACACGGTAGGTGCAATGAATACCGCAGGTCTGACAGCTCCTCATGGCAATAGTATGGACGATAATGCAATCGCGTTCGCTAAAAACACTGATGCGTATGCGTTGTTTGATTTAGGATTTGTTACAACAGTTTCTTCCGTAACGGGTACTTTCAATGTCGGCTCCGGCAAAGCGCGAACATTTACAATACAGTATTTGGGGGCTGATGGCTCAACGGTATTGCATTCAACGACTGTGAATCATCCAGAAGATAGTAACTGGGGCGCTGATGCCCTAAACGAAACGGAGGTTGTCGCTAATGTTCGTTACATTAAGATTAAATCTGTTGCAGAAAAGTCATGGTTGGTTATGTCAACCTTCTCCGTTACTTATGGTAACTTGATACCCAAATACAACCTCTCTTTCGCTGCCGGAACCGGTGCAAGTGGTTCGATGAGTACGCTGAAGTATGCGGAAGGCGCAGAAGTGACCCTTCCGACATGTACTTTTACGGCACCAACGGGTAAGGAGTTTGACGCATGGGTTGTTACTAAGACCGTAGGCGGTGCTTCTGTAACGGTGACGAATGGTAAGTTCACTATGCCGGCTGAGGCTGTAACGGCAACGGCTACATGGAAAGACCGTGCTAAACATACAGACGCTACGTTGAGTGACTTGACGATAGGCGGTACCACGGTTGCAGGTTTTGCCGCAGGTACAACATCCTATAACGTAGAACTCCCGTTCGGCACATTTGCCGCTCCGACGGTTGCCGCTACGGCTACTGATGCAAGCTATGTGAAGTCCGTTGTGGTTACACAGGCTTCTTCTGCATCTGGCGATGCAACGGTTGTTGTTACCGCAGAAGATGGCACAACCACCAAGACCTACACCATTCACTTCTCGGTTGCAGCAAGCAAGGATATTGAGTTGGTTTGGGCAACTGACAAGCAGCGTTGTGATGAAACGACTCCTTCTGCCGTCGTTAAGAGTAACAATGCAGCGGTTAGCACATATATCAATCAAATTACCTTTACCGGTGGAGGTGAAGAAGGTTCATCGCTGAATGTTGGTAAGAATACAGGTAATATGCTTACCCTGGCAGCGAAGGCTGGTTTCGCAATAAAAGCTTTGAGTTTCTATGGCAAAATTGAATCCGCTGATACAAAATTAGAGTACTCGTTAGATGGAGGCTCCTCTTGGAATGACCTTGCATCTACTTCCGGTGATGATGCTTGTTACTCGGATGTATTCACTAACGAAGAAGTACATACGCTTTGCATGCGTAGTGCGGGCAATAAGGGATTCTGGATCCGCAATATGCAGTTGACGATGATTCAGAAATGTACGGAAAAGACGATCGCTTGGACTACAGCTCCGGCTTCTGAGTACGAGGTAGGCAAGGCAGGTTATGCTATCGCTGCAAGTGCTAACGACGGAACAGTCACTTATGCTGCTTCCAATGCCGCTATCACGGTGAATGAATCTACCGGAGCCCTGACCATCAACTCGTTGACCAATGATATTGATCTGAGTGCCTTAGTTGCAGCCGGTGATGGTGTAACCTATTGCGACGAAGGTGCATCGGTGGTTAGAGAGGAAATTAAGACCTATTATCTGGTGAAGTTCGATGCTCAGAACGAGACAGCGGTTACCGAGGTGAAGTACTATAGCGGAGATGCAGCAATCGCTTTGCCGAGTCCGAGTTATTCCGGCTATGTATTCCAAGGTTGGTTTGATGCAGCAGAAGGCGGAAATCAAATCACCGGTGCTACTATTACTCCGACGGCAAGCCGTACGGTTTATGCACAATGGGAGGCAACATGTGACGGTCCGATGATCACTACGCAATCGGGTAGCAGAACTTACTTTGTAGGTCGAGAAGCAGCAACGTTGGTTGGCGAGGCTTCGGCAGCCGGCGAAGGTGAGTTGACCTATACATGGTACTCCTGCGACGATGCAGAGCGTACGAACCCTGAATCATTGGCGGGTGCTCCGACACCGAGCACGGCCGTTGCAGGTACGCAGTATTATTACTTCACCGTTACCGAGGCTGGCTGCGACGTTGTAGCATCATCTGACGTGATTGTTATTACCGTTGAGGAGAAAGATCCGGTATGTATCATCAAGGCTACTCCGACATCGGGTACTGAAGCAACGGCTGATGGCGCATATAAGGGTGATGCTTACTTCAAGGGTCGTGCAAGTGATTATAAACTGAATTCCGGTAATGATTATGTAGGTGTTGAATTGGCTTCGGGTTATACCTTCCTCGCTACGGATAAAGTTGTATTGAACCAAGTAGCTGATTTAGGCACGGATGACATCAAGAAGTTCTATGTATATTCTGAAGTTCCCGCGGATGGCAAGACCTATGTAACTATCACCAATGCTTCTCCGGTGAAGGGCAACAACTGGTTCGATATGCCGGCTGAAATGGTAGGAGAGTCTGCTCTCTATATCGGTCGTAAAGATGCAAATTGTAATCCGACAGTTGGTTACCTGGCTGTTTACCGTGTTATGATGCCGGAGTTGCAGGCTATTTCGATTAACGGTCGTGCAGGTGAGTTGGATGAATTGGCAGAGAACACCTTCAATGTAACAATTCCATTCGAAGCTGACCTTGCTTCGTTGACGGTTGTACCGACTATTGCGCGCAATGCGGCTCATGCTACTACTCCGCAAGCTGTCATCACGAATGACGGCGCGTGGGTGCTGGGTAACAACACTTACCGCGTCATGGATAAAGACGGAGACTACACCGATTATAATATCGTACTCACGCGCGATGTGCTTAAATATACGGTATCGTATAACATGCACGGAGGTACGCCTGCAATTGATAACGAAATGGTAGTAGCCGGCGGTAAGATTGCTGCGGCTCCTGCTGACCCGACCCGCGAAGATTATATCTTCCAAGGTTGGTCGCTGACAGATGGCGGTGACATCATTGACATCGCAAATGTGACAATTGACGAAGACAAAGTGTTCCATGCCGTTTGGGCTTCGGATGGCGGAATTAAACTGTTAGATGGTTCTACGGTGAACACAACCAACTTCATTACCGGAGTAACGGCAACTACTGTTTCTATTAGCGGAGATGATTATGACTGTGTGGCGTTTGGCGGAACGGTAAATAATGTCAATGCAAGTAATATGAAGAACCTCAATTCTCATGTTACCTATAACGCAACTACCACCCAAACAAAAATTAGGTTATCGCTGTATAATTCTAATGGTAGCAAGCGCACCATTTATGTGAAGGGTGTAGTAGAAGGTACAGACAATATTGTCGATTTGGCAGCTATCGAACTGAATGGAAATGAGAAGAAGACTACCGAATACATTGAGTTCAATAATGCTAAGAACCGTTCGATTTATATCTTTGTATCCAGCAATGCGGGAGATATCAAGATTCTCCAAGTGAAAGTGATGGAGGAAGGTGCTGCATTGAAGAAAGCGGGTGAAATCGGTTATTCGCTCAATATGAACAAGGGCCGTATGTTCGGTGCCAAGGATGCGACTATCGCATTCGAGGGATTGAGTTATACTTTGAATGGAGATTATACTCCGTTGAGTTCGGAAGTTCTGAAAATGAAGAGTGCAAGTATCACTTTCACAACGACCGTACCGGTCCAGTTGAGTGTAGAAACGAAAACAACCGATAAGACCTATTATATCACGAGAGGTTCAGCTGGAACGGAAAACCCGAATACAAGCAGTACAAAACTGAATTTGGCAGTACCCGGTACTTGGTACATCACTGCAGGTAGTAGCGAGGTTCAATTCACAGGCGTCTCCTTTGACTATCCGCAGGTAGAAATCACGGAGAACGCAACGGATGCAGCGATTATCGCCGGCGCAGATGTAAAAGTGAAAGACGGTAAGGAACTGACACTGGATGATGCCCATACAATTCATGACCTGATCGTAGAAGAGGGTGGTAAGGTGACGCTGAATAATACATTGACGGTAGAAAACCTGTATCTGGAGGCACAGGCGGGTGCTTCGGGACAAGTGCTCGGCGCAACGAACGTGACGGCAAATGCGGTTTATATGGACGTGCGGTTCTTTAAGGGTGCAGAGACGCTGGATGATGCTAAAGCAGGTCGCTGGTACATGATCTCTGCTCCTTTTGACGTGAACTTGAGTGACGGATTCATCAACCCAGTGAGTGGTGAGACAATGACATTTGGTCAGACAGATGGTGAGAATATCTTCGACTTGTTCGAGTATGACGGTATCAAGCGTGCGACGACAGGTGTAACCGGTTGGAAGCGTGTACAAGGTAAGATGAACGCAGGCGTAGCATGTCTGATCGGTTTCAATGAAAACCAGCCGACGACGATTCGTCTGAAAGCAGCAAGTGCTGTTGGAGAGCCGGAGAGCATTACGCTGGGTACATACGAACCCGAAGGCTATGTGGATGGCAATCAGAACTGGAACGGTGTGGCTAACCCGACGCTGCATTACACTGACCTCAACAAGGATGTACAAACCTATAACAACGAAGATGGCGAGAACGGACGTAAGTATATCGGTTACTCGGCAAGCAGCACATCGTTCGTAGTAGGTACCGCGTTCTTCGTACAAGAGACAGGAACGTTGACGTTGAGTGCCGCTACGCACGGAAGCTTACGTGCTCCGAAACGTGAGAGCGAGCGTTATGAGGCTTGCGTACAGATCTTCCGTCAGGAGGCAACCGAGTTCGCAGACCAAATGTACGTACGTGCTTCCGAGACCGCAAGCAACGAGTACGAGCAAGGTCACGACATGATCACCTGGAACGGCACCACGGCTAACACCGCACTCATCTGGGCCAATAACTACGGTAAGCGTCTCGCAATCGAAGAGGCACCGATGGTTAATGATAAGGCAACCTACAACTTAGGTATCTTTGTACCGGTAGCCGGAACGTACCGCATTGAGGTAGCGAACCCGAGCGATGATGCAACGCTGTACTTGACCAAGAACGGACGTATCTTCTGGAATCTCACGATGGGTGCGTGCGAGTTGGATCTGGCTCAGGGTCAGAACAACGAGTACGGACTGCTGCTCCGCGCAGAGGCTCCGCAGGTAACAACCGGCATGGATGAGATTCACTCCGAGGCAGGTGTACAGAAAATCATCATCGACGAGAACGTCTTCATCCTTCGTGGTGAACAACTCTTCGATATGACTGGAAAAGCAGTAAAATAACATAAATTCGGCAAAAAGTACGGCAAAAATTTGCATATCTCAAAATTTTGCCGTACCTTTGCACCCGAAAAGGAGAAAGCATGGGACAGTTAGCGTTCATTAAGACATTCATTTTGGTAACGATGCCTATTGATGCAAATGATAATCGCAGGCACGTGCATGTCTTCAAAAAAGGTGGACGGCATCGTAGATCAGTTGCTAAAATATGGATAGAGTCCGATGGCGCTAAATGTATTGAAATAGCTGAATCAGAATTAAGCGCAAAAGAGAATAGTCTTATCGTAAATGCCATAGATAAGCATTGGGATCTGATAAATGAGCAGATAACATTGACTTTCCGTGGCGAAAAGACCGAACTTAAGAATATTGGTAAATAAATTAGGAGGACCAATTATGTGTAAGATGCCGAATGTGAAAATAGGTATAAAAGACATGGATTTTACCTCGCATAGAGGAAAATTCTCTGTGTCTCTGACCGATGGTCGCGAGATTATCGTTCCGGTGTCTATGTTCCCGGATATTCAACACATGCCGGTTAAACGTCGCAATGAATGGATGATTCTGGACGATCAGTATTTCTCTTTCGAGCATATGACACGTATATATTCTGTGCTTGATTTACTGAAGGCGGCTTAATATATTAACTTATGTAATCGCAAATTATGGAAAAAATGTATATACAACCGAAAGTTGAAACAATGGTATTAACCGTTGGTAACTTAATGACGACACCAGGAGGAGGCTCGCCGACTGGTGGCGATATGGATCCTGCCCCCGCGCGCGACCATAAAGTATTCTAATCGGGATTTTGTCCCATCCACTCATCCCCGCTGCTCCTTTGCGGCGGGGTTTTGTAGCAACAAAGGTTTTTGAACATGTTATTGAATATACTGAAATCGAAAATCCATCGGGTACAGGTGACGGAAGCGAACCTGGAGTATATCGGTTCTATCACGATCGATGAGGCCCTGATGGAAGCAGCGAACATCTATGCCGGCGAGCGGGTGCAGGTGGTGGATAACAACAACGGTGCGCGCCTGGAGACCTACGTCATACCCGGTAAACGTGGCTCAGGTTGCATCTGCATCAACGGAGCCGCAGCGCATCTCGTACACGTAGGCGATACCGTCATCATCATGGCGTATGCGATGATGGAGCCGGAGGAGGCAAAGACATTTAAACCCAGTATTGTTTTTCCTGAAAATAATCGGGTTTAAAAACGTTGAATGGATGAATGGATGAAAGGATTCTTCGAATTACATAAAGGCAACAGCGGTGTCGGACCGCGGGCGGGGGTGATCCATACCGACCACGGAGATATAGAGACACCGATTTTTATGCCGGTGGGAACCGTCGGTACGGTGAAAGGTGTGCAGCGCAAGGAGTTAGAGGACGATATCAAAGCGCAGATCATCTTGGGCAACACCTATCATCTCTTTCTGCGTCCCGGTACGGAGATTCTGCATAAAGCCGGCGGTCTGCATGCGTTCGAAGGATGGAACCGACCGATATTGACGGACTCGGGTGGTTTTCAAGTCTTTTCCCTCACCGACATCCGTAAAATGACCGAAGAGGGCGTACGATTCAGCAGTCATATCGACGGACGTAAACTCCTCTTTACCCCCGAATCCGTGATGGATATCGAACGCGAGATCGGTGCGGACATCATGATGGCGTTCGACGAGTGCTGTCCCGGAACGGCAGATAAGAAATACGCCAAGGACTCGATGGACCGCACGCATCGGTGGTTAGACCGCTGTATTGCGCGCTTTGACTCCACCGAGGACCTGTACGGTTATAAGCAGCACCTCTTCCCGATCGTACAGGGTTGCACCTATCCGGAACTCCGTCAGGAGGCCTGCAAACGTCTTCGTGATCTGGATCGCGACGGTTACGCCATAGGCGGACTCGCCGTAGGCGAACCGACCGAAGTGATGTACGAGATGATCGAGGTCTGCAACGATATCCTTCCGGAAGACAAACCCCGTTACCTGATGGGAGTCGGAACACCGTGGAACATCCTCGAAGCCATCGAACGAGGTGTAGATATGTTCGACTGCGTGATGCCGACCCGCAACGGCCGCAACGGTATGATCTTTACCTGGCAGGGCGTAATGAACCTAAGGAACAAGAAATGGGAGGATGATTTTACCGAACTCGATCCGTACGGCACGTCGTACGTCGATCACGCGTACACGAGAGCGTACGCAAGACATTTAATTCACGCGCAAGAGATGTTAGGACTCGAGATACTCTCGATCCATAACCTCGCCTTCTACCTCGATCTTGTAACCCAAGCGAGACAACATATACTGGACGGAGACTTTTCTTCTTGGAAAGCCGCAGTATTACCTAACCTGATGCAACGACTTTGAAGCGTTTAGATTGGTACATAATACGAAAATTTTTGGGCACATTCTTTTTTTCGATTGTGCTCATTCTTTCGATTGCGATTGTATTTGATCTGACGGAGAAGATGGACGATTTCTTTGAGAATCAAGTGCCGCTGAAGGAGATCATCCTGGAGTACTACCTACCCTTTATTCCGTACTACATGAACATGTTCAGCTGCCTGTTCATCTTCATTTCGGTTATTTTCTTCACCTCCAAATTAGCCGGTAACTCGGAGATCATCGCGATGCATGCAACGGGCATGAGTTACCATCGTCTGATGGTTCCGTACGCTTTCTCGGCGACCTTGCTGTTTGTGTTAGCGTTCTGGTTAGGCGGTTGGGTAATCCCGCGGAGCAGTAAACATATGTTGGCATTTACGGACAAGTACATCGAACATTTCACGACCGATAACGCGAAGAACATCCAGATGGCGGTAGAACCCGGTACGATTCTCTATATCGAGTCCTTCCGGCGACAAAGCAATATGGGTTACCGCTGTTCGATCGAGAAATTCGAAGGCAAGAGTCTGGTGCAACGTACGACGGCGGAGCGGATTTACTATGATTCGCTGGAAAACTGGCATTTAGAGACGTATATCCAGCGTGATTTTATCGGGATGCGGGAGGAGTTGGAACGCGGTCAACGGAAGGATATCACGATGCCGATTATCCCGGACGAACTGTTTATCACAGCCCAGCAGGCACAGCAGATGACCAACCCGGAGTTGCGGCATTATATGGAGCGTCAGCGGGAGAGAGGAAGCGGCAATATCAAGGCCTTTGAGGTGGAGTACCATAAGCGTTGGGCTTCACCCCTCGGCGCGTTCATCATGACGCTGTTAGGTGTGACGATGAGTAGCCGGAAGGTGCGCGGCGGTATGGGTAAGAACTTAGGAATCGGAGTCGTACTGACGGCGTTCTATATCTTGTTTTCGACGGTGAGTACGACGTTCAGCGTGAACAACGTGATGTCGCCATTTATGGCGGCATGGTTGCCGAATTTTGTATTCCTGGCGATATCCATTCCCCTCTACAAAAAGGCGTCCAGATAAGGGCAAAAAAAAAGCGCGCATTTGCGCACTTTCCGATAGATTTACCGCAATTCGATGCGGCGTCGCTCCATGGTGTTGCCGACTTTGGCATAGAGGCGATAGGAATGACCTTGCTCTAATTCAAATTCAACATAGTTTCCACGCTCCTTCTGAAGCAACTTACCGTCTAACGTGTAGATACGTGCTTCCTCCATTTGGGCTGCGGTTACCACCAGGGTATTCTCGCGGAAGCGTACAGTAAAATTATCAGTGCTTTTAGCAGCGTCCGCGAAAGTAAAACCTGCGATCAGACAAAAACTTGTCAACAGATAACTAACTGTTTTAAAATAATTTCTTTTCATAGTTAGTTTCTTTCTTTTTTAAACAGACTAATAGTTTTTCGTTCGCACCAATGCGTGGGCATCCCGCGACGTTTCGCGTACCTTGAGAGCAGGTGCCATCGAAAAACGGTGCAAAATTACTGCCTTTTTGTGACCCCACCAAATAATTCGGGCAAAAAGTGATAAATTTCTATTTTTTGCAGAGTGCGGTTTACAAAATATCAGCAACCGTTTCCGATTGCTGATATTTTGCTATTTGGACTTATCAAAAGGCGTTTTTAGAACGCATTTGCCTGATTGCCGCTATTATTACCGCCCTTAATATCGATATTAGAGGACACTTTGTCGCTACCGCAGAGGACGGAAAGCGGAGAGATGAACTGCGATTGGATCGCGGGATGTATATAGGACTTTTTCATAGCTGTATCTTATTTAATGGTTTGACCTTGTGCATTATAGATCACGCCGTTGCGCTCGATCAGGAGTTGGCCGTCCTTTATGTACTTATGATTATCGATGTGCGATTTTTGATTTTCGATCGCCGTTGTCTGACTCTCCGCACGCCCGATACGCGCCTGTACGTTAGCGGGTACATTCTTTAACTCAAAGTACGCGCGGAAGCCGTTGATGTTGCCGTCTGCAGCAGGCCAGAAAAGTGTATTGTCCGCTCCAAGGAAGAGGATGTTTTGATTACCACCTGTCAGCGATGTAGGTCCAAAAGTTCCGTGGAAGGAAACGTGGTCATCAAAATCATCATCTCCTGGTTCCGAAATATAGAAAGTGACGCCATCAAAAACAGGATTTTCCACATCCATAGAAGGTTGAATCAAGTAAGGTACGCCTTCGGTCAAGGAAGTCCTTTTCGCAAATATAAGTTCCAGTGTCTCTCCGTCATAGTTAGAATGGTCAAATTCCTCCAAGTCATAACCCGCACCGAATACATATTCCAACTGTGCATTGGTGAGTGCGAACGGCAGGCAGATAGTATTATACTGCGTTGAAGTAAACGAACGAGATGTTATCTTGAAGTTAAGCAATTGTCCCTGGTATGTTCCATCTTCAAGATCCGATTTGATTGATTCATTACTATCTGAAGTAGAAAACATCCTCACAATTACCGCTTCACCTATACCACTATTATAGCAAACACCCCGAGATGCAGTTTTGGAAGTAAAGAAGGCGCTGGGGTTAGCACCGCTCATGTTCGCCCAACCGGAAGTGATTGTGCCTATAGTCGCTTTGTATATGCTATAAGGCGTTGTATTGGTCAGCGGCTTTCCGGACTCAATAGTGATAAATTTACTCGGTGCAAGATATATATCGCCATGATATCCTATAATAGCCGGAGCTCCAGAGAGTTTAAGTGTACCTTTGTTATATATACCATATGACACTTCTAATGCATTATTAAAGTCATTTGCCAGGTTTTCTACCGAACCTCCGTTGAGTACAAATGTACCTCCATCTATGGAAACCAGACCATAATAAGAACCATTATCACCAACATAATATCCCCAAATACGACCACCGCCTACGTTGTCATAGATGGTAAGCGTTTTATCGCTCGGCACAACAATATTAAAGTAATATGTGTAAATACTATGTCCGTTGAGGCAGAGGTTCATATTTCCAGGAACGGTGTAGTAATTTGGCAAAACCACATCTTCGTTGAGATAATAATTACCTGCCTCCGCAGGGAGAGAATTGTTTGATGTCCATTTAGAGAAGGTGATACCATCATGCTCATGAACGGCATCAGTAGTTACAGTTACAGCGTCCGACCAATCGCTCGAGCCATCAGAATTATTTGCACGAATACGAGCGTACTGCGTGCTTGCCGAAGAAAGTCCAGTCCAGTTATAAGACGTACCGGTTTCTCCAAGAGACAAATCGCTCCAGTCTTTTCCGTTTGCACTTTTCTGCAAATCATAAGAGGTTGCACCGCCTACTGAAGACCATGACAAAGATGCAGAAGTGGTCGTCGTTGCAGAAACAGACAAATTACTAGGCGTTGCAGGAGGTGTCGGAGTTGCACCACCATCATATGTAAAAGTAATTTTGCTGACATATTTATGTCCGTTGGTTTGTCCAACCTCAGTATACGTACTAGTCCACGTATCTCCTAAATGCGTATGATAAAAATCCGCGTCAGAAACCCATTCATATGCATCCCCGCTCGATACAGAACTTGTTTCCCAATGATGCAAAAAACGGGGAGAATCAGTACTACCTATTATATGTCTAATAGCTTTAGTAGGGATATCACTATTCGTCTTGTCAATAATTGTAATAATGATATTTTTCACTCCTCCCCAAGCAAAAATATTCCCATTTTGGTTAAAAGTAATGGTATAACTAGAATTCGATCCTATATCAACAGTTCCATCAAATACTTTTGTTCCAACACGATGCTTCGTTATACTACTTTCTTTAACTGATTCATAAATGACCTGAGGTTTATATGGATAACTGCCATCTATAGCAAAACTTGTCTCATCCGTTTCCTTATCCATACTTGAAGATTTCGGTTTACAACAGTCCCACTACCGCTATTAAGATAGAAAGTAATAGCGCTAAAATTTTTAGCACCTGAGACATTAGCATTTAATTCGCTCGCCAAATAAATTTGCTGCGAAAAAGAATCATACACCGGACCCGAAGTGGTTTGTGAAGATGTAGAAACAGGTATAACACGCGTAGGAGTACTAAAACTCTCACCAATCGTTACGGTATTTGCCCAAGTTGCATCAGGTATGAGGAACAGTGTGCAGAGGGCACAGAGGGATGTTAGGAATGATTTTTTCATAATTGTTGTACCTTTAAAATTAAACAATTCGGACATGTTGAAATTTAGAACAAATCTTAAAAATCGTACATGTGCTTTGCGAGATTTTGAACATTTTGGGGCGATTTTAGGGGTTTTATAGTCCCTGTAAAGTACTGATCTCCTACTCGTCTCATAGTGTTTAAGTACGGTTAGCACCTTACAATCTTAATAATCGTACATTTTTTTCAGATCGCGTTCATGTCAAAAAATCGTGGCAAAGATACACAAAAAATTGCAAATATGCAAATTTTTCTTTGTTTTTTATTAAAATATTTGCGTATATCAAGAATTTTGCGTAAATTTGCAGCCCAAATCGCGCATGTAGCACACATACGCACAAAAATAATATAAAATGAAAAAGATTATCACGATTCTTTGCGCAGCGATGATGACGCTCAGCATAGTGGAGGCAAACGTGTTGTACAATGAGCATTTCGACCGCCCGATAGGTACCTTATCGACCGGCACGTGGTCAAGTGGTGCAATCCCGAACGACAGTAACTGGCACACCTACAGCCCGGGGTCGGTGCAGTTTCGGGTAGTAAGCGAACAGTTGCAGAAGGCGGACTATTGTACCGTCAGTTCCGGTAAAGCCGTTCAGTACTCGGCTAACCACAGTCGCGATTATATCTTGTTCCCGCAGGCTTTCAACGGTGCTGCCGGCAACAAAGTGTATATGGCTTTTCTGATGAAAGTGAAAGCAGGTGGATTGCAGGAGACCACCGGTGCGCAGAGTGCATCGAATGCGAATAACAGCATTATGTCGTTTGCCATCAATGCGTCGAACAATGCTTTGGGCAGTCTGAACGGTCGCGTGATCATCCAAACGGTAGATGCGAGTCACTATAAGTTAGGTGTAAGTCGTCGCGGTGAGGCTCCGCAGTTTGCGAGTCAGCAGCTGAGCACAAACGCAACATACCTGATCGTAGCGGAATACTGCTTTATCGCAGGCGAAAAGAACGATATCGTGAACCTCTATATCGATCCGACACCGGCGGCGCAGACGATAGCTGTAGCCAGTGTGAACCCGAGTACGGCGAGTGCAGACACAGAGACGCTGGTCGGTATGGCGCTGTGCTCAAACGGTAACACGCCGGTAGATATGCTGATCGATGAAGTCCGCGTGGCGACCTCTTGGGACGAGTTATGGGAAGACAGCAGTGCTCCGACACCGAGTATCGATGTAGCAAGCAGTCTGGCTTTTGGCGATGTCACCAAAGGCGAGGCGGCTGAACGGACGCTCTCCGTAAAGGGTGCTAACCTGCAAGGTCCCATCAGCGTGTCGTCCGACAAGCCGGTACTGGTGCCTGCCGCAAGCAGCATCCCGGCTGACGATGCCTTAGCCGGTTATACGCTCTCCCTCAGTCTGACAGCCGCCCAAGAGGGCGCAGGAAGCGCAAACCTGACGCTGTCTTCGCCGGGCGCGAGTGATCAGATTGTGGTCGTCAGCTGGGACGCCAAGAAACCGGTTCCGCCGGTAGGCAGCGAATTGTTAGAGAACGGTAGTTTTGAAGAATTTAGTTACAATGCGATATTTGCTACCTACTCGTTTGAGGACTGGAATTTCCCATTAGGATTCGCGGCACCGGTGACTGAAGACAAGGTAGACGGCCAGGTAGCTTTCCAAGGTAATCCGAATATCAACTCGGTACTGGATCAGGGTGTGACGCTTGATGACAACACGTATGCAGCCGGTACGCTGTTTGAGTTGACGCTGCATTACAAAGTAGTCGAGATATCGGAAGGTACAAGTCTGGGGCTCGATTGCTACTGGCAGCCGTCCGGTAGCGGCGATGCCGATGCGATGAAGCAACACGATGCAGCGGTGCTGCAACGGGCTATCGCTACGGAAGTGAGCAGCGAATGGGAGGAGGTAGTACTGACGACTTCTAAGCCGGCAGGATCGACCAATTTCCGTGTTCGCGTAACGGTACCGCAGAATGCGAAAGTGCTGTTCGATAATTTCAGTCTGGTACGCACGGAGAGTGCCGAGCCGTATATCCTGGTTAGTCCGAATAAGTTCAGTCCGATCGAGACCACGATCGGTAGCAGCGTGGCCTTCCCGACCCTGCATATCGAGCAAGGTAACTTAGAGGGTCCGACGGCGTTTGAGTTATCGTACACGAACGCCGATCAGTTCAGTCTGAGCATGAGCAGTATGACTGCCGATCAGAGTGCAGGTGACTTGGTGATCACCTATGCGCCGACCGCAGCCGGTGTGCATGTAGCGTACCTGAATATCATCAATGAGTCGCACACGCAGCTCAACCAGAGCATCAAGTTAGAGGCTTCGTGCACCGATCCGAGTGCAGAACCGGTGGTAACGGTGACGCCGAGTGAGGTGGATTCGTTTAAGGTACTGGCCGGTCAATCGGATCAGAAGACCATCACGGTAACGAGTGTCAACTGTATCGATTATCTCTATCTGCGTGTAGAGCACGAGAAGGGTGAGGCGTTCACGGTGGATGCTTCGACGCTGCCGAAGAACAGTTCGCGCGAGGTTAAGATCTCGTTCAAGCCGTTGGAGGCCGGAGAGTACCAATCGAAGCTCATTATCTACTCGCAGAGCAATGAGTTTGAGAACGTAGAGGTCATCCTGCGCGGTAAGGGTCTCGAGCCGTCGCCGGAGACGATCGACTGGCAGACGGATTTCGTTTGGAACGCAACTACACCGCTGACCTATATGAACGAGACCTTCGATGACGTAGAACATAACCAGACCGTGCTGATCGACGATTGGCAGAACGTGGCGGCTGTAGATGCACGTCCGTGGTTGGGCTTTGATGCATCGAAGACGATGGTCTTTACTGACGATTTCAAGTGCGCCAAAGCGTCCGCTTATCAGTACGGTAAGGAGAGCACCGGTAACTGGGATATCTGGTTGGTTACGCCGGCGTTGGATTACAAGAACGCACAGACGAAGGTGTTTGCTTTCGACGTGATGGGTCAGTACCTGCCGGAAGAGGGTATCGAAGCGGCTTTGGAGATTTATTACATCGAGCCGGGAGCGCCTGCTTTGTTCCAGAATCTGACGGAGAGCTTCTCGATCCCGCAGACGAGTGATGAGAACGAGAAGTGGATTTCGTTCAACCTGGATCTGAGTCCGTTTGCCTCCACGATGGCCGATGTCTTCCACATGGGCTTCCGCTACGTAGGTCCGAACGGTGCCGCAGGTGGGATAGCGTACTATATCGACAATGTCAGCTGGGGTAAAGAGCAGCCGGTTGAAGGAGTACAGAATACAGAGTACAGAACACAGACGAAGAAGATACTCCGTGACGGACAGGTAATTATTGTTCGCGGCGGAAAAGAATATACTATTTTAGGAATAGAGAATGCAAAACATTAGAAACATAGCAATTATTGCACACGTAGACCACGGCAAAACGACGCTGGTGGATAAGATGCTGTACACGGCGCATGTCGTCAGTCAGCAGCGTTCGGAGTTCAGCGATCAGCCGAAGGAGTTGATTTTGGATAACAACGACCTGGAGCGCGAGCGTGGTATCACGATTTTGGCGAAGAACGTAGCGATTGACTACAAGGGCACGAAGATCAATATTATTGATACTCCGGGGCACGCGGACTTCGGTGGTGAAGTGGAGCGCGTGCTGAATATGGCCGACGGTGTACTGCTGTTGGTGGACGCCTTCGAAGGCGCGATGCCGCAGACGCGATTTGTGCTGCAGAAAGCATTGGAGTTGGGTCTAAAACCTATTGTGGTGATTAACAAAGTAGATAAACTCAACTGCCGTCCGGACGAGGTACAGGAAGAGGTGTTTGACCTGATGTGTAACCTCAACGCGACGGACGATCAGTTGGATTTCCAGACGCTGTACGGCTCGGCCAAACAAGGTTGGATGAGTACCGATTGGAGAAAACCGACGACGGACCTGACGGACCTGATGGACGCGATCATCGAGTATATCCCGGCGCCGGAAGAGAACCCGGGTACCCCGCAGATGCTGGTAACCTCGTTGGACTATAACAGTTACGTAGGTCGTATCGCCATCGGTCGTGTACATAGAGGTGAGTTCAAAGACGGACAGGCCGTGACACTGGCGAAGAAAGACGGCACGATGGTGAAGACCAAGATCAAGGAGCTGCATACTTTCTCAGGTATGGGTCACGTGAAGACCGAAGTGGTCAAGAACGGCGACATCTGCGCGATGATCGGTATCGACGGTTTTGAGATCGGCGACACCGTTTGCGACGCAGAGAACCCCGAGGCGCTGAAGCCGATTGCGATCGATGAGCCGACGATGAGTATGACGTTCTGCATCAACGACAGCCCGTTCTTCGGTCAAGACGGTAAGTTCGTGACCAGCCGTCATATCCAGGATCGTCTGAACAAAGAGCTGGAGAAGAACCTGGCGCTGCGTGTAGAGAAAGGAGCAGAAGAGAGCAGTTGGCGCGTCTATGGACGTGGTGTACTGCATCTGTCGGTACTCATCGAAACCATGCGTCGCGAAGGATACGAGCTGCAGGTAGGCCAACCGCAGGTGATCATCAAAGAGATCAACGGTGTCAAATGCGAACCGGTAGAGGCTTTGACGGTGAACACACCGGAAGAGTGCAGCGGTAAGATCATTGAGTTCGTGAGCACCCACAAGGGTGAGATGACGAAGATGGAGATGGTCAACGACCGCGTACATCTGGAGTTCACTATCCCGAGTCGCGGAATCATGGGTATGCGAACCTACGTGATGAACGTATCTGCCGGAGAGGCGATCATGGCACACCGGTTCCTGGAGTACCAGCCGTGGAAAGGGGAGATCGTAAAACGCACCAACGGTTCGCTCATCGCGATGGAAGCCGGAACGGCTTATGCCTACGCTTTGGACAAGTTACAGGATCGCGGTAAATTCTTCATCGACCCGCAAGAGGAGGTATATGCCGGCCAAGTGGTGGGTGAGAACGCGAAGGAAGGCGATATCGTGATTAACGTGACGAAGAGCAAGAAGCTGACCAACATGCGTTCGAAGAGCGCGGACGATAAGGCTGTATTGCCACCGCCCGTTCGTATGAGTCTGGAAGAAGCGTTAGAGTACATCAAAGAAGATGAGTACGTAGAGGTAACGCCGCACGCGATGCGTATCCGCAAGATCATTCTTGACGAATTGGAGAGAAAACGCGCCGGTCGCGCTTAAATCGGAATAATCAGAATAATCAGAATAATCAGAATTTTATGAAAATTGAACAAAGTGAATTGAAAGACCTGAAGGCTGTTGTGAAGCTGACGATTGAGCCGGCAGACTATCAGGAGGAAGTTGCAAAGCAACTGAAAGAAGTGCGCCACAAAGCACAGATGCCGGGCTTCCGTCCGGGCATGGTGCCGGCAGGTTTGGTAAAGAAAATGTACGGTAAGGGAATCCTGGCCGACGTACTGAACAAGAAAGTAGGTGACGGTCTGAGTAAGCACATCGAGGACAATAAATTGGCTATCCTGGGTGATCCGCTGCCCAATGCAGAGCAGGGTCATGTTGATCTCGATCACGAAGAGACCTTTACGTTTGCGTTTGATATCGCCGTAGCACCGGAGTTCGACGTGAAACTGACAGCAAAAAACAAGTTGCCGGAATACACCATCGAGCCGACCGAAGAGATGATCAACAAGCAGGTAGAGGCCTACACCAACCGTTTCGGTGAGTATATCGCTGCCGACGCAGAGAAAGGTACGAAGGCAGAGGTTAAGCCGTGCAAGGTAGATGCTGAGTTGTTTGCCAAAGTGTACGGTGCAGACGCTCCGAAGGACGAGAAAGCATTCCGTGCCCGCATCAAAGAGGATATCGAGCGCAGTCTGGCTGAAGAGACCAAATACCGTTTCGGTATCGATGCCAAAGAGGCTATCCTGAAGAAGATGGAGAAAGTCGAGTTCCCGGTAGATTTCCTCAAACGCTGGGTACTGGAGACCAACGAGAAAATGACGCAGGAAGAGTTGGATAAGGACTTCGACAAGATGCTGGATGAACTCAAATGGCACCTGGCAAAAGACCAACTGATGAAAGAGTACAACATCGACGTAAAACCGGAAGAGGTGGAGGAGTTCGCCAAACGGATCGCGAAGATGCAGTTCATGCAGTACGGTCTGATGAACGTAGAAGAGGAGACGCTCAGCAACTACGCCAAGGAGATGCTCAAGAATGAGAACCAACTGCGCGGCATCGTGGAGCGTCTGGTTGAGGATAAGATCTTCGAGGCGCTGAAAGGTATCGTGAAGGTGGAGGCTAAGACCGTGAGCCAAGAAGAGTTTGATAAGCTGTTTAAATAACCAGGACTTTCTAGGTCAACCTAGGTCTACCTATGACAAGAATCCATTTTATAGCTATTGGTGGGGCAGCGATGCATAACTTGGCATTGGCTGTCGCCTCCAAGGCGGGGTACAAAGTAACGGGGTCGGATGATGAAATCTTCGACCCTGCTTTGTCTCACCTGCGCGAAGCAGGATTGTTACCGGACGAGATGGGTTGGCACCCGGAGCGGATCACGAAAGATATCGATGCGATCATCCTCGGTATGCATGCACGAGAGGACAATCCGGAGTTGGTACGGGCACGCGAGTTAGGTATCAAGATCTACTCTTTCCCCGAGTATCTGTACGAGCAGACTAAGGACAAGATCCGTATTGTAGTCGGTGGTTCTCACGGTAAGACCACCACGACTTCGATGATCCTCTATGTGCTGAACCGACTCGGTATCGAAGCCGATTATATGGTCGGTGCACAGATCGAGGGATTCGAGCGGATGGTGCGGTTGAGCGACACGGCAAAGTACGCCGTCTTTGAGGGCGATGAGTACCTCACTTCCCCACTCGACCTGCGTTCCAAGTTCCTTTGGTACCACCCGCATGTAGCCATCCTGACCGGTATCGCATGGGATCATATCAATGTCTTCCCGACCTTCCCGGAGTACGTGGAGACGTTTAGGAAGTTCGTTCATTCGATCGAGCCCGAGGGCAGTTTTATTTATTTCGAGGGCGATGAGAACCTGCGGATGTTGGCAAACGAGATCACGGAATCCCGGCATAACGGTATCACGGCAATCCCTTACAAGGAGTACACCGGGAATGTCGAGATGCAGGTCTTCGGACGGCATAACATGCAGAACCTGCAGGCAGCGATGTTAGCTTGTCACTGTATCGGTGTGACACCGGACGATTTCTACCGCGAGATCAGTACATTTACGGGTGCTTCGAACCGTCTGGAGAAGATCTGCGAAACCGAAAATTCGGTAGCCTATAAAGACTTCGCGCACAGTCCGTCCAAACTCAAAGCGACCATCAATGCCGTGCGCGAACGGTACCCGGAGAAGAAACTGGTGGCATGCATGGAGCTGCATACGTTCTCGAGTCTGATGGCAGACTTCCTGCCGCAGTACAAAGATTGTATGAAAGAAGCAGACATTGCGTACGTGTATTTCAATCCGAAATTGATCGAACATAAACGGCTCACTCCTATCACCGCAGAAGAAGTACGAAATGCGTTTGGCACGAAAAATGTAGAGGTGTTTACGGAGAGCGAAGCAATGTTAGAAGCGGTGCGCAAAGAGGTTACGGGATACCGGTTACAGGTTACGGGACAAGGCATTGCTTTATTAATGATGTCCTCTGGAACTTTTGACGGTGTAAATGTTAAAGAATTTGCAAACGAATTATTACATGGATAAGCAAACTAAACGCGATTATTTGTATATGCGTATGGCCCGGACGTGGGCAGAGAACAGTTACTGCGTACGTCGGAAAGTCGGTGCGCTGTTGGTCAAGGACCAGATGATCATCTCGGACGGGTACAACGGTACACCGTCGGGATTTGAGAATATCTGCGAGGACGAGAACAACGTCTCCAAACCCTACGTACTGCATGCAGAGGCGAATGCGCTGACGAAGGTGGCACGGTCGAATAACAGTTCGAACGGTGCGACGCTGTATGTGACGGCAAGTCCGTGTCTGGAATGCTCGAAGCTGATTATTCAGTCCGGCATCAAGCGCGTGGTGTATGGTGAGGAGTACCGCATTATGGATGGTGTGGAACTGCTCAAAAGAGCGGGAGTGGAAGTTGAATTTTTACCGGATCAGCAATGAAAAAATATCTTTTACCTACATTGACGGTTATTGGTGTGGCGCTGGGTCTGACCATCGGTATGAGTCTGTGTCAGAAGGCGAATGCACAACGGATCGTGTATCAGAACGGACAATGGAGTCTGGAGCAGACGAAGGTGGATCGTTTGCTGCAGTTGATGGAGAAAGCGTACGTGGACAGTCTCAATATCGACAGCATCACGGACGAGGTAATGATGGAGATGGTGCAGAAACTGGATCCGCATAGTGCGTATATTCCCAAAGAGGACCTGGAGATGGTGAACAGCGAGTTGGCCGCTTCGTTCTCGGGTATCGGTGTGCAGTTCTCCATCCAGCAGGACACGGTCCGTATCGTAGCAGTCATAGCCGGAGGTCCGTGTGAAGGCGTCGGTGTATTAGCCGGCGATAAGATCATCACGGTGGACGACTCGACTTTCGTAGGCAAAAAGATGAACAACGAGAAGGTGATGAAGACTCTCCGTGGTCCGAAGGGTACGCAAGTGAAGTTAGGTATCATCCGTGCGGGTGTGAGTGAACCCTTGTCTTTCACCGTGACGCGCGGCGACATACCGGTACACTCGGTGGATGCGAAGTTCATCATCGATGAGAAGATCGGTTTTGTACGCGTCAATAAGTTCGGCGAGACAACCTATAAGGAGTTCATTGCGGCTTTGGCAGAACTCAGTTCAAAAGGTGCCGACCGATTTATTGTCGATCTGCGCGAGAACAGCGGCGGGTATATGGAGATGGCAATCCGGATGGCGAATGAATTCCTGAGTCGCGGTGACCTGATTGTGTATTCGCAAGGTCGGGCTTATCCGCGTTATGAAGCCACGGCGAACGGTAGCGGTCGGTTTAAGAACGTACCGTTGGTGGTGCTGATCGATAATTTCTCGGCATCGGCCAGTGAGATCTTTGCCGGTGCGATGCAGGATAATGACCGGGCCACGATTGTCGGTCGACGTTCGTTCGGTAAGGGTCTGGTGCAACAGCAGGTGCCGTTTGATGACGGCAGTGCCGTACGTTTGACCGTAGCACGTTATTACACACCAAGCGGTCGTTGTATTCAGAAACCGTACGTGATGGGTGAACAAGAAGACTACGCCAAGGATCTGGAAGAACGCTGGGAGCACGGAGAGTTCTATTCGGCCGACAGTATTCATTTCAGCGACACAACGACCTATCGCACCAAGAACGGACGTATCGTACGTGGTGGCGGCGGAATCATGCCGGATGTGTTTGTCGGTCGGGACACGAGTCTGAATACCCCATGGTACAACCGCTGTGTGAACCTGGCGTACACCTATCAGTTTGCGTACCAGTACACGGATGCTCACCGGAAGGAGCTCAATAAATACAAAGACTGGCAGAGTCTGGAGAAATACCTGATCAAGCAGGATATCATCCCGGAGTTTGTGCAATTTGCAGAAGGTAAGGGTGTTGAACCGAACCAAGCAGAGATACAAAAATCGCGCCCGTTAATGACGCGACTCTTGCATGCTTATATCGTTCGTAATATCTTAGGCGATGAAGGTTTCTTCCCGCTTTTTGAACGCGACGATGAGATTACTAAAGTTGCTGTAAAGCAGCTAACACAAAGCGATAGAACTTCTGCACAGTAGCGATATTCACGCGCTCATCCGGACTGTGCGGATGTTCGATGGTCGGTCCGAAGGAGATCATCTCCATGTTCGGATAGTTGGCACCGATGATGCCGCATTCGAGGCCGGCATGGATAGTAACGATACGAGGAGAGGAACCAAACTCTTTCTCGTACGTTTCTTTCATAACACGCAGTAAATTGCTCTTAAAGTTCGGTTGCCAACCCGGGTACGCACCCGAGAACTTCACGTCAGCACCTGCGAGTGCGAACGCAGAGTGGATGATCGAAGCCAGCTCTTCCTTACGGCTCTCCACATTCGAACGTGTCAAGCAATATACGACTACCTTATTGTCCTCGGTCTTAATCATCGCCACGTTGTTAGAGGTCTCCACGATATCCGGCATCTCGGTGATGAAACGATAAACACCGTGCGGACAGAGCGTGACAGCATGGATGAGGAAGTCCTGTACATCCTCCGGCATCTCCATCTTCGGGCATTCAATCTCCTCGGCTTTGAACATCAGATCGGGTTCCACTCCGTCGAACTCCTTCAACCAGAGGTCTTCGTAGCGATCAACGAGATCCTGCAAGTCCTGATAACTCTCCTCCGGGATGGTGATGACCGCCGATGCCTCACGCGGGATGGCGTTGCGTAGGCTGCCGCCTTCGACACATGCCAGACGGGCCTCGAAGTTAGCGACTGCATCCTTGAGGAAACGGAAGAGTAATTTGATGGCATTCGCGCGCTGCAGATGGATGTCGCAACCCGAGTGACCACCTTTGCACCCCTTGAGCGTTACCTTGAGGGCAATATCTCCCTCTTCGGTCTCCACCGGTTGATAGTCAAAGGTAGCAGTCGTGTCGATACCTCCGGCACAACCTACGTACAGTTCTCCTTCGGTCTCGGAATCGAGGTTGAGCAGGTATTTGCCTTGGAGCCAGCCGGCTTTGAGATCATTCGCACCGTACATACCGGTCTCCTCATCGATGGTGAAGAGTGCCTCGAGGGGCGGGTGAACGACATTCTTATCCGCGAGGATGGCCATGGCCGTAGCTACACCGATACCGTTGTCGGCACCGAGAGTCGTTCCGTTAGCAGTTACCCATTCGCCGTTATCCTCTATATACGCCTCGATGGGGTCTTTCTCAAAATCAAAGACTTTGTCGCTGTTCTTCTGCGGCACCATATCCATGTGTCCCTGCAGGATCACACCCGGATGGTTCTCCATACCCGGGCTGGCAGGTTTACGAATAAGGACGTTACCGATCTCGTCCTGAAGGGTCTCCAAACCGAGCGATTTGCCGTAGTTAAACAGAAAGTCCGCAATCTCTTTGCGTTTACCGCTTGGACGCGGGATTTGGGTAAGGCTGTAGAAGCTGCTCCACAAGCCTTGGGGTTGTAAATTTTTCATACTATTCAGTTTTCAGTAATCAGTGTTCAGTTTTCAGTCGATGGTCATTTCGCCGCAGAGGTCTCTGGAAAGCAGTTCGCGGGCGTTGTCAGGTTGTTCACCAAGCAGGAGCATCATCTTCGTCAGTAGTGCTTCGGTGGTAATGTCGTAACCGGAGAGGACTCCGGCTTTCATGAGGTTGAGCGAGACGGCGTACAAACCCATCTCCACCGAACCGGTGTTACATTGCGTCTTATTAACAATGATGATTCCACGATCGACAGCCGCTTTGAGTTCGCGGTACAACCACTTGTCGGTAGGTGCGTTGCCGGCACCGAAGGTCTCGAGTACGACTCCTTTTAAACCGCGTGTACGCAAGAGCGCGCGCACGACAGGTTGCTGGATACCTGGGAAGAGCTTGAGTACCGCCACGTTCCGGTCGAAAACAGTATGCAGCACAAGGGGTGCTTTGGGGTCCGAATAATGGACCAGATGCGGCTGGTAGGTGATATGTACACCGGCCTTCGCAAGCGCAGGATAGTTATAACTGTTAAAAGCCGAGAAATGTTCGGCATTTCGTTTGGTCGTACGATTGGCGCGGAAGAGCTGATCCTCAAAGTAGATGGTTACCTCCGGCACGATAGCATTCCCCTCTTCATCCTTGGCCGCCGCAATCTCGATAGCAGTCAACAGGTTCTCCTTCGCATCTGAACGCAGGACTCCGACGGGCAGTTGGGAGCCGGTGAAGACAACCGGCTTATTGAGGTTCTCCAGCATGAAGGAGAGTGCAGACGCTGAATAAGACATCGTATCCGTACCGTGGAGGATGACAAAACCGTCGTACTCCCCGTAACGGTCATAGACCATTTGCGCCATACGCACCCAACAATCGGGATTAATGTCCGACGAATCAATGAGAGGCGAGAAAGCTTCGATGTCCACTAGGATCTCGCCGGCAAAGAGTTCAGGCATAAAGGCTTTGAAAGTCTCCATGTCCGCCGGAACGAGCGCTTGGGATTTGCGGTCACGCACCATTGTAATGGTGCCACCAGTCGATATCAAAAGTACTTTGCTCATGGTATTTTCCTTTTTTCGGCTGCAAAATTAGTAAAAAATTTGCACATATGCAAGAATTTTTGTAATTTTGTGGCGATTTTAGTGTTATGAGCACACGGATACTGATTATAGACAGCGATATCAGCCTCAGCACGGTGCTGCGCGACTACCTCAGTAGTCGCGGGTATGCGGCAGAAAGGGTGAGTGACGGTAAGACGGGCCTGGAAACTCTGTCTTCGAGTCACTTCGATCTGGTGCTGACGGAGTTGCAAGGCGTAGGTATGAACGGGTATGAACTATTGAAGGATATCCGTCACCGTTTGCCGCAGATTCCGTTGATTGTGCTCACGACACGAACCGAACGGGAAGACCAGATGCGGGCATTTGAGTTAGGTTGCGATGACTACCAAACCAAGCCCTTCACGATGGATATTCTAATCTGCCGCATGGAGGCTATCTTGCGACGTGTGAGGGCGTTTGAGGAGAAGAAACAAAAGGTGTTTGATTTGAACGGTCATGTGTTTGATGCTTTGCATCAGACTTTCGACGGTGCCCATATGTCGTCGCGAGAGTGTGAGTTGCTGTTGATGCTCTGCCGCCACGAAGGAGAACTGGTGGACAAGCATAAGATCTTGAGTGCTATTTGGAAGGAAGACAATGCGTTCACAGCCCGTTCGATGGGGGTGTATATCAACCATCTGAGGAACTTCTTGAAACCCGCCAAATACGAAATTACGGCGGTTCGCTATAAAGGCTATAAACTTGTAAATTCAATACTATGAAACTGATTGCACCGAGTGTACTGTCCGCCGATTTCGGACATTTAGCTCAGGACTTGGAGATGATTAACCGCAGTGACGCAGACTGGCTGCATGTGGACGTGATGGACGGTACTTTTGTGCCCAATATTTCCTTTGGTTTTCCGTTGATGGAACCGATGCGCAAGTACTGCAAGAAACCCCTGGATGTACACTTGATGATCGTGCATCCGGAGAAGTACGTGGAGCGTTTCTGTGATGCCGGTGCATGGTCGGTTGGTTTTCACTTGGAGGCAGTAATGGACCCAATGCCTATTCTCGATCTTATCAAAGATAAGGGCGTACGTACCTGTCTGACCATTAATCCGGATATTGATGTGAAGCGTCTGACGCCGTATCTGGACAAGGTGGATATGGTGCTGTTAATGTCCGTTTTTGCAGGTTTCGGTGGTCAGAAATTCATTCCGGAGACTTTAAACAAGATTCGTTTTGTTCGTGAAGAGATTGATTATCGGGGTCTGAACACGCTGATTGAGGTGGACGGCGGCGTGACCGTTCAGAACGCCGCGGAGTTGTTTGAAGCCGGAGCAGATGTACTGGTAGCCGGCAGTGCCGTTTTCGGTGCACCGGATCCCGAAGAGGCGATTAAACGCATGAAAGCGTAAAAAAACGCATTTATATTTGCATATATGCAAAAAAAGTAGTATCTTTGCGCCCGATTTGAATTTTATATACATGAAAAAACTTTTTTCGATAGTATTTCTGATGTGTTTTGCGCTGGGGATGATGGCGGAAACGGTATTCACGTTCACGACCGAGTCTGACATGAACCAGACGAAGGACGGAATCACGGTAGTTATTGCAACGGGAAGCGGCAGTACAGCGCCGGCAGTCAAGACAGACTATGAAACCCAGAAACCCGAAATGCGCTTATATGTAGGCAATACGATCACCGTTTCATCTGAGACTGCATTGACGGATATTCAAATGGTGTTTGCCAAGAGTAGCGCGAGCAATAAGAATTATGCCGGCTTGAGTAATAACGCAGGTAAGTTGGAAGATGGCGGCACCTCTACTAGTAAAACAGACTGGAAGACCGATCATTGGACCGGTGAAGCAACGAGCGTTGTGTTTACGTTAACGGGTAGTGGTCAGCGTCAGATTAAGCAGATTGTTATCGGTGGTGAACCGATCGATATTGATCCGGTAGAGGATGTATTACCTACGGCAGAGGATCTCGTAGCCGATTATATGTACGCAGAGCCGACCTTGGTACAAGTTCCGGACACACAGATCTTTAAGAAAGAATACGCATTTATAAGCAACAACATCTTGGTACATTGCACGAAAGGTTCTATTGTGTTTGCTTCGGAAGACGAGGCCGCTTATTTCGGTTGTAACGCAGGCGAACAATTGACATTTACGGCTACCCAACCGATGGCACGAATTGAGATCAACGGCAATGTCCGCAAGCTATTCTCGGCTTCGAGTGACAAGGGAGTAATCTGGTACGCATCAGATCCCGAACAAGAAACAGCTGCCGATCCGGTACTAAAAGTAAGTGAGATTAACGCGAAGGAAGTAACCATCAACTGCGACAAGAACCTGAGTTGCTACGGGATACGGGTATATTTTGAAGATGCGACCGAGGCGGTAGAGATGGTAAAAGATAGCCATCCGGCTTCTAAAATAATGCGAAACGGACAATTATTGATTCTTCGCAACGACCGCGTTTACACGGTGAACGGAAGTGAAGTACAATAAGCGAACTAACTTAAATTTGTAAATCCAGGACACATGAATAGAGTGCTGCTGATACTAATGACGGCTTTGTTGAGCGTCGCCGTCACGGCAAAAAACAGATACAGTATAACGGAAGATAATTATCATTTCGGTTATGTCAGTGTGGGTGGTGGTTATACTTCCCTCAGCAGTCGAATGGATAATGTGTCTATCAAGGGTGGTATCGGTTACCAGGCCGGTCTGGGATACGAGTTCCGTAAACACGGATTCTGGGTGAACGCCGGATTGCAATTTCAGAACTTGTCTTCTTCACTCAAAGTGGATCAGTTCTTATATATTCCTCCTACGGGTGGAATGGATGAGTTAGGTAACCCGGTCAAAGAGTACCGCTACACCGTCGATCAACAGGACAAACAAGATTGGAAAACGATTGACATCCCTATTCTGGCAGGATACTACAACAGCGGTTTTTATGTCGGAGCAGGTATCAAGGTGGGTTTCCCTGTGTACAGTGCCGGTAAAGTGAGCGGTTCATACGACATCGATGCCGTTTATGAGCGGTATGTAGGTGTAGTGAGCGATACGCATTATTACAAGACCTATCCGTACGAAGGCTCTGCCAATCGCTATACCTTGCGTCCGATGTTCTCCGTACTGGGAGAGATAGGATATGACGTACTGTCCTCGATGGGCAGTAACAGTTGGATATGCCATATGCTCAAAATCGGTCTGTATGCCGAGTACGGTATCAAGAGTATCAAGGCTTCACCTATGGCCGAACCGCTGACGATCAATGAAGCCAATATCACCGATGCCGTCATCAATCCTTATTTTGCCACGCCGGCAGGTACCGAACGATGGACGGTTCCGTATCTGGTAGGACTGAAGATCACGTATATGGTCGGTGGCAGCCGCAGCGCTACAGCTACCTGGCATAAGGGTTGTCAATGTTACGGATATTAATCTATACCGAGAAGAAGATCATGATGAAATCAAAGCGATATATAGTATGGGCTGCAGCACTGATGGTGCTGGTATCTCTTGGGGTTCAAACCGCTTTTGCGGCTACCACCACACGGATCATCATGCCCACCGAGTATGAGGATATCTGTAAGCAGGACTTGCCGTATACCTGGATGAGCAAAAACTGCACCAAAGCCGGCACCTATACCGATAGTATTAAAAGTACGGATAAACGTACCGGTATTCCTGCTGCTCAAAAGGTGGATACCATGCGTGTCTATAAGCTCGTTTTGAGCACGCATGACTACGAGATTGAGAACCGAACAGTCTATCTTTGCGACGACTGCTCGTTTATCTACAAAGGCAAGAAATACACCAAACCGACTGTTTTCTATGATACGATTCCGGTAGGCGGGACGTGCGACAGTGTGATCTGTTTCACGATACGCAGAGCGGACGGATGGCATTATTTCGACACTGCGCACAGTTGTGCCGGAAGCACCTACCGGTGGCACTCGCAGACCTTGACGGAGCACGGCGACTATACAGCGGAATATACGACCACGAGAGGCTTTGACTCTATTTATCATCTGCACCTGATTGTTCATGATCCGGTTCATGTGTACGACACGGTAACCATTTGTCGAACCGAGGCGCCTTACCGCTGGCAGGGAAATGCGTACCATACCAACGGCGATTACACCCGTTCGTGGCGTACACGATACGGTTGCGACAGCATCATGCACCTGAATCTGACGATTCTGCCGGTACCGAAGCCGGACACGGTGATTACTTATTTCTGTCAAAGCGAAGGAATCATCTCGCATGGTGTAAAAGTGATGAACGACACCACCTTCAACGACACTATTTCGGCCGTCAACGGTTGCGACAGTGTGATTGTGACGCATTTGATTCCCTATCCGACCTACCTGATCGAGGAAGTGAAGCAGCATTTTGCAGGAGAACCGGTTTCGTGGCGCGGAAAGACATTCATCACGGATACGATCTACCAGGATTCGTTGACTAACCGTTTTGGTTGCGACTCGATTTACCAACTGCGGGTAATCACCAAATACGAAACCTATCAACATGTAAACCGCTGTTACGACGGTAATGAGACCACCATGCACGGAGGAACTGTAGTGACGGATAACATCACGTTCCACGATACATTACTCACGGTCAAGGGCGCGGACTCAATCGTGCATACCACGTACACGTTTAGTCATTCATTCTACAACCTGGATACGGTCAGGATATGTGAGAACACCGAACTGCCCTGGATAGGTCACTTGGATCCGGATCCGTTGAGACCCCATGAGATCGATCCCGTTACCGGAGAAGAGTTACCGAACTATATCATGCTGCATGCCACCGCCGACGCTCCCGGTTACTTCTACGATAACTTCCATCTGGATAACGGTTGCGACAGTGTGTACGAGATGGTCGTTTTGGCTCACAAAGCGTATGAGCACGATACGTTGGTGATCTGGTGCAACGATTCGCTGGATGCGTTTGGTCCGTTCAAATGGATCGATATATACGGCAACGAGCGAGAATGGCTCCCACATAATGTGGATACCTTCCTCTATACCACCAGGGCCACCACGCAAGAGGATGTAACCATATACAATCCGACAACAAGGGCGTGGGATATATCCGGTGGTTGCGACAGTATCGAGCGTATTCACCTCATTGTCACGGATCGATGCTCACAACTGGAGCGTATTCCGATGTGTGATGGCGGATCGGTGACCGTGGACGGCAAACTATATACAGAGCCGGGAAGGTATTTCAACACCATGCCCTCATCCCGCAATCTGGGGGTTCCGGACAGCACGCACACGTTCGAAATCTATACCGTCAATGCAACGCAGACCCAGACAGAGATAGTGGTCAAGGAGTCCGAACTGCCTTACAAATGGCACGATCAGTGGTTGCGTGCCGCGGGAGACTATGAGCATCATCTGCAGACACAATACGGTTGCGACAGCCTGATCAAGTTGCATTTCATCGTCATACCGTCCGTATATTCGGATATTATAACCTATAACTTCTGTGCCGCTGCGAACACGGAGATTCACTTGCCTTCCGGTAGAGTAGTTACGCCGACCAGCATCGAAGGGGATTACAACGACACCTTATCGTATAACGCTTCCTACACCACCTACGAGGGTGTACCATCTATTTGGTTAGGAGACTCGATCTTACGGATTCACATCGTAGGCCACGAGTCGTATTACTACAGCGACACCATCGTTATTCCGACGGGAGGTAAGTACATCTGGCACCGTAACGGTCTGCCTATTGAGTTAACCGAACAGAATATCTATTGGGATAGTTGTAAGACCGTCGTTTGGGGGTGTGACTCCATCTATCGTCTCGATCTCCGCATTGCCAAAGACTGGTATCACAAAGACTCGGCATATGTCTGTGAAAACGACTTACCGTATCAATGGCGTGGTAGGGACTGCTACGACGCTATCGTGTATAGGGATCAGTTAACCGGATTTTTCGGAACGGACTCGATCTACGAGCTTGAGTTGTTTATCTACCCGTCCTATCAAAAAGATACGATCGATGTCAATATCTGTCAAGAGACGGAATATTCCATCAACGGCAAAGTGATTCCAATCCAAGCCGGTTTACGGGATTATTACTTCCACGACACCCTCAAGACGGCATTCACGGGTTGCGACTCGATCATCGTTTATCACATCCGCCGTACTTCCAAAACGGTGATTGATCTGGGTGCAGAGTACACGGTAGAAGGTACGCCGTACACCTGGGAGCCTATTGCGGGTCATCCGATCACCTGTGTAGCGCAAGGTCCGTACTTTGACACCATCCGCTCTGTGATCACAGAATGCGACAGTATAATCTATACGTTCGAGTTACGTTACGACCGGCCGTTCTTAGAGCCGACCGTAGCGGAGATATGCCAGTCGGACGGCTATTACGAATGGCGTGGCAGACGCTTCTACAAGGATACGGTGGTAGCCGATACGTTCCGCACCTCGTATCTCCAGTTGGATTCGATCTACCGGCTTGAGTTGACGGTCTTCCCCACCTATTTCCTTTCGGAAACGAAGTTTATCTGTGCCGGAGAAGGAGTTAACTTTGCAGGTAAGTATATCACCGAACCGGGTATCTATTACGACACGGCGCAAACGGTCATCAAGGGCTGCGACAGTATTCACCAGTTGATCCTCAACCCCGCTCCGCATTATTTCTTCCCGGAGACGATCACGTATGTCTATGACTACGAGTTGCCGATCACCTGGAGCGGTCACAAGGACGAGAACGGAGATCCCAGAACCTTACCGGGAGAGGGTGTTTACTATGACTCGCTGACGACGCAAGTCGGACATCCGTGCGATAGTGTGTACAAAGTTCAAGTCATCAAGAAACAATCCTACGAGTTCGTCAAAGACACCTCTATCTGCGAAGGCGAGTATTATGAGTTCTTCGGTACCAAATACTACGCTAGCGGTACCTATATCCAACCCTATAAGACAAAGTACGGTGTGGATTCGATCTATACGCTCCATCTGACGGTCAATCCGATCAAAGTGACGCGTATACCGGTCTTCCTGTGCGTTGGAAAAGGTTATCCTTTCTTAGACACAGTCTTGTACGAACCGACCATCTATCGCGACACACTCGTGAACGAGAACACCCTCTGCGACAGTATCTTCGAGATCATCGTCAACTGGTACGATAACTCCGAAACGGTGGTTAACCACATACTCTGCGAAGGAGAAAAGGTGGAGATCAACGGGCAGGATGTCACTCATGCGGGCATCTACTATGAGACGCTCCAATCCATTGTCAGCGGATGTGACAGCGTGGTTAAACATATCATCACTGTAGGTAAACCCTATTACCAAGAGGAAGCACATGTGCTCCGCAAAGGCGAAACGTTCACTTGGCATCACTGCGGTGTACCGGTGACAGTAAGTGAGGCAGGTGAGTACTGGGACAGCTGCAAGACGATCTTAGGCTGCGACAGTATCATGAAACTGACGATAGTATATGTCAAAGACGTTGTCTTCCCGACGCGTTATGACACCGTTTGTTATACCGACCTGCCGTATATATGGGATACCTATCCTATCTCGAAAGCAATATCACAACCGGGACTTCATGAGGACACCTGCAAAGGCAACGGTGCGGACACCATCCGTTCGTTGCACCTGACGATCATTCCGACGGTACGGACTTCCGAGACACTCGAGTTCTGTTACGGAGAGAGCCATCGTATCAACGGAGTACGTTACACCGAGGATGCCGTAGTAGTCGACACCCTGACCGGGCCACAAGGATGCGACTCGATCGTGACCTATCATCTCAAGTTCTATCCGAAATACGAATTTACCAAGACAGTCAAACTGACAGGGGCACAACCGTCTATCGACATCCACGGTGCACTCAATATCATCGGTGGAGACACCACCATCCGGACGAAGGGTATCTACTATTTCCGCTATGAATCCATACACGGATGTGACTCGATCGTGACTCTCTTCGTGGACGAGTGCATCACGCCGATCGTTAAGGTCATCCCGTATAACATGTGTCAAGGAGATGCACTTACCGTCAACGGCCAACGTATCACCAAGTCCGGTTCGTACGATTTCTTCTTCAGTGCCGATGACGGATGTGATTCGATTGTGCGGTATGTCGTTAAAGTCAATCCGGCTTATGAATATACGGAAACCGCAACGATGTGTAAGAACAGCTCGTACACCTGGCGAAACAAAGTGTATACCCAGCAGGGTACCTATTACGACTCGATCAAAACCAAACTGGGCTGCGACAGTGTGTATATACTCAAATTGACGTACACCCGAACGGACTTGCTTGACACCGTCGTTTCCTGCTGCCGCTCTAATCTGCCGTACCGGTACAAAGGCCAGGATTATTTCGAAGAGAGGGTCTTCTATGACACCTTACCCAGAAACGTTGAGGGATGCGACAGTGTGCTGAGGTGGACCTATATAATCAATGATCATTGCTCCGATTATGCGCAATTCCACCTGTGTGTAGGTGATTACAAGGAGATCGATGGTGAGATCGTGCATCAAGCCGGCTCTTATGTTCACCACCATCTGACGGCAGACGGTCAAGACTCCCTCTTCCGTTTCACCGTACACGATGTGCCTGTTTTTGAGGACACCGTCAAAATGAGCGGATGTGACTCGCTTGAATACGACGGTAAGAAGTACTACGCACGAGGTTTGGGTAGAGAACATTTCATCGTGGATCTGCCTTATACGTCGAGGTACGGGTGCGACAGTATCATCCATCTGGATCTCACCCTCAACATGTCCTCACCGACCCATGAATACAGCCGTACGATTGCGGACTTTGATTCCGTGCCTTTCGGACCGTATTACCACAATACGCAAGGCGATCACGTGATGCATTACACCAATGTCCATGGATGCGACAGTACCGAGATTCTGCACTTGACGGTAATGGAAACGGAGTATCAGCAAATCGTGCATTATGAGATCTGTGCAGGTGATAACCGAGGCGTGGAAGTGTTCGGCAAACTATACATGCCGGATCAGGAATACCGGTATATCGTTGATACGACCTGGATAGCCGGCAGACCAATCATCCGTACAGCTGACATCACGGTGCGAAAACCGTTTACCCTCACGCATTTCGATGCTCAGGAGGATCAACTCATCTGTTCGGATTTCGAAACGATGTTCCAGGTGCAGTTCGCAACTGCCGATCCGCTCCAGTTACCGGATTACTATGCGGTGGATTTCCTGACGGGTGATTTCGAAGCACACCCCATGCACCAGGAAGCGGCCGTGAACGGTAAGACGACGCTCGATATCCAAATGAACGGACAAGGTAAGTATATCACACCGGGTAAATACCGCTATCGTATCAAGTTCTGGTCCAGAAACTGCGAGTTCAACGACACTACCTTGGATGGTTCCTTACTCGTTCGCTATCCGGCAGATGTGATGGAAGCGGCATGGAACGATGCCATCATGCTGGTGAACGAACAATATAACGGCGGAGGATGGGTCTTCAGACCACCTTACGTTTGGTCCGTTCTGTCCGCAGAAGGCACTGATAAGACGGCTCTCGTGGTCAAAGATGCTACGCAACCCTACCTCTATTCGGACGCTTTGGAGGAAGGTGACCGGATCTCGGCGATGCTCTATCGCGAAGGATATGACCAAGCTATGCCGAGTTGTGAGTTCATCTTCAAGCCCAAGTTGGCCGTTACAGACTACCCTATACTCATCTATCCGACGGCCGTTCAAAAGAACATGCCGGTGACTGTCAAAGCATCACGAAAAGGTGATTTCCGACTCTTTAACCAGATGGGACGAATCTACACGAACGGTCACCTCAACGAAGGCGAGACACTCGTTACGATGCCCGCTCAATCCGGATGTTACCTGATGATCGTGGAGGACAAGGACGGTAACCGAAAAGTACAGAAGATCATCGTTTATTAATCTTCCGTGGATATGACCTCTCTCACACTCACTGAGTTGTGTGCCCTGATAGGCGAAGCGCTGGACGAGAGTCTGGCGTCTTCGTATTGGGTCAAAGCGGAGATCAGCAGTCTCAGCGTCAAAGGCGGACATATGTACCTCGAACTCATTGACGGCAAGACCGCCAAGATGCGTGCGACCTGTTGGGCAGGAACCCAAGAGATGCTCATGGCCTATTTCGAGTCGGAGACCGGACAACCACTCCAAGCAGGAATGGCGGTGCTTGTGGAGACAGAGGTTCAATACCATCCTGTTTATGGCTTGAGTCTGTCTATCATCGGCATCGATCCGAGTTATACGGTAGGCGAGATTGCCCAACAACGCCAACGCACTATTCAGCAGTTGGAGAAAGACGGCCTTTTGGACGCCCAGCAACTGCTACCGCTCCCTACTCTCATTCGCCGCATAGCTGTCATCTCGTCGCCTAACGCGGCCGGATACGAAGATTTTAAACACCAGTTGGACAACAGCGGTTACCGGTTTGAGACGCAACTCTTCGGTGCTACCATGCAAGGGGAAGGCGCCGTCAAGTCGATCCTCGCAGCCCTCGAAAACATAGCGGATTACGATGCCGTAGCCATCATTCGCGGCGGTGGTGCGACTACCGATCTGAGTTGTTTTGATAATTACGAACTGTGTGCGGTCTGTGCGCAGTTTGAACTCCCTATATTAAGCGGAATCGGGCACACGCGCGACGTGAGCGTGTTGGATCTGGTAGCCCGCGAGGCACTCAAGACCCCGACGGCCGTTGCCGAATGGCTCATCCACCGCATGGACGAGCAGATGAGCCGGATAACCGATCTGCTCGCGCGTCTGCAACGCACCGCCGAACGACAGATACTCATTCGACAGCATCGCGTCGAACTGCTGGAGCAACGCCTCGCAGCCTGCAACCCCGAACGGATATACCGGATGGGATACAGCCTGCTCACCAAACAAGGAAAGGTCGTGCGGAGCGTGGACGAACTGCAAAAAGGCGATACCGTCACCACTCATCTGGCGGACGGCAGCCGCGATCTGACGGTATGATCCTCGCCAAAGAACAACGGAGAGCCGCAATCTTGCTTTTCAGCGTGGCTTTGGTAGCGTGGTTCATTGTAGCCGTTTGGCCCTCTCGTCAAAAGGACCTTCCTGAACCGCAGCCAAGCGCCCCAAAACGCAGTTGGGAAGAACGCAGAGACTCTATCCGACGAGCGGACTCGCTGCGATATGCCCAATGGGCAGCCGAACGCGAACAGCGGTATGACTCCTTCCGTGTCGCCGACTCCCTGCGCCGCGCCGAATGGAAAACGGAACGCCAAAAACAGTGGGACTCTATTCGTGTTGCAGATTCTATCTGGCGCGATAGCGTTGGAATTCCTTTTATCCCGCGATTTAAAAAAGACACGGTTCTGGACCTTAATCATTGCGACACCACAGAATTGCAATATATTCGTGGTATCGGACGTTATACGGCCGTGCAGATTGTGCAATATCGTGAACGTTTAGGTGGATTCTACAGCCCCGAACAACTGACAGATGAGGTCTTCGGAAAACTAAGTCTGGACACCTTACTTCATCATTTTACTGCCGATGCAAAAGACATCACACCGCTTCGCATAAACAGCTGCGATATAAGCACTTTGCAGCGTCATCCGTACCTGCGTTACGAGCAAGCGAAAGCCATCTATAACCTCCGCCGCAAGCAACTCCGCCTCACCTCCCTCGACGACCTCCGCGCACTCCCGGAACTCTCCGACTCCGCCCTCCAACGCATCGCACCGTATTTGTGCTTTGAATAAAAAAACAAGGGACACTCTTCTTAGCCGCAAGGGCACGATTAATTTTTTTACAAAAAATTCTTGTGTATGTCATATTTTTTTTGTACCTTTGCAGCGATTTTGCGAAATAGATAAGTATGAGACTGAAAACATTCGGAAAAATAGCGTTAGGATGCGTGCTGCTGATCGGTTTGGTGGCATGCTCGAAGGACAAAAAAGAAGAGCAAGAGGCGAAGGTCGATCCGCGTGACGCTTTCGTGGGGGACTATACCTATGAGGCTACGGGAGAGATGGTCGTCCTGGATCTGCCGGAGATATTATCTTTCATGGATACCATTCCTATCTCTCGGGAAGGCGAAGCAACAATCGCGAAAGAAGGTGACCAGAACAAGATCATCATGGTGGCGGACAAGGACACGATTCGTGCGGAGGTGACGGGTAATCAGTTGCGTCTGGATAGTAACTCGGTGAACTACAGCTTCGGCGAACTTAAATTCCAAATGGTCCTCACCAACGACCGGGCTACCTTGACGGGCAAGCAGATCGACTGGGAGTCTGATGTGTTATCGGATGTGTCCTATAAAAAATTATCCTTTAACGGGAACGGACATTTGAAAATCGTAGCAAACAAGAAATGAAACGAAAAATTGCGATCATAGCCGGCGGAGACAGTAGCGAACATGAGGTGTCGCTTCGTTCGGCAGCGGGATTATACTCCTTTATGGACAAAGAGCGCTACGATATCACTATCGTAGTGTTTGACGGGAAAGATTGGCACACCGAAGCTGGTGAGCCCATCGATAAGAATGATTTTTCTTTTACGCGCGGAGGCGTGAAGCACACCTTCGACTTTGCGTACATCACCATCCATGGTACGCCGGGTGAGAACGGTATCCTGCAGGGTTACCTCGATATGATCGGCATGCCGTACTCTTGTTGCGGAGTCTTAGCCGCAGCGTTGACCTTCAATAAGTACGCCTGCAACCACTACCTCTCTTATTTCGGTTTTCATATCGCGAACAGCATGATGCTCCGTGCGGGTCAGAAATGGCCGAACGCGCCGAAGATTGCCGAGACGCTCGGTCTGCCGTGTTTCATCAAGAGTAACGTAGGCGGTTCGTCTTTCGGTTGCACGAAAGTGAAGACGGTCGAGGATATCTATCCGGCGATCGAACGGGCATTCCAAGAGGGCGACGAGGTGATCTGCGAGTCGTTCATGCAAGGTACGGAAGTGACCTGCGGTGTGTATAAGACCAAAGAGAAAGCCGTTGCTTTCCCGATCACGGAGGTGGTAACGCACAACGAGTTCTTCGATTACAACGCCAAGTACAAAGGGGAAGTAGATGAGATCACACCGGCACGTATCCCCGATGCTATTCGCGATAAGATCCAAGCCGAGACGCTCCGTCTGTACGATATCATCGGCGCCAACGGTATCATCCGCGTCGATTGGATTATCACCGGCGAGAAGATCAATCTGCTCGAAGTCAACACCACGCCGGGTATGACCCCGACATCGTTTATCCCGCAGCAGGTTCGTGCCGCAGGACTCGACATCAAAGATGTACTCACCGATATTATTGAAAATAAATTTGTATGATCGATATTAACAAAGCGATAGAAGCCCTCAACTGGGACAAAGAGCCGAAAGGCCTATACGAACCGATTGCCTACACGATGGCTTCGGGCGGCAAACGTATCCGTCCGACACTGGCGTTGGTGGCTGCCGAGTGTATTGCTAACGGCGGACTGCTGAACGGCGATGCCATCGAGCACACCCTTCCGGCGGCATTGGCCTTGGAGGTGTTCCATAACTTCACCCTCCTTCACGATGACGTAATGGACAAAGCACCCGTACGTCGCGGACGGGAGACGGTGCATGTCAAATGGAACGATAACACCGCTATCCTCTCCGGAGACCAGATGCTGATCGAAGCCTATAAGCTGCTCAGTGACGTGCCCGCAGACAAACTGCCGCAGGTACTTAAGTGGTTCAACGAGATGGCCACGGGCATCTGCGAAGGTCAACAACTGGACGTGGATTTTGAGCACATGAGTCAGGTGACGATTGAGGATTATATGACGATGATCGAGAAGAAGACCTCGGTGCTCTTGGCGAACGCGATGCGTATCGGCGGATACATAGCCGGAGCGGACGAGGCGCAACAATGGGCGCTCTATCAGTTCGGTCTGCATATCGGTCTGGCCTTCCAGATCCAAGATGACATCCTGGATGTCTATGGTGACCCCAAGACTTTCGGCAAAGCGATCGGCGGAGATATCCGTGCGAACAAAAAGACCTTCTTGCTGCTAACCGCGATGGAAACAGCCGATGCGGAGAGCAAAGCGGAGTTGCTGCAGTGGTTGATGACGACGGACCGCGATGAAGAGAAGATCGCACATGTCACGGAGATTTACACACGCTTAGGTGTTCGTGCCGCTGCGGAATCCGTCATGGAAGAGCACACTGCCACCGCGCTGGCCCAACTCGACAAACTGCCCAAGAACGATGCCACCGAGGTCCTTCGTGAACTGGCCGAGAAATTAGCAACAAGAAAATCATAATACTATGCCTTATCGTCGATTACCCAACACAGACCTGGCACGGTTACATGCCTTACAGAACGCTATCCAACGTGCACAAGGTGCGGATTACACCGAGCAGGTCATTCCGTACAAGACGCTGGCGGACGCACAACGGTTCCTGGTGTCGTTTGAGAATGTAGTGATGCAGTCCAAAGACAACTACAAGACATCGGTAAACGCCAACAAGCAGTACCGCCATATCGTGCAGAACGCACGTATGTACGTCTCGCATTTTATTCAAGTGCTCAACCTGGCAGTTATACGAGGAGAGATCAAGAAGGAACAGAAACTGCTGTACGGCCTCGACCCGCACCAACATGTGGTACCCGACTTATCCACGGAAGAGTACCTGCTGGAATGGGGAAAAAACATCATCGATGGAGAGCAGAAACGAATGGCTAACGGTGGATTCCCAATCTACAATCCGGCCATCAACAAGGTAAAGGTACACTATGACATCTTCTGCGAGCACCAACGTCAGCATACCTTCCACGTGCAGAACAACGAGCGCGTGCACGATAATCTGGAGCCTATGCGCGCGGAAGCGGATAAGATCATTTTGAATCTTTGGAACCTCATTGAGGATTACTATAAAGACTTATTACCCTACGCACGGCTGATGAAATGCCAGTTATACGGCGTCATCTACTATTACCGCAAGGGTGAGAAAAAACTTACGGCCGAAACCGACCGTAAGCTCAAAGAGATACAGGATAGCCAACCGACTATCCAATGGTCTGCTGGGGAGTAATGACGCGGTCCATCTTATGGTCCGTAGGCAGGTGAGGAATTTCGTGCTTCTTTAGCTGAAAAGCATAACAAACACCGAACTTCTTCGCATGAAGTTGCCGGGAGAGGAACTTATCGTAGTACCCGCCTCCGCGACCGATACGATGACGATGATGATCAAAGACGACACCGGGCACAAGAATAAGATCAATAGAACCCTTCCACGTCTTGGTCTGCGGCTCGGGAACACCCATACGTCCGCGGCGCATCATATCCTCCCCGTCATAGGGACGAACCTCCATCGAGTGGCGATGGGTAACAGGTAAGAGAAACGTTTTTTGACCCTCGTACTTACTGAGCAACGGACGCAAGTCCACCTCATTATGTATCGGGTAATAGAGTAAGATTACTTTGGCTTCGCGGAACGCGGACATCTGCTCCAACTGAGAGATGATCTTAGCGGACTGCTCCGCCACCTGCTCCTTGGTCATGATTCGGCGTTGCTGCTCCACAATCGCGCGCAGACCACGCTGCTCACGACGGATACGCACCCACGGAAGCCATCTTAAAAAGTCATGTAATTGAGCTTCAAACAACATAATTGATTTTTGTTTTACCTTTGCGGCTGCAAAGGTACAAAAAAAAAATGAAATGCGCAAATATTTATACATATTAATCGGTTTTTTGGCGATTTTATTGCTCGGATGTGAGAAAAACAGCACCACCAACAGCAAATCTTCTATCGCCAAACTGACCTCCTTTTCGTTTGCAGCCAACGACTCGATGCCGGGTTTGGCTTCCGCCGTGTTCACGATCGATGAGCGCATAGATACAGGTTTGGTGTACAACAAAGACTCCATCCTTTACGGCACGTCCCTCGAACGTGTGGTACCTAAGTTCACTTTCCAGGTTGCCGTCGGTACGGCGCAACTGAAAATGCCCGATACCACTCTGGTACTCACCGGAAGCGATACACTCAACTTCGAGAAACTGCCTATCTACCTTACCATCACTTCCACCGACGGCACCAACACCAAAGTGTATGAGATCCGTCCTACCGTTCACCAGGGCGATCCGGACCTCTTCGTCTGGACCCGATTGACGGACACCATCCAAGGCTATCCCAACGATGAGAGCGAGCAGCGTGTCGTGGAACTGAAAGATGAGTTTATCCTAATAGCCAATAACGGTTTTCAGAACAGAGTGTACAACTCTGCCGATGGAGCTAACTGGACGGGACCTAGCACACCGAGCGGTTTACCTGCTGCCTGTCGCGTGCGCCAGATAATAAGTGACGGTACCACACTCTATTATGCCGAAGCAACGGACCTGTACACCTCCACCGATGCCGTCAACTGGACCAAGCAGACCATGCAATATGAGATGAAGACCATGCTCCTTTACTGGAACGATCTGCCTTGGGTGTTGGTGGATAAAGAAGGACCCGAACTGGCCTTTTTCGCGGCAGACAGTCTTAACCTGACCGGACTGCGTCCCTCTCAGGACTTCCCGGTAAGCGATTTTGCATCGGTTAACTTCAATAGTCCAAGCGGACGCGAACGCGCTATGATCATCGGCGGTTTTGCGGAAAACGGCAAAAGTCTCAACACCCGCTGGAATCTGGAGTACTCCACGCATATCACAGATAATAAAGGATATCGCTTGCGCGAGTTCTCCATCGATCAACCTAACTTCTCCACCATGACGGGCGTGTCGGTCGTTTTCTATGATGACCGGCTGATGCTCTTCGGTGGAGTCGATGCCAACCAGACCTATTTCGGTCGCGATATCCTTGTCTCCAATGACGAAGGAATCACTTGGACCCAAGCGGACACCGCCAAGAACCAACTGCCGGAGGTCTATACCGCACGGCAGAAACAAACGGCTATCGTGCGTAACAATTATATCTACCTCTTCGGCGGACAGAGCGCCCAACGGACCTTCTGCGATGTCTATCGAGGTAAACTCAACAGCATCGACTGGTAAACCAGTTGACCAGAAGACCAGTAGACCAGACAACTAACAACTAACTAAAATACTAACATTATGACAATCAAAGATTTTAAATTCGCCGGAAAGAAGGCGATTGTACGTGTAGATTTCAACGTACCTCTGGATGAGAACGGTAAGATCACAGACGACACCCGTATCCGCGGTGCTCTGCCTACCCTCAAACACATCCTTGACGAGGGCGGTGCACTCATCATCATGAGTCACATGGGAAAACCCAAAGGCAAAGTGGTTGCTAAATACAGCTTGTCGCAGATCGTAGACGCAGTAGCTGCTGCGCTTGGTCGTCCTGTTCAGTTCGCTGAGGACTGCGCAAAAGCTGCTGACAAGGCTGCTGCACTCAAACCGGGTGAGGTACTCATGCTGGAGAACCTCCGTTTCTATCCGGAAGAGGAAGGTAAACCCGTTGGTATCGAGAAAGAAGATCCTGCTTACGAGCCTGCTAAGAAAGAGATGAAAGCACGTCAGAAAGAGTTCGCTAAGATTCTCGCTTCGTACGCTGACTGCTATGTAATGGACGCTTTCGGTACCGCTCACCGCAAACATGCTTCTACCGCTGTGATCGCAGACTATTTCGATGCAGATAACAAGATGCTCGGCTTCCTCATGGAGAAAGAAGTAGCTGCTGTGGACGCTATCCTCAAAGATATCAAACGTCCGTTCGTAGCGATCATGGGTGGTTCCAAAGTAAGCTCCAAGATCGGTATCATCGAGAACCTGCTCGGTAAGGTGGACAAACTCATCCTCTGCGGTGGTATGACCTATACCTTCGCCAAGGCACACGGCGGCGAGATCGGCGGTTCAATCGTGGAGCTCGACAAACTCGATGTAGCACTCGGCGTTGAGGAACTGGCAAAGAAGAACGGCGTAGAGCTCGTGCTCGCTCCGGACGCTATCTGCGCAGACAACTTCAGCAACGATGCGAACAAGAAGATCTTCCCATCCAACGCTATTCCTGAGGGTTGGGAAGGACTCGACGCAGGTCCGAAGGCACAGGAGAACTTCCGTAATGCCATCAAGGGTGCCAAGACCATCCTCTGGAACGGTCCTGCAGGTGTGTTCGAGTTCGATAACTTCTGCGACGGTAGCCGCGCCATCGGTGAGGCGATCGCAGAGGCAACCGCAGAGGGCGCATTCTCGCTCATCGGCGGTGGTGACTCCGTAGCTTGTGTCAACAAGTTCGGCCTCGCAGACAAAGTTTCGTATATCTCTACCGGTGGTGGTGCCCTGCTCGAAGCAATCGAAGGTAAGATCCTCCCGGGTGTTGCAGCAATTAAAGGCGAGTAATTATGGAGGTTGTAGGTAAAATTATTCAAGTCCTGCCCCTCCAAGAGGGCGTAGGACGCAACGGTAACCCGTGGAAACTGCAAGGATACGTACTCGAGACCATCGAAAACTATCCGCGTAAGGTGCATTTCGAGGTCTTCGGTGAGGATCGTATCAATAACAACCCCTGTGCAATCGACCAGATCGTAACCGTCAGTTTCGATATCGAGAGCCGTGAGTTCAATGGCCGTTGGTACACCTCTATCCGTGCATGGAAGATCCAACAAGGTGATATGACCCAACAAGCAGCTGCAGTACCTGCTGCCGCTCCTGCACAAGCTGCACCGGTAGCCGCTCCTGCGGCAGCTCCGGTAGATGCAGCTCCGGTCAACGTAGATCCGTTTGACGCCTCTGCCGGCGAAGGCACCAGTGATCTGCCCTTCTAATGCGTAGATGGCTTAAAATAACGATACCAACCCTCTTGCTGGCGGGAGGAGCAGTCCTATGCTCCCTCCGCTGGCAGGCTTGGTTCGATATGCCCGCCGAACCCCAATGGAACGGGGATACCATCAACTATGTCTTTCCCTCCCCTTCATCCATTCACCATTCACCATTCACCCTTTTGGTGCTCGGTGACGTGCATAATCGCCTCACCCGCGCCGATTACGACACACTCGCGGCACGTGTGCCCGATGCCGATGCCGTCATCCAGATAGGCGATTGGCTCGAACGCGGACAGGACTATTACTACCAACTGCTTTTACGCGAGTGGACCAATAGTGCCCTCTACGGTCTGCCGGTCATCACAACGCCCGGCAATCATGAGTACTCCAAAGGCATCCATAAAACCCTTTCACCCGTTTGGGAGCATGCTTTTCCGCACCCTCTCAACGGGCCCAAAGAGGTACCGGGTGCAAGTTATTTCATTGACCTGCCGTCTGTTCGTCTCATTGCCATCGACACCAACCCCCTCGTGCGTATCGTCGATCTGACACGAACCATGACCTGGCTCCGGCAAACGATGAACTCCGCCGACGGACGCTTCATCGTCGTGATCATGCATCATCCCGTGCTCTCTGTTGCCAAAGGACGCGCTAACGTAACGGTGTACTGTGCGTTCCGTCGTATCCTGGCCGATGCCGACCTTGTCATCGCCGGACATGACCACAGTTACATGCGCCGCGCACCCTTCGTCGTACTCAACACGTCCGGTAAGAACAAACCGCAACAGTACAAATACCTACCGGAAGTCACCGACACCGTGCCCGTGTACGGCGTCCTCCAAATTTCAAATTTAAAATCTCAAATCTCAAATTTGCAATTCAACGTTTATCGTTTTAACGATAATACGTTGATCGACTCCCTCTATGTTAACCACGACTGATGCGATAGTTCTGTCGCTTCAGCCGCAATCGGACAAAGCGCACGTGCTCCACGCGTACACCCGCACAGGCGGGCGCGTTAATTATAAGGTGTACGGACTCGGACGCAAGAACTCCGCTGAGAAATACAGTCCTTTATCCGTTCTCCAACTCACTACCGACGAACGTTCTATCCGTACCGCACAACTGACCTTCGTTCCGACATCCCTTACCACCGACCCTTACAAACGAACCATCGCACTCTTCCTCTCCGAAGTACTCTACCACGTCCTTCGTCACCCCATGGTCGATGAACCGATGTACGATTTTATCGCACACGCCATTGAACAACTCGATCGCACCGACGAACCGCAGAACTTCCATCTCCTCTTCCTCATCGATTTTGCATCCAAACTGGGTTTTGAGATGGAAAAAACACCCGATTTGCCTTCCACACGCAAGCAACGACAGGACACCCTCAAACAACTCTGCGCCTATTTCGCCGAACATGTCGAAACATGGCAAAATCCCAAATCTTTGGACATCCTAATGGAGGTTTTTGACTAAAAAAAGCACGCAAAAGCAAAAAAAATGCAAAAAAATTTGGTCAATTCAAAAAAAAGCAGTACTTTTGCAGGCTTTTTGACGTATAAACCCGTCTCCGTGAGGAGACTTAAATAGAAATAAGACAATGAAACGTACATTCCAACCTTCCCAACGTAAGCGTCGTAACAAACACGGCTTCTTGGAGAGAATGGCTACCGCTAACGGTCGCCGCGTATTGGCTGCACGCCGTGCTAAAGGTCGTAAAAAACTGACCGTAGCTGACGAGGGTCGCCACAAATTTTAATGGAGTCAACTAGACAACACAAGATTGCTCGTCTCATCCAAAAGGACATGAGCGACATCCTATTGCGTTACGCGCGCACGCTGCACGGGACTTTGATCTCGGTAAGCGAAGTGCGCGTAACGGTCGATTTGTCTATCGCGCACATCTACCTCTCTATCTTCCCGCAAGATAAGGTAACTCAAACCATGGCGCTTATAGACGAAAACAAGCATCGCTTTCGCGGTGAACTCGGCACACTGGAGCGCCATCAATTGCGTATAATCCCCGAAATAGTCTTCCATTTGGACGAGACGATCGATCGGATGGAGCGCATTGATGAACTGCTCCATGCCTAATCTCGAATCCCATATTGCCTGGCGCTACCTCTTCTCCAAGAAGGGTCATAACGCCATCAACATCGTATCCGGCATTAGTGCCGCTGCTGTGGCTGTCGTCACAGCGGCGATGGTGTGTGTGCTGTCCGTCATGAACGGATTCGGTGCACTCGTCGAGCAGATGTTCTCGGAGTTCGATCCGGTGCTCCTCGTCGTACCTTCTCAAGGTCAGACACTCCGCACCGACACCCTGCCTATCGCTTCTTTGTACGCGCGCGAGGATATAGAAGCCGTCTCGATGCAACTCGAGCAGACCGCCCTCGTTCGGTACAAAGATCATCAGCAGCCCGCGCGCATCATGGGTGTGGACTCCCTCTTCACCCGCACCGCACACATGGACTCGATCATCTCCGACGGTTACTACTCTGTCTGGGACGGGGCGTTCGATCGCGCCGTACTCGGTCGCGGTCTCGCGGCACAGATCGGTATCAATGCCCATTTCACGGGTGCGCTCCATCTGTATGCACCCAAACGAACCGAACGCATCAACATGCTGCGACCGGACCTGTCCCTCAACCACGAACATGCCTTCATCGCCGGCACGTTTGCCGTCAACCAGGTCGAGTATGATGACCAATTGATGCTCGTCTCCCTCCCCCTTGCCCAACGGCTCTTCGACTATGACGAACATACGGCTACCGCTTTGCGGATCCAACCGAAAAAGGGAGTGAATCTTTCAACTTTAAACTTTCAACTTTCAACCGCACTCGGGAAAGGTTTCCGAGTGCTTGATAGATACGAACAGCAATCCGATTTCTTCCGTATCCTCCGCATCGAGAAACTATTGACCTTCCTCTTGCTGGTCTTCATCCTCCTCATCGCAGGATTTAACATCATCGGTTCGCTCTCGATGCTCATCATCGACAAACGCGAAGACACGCAGATCCTCACCCACCTCGGTGCGGATGAAGCCATGATCCGTCGTATCTTCCTGCTGGAAGGATGGCTCATCTCTTCGCTTGGAACCCTCACGGGCCTGCTCATCGGCGTGCTGCTCTGCTTGGGCCAACAACACTACGGCTGGCTCACCCTCGGTTCCGGAGCCGACTATGTCATCTCTGCCTACCCCGTCCTCGTCCAATGGACCGATATCGCCCTCGTAGCCGGTATCGTCCTGGCCTTAGGACTCATCGTCGCCTGGTACCCGACCCACAAAATCAAAATCGGATCCCTTGGAATACTCGGATTATTCGGTGTCCTCGGACTGACCGCTTGCCACCGCAACGCCCCGGCTCCGCAGACCGTTATTCCTTCGGTCTATACCACGGCGTACTGCACGCCTTACGGACATCATTACGACTCGATTCCCTTCGCAGTCGTCTCCCTGGACCTTTACTCCGACGGACTCGATCTGGACACCTCCCGCCATATGAAAGGCACCGGTTACAACCTCTGTCTGTCCGATATCTTCGTGCCGGATTCCCTGCTCGCCGCAGGCGAGTATCGTGCAGATTCGGTAGGTGCAGTGTTTACTTTTCTGCCGGGTCGTGATTATGAGGGTATCCCTAACGGCGCGTATCTCTTGACCATCGAGGAAGATAAACTGACCTCCATCCAAGTACTCGATTCCGGTTCGTTCGTCTATCGCCACGATAGCCTCATCTTCACGCTCTATTACAACGAAGGCAAGCGTTACGATGCCGCCTTCCACGGTCCGCTCATCTATGTCCCTCATGAGTGATCTAACCAAAGAATATCACACCTACCTGCGACTCGAACGCGGGTATTCCCCCAACACCGTCGAGGGCTACGAGATGGACCTCGAGCGCCTTCGTGCGTACTGCGATGAACATGGGGTCGATATCGTGCACATGGATTTTGACCAGCTCCAGGAGGCCATCTACACCCTCTTCAAGGATATCCGTTCCGAAGGAACGCAAGCCCGCATGTTAGCCGGCATCCACGCGTGGTTCCGTTTTCTGCTCTATAAGAACTATATTGACCAGGACCCCTCTGAACTGCTTGAAGGACCCAAGAAACCCAAACACCTGCCTACCGTCCTCACGCTCGACGAGGTCAATCGGATGATGGCAGCCATTGATCTGAGTTCCAACGAAGGTCACCGTAACCGCGCGATGATGGAGATGCTCTACGGGAGCGGTCTGCGCGTCAGCGAACTGGTGAACCTCCAACTCAGTAAGATCTACCTCAGCGAACATTACATGCTCATCGACGGCAAGGGTTCCAAGCAACGTCTCGTACCCCTGTCTCCGGTTGCCGAGGAATGGTTCGGTTACTGGCTCCAGGAACGCGCTACATGGCCGTACAAGCCTGAGTACAAGGACTACGCCTTCGTTAACCGTTACGGTCGTCCGCTTACCCGTGCCATGGTCTTCACCATCGTGCGCCGACTCTGCGAATCTGCAGGGATTCAGAAAACAGTCAGCCCACACACGCTCCGACACTCCTTCGCAACACATCTCCTCCAGAACGGAGCCGACCTGCGTATCATCCAACAACTGCTCGGACACGAAGACCTCGCCACCACCGAGATATACACCCACCTCGACGTGCAGGACCTCCGACAAGCCATCCTTTCGTATCACCCTGCCAATAAATGAGAAAGTATAACAACGATAGTGGTCTTACAGTGAAACGGTCTTACAGGCGATTTATCGTCGGTCTAACAGCCATGCTAATGGCGGTCATGGTCTCGGCCACCGAGACCATAATAGTCGGCGAGATCATCAACGAGACGACGAGTGAGGCTATCCCCAATGTCAATATCCATTTCCGGGGCACGAAGATCGGTACCACCTCCGACGAGAACGGTTCGTACTTCCTCCGCGTGGACATGCAAGCCAAGTGCCAACTCGTCTTCTCTGCCGTCGGGTATTACCCCCAGCGTTTTGAGATTGAACCCGGGGCAATGGCGGGACTGCAGGTCACGATGCGCGAACGAACTGCCACACTGGCGGAAGTGGTGGTAGCACCCAACGAAAACCCTGCCCTCGAACTGCTTCGTCATGTCCGGGAACATCGGCCGGATAACGACCGCACGCTGCATCCCGAAGCCGCAGCTACCCTTCAACGCACCCAGACGCTCTACGTCTCGCAGATCAACAAACGCCACCTCCGTCGTGCCCTCTGGCGCAGTCTCCAGACCGGCATGATCACGCAGGAGGACTCCACTTATATCCTTCCGCTCTATCGCGAGACGCAGTCCTTCCGTGCCGCCGGTCCCGATTTCATTCCGGCGAACGACCAACGCACACAGACCCTCATCCTCTCCTCCACGGATTACTCCTCCTTGCTGGGCTCCGAAGGCAATCTCAATTTCTACGCCAACAGCGTCAGTCTTATGGGCCACGCCTTCCTCTCGCCTCTCGCACCCGGAGGAAACCTCTACTATCGCTATTATATCGTCGAAGACGATACAATCACCAATCACCAATCACCAATCACCAATCTGGTCCGAATTGCCTTTCGGACCAGGAATCCTTTCTACGCCACGTTCAATGGCGAGATGGTCATCGACACCGCTACCTTTGCGCTCCGTTCTATCCATGCCTACGTGCCCTCGGAAGTGGCGGTCAACTATGTCAATAACCTCCATATATCTCAGACTCTCGCGCCGGACGGAACGATCGCCGACGAGTCCGTCTCCGTCCTCCTCGATTTCGCCATCCATTCCGAACAAGCCGGCACCGTCTTCCCCTCTCTCTTGCTAACAACCTCACTTCGGAATAACGATATCGCGGCTTCGGTATCCCGGTATCCAGGTGTCCCGGTATCCCGAGAACCTTCTGCCGCTACCGACTCTGCCTTTCAGACACTCGATAGCCTGCCCCTCATCCGCACCGCCAAATGGTTCGCCACCATCGCGACCACCGGCTACATCCCCACCGGCACTTTCCTCGACATCGGTCACGTTGAGGAGATCCTGCAGGTGAACCACCACGAAGGCGTCCACGTCGGTCTGCCCTTCCGTACCAACGAGAAACTGTCCAAAACCGTTTCTCTCGAGGCTTCGGTCGGCTACGGCATCAAAGACCGTTCGCCCAAAGGCATGGGACGTATCTCCGTCAACCTGCCCACCGAGCGGCGACATATCATGCAACTGGAGTACAACGACCGGTACGTCTGGTCCGAGGTCGATGATTTCGACCGACTCTTACGCGAGAACTCCATGGGCTGGGGTAACTTCGACTTCACCGCGTACGCTCTCGAGGCGCTGCACCGCGATTCGCTATGCGTCAACACCGCCATTCGTCAACGCCAGATCCAGTACCACTGGTGGGCAGACTGGACCGATCATCTCGAGACCCATCTGTACGCCCGTGCCGGTTGGCAGCAAGGCTATGCCTACCAAAGTCTCTCGGCCATCGCGCGTCTTAGTTGGGGAGAAAAAAAATACGACGGCTATTTCCTCCGTCGTTACGCCTATTCCCATAAATACCCCGTCCTTTTTTTAGGATTGGAGGCTGGCCATTGGAGTCCGACCAATAACCAATCACCAATAACCAATAACCTTTACTGCCACCTGCGCCTCATGTTAACGCAGCACGCCAACCTCGGTATGGGTGGAACCCTCTCCTATGCATTCCAGGCAGGTGCGATCTTCGGTCAGGTACCCAATGCCTTCTTATGGCAAGCATCTGCCAACCAGGGCTACGCCTACGACCCGTACCGCTTCACGCTCCTCCACGGCAACCAACTGCTCGCGGACAAATACATAGCCCTGCAAACCGAATGGAACGGTCAAGGTATCCTCTTCAATCTCATCCCGGGTATCCGTTGGCTCCATCTCCGCGAACTCGTCGAAGCCAAGCTAGCCTATGGCTACAATCGCCAATTGCCAATGAGCAATCACCAATTCTATTCTGAAATAGGCGTCGGCATCGGTAACATCCTCCGAGTCTGCGATCTGTATTCGGTTTGGAGTCTATCGCCCGAGATCCAATGGGCGATGCGTTTCCGCATTCACCTCGGCTTATAATCGCGTGCCTTGCGCCGTATAACGTTCCCCGTTGCGTTCGATGATCAACTGCCCGTTGAACAGTCTTTTCGTCGGTCGATTCATCGTTCTTTGCGTGCTGACACCGGACGTACCTTCCGTCACCGTCACCGAGGCGTTTAAGTTGTTCATGCCGGTCGTGGCATCCCAAACCCCTACATTCGCAAATCGTACCGCATAACGCCGGTCAGCCGCCAAAGACGATGCCATATCTGGCAGGTGGAGGTATAAATGGTACGTACCTGCAGGGATATCTGACGGCAAGGTCAAGGTCTCATTGATCTGCGTCTCAACTCCATTCGGAAGCCATCTTCTCGGATCTGAGACAAGCTGAATAGGAAATACCGCACCCTGATTTCGCAGCACCAGATATACCTTGCGTTCATTGTATATCGGAGCAAAACCGACGTTGCGGATCGTACATTGGAAGACCATCTGTCCTCCGGCCTCCACCGTCTCCGGCAGATCGGCGTCCACCAACTGGTAGCGGTACCCTAACTTCCTGTTCATCTCATCAAAAGCACCGTTCGCACGCCATTTATCCGTCACTTTCTTCGAGTAACTGGAACCGCAGAAAGACCAGTGATACCGCCTCAACTCCGCCATCGTCGTGTCGTACTGCGCCACCACATTCGCCAGACTACTCTTCTCCACATTCGTCTCTCCTCCGTTCGGCACATATAGCGTCTCACTGGCAATATATGCCCGCAGCACCGGATCATCTTCCGGTCCGTCTCCGTCGCGTCCGTACGTGCCGTCGTTACCGTAACTGTTCAAGAACGCATCGTTGTGATGCCCCATCCGTGCGCGGTTCGTTCCTCCGAACGCCTGTATCGAATCCAAAGCGTTCTCGTCGCCCAGATACTCGGTCTTGATCAGCGGATAACGAACCAACAGAAAACGGTCCGACGGACAAGCATCCAACATCGCCGTCACCACCGCTCGGCGATCGTCATTCAGATGCTGCGACTTATTGCCGAAATGACTCGTGTAATACCACTCGCCCCACTGACCGACAAAACCCGTCTCCAGCACATAGATCACATCCTTATTGGCAGCCAGATGCGGCTTCAGTTGCTGAATATGTCGCTGCACATGCGTCAGGTCCGCATCGTTTTTACTATTCCAATCGTACGCAAAACGCAGCACGCACTTGAAGCCCTCGTCCCGCAGTTTCTGCATGTCCTCATCGAAACCCTGCAAGATCGCGGCACTCAGGTCCATATTTCTGTAATTACTCAGGTAATACATCAGCATCACAAGCGTCTGGTACTGCCGGTCGGCATAATGCGAGTCCTCTTCGTCAAAGAACCAATCCGCCTCTGCTAACACCACATGATTCTCGTTATCCGACAGCATCGTCTCGCCGCCCAACTCTTCCGTAAAACCCCGCTCCGGGTTACGGAAGATCGTCACGTCGTCCGCCGTGTACGTCACATGCTGGTCTGCCAGAATCCACATCGGCAGCCACACCATCAACAAGAGAAGTATCTTTTTCATTGATTATTGCTTGCTTCGTCAAACTTGGCTTTCATGGTCGGATTGCCGTACGTCAGACGCTTGATCGTCACGTCCTGCAGTTTCTTATCCGCCGCATTGAGATTGTCGCCGGACTTCACCAGGTTCTCACGTACTTTCGTCAGGTGCGCTATCGTCTTATCGATCTCGTCTATCGCATCAGAGAAACGCTCATTGGCCAGTCGCACATTGCGCGTGAAACCGTCCTTGAACGTCATCAGCTTCTCCTCGAAATTCGTTACATCCACTTGCTGCGCCTTCACCAAGGCCAACTCACGTTTGGCGTCCAGACTCTTCTTACTCGTCTGACAGAGCAAGGTGATCAGCGGAATGAAGAACTGCGGACGGATCACGTACATCTTCTCGAAACGATGACTCATATCCACGATACCGCCGTTATACAGTTCGCTATCCGGTTCTAGCATCGAAACCAACACCGCGTATTCGCAGTTTTTCTTCTTGCGGTCGCTGTCTAACTTCGCCAGGAAATCCTCGTTCTTATGCTTCGTGGCCGTCTCGTCGTTCTCGTTCTTCATCTCAAACATAATCGAGATATACTCTACGCCGTCCTCACTCTTGTCGCGGAAGACAAAATCACCCTTCGTTCCTTCCACCACCTCGTTATCTTTCTCGAAATACGCATTCGGCATCAGCGGCCGGATCAACTGGTTAAAGAGCGTGGAACAATGGATCTCCAGCGTCTCACCGACCATCTTCGTGGACTGACGCAACTTCAGATCTTTGTAATACGCAATCTGCTCCTGAGCCGCTTTCAACTGCGCATCCATCTGCGTCCGTATCTGCGCCAACTCCTGCTCTTTCTTCATATAGGCCTCCGTGGCTTGCTGACGCACCTGTGCAACGGCCAACTGCTTCGCCTGCTCTGCCTGCTGGACCTGTGATTGGAGTTGCTGCAGTTGTAACTGCAGTTGGGTCTGTCTCGCTTGCTCTTCAGCCTTACGACGCGCCTCTTCCGCTTGCTCACGGGCTTTCTGTGTCTGCTCCAACTCATGGATACGACGCGCCAGTTCGGTCTCGAACTCCGCATTCCTTACCTGACCAAGCAGCGCTGCGTAGTCATTCTCATCTACCGTAAACACATTGCCGCAATGCGGACATTTCAGCTCTTTCATGGCTTATGCCAATTGACTTTGAACGACCTGTGCTACCATCTTACCGTCGGCATTAGGAAGGGCCGCTTTGATGGCTTTGACGAAGAGTCCCATGTTCTTTTTCTCTGCTTCCCAACCATTCGCCTCTTTGGCAGCTTGGAAGGCACGAACGATGTCTTCTTCGGACGCTGCTTTGGGTAGGAAAGTCTCCAGCACAGCGATCTGCGCATTCTCCGCGTCGGCTAACTCTTTGCGACCGGCAGCGAGGTATTGTTCCACAGACTCCTGACGTTGTTTGACCATCTTCTTGATGATCTGGATCTCATCGGCTTCGGTTAACTCTTTACCCGCATTCTCCTTGCTGGTTGACCAGTTAAGGAACGCACTCTTGATAGCACGCAGACTCTCCGTGCGCACGGTGTCATGGCTTTTCATCGCCTCCATGATCAAGGCATTCAACTCGTTTTTCATATCTCGTTTTACTTGTTTGCATCAAAACTGCCGCAAAGGTACTGCTTTTTTTTGACATATGCAAATTTTAATGGACAAATTGGCAGAGGGTGGACAATTTGGCACGAAAGATGGACATATTGGCAGGGATTTTAGGCTTGGCACATAATTTGCCTTAATTAGGGTGAAAACGCAATTACGCATACTACGCCAACAACGTAAACTACGCAAGCTACGTTAAACAATGTTTAACTAAATTTGGAGGATTGATTATGAAACCTGCAATCTATCGTAGAAACAGTTGGCTGCCGACAAACGGATGGTTCCCCTCCGTATTCGACGAGTTTTTGAACAATGACATGCTGAACACCGCCAGCAATGTGGCGCCTTCGGTCAACGTCAAAGAGACCGCTAACGGTTACACCGTTGAGTTAGCTGCTCCGGGTGTTAAGAAAGAGTACTGCCGAGTACATGTCGATGAAGACCACAACCTGTGTGTTGCCATCGAGAACAAGTTCGAGCACAAGGAAGAAGACAAACATGAGCACTATCTGAGACGCGAGTTTGCTTACACGAACTTCGAGCAGAAGTACACTTTGCCGGACAATGTGGACGAGGAAAAGATCGCCGCTAAGGTTGAAGATGGTATCTTAACGATTGAGTTGCCGAAGATCCAACGCGAAGAAGGCAAAACCACTCGCCAAATCGCCATCTCATAACAAGGCATGTATCCATGCAGAGCACTCCCAACCGAGTGCTTTTTTTATGCCCTAATTAGATTATCGCAGTTGTGATGTCTTCGGCTTCGGCGAGATTGAGTTTCTGACGGACTTGGGTCTTGCGCTGGTAGATGGTTTGGAGACTTTGACGAGTGAGCATGTTGATCTCCTTGGTGGAGAAATCCGCTTTGAGTAAACAACAAAGTTGCAGCTCTTTCTCGTTCAACACATTTCCATATTTCTGCACGAGACGTGTATAGAAACCGTCATAGACAAGATCGATGGTTTGGTAAATGCTTGGCCAATCGATGAGGGCATTGGCGGTTTCCTCATTCAAGGCCATGAGACGCGCAAGCAGTTGTTGGTTGGCTTCAGTGGGTGTTCCGGCAATCGTTTTGATGACACCCAATTGCTGCAACATCAGTTTGCGCACATCTGCTTCCTTCGCACATCGTACATCGTCCCTTCGTACATCATTTATGATTCCTTTCAGGGTCTCAATTTCTTCCTCTTTCTCCAAAAGCAACCGTTGACGGCGGCGGTACAGATAGACGAACAGTAGGATTCCGCCCAAAGTTACAAAGAACAGCATAATTATCACAATCATCTGCCGTTGGCGGCTGATGGTCAGGTACAGATTACGTTCACGCAAGTCACGGATAGAACGCTCTTTGGCTTCCGCTACGCGGTAACGCACGTAGTCCGCCTCCGACCAATGGTTATTGTATTGTACCAACGGGAAACAATGGTACGAACCCTTCTGGGCATATTCCAGCACTTGTCTGTGCGCAAGAAAAGCCGCTTCGGCTGCCGGGTCAAACTCCGCGCTCTCTTTGTATTTGGCGAACAACTCCTCCACCTCGCGCATATAACGCTCCGCACGCTGTTTGTCACCTTTGTTCAGCCACAAGCGCGAGAGCGAATAGAGGCTCTCCACCTGCAACCAACTGTCCGCTTGGCGGTATTCTTCCGTCAGATCTTCCAGCATCTTTATTGCACGGTCGGTCTGTCCGATTTCGCCTAACAGGTCGGCATAATTACGACGCACTACATTGACAATAAACGCTGAGTCCGCAGCTTGTGCAATCGCTTTCTCAAAGCACTTCTCCATCTTGTCATATTCGCCGAGCGAGAAATAGACAATCGCCAACGCATTATACACGCGCTCCACTTCGTCCAGATGAATCGCCTTACCGTTATCCAGACCGATGAGCGTCTCCGTGTATTCGCGCACATGTTCGTAATCATAATCGCGCATGGCTATCTCCGCCGACACGCGCAGTACGATCACTTGCCATAGATGTTCTCCTGATTGTTCCGCTACCTCGTCGGCATATTTCTTTTGCCGTTGCAGCACTTCCTGTGTCCGCGCTTTGTCACCGTTCCACCAGAAATACATCGCCTCATCCAATCCGGACAATATCATATGGCGTGCATCTCCGTGCTCTTCTTCCCATTGCGTGCGATAATACTTAGACGCCCAACAAATCATGGAATCCTCGGACAGCGATTGCATGGAATTGGCATGTAGGTCGCAAATAACGAACCAATACTTAGCCAAATGCTCATCGTCCAACCGTTCAAGACGCTCGACTTGTCGTATCAGCAACTCTGCGGTATCCCTGCTGCTATATAATAACTCTTCCGCAGTATCAATCCGTTCCCTATCCCTCCGCACACTGCAGCTCACCATGAGGCAAAGAGCCATCGCTCCTATCGTCCATATCAAAAGCTTACTTTTCATTCTCTTTCTCAAAATTTTCTGCAAAGATACTGCTTTTTTATAAATTATGCAAAGCAAAACGTCCGCATATAAACTTTTCTTTCGCAAGTATGCTGTATTTCAATGGTTTAGGAATAGCAGATATAAATTTATTATATCACAAATGCAAGCCCGTTTTACAGGCTTGCATAAACCGCTTCACATATGTATAGGGTGGTATAACAAACGGAATGAAGAGATTCCTACTATGTTTATGCGAAACGGACTTTATTCATCTTTCCAATTGTCCTCGGTAGGATGTTGTTTCTTTGCCAGATGCATCTCAATAAGGAAAGAGCATAACATTCCTATACCGACACCAAAGGCAACTATCAGCCAAAAATAGATGCTTTTTGTACTAACATCAGCCAGCCAGTCAATACCTGCTCCGAGACCTACACCGAGCAACATGCAAGCGAAGCGAAGGTTGCCGAGATCGATTGTGCCGGGCTTCTTGGCTTTCTTCGGTTCGTCAATGAGCAACTTGGCCGTTTCAGCGTCCGTCTTGTTCTCAATAATGAGTTGACGGATTTCTTTCTGCTGCTGACCCTTTTTCATCTTTTGGAGGAATACCATAACAACGACTACTATAGGTAAACCAAGCGACAAAATAACAGCTGTTAACGGAATCAAGTTTTCTACAAAGCTCTTTTCTAAAAAAACAGAGTCCATAATTGTACGATTTTAATGGTTTGACAATGTTGTTTATGCAGGCTACCGGTCTGCCCTTCTATTTGTATGATACGCGGAGTGCGAAAAGGTTACATGTCTAAGCGGAATTTCTTTAGATTTATTGCATAAAGTACGGCTATTGTGATAAGAGGCAACGCAATACAGGCAATACGCAACTGCATTTGCATTGATGAAAAGCTTATCACTTCGATGAGTACGAATATATATGCCACGAGTGCCAACGGGACACCGAAACACAAGCCAAGCAATTTTGCCCACTTGCACACGATTTTAAGGCGCAAGTCACGGCGAACGGAACGCATTACTGTTGCGTTAATTTGCTCTACCGATTGTTGCCGTTTGGCACTTTCGGCAAATAATGTGTCTAATTCTTTATCGGTCATAAATTTGTCGGTGTGCTCGTAAGCACTTTTTTTAATCGTTCGCGTATGCGGCACATGCGCACCTTGATATTGTTTTCCGTCTGCCCGACGCGTTGTGCAATAGTTTGCAAAGGCACTCCTTCGTAATAGTGCCATTGGATGATTTGCCGGTCGGCTTCGGGAAGTTGTGCAACGGCGGCTTCGAGCGATTGCAAGCGCTGCTCTTTCTTCTCGTCATAGGTCTCGTCCGGCGGGTCTGCATTTTCGCTCAACGGCTCCGTATACCGTCGTTTCTCATTCTCCAATAGACGAAGGGCGATATGGTTCGCGATGATCGTCACCCACGCTCCGAAGTTTTCGCCTCGCCAACTATCCAATTGACGATATGCTTGAATGAAAGCCATTTGCGTCACTTCCTGCGCATTATTCTCATCCTTCAACAGCCGTAATGCCGCTCCATAGACCTGCGAGGTGTAACGCTTCATCAGTGTCTCAAACGCGCGTGCGTTGCTATCATGCAACACCTCGCGTATCAGTTCTATATCCGTTAGACGAAATGCCATGTTTACCTATATGATACAGAAATTACCAAAAGGTTACACCATCCCTTGCATTTTTCATAAAAAAGTGCCCCGAGAGGCACTAATTGATTGTATTATTCATCATCTCATAAAGATAAGCCGGGCTTTGAACATAAAGTTCGTTTTCTTCGTCCTGCAAAGCTGGCATGAGCGATGAGTTATAAACCTTCTCCATAGCTTGTTCTAAACCACAGCCGGTATCTTCCATGACATAGCGAACCAACTCACTCAAAGCATAGTCGGTCAAGTAAGTCGCTATTTGATGATGATTTGCTTGTGTCATAGTATTTGCACTTTTGATTTTTTGAGATAGCGCAAAGCTTTCTCCGTCCCGAAATAATATTGCTGATCAAGAAACTTGTCTTGAAGACCTTTTGCAGCTTCTTCTGCTGTGTATATATTCTGGCGATAACTGGTAATCTGTACCACTACGCCGTCATCAGCTATAGGTCCAACAATAATATCATAGTCATGTATCGGCAGTTGGTTCTCGCGGTCACGGTTGGCATCTACGAACAGGAACCATTCCACGGTTGCTTTCTCTGGAAAGACTTTGACTTTTAAGTCGGAATGCAATGCGGCTTCATCGAACTCATAAATGATTAATATCGCCTTGCCTCCGAAAAGACGCGCTTTCTTGGTCGCCATACGAATAGCCGTCTCTCGCGAATCCGTGAGATAGAAACCTTTGCCAAAGTCCTTGTGATTGAGGCTGCGAGATAGATCAATCTTCTCTATATCCGTATTGGTGCCGTGGAATAGTATCATGCTAGTGTTCCTCCATTTTGGCGACAGATAACGAGCATATCATCAATAGTTTCGTCCATTGATTGTAAGTGCTCAACATCATAAAACTCCATTAAAAATGCTAGCGCTTTGTATTGCTGCAAATAGCGGAAAGCGGCTTGTCGTGTCATGGCAAACTTCATCGCAAATGCTTGTATCGCACTCGTCAAAAACGGAATTTCATACTTGCTCATATCGTATCCTTTGCAACTTTTGGCTGCAAAGTTACTACTTTTTTTTCAAACCACCAAATTTTATGGCATTTTTTTCGGTTATAATCACAATAATTTCCATTTTTATACTATTTTATGTGATTTATAGTATCAGTCTTCTCTCGGTCATCGGTCGGTCTAAGAGTGACGAATATTAGAAGAAAATAAACAAGTTCTTACGAAAGCAAAAACAGCCTAAAATGAGCAAAAAGTAAAAAGTTCGAAAAAATATATAAACCCTTCAAACCCACATATAAACTTTTCTTCCCCAATCCACCTATATATCAGCGATTTACATGAATCAAATATAAATCGTAAAATTTGGATATAAATGGGTTTTTGTAGTAATTTTGCATCAGAATTTGAAAGATTTAACAACTCAAAAATTAGCATTATGAAACCAAAATTTATCATTATCGGATTGGTACTCGCAGCAGTACTTTCGATGAGCGGGTGTATGCCCGGAAGTGAGAAGTGGAACATCCACATTGCGGCACATTGCTACATCAAAGGCGGTGGACTGCAAGAAGGTGAGAAACTGATTTTTGTCAATGGTATTCAGCGCAAGTGCTTGCGTGAATGGCAGGGACAAACGTGCAAGTATGTGGCGGTCAAGTACACTTTCCGCAAAGCGAACGGCAATCTCGACCAACGCATCATTCATCTGCTGATGACCGAACATTGCGACAGCATCGTTGATTGCAGTTACGACGGCAAGGCGGAATGGGTCAATGACAATGATCTGCTCATGCTGAGAGACATCTTTCCGCATGGTGTCTTTGGCGGCGAACGATAGTATCACCTTATAATAATATAATAATATGCAAACAAAGTATTTCGTATTGGCAGCGGCGATGATATGCGCCGTGTCAATGGCAGCTAACAACAAGGTTACAGGTCCCCTGCAAGCAACGCGCAGTAGGGTTGTCATTAGCGGAGTTATCAAGGACGCAGCGGACAAGACTGCGCTCATCGGTGTCAATGTCAGTTTGAAACAGGGCGACCAACAAGTTTCCGGCACGGTCACAGACGCGCACGGAAAGTTCAGTTTGGAAGCCGAAACGGGCGAGTTCGTGTTGGAGTGTTCGTACATCGGCTACGAGCCAATCGGCATGAGTTTGACGATAAGCGGTAACATCCACCTCGGCACGATTGAGATGAACGAGGCTTCGACGGAACTGAGCGAAGTGGTGGTAGAAGGTGACGCGGTGATTCAGAAAGTGGATCGCCAAATTCTTCTGCCGAACAAAGAGCAGTTGGGCGCTTCTTCGGATGGTATGTCGCTGCTCCAGAACTTGCAGATTCCGCGTATCGTGGTGAACCCTGCGGACAACACGGTTAAGACCCTCGCCAACCAAGATGTGCAGTTGCGCATCAACGGCATCGAGGCAAGCAGTTCCGAGGTCATGGCAATCAATCCAAAGGATGTCATCCGTATCGAGTATCACGACCAGCCGGGCGTGCGCTATAACGGCGCGGCGGCGGTCATCAACTACATCGTCCGTCACCGCGACACGGGCGGCAATCTGATGCTCAACGCGTCCAACGGCGTGACCATGCCCGGTTGGGGCGAGTACCATCTGGCGGGCAAGGTGAACTTCGGCAAATCGTCGTTCAGCCTCTTGACGCACTACTCGCCGCGTGACGTCTATTGGACGCGCACGAACGCGGAGACGTACAATTTTTCAACGGGCACGATTGAGAACCGCGAAGTGGGTGAACCGACACGTTTCAAGGGTAATCCTGTCAATCTCGGACTGACCTATAATTGGACAAACGGCGAGAAGAACATGCTCAATATCACCTTGCGCGATAACATGCTATTTATGCCGCACTCCAAGACCAACCGCGATTCGTATCTGTATCAGGGCACGGACAGTTTTGCCATTCACGACCATGAAAGCACCCAATCCATTTCGCCCTCGTTGGACATCTACTACGAGCACAACCTGCCGAACGACAACCACCTGTATTTCGACCTTGTGGGAACGTATATCAACAGTAGCAACGATCGCCGTTTTGAGCAAACACCACTGGGCGAAACGGTTGCAGACACGACGGATGTTTTGTCGCGTGTGAAAGGCGACAAATACTCGCTCATCGGTGAAGCTATCTACGAGAAAGCTTGGGAGAACATCGGCTTGACGGTCGGTATGCGGCACAATCAGCAATGGGTCGAGAATACCTATCTCGGCAGTGCCGATGCCACGGTCAATATGACCACCGCCGAGACCTACGCATTTGCGGAAGTTCAGCAACGCGTCAAGCAGTTCTCCTACGCCGTGGGTATCGGTGCTATGCACACGTATATCGAGCAAGCCGGACAGAAGCAGTCGAACTGGATTGCCCGTCCGCAACTGACCATGAGTTATGACTTCGGCAAGGGCGTGTTCTGGAAATACAAAGGTTATGTCTCCGGCTACCAACCCTCGCTGTCTGCCATGTCGGACGTGGCGCAACAGATTGACAAATACCAGATCCGGCAAGGCAATCCGAACCTCAAACCCGTCATGTTCGTTGCCAATGAGATGCAGCTTTCTTGGCAGTCCAAACACGTCAATCTGAACCTTTGGGCAAACTACTCCTACGACCACAAACCGATTATGGATGAGACACTTGAACTTTCTACTTTGAGCGAAGCGGTCTCACCTATGGTCGTCCGCACCTACGCCAACCACCGTGGTTTTCATCGTCTGCAAGTGGCTCCGAGTGTGCAGGTGCGCGTGCTGCAAAATCACCTGATCTTCACCGTTGCGCCGTTCGCTAATTACTATGTGAGCCTTGGCAATTCCTATACGCACAAGCATTTCAATCCGGGTGTTCGCGCAAGTATCATGGGCATGTACAAGGGCTGGCAGTTCTTCGGCGAGGTGACCACGCGCAGCAATAACCTGTGGGGCGAGACGCTGGAGTATGGCGAGTTCTACCATCATATCGGTCTTGGTTACAATGCCGAAAAATGGGGCTTCCGTGCCATGTTGATGAATCCCTTCTCGGTCAAAGGCTATAGCATCGAGACTAAAGACCTCTCCGCCCTTGCTCCTAACACACAGCACGCCGAAATGCGGGATTTCCGTCAGATGCTCATTCTCAACTTCCATTGCAACCTCGATTTCGGTACCCAACGCCGCGATTCCGGCAAACGTATCAACAACGAGGACAAAGAAAATGGTATCTTGAGTGGTACGAAATAAACATCCATCTGCCAATTTAGGCGGATCTCTCATCGTCTGTTTCTCTTTCAAGTATCCGCCACATCTTGGCGGATTTTTTTGCCTTTTTATTCAAAAAATGCCCTTTTCTCTTGCATATATCAAATATTTTCACTACCTTTGCACCCGATTTCGTCACATAGCCGTCGTATCATCCACGTAGTTCTTACGTACAATATACGGACGATATACGTAGGATATACGTATGATTAAGCCGAGACGAAGCATAGAACATGCTAATAACAACCATCGTATCCGCCAAGATTGACGGATCATAAACCCCACACGCGAATGGCACACGTAGAAACTAATGTAGCAATCGATTCCTTCCAAGGAAAGCTCAAACGCAACGATCGTATTGTTTACCGAACCCGCAATGGTCGCACCCACGCTTATGCGTTCGACCATCCCTTCCGCGGCACTGCATCGGAAGAACAGGCCCAAACCCGCTCTACCTTCGGCATGGCTGTCAAGCAAGCCTCAGCCATCCTCAAAGATCCCGCACAGAAAGCCGAATGGGAGCGCCGTTACGCCTCCTACCGCAAGCACTACCGCACTTCTTCAGCCTCCCATTACTACTCCACCCTCCGCGGTTTCATCATCGCCACCCTCAACGCCGAACTGAAAGGAGAATCATGAAAAAATGCAAATATATTTGCATATATAAATATTTTTTTGTACCTTTGCGCCCAAATTTGTATAATGCATATTATGCCAACTAACCAACATACACAACAGCAAGCCGCTCCTCGGTTCAAAGCCATAGACTTTTTCTGTGGCGGAGGCGGTATGACTTGTGGTCTGCGTCAGGCGGGTATAGATGTGGTTGCCGGCGTGGATTTTGACAAGAACGCAAAAGCCACTTATGAATACAACAACCCGGGAAGTACATTTATCCACACTGACATCAGAAGACTCCGGAGCGATTATTTTGAACGCAAATTTGACATTCATCCGAATGACGACCATCTGATTTTAGTTGGTTGCAGCCCTTGTCAATACTATAGCATTATTAATACAGACCACACAAAATCAGAGCTCTCTAGAATGCTGTTAATGAATTTTGCTCGGTTTGTAGAACATTATAAGCCCGGCTATGTGTTGGTCGAGAATGTCCCAGGAATTGTGACCAATAAGGAATCTGTCTTGCCTCAATTCTTGAAAAAGCTGGACAAACTTGGGTATAAAGTCACCAAAGACATTGTAGATATGAGCCATTATGGTGTGCCTCAAAGCCGTCGTCGTTTTTCTTTGATTGCAACAAGACTTAATCACGACTTATCTTTACCGACAAAAGATAATCAAGTCCTCACAGTAGCAGATGTTCTTGGCGAAAGAAACGGTTTCCCGAAAATTGCTGCTGGTCACAAAGATCCAACACCATTTGCACATACAGCAGCAGGATTAAATGATATCAGCTTGCGCCGAATGGCTATGACTCCTCATAATGGTGGGGATAGATTAAGTTGGAAAAATGATCCCGATTTACAATTACCCTGTTATATTGGGAAAGATGATAGTTTTAAAGATACGTACGGGCGTATTTGGTGGGACAGGCCTTCCCCGACAATAACAACCAAGTTCTTTTGTATTTCAAACGGACGTTTTGCACACCCGGAAGAAGATAGGGCATTATCTATCCGCGAAGGAGCCACGCTACAAACCTTCCCAAAAGATTATGAATTCAAAACAAATAGTATCGCAGCCGCAGCACGTATAATCGGCAATGCTGTTCCGTGTGAATACGCGAGAAGATTAGGTTTAACCATATTATCATACAACCATGAGTAAAGAAACAAGCGAAGAAAAGAAACTAGCGATGACTTTTGATCCCCAGACGATAGAACATCTTGGGGTAAAAATGTATTCTCAACTACCCAATGCGATAGCTGAACTTATTGCAAATGGTTACGACGCGGAAGCACTGAACGTGCATATTGTTTTGACTGATAATGAAGAAGGGAAAAGCATTGCCATTATCGATGATGGCGTTGGAATGTCTTTCGAGGAGATAAATGATAAATTTCTTCGTATCGGCAGGAAACGCAGGGAAGAGGATAATGGTATGAGTCCTAACGGATTACGTAAAGTTGCAGGGCGAAAAGGCTTAGGAAAACTTGCGTTCTTTGGAATAGGTAATACGATACGGATTATCACCAAAAGTAATGGTCAATGCGTTGATTTTTCTATGAATTGGGATGAAATTTTACATTCTGAGACAAATAACTATGAGCCTAAATTTGAATTGTCAGATTGCGACCCCAAACAACCAGGAACCACTATAATATTAACCGACTTAAAACGCAAAACTGGTTTTAATGTAGAGGAACTTGCTGGGAGTATATCCCGATTGTTTAATTGCTTTAGTGATGATTTCGCAGTCGACATATCTTTGAATGGCTCTACCCCCATTGTAATCAATGAGAAATTAAGGTATACAACTATAACTCCACAATTTTCGTGGAAAGTACCAGATGACATTATAAAAGACAAAGAACACTATTTATATAAGAACAATATTAGCGGGGAACTCTATTCTACAGAAAAGCCGCTCAAACCGGAAATGAGAGGCATAACTCTTTATGCCCATGGTCGCATGGTAAATGCACCGGAATTTTTTGGTGTCGGAGAATCTACTCACTTTTATTCCTATCTTACTGGTTGGCTCGATGTGGACTTTATAGATGAACAGGAAGAAGATATTATCTCCACTGATAGACAATCTTTAAGTTGGGATATTCCTCTTACAGAAGAATTAAAAAGCTATTTAAAACAATTATTGGCTGCCACAGAGCGCGATTGGCGTGAAAAGCGAAAAAGTGAGAGACAAGACACGATCAAGAAGAAAACTAATATTGATGTAGGTGTGTGGTATCCAACTCTTTCTCCACAAATCAAAGAAGGTGTAGAAAAGATTGTCAATTCCGTAGTGGAAAATTCAGAAATGGAAGGAGAGAAACAGAGTGAAGTGGTAGGCATGCTACATACTCTTATTCCCGAATACGCCCAATATCATTGGAGACACTTACATATAAATGTACAAAATGCATCTTACAACGATTATAAAAACGCAGATTATTATAGAGCGGTAGAAGAAGCTATTAAAAGATATGAAAATCTTGTTAAGTCTAAATCGCTTAATGCTCAAACGGGGCAAGCACTAATGGGACAGGTTTTTGGCAAAGACAAGACTCTTAGAGTAACTGAAAACTACAAAAAAAGAGATGGTAGTGATTTCAACAACGATACTATAGAAAATATAGAAGAAGGACAAAAACATCTCTCTATGGGAGTTATGTCTGGGGTAAGAAATCCACTTGCACACGAAGAAAAAATAGAATTAAAAGAAACAGGTTTATTCACAGAGAACGATTGCCTGGATATATTGAGTTTATTAAGTCATTTATTCCGTCGATTGGACGATGCAGTAAAGAAATAGAATTATTATTTCCATGACAAGCCAACAGAACAAATGGACAAGAGATGAGCTGATTTTGGCTCTCAGCGTATATTTCCAACTTCCGTTTGGACGGTTGAACCGTACCACACCGGAAGTGAAGGAGTTGGCACGCTTAATCGGTCGAACGGACAACTCAGCGGCATTGCGTCTTGTTAATTTTGCTGCCTGTGATCCATATATTACCGAATCCGGGCGAACAGGAATGCCGGCAGGCAAAGCTGTTTGCGAACCTATCTGGAACGAGTTTGTCAATGACAAAGAGCGTCTGTTTATAGAGGCACAGCGCATAAAAGCACAACTACAGAACAAAAGTATTGAGGATTCATTGAATATCATGCCAACAGAGTTAGAAGGCAAGGAGCGAGAGGCGGTTATTCGTCAAAGAGTCAATCAGTCGGCTTTTCGGTCAATGATTCTCTCCAATTACGAAGCGCGTTGTGCAATAACGGGCATAAACATTCCGGAGTTACTGGTGGCAAGCCATATTATCCCGTGGGTAGATAGTACGCCTCAGCAGAAACTTAATCCCGAAAACGGCATTTGTCTGTCTGCGCTGTATGACAAAGCGTTTGACAAAGGATTTATCACTATCTCGCCGGACGATTACACAATATGTTTATCCTCTGCACTGCGGGAATATGAAACTCAGGATTATTTTGATACACATTTCGGCAGCATTGCCGGACATAAATTAATCATGCCAATAGAGCACACCCCTAATCGCGACTATTTGGCATACCATAGAGACAGAATTTTTAAAGGGAATTAATAAGTATATGCAAAAGATTAATATATTTTCTTTCTTTTCGGGAGCTGGATTCCTTGATCTCGGTTTTGAAATGGAACCATGCTATCAAGTGGTGTATGTCAATGAATTTCACCAAGCTTTCAATGATATATATAGATACTCCAGACAGAAAATGAGCATTCCAGAACCTCAATATGGTCACCATGTTGAGGATATAACAACATTACTGCAAAAAGACAAACTATCAGAGTTACAGAAACTTATTGATAATTCTAAGGATGAAACTCTTACAGGTATTATTGGAGGACCTCCCTGTCCTGATTTTTCTGTTGCAGGTAAGAACCGAGGGAAAGAGGGAGAAAATGGTAAACTCTCTGGTACTTATGCAGAAATAATTTGCAAAACGCAGCCTGATTTCTTCTTGTTTGAGAATGTAAAAGGTCTTTACAGGACAGCAAAACATAGAGAGTTCTTCGAACAACTCAAAAGAAAATTTCGTAAGGCCGGCTACTCTTTAACAGAGCGTTTAGTAAATGCGATAGAGTATGGGGCTCCACAAGATAGAGATAGAATAATATTGGTGGGCTTCCATAAAAATATTATATCACGGCTTAACATCCCCAGCAAAGGCGGTGAGTTGCTTAATTTCCCATGGGAGAAATATCAAAAATACTCATTGGAAGAAGTGAAACAATGTCCTTGGCCAAAAACATCGCCATACACTCCAGACACGCAAACTCCTGTTCCAGAAGGTATAATTAAAGAACTTTCCGTTGAATATTGGTGGGAGAAAAATGACGTCATAAATCATCCTAATGCATCTATGTATTTTCAACCGAGGGCTGGTATTGCTAGGTTTACAACAAAAGATGAAGGAGATGATTTGAAAAAGTGTTTCAAGCGATTACATAGATGGAGATATTCACCTACTGCCGCATATGGCAATAACGAGGTACATATCCACCCATATAAACCTAGAAGAATCTCCGTAGCAGAGGCACTTGCAATTCAATCCTTACCTAAAGAGTATGAGTTGCCAATGAATGTTTCCCTAACTGATGCATTCAAGACAATCGGGAATGGAGTACCTTATGTATTGGCAAAAGGAGTTGCTTCAAGTATTGCAGATTATATAAACACTAATTCGAAATAAATTATGGAAGTTCAACATTTGGCAAAGTTGTTATCCGAACTCACTCCAAATTCAGAATGTAAGTATGTAAGGAGTGAAGAAGTATGTGTTTTCGTTAAAATAGACACTTCTAAGATTCGTCTTTATACAAAGACACCAGATGGTAATGAGTTTGAATTCGCCCCAACATTCATTCAAGCATTAGCAGACGGAATAGAGGAAAATAAACCTTTCAATACCAGCCAGATTTTAAACAATAAAGGTTCCAATAGAGCCGTTATTGATAGTATAATTGCGCATACTAGCGAATTTTACTGGTTACAAGAAGGACGTTCTAAATTTCTTGTATGGGTTCCTTCAAGACCTCACAAGCCAGGAGAACTTGTAGAGTGGTCAGATACTCATACTCTTAGAACCCTTCCTAAAACAATAACACCAAAGAAAAGCATGGTATCAATTTCCACAACTGATAATTCTTCTTATCTCCCATATCTCACCGCCCTTCGGACGAAGCCTTTTATGCTGTTGGCAGGTATATCGGGAACGGGGAAAAGCCGCATCGTGCGGGAGATGGCGAAAGCATGCTGGACTCCTGAGGAAGACGAATATGGAAAGAACTGCCCGAGGAACTTCTGTATGGTTCAAGTTAAACCCAATTGGCACGACTCTTCCGACCTCATCGGTTATGTCAGCCGGATCAACGGAGAGAAATATGTGGTTGGACCGTTCCTGCGTTTTATCGCGAAAGCCATCAAAGACCCTAAACGTCCGTATTTCCTTTGTCTGGACGAGATGAACCTTGCGCCGGTGGAGCAGTATTTCGCGGAATACCTCTCCGTCATCGAGAGCCGCAAACTGCAAGACGGACATATCGAGACCGATCCTATTGTGCCGTATGAGAACACAGAGGCCTACGGCAGTCTGATTGACCAACTCTTTGATTCGGACGAAGAGCGCAAAGCCTACAAGACCGAAGAAGGCGGCAAACGCCTGACTATTCCCGAGAACCTCTTTGTGGTCGGAACCGTGAACATGGACGAGACGACTTTCTCGTTCTCACGCAAAGTGCTTGACCGTGCGATGACGATAGAGATGAACGAAGTGGATCTCAAAGGCGGTTTGGAGGCCGGCGGTTCTGCAGAGTTCGGATATATCGGCGAAGATCTGATGGGCAATGCCGCAGAAGGCAAAGATATCTATGCGGACAACCAGACACTCTGCGACGAAGTGATTACTTACTTAGGCAAAGTGAATGAGATCCTTGAAGGCACGCCGTTCAAGATTGCTTATCGTACGCGCAACGAGTTCCTGCTCTATGCCGTTAACCGGCTACATTTCGCGACCGACTCCGAACTATGGCAGACTCTGGATGAGATGACATCCATGAAGATTCTCTCGCGTATCGAGGGCGACAACGAGCGTTGCGAACGTGTGCTCCGGGAGATGAAGAACCTGCTGACTGAGACCGTCGGCAATCATGCCGAAGACAGCGCTTCGCTCAAGAAGATCGACGAGATGACCCTCAAACTCAAATCCGGCTACACCAGCTACTGGACGTAGTTTAGAATGGTTTCATATACAGAGATGAAAGAGAACCAAAGCATAGAATTCAAGCAATCCTGGAGAGACGAATACCTGCAATATATATGCGGCTTTGCGAATGCGCAAGGCGGTACGCTGTATATAGGCATTGACGACAAAGGGGAGGTATGCGGCATTAAGAATGCACATATATTATTGGAAAATCTCCCGAACCAGATTAACCAAACGATGGGATTGTTAGCTCAAGTTGACTTGCACGTTGAGGAAAACAAGGAATATATCTCTATCCATGTAGAGCCTTCAGAGCAAGCTATCTCATATCGTGGCAAATTCTATTACCGTTCCGGTTCCACCCTGCAGGAAATGAACGGCGTAGCGTTGACGGATTTTCTGCTCAAGAAAAACAACACCACATGGGATCAATCTATCTCGGAAGAAGCCACATTGGATGACTTGGATGCAGAATCCGTTGATTATTTCCTGCGCAAAGCAGTAGAGGCACAACGCTTGGACGAAGGCGCAAAAGAATTGTCTCATATACAACTGCTCCGCAAACTAAAACTGGTCAATCACGATGACCAACTGACGATAGCGGCACTGTTGCTGTTTGGCAAGGATATTGAGCGTTGGAACCTGATGGCTTCTTTCCGCATTGGACGTTTTCAGCAATCACAAGCCAATCTCCTGTTTCAGGACAATATCGTGTGTCCGCTCATCCACATGCCGGAAAGAGTATTATGGACGTTGCGCTCCCGTTACCTAATTGCTCCCATCCATTATGAGGGTTTGCAGCGTGTTGAACCTTTGGAGATACCCGAAGATGCCTTGCGAGAAATGGTTTGTAACGCTATCGTTCACAAGAACTATTTGGGCCCGCATATCCAAATGCGTGTCTGGGATGAGAAAATAGAGCTGTGGAACTACGGCGAACTTCCAGACAACTATACAATAGAGAAACTGCTGCAGACACATGAGTCTTATCCCCGTAACCCTTTGATTGCGCAAATCTTCTATTTTGCCGGTTTTATAGAGCAGTGGGGACGAGGATATGAAAAGATTCACGATGCTTTTGTTCGGGAGCATTTGACGCAACCCTTGTTCGAGCAAGCGCGTGGCGGCCTCTTGGTAACTATCCCGCGGGAAAAGTTTATTGCTATACAAACCGGCAAATCAATCGGAGCGGAACTATCTACGACAGAAGATGACAAGACTGCACAGAAAAGTGTACAGAAAAGTGTACAGAAAAGTACAGAGAAACAACAAGCCATTTATGATCTTATAAAAAATAAAGGCTCAATTGAGCCATTAAACGAGCCATTAAATGAGCCATTAAATACGGAACGTATAGCGTTATTGCTTGATATTCCATATTCTACCGCTAAACGTATAGTAAAGGATTTAGAGAACAGAGGTTTCATAGTCCGTGTCGGCTCGAAGAAGAAAGGTCACTGGGAAATTTTGTCGTAGAAAATGGACATCCTTCGTATCACACATACGGATTTTGTGCTGACCTTCGAGTGCAACTCGCTCCAACGGGTTTGGGAGAAAGGTTGCCAGAGACTCGGAGCGCACCGGCTGACCTCAACTTACACGTGGTCGGACGAATGTACTGTGGAGCGGATGGACCAATATGAGAGGAGGACTGCTGCTATTACCCAGGATGCCACGAACCAGGAAGCCTATTTCTTTGAGCAGACCGATTACAGCATCTGGATTGAGTTCAAGGATGGCACTACCGAGGCGGAATTAGATACACCGCGCCAAGATGTCAACGAACGCTTCTCGTGGAAGAAGACACAGCGCATCTTAATGGGCTTTATAAACTACGGCAATGAGATTGGCCGTGCAGATTTTCCAATACTATATACTATCAACGGCGTAAAGAAACGCTTTGTGTTCTCTTACGATGTGCTTTCCGCAAAACTCGACTATCACCACGATTGGAAAATCATCCTTCGCGACATTGAGTCCGAGTACAGGATGTTGTCACTGGACTACCTCCGCAAGACATATCATGGTATCTCCGAAGGAGAAGGCGAATCGTTTGACTTGATTTGGTGGAATATCTTCCGCAGCCTGCAGGATCAGTATATACGCGCGTGCAGAAATATTATTGAACGCCCGCGTCACCGCTTGCGCGCGATAAATACTTATAAACGAGCTGACCAAATCAAGCGGTTTACGCCTGTTCTGGAACAACAGTTCGCGGAACACCGGACAGAAGAGAGACATCTCTACTATGTGGAGGAACAACAGACTTCCCATAACACGCTGGAGAACCGCTTCCTCAAATACACATTAGGCATCATAGAGAAACATTACCGCTCGCTTGCTGACCGGATATTGTCTGATTCGGCATACCAGATTGCGGACAACGAAAAGGCGTATATCCGTCAGACAAGAGACGAACTGCAACACCTCGTGCGCAATCCTTTCTTCCGCACTATCGGCAAGTTCGAAGGTTTGAAACAGGAATCGCTGATACTCCAGCGCGATGTCAATTACTCCAATGTCTTCCGCACATATATCATCCTGCGCAAGTCCTTCAATCTCAACGACGGACTCTACAGAATGGAAACCAAAGATATTGCTACGTTGTATGAAATATGGTGTTTCATACAGGTTGAGAAAGTGGTGAAGGAATTGTTTGGCGACTCTGTTTCTGTCGAGCACGCAAGCCGACCAGAGATGAACGGACTCTTTACACGCGACCTGAAATGGGGAGAGCAATCCAAGATCGTGTTCAAGCAGGGTGATATCACTTTAGCCGAGCTCTTCTATAATCCGCAACACGGAGATTCGGTTAACGGTCTGAAAGGTATTCAAGGTCTCCGGACATACACCGTTCCACAACGCCCGGATATTGTGCTGCAACTGACAAAAGATGACTTGCAGCGGGGTATGCAGATGACCTATCTCTTTGATGCCAAATACCGCGTGGAAGTGACTCCTAACGGTGTAGAGATGCCGCCGCAGGATACCATCAACCAGATGCACCGATACCGCGATGCTATTTATTACAAACGCACAGAAGGAGAACCGAGAAAAGAAGTGCTCGGCGGATATATTCTCTTCCCCGGCAATATGACCGATTCGGACAAATACCGTCGCTCGGTAGATGAAGTCAATATAGGTGCTTTCCCGATGCAACCGGGTGATCAGGCTCACACGATGCTGAAATCGTTCATCCGCGAACTGATGCAACGCAATGCCGTGCAAATCATCGAACAAGTCATTCCGCAGAAAGGCACATTTGTAGAAGTCGGTAATCGCGTTTTGATGGGATTAGTCAAGCCAAGCAAACGAAGAGGGTATTTCGAAGCCTTTGAGAATGGCACAGCGGAACTATACTATACCGGCCCGCATTTCCCGACGTCAGTTTCTTTACACGACTTACACTTTTTTATGCCGATATTAAAAGAGAAAGGCGTGCGCGATGTGTATGAGGTAACGAAGGTGCGAACAATCACAAGCAGGGAAGCCCATCAAGTAGCTACCGATCCGGACAATGATATGCGCCTCGCCTTCACACTGAAATTCCACCATCGCCAGTTTGATGATTTCCGCAAGATAGATGTCCGCCAACTGAAGGAATATACGTTTATAGACACCACCTTCGGCGATCTGGATTCAGTCCTATTAGATTAGTATTATGCCCGATATCCTGACACCTGCACAACGCCATCGCTGCATGTCGAATATACGCAGCAAAGCGACCAAGCCGGAAATAGCGGTGCGGAAATGGTTGTGGGCACATGGATATCGATACAGGCTGAACGTCAAGAGTGTGCCGGGCAAGCCGGATATCGTCATGCGCAAATACAGAACGGCTATCTTTGTTAACGGCTGTTTCTGGCACGGTCACGAGGGATGCAAGCAGTTTGTCCTACCTAAAACCAACACAGATTTCTGGCAAGACAAGATAGAAAGGAATAAAACTAGGGATACAAGGATTTACAACGAACTGATGAATGCCGGTTGGCAGGTAATAGTCATCTGGGCGTGCAACCTCACCAACGACAAACTGGAATCCACCATGCAAACCGTAGCTGTCACCCTGAACAAAAACCTCTTAAATATCATTAAATAATACTATGGCTATCAAGACAACAGAACTAATCCGCACTTCTGAAAGTTGGGATGGCGCACCCCTACCCGATTTCCCGCAAGGCAAACCGGAACTGCGGGTGGTACGATTGGACTTCCCGATTGGCGCCAAAACAGGTTGGCATCATCATACCGTAGTCAATTACGGCATCGTTCAGCAGGGCGACTTAACCATCGTTTGCCAAGATGGAACAGAGAAAAACTTCCATGAAGGCGAAGCTCTTGTTGAGGTCATCGGCACCATCCATCGCGGCGAGAACAGAGGCTCCAAACCCGTCATCCTCAACATGTTCTATTTCTCCTCCCCCGGCGCAGAGATAACTATCCAACATCCGGAACTGGAAAATAAATGATATAACATAGATAAAAATACACACCTCATGAGAAAATATCTTCTGCTTGTCACCGCCGCCCTGCTAACGTTCTCTGCCGCGCTAACAGCCGCTGAGACCTACGCCTATGTGGAGCGCGACTCCACCCTTTATCTGGACTTCTATGCCCCCGTAGCACCCGCAAACGGCTATACCGTCCTGCATGTCTTCGGAGGAGGTTTCATATCCGGATCACGTACCAACAAATGGGACACAGCCTATTGCCATTCGCTGGCGGAAAGAGGTTATGCCGTGGTCGCCATTGATTACCGCCTCGGACTGAAAGGAGTCACTAACGTCGGCATTACCAACCTCAAACCCATGGAGAACGCTTTCTACATGGCGGTTGCCGATTGCTCCGCGGCGATACGGTACCTCGTTGCCCATGCAGCCGAAATGGGTATAGATCCCGATAAAATCATTCTGGAAGGCTCTTCTGCCGGAGCGATTACCGTGCTCATGACCGATTACGGACGATGCAATGCGCTCGATTATACGACGGAACTGCCCGAAGGTTGGAAACCCGCTGCCGTCATTGCCTATAGCGGAGCTATCTACTCCACCCACGGCGCACTCAAATGGGCTACGCCGCCTGCACCTACGCTCCTCTTTCACGGTATGCTTGATAAGATTGTCACCTACAAACAGATCACCTTGGGCAAACGTGGACTCTTTGGTGCAAACGCCATCGTCAAACGCCTTGCCAAGTTCGATTATCCCTACTCCGTCTATCGTATTCCGGGCATCGGACATGAGGTCAGCGTAGCCGGACCGATGACACTTGACGAACTCGACCTCTTTGTCTGCCAGCGTCTCATCAACGGCCGCACGCTCTTTCAGGATGTCATCCTCCGCGACACTGCCGTTCATCCTACCAAATGGACGAAAATGTCCGTCGGCGACCTCTACAAGAAGAAATGAGGACCTTTTGCATCTACGGCATACTGATTTATCTAGCAGCGATCAACATTGCCGCGTTTTCCTGTACGGCATCCTCTTCCTCCACCTCGCCGCAGTCCTTGCAGCGGGGTACTACTATTATTACTTTGCAAATTAACATATTCTATGGCTGAAACACAATATACATATTCTGACATAGAGCGGCACCCGTTGCAGCCGTTTCTGCCTGCTAACGCGCAGATACTGATGCTGGGTAGTTTCCCGCCACCCAAAGAACGGTGGTGCATGGATTTCTTCTACCCTAACCCGCAGAACGACATGTGGCGGATCATGGGACAGATCTTCTTTGGCGATAAGACCCATTTTGAGGCGCCAAGTACAAAGGCAGGTAAGAAGGTGTTCAACCGCGACGAGATCATCTCTTTCTGCGAAACAAAAGGCATTGCTATCTTCGACACGGCGCAGGCGGTCATTCGCCTGCAAGGCAACGCCGCGGACGAGCACTTGGAGATAGTCGAGCAGACCGACATCGCTGCCCTGCTGCTACAGATACTGTCCTGCCACAACCTCTGCTGCACCGGAGGCAAAGCCGCGCAGACATTAGCAGAAAACCTTCATTGCGCCATTCCCAAAGTCGGCGAATATATCGAGACTGACTTTGCCGGCAGAACCATCCGTTTCTGGCGGATGCCGTCTTCCTCACGCGCCTACCCGCTATCGCTGGAGAAGAAAACGGCCGCTTACCGCCGTATGTTTGAAGCCACACGCCTGCTATGAATCACTATACCGCCGCATATCACTCGCCCGCGGGACCTATCGTCATAGAGAGCGACGGAGAAGCATTAACCGGCCTGCGGTTCGGGGATTCCGGCATCGGGAAAGCCCTCCACCTCATGCCAACTCAAGCAACATCTTCTCTTCCTATCTTTGATGAAGTAATCCGATGGCTGGACGATTATTTTGCAGGAAAGCAGAGAGAGAATGCCGTTATGGGCGGAAAGACAGACGGTCGGATTACTGTCCAACCGAGAGGCTCCATGTTTCAGCAGCGCGTCTGGCAGGCTCTTTTGAGCATTCCGTACGGCGAGACGGTCAGTTACGGAGAGTTAGCCCGGATGGTCGGTTGCAAATCCGCACAAGCGGTCGGACAAGCCGTCGGAGCCAACCCTATCGCATTGTTCATCCCTTGCCACCGTGTCATCGCCGCGCATGGCAAATTAGGCGGCTACGCATACGGACAAGAGATAAAAAGGCACTTATTGGAATGGGAGAAGAACCCTACAGAGACGTTCACGATAATTTCACCGGCACAACGCAGCCAGTACACATCGGTTCCCTCGGTACAGCACTGCAACGTGGATGAGTAGTGTAGACGTAAAAACAAGAGAGCCCGGGGATTTCTCCTCGAGCTCTCGAAAGTGGCGGCTACCTGTTTGTTCTATGTGCCGTACTGATCCTCCGAATGGGGATTCGTCGGGTACGACACTCGGAGTGCCATTCAAGGCACTCCTTCACCGGCACAACGCAGTGCAGTACCATCGGCGATGCTGAGCTTAACGACCCTGTTTAAATTAAACAAACAGGAATTGGAAACTACCATGCAGCAAGTCACGGTAACCCTGAATCACAACTAATTGAAGATACTTAAATAGCTTGTGTCTTTTTTGTCAATATATGGTTACTCCAACAAGAAAAAAACACAAGTTATTGTCTATATCAATATTTTTTTGTAATTTTGCAGTCGATTTCAATAAACAACAAAGATTATGCTCAAAGTTCGCATCACAGCCATCCGTCAGACAATATATAACGACCTGATTGCACAATACGAGAATCCCATGAGCGCCATGATCAGTTGTAACTTTGTATTGATATTAAAGGATTGTTAAAATGCCTATGAAAATACTTCTCGTCATTGACACGTACGACACCAACAACAACGGCACGTCCATCTCCGCCCAGCGTTTTGCGGCGGTACTTCGCAAGCACGGCAACGAAGTGCGCATCCTCACTACCGGCGAACCGGCACCTGACAAGTTCGTCCTCAAGGAGTTCAAAGTACCCCTTTTCAACGACCTCATTCACTCACACGGTTTCCAGTTCGCGCAAGTCGATCTGGACATCATCCGCGAGGCGGTGGCATGGGCGGATATCGTGCATTGTATGATGCCTTTCGCCCTGGAGACAGCCACCAAACTCATAGCTGACCAGATGCACAAACCGTCCACGGCAGCGTTCCACATCCAACCGGAAAACATGACTTCTTCTATCGGTCTGGGTAAGGCAGAATGGCTCAACGATCGTTTCTATTATACCTTCCGTTTCCTGCTCTACCAACATTTCAACCACATCCATGTGCCCTCGCAGTTCATGGCGGACGAACTCGTCAAACGCGGATACAAAGCAAAGATACATGTCATCTCCAACGGCATTGACCCTGATTTTATCGCTGCGGGGCAGCGGAAACTCTCTGACAGAGGCAACTGTCTCACATCCCGTAGCGATAGCGGCCATATCACCATCACCATGGTCGGACGGCTGTCCGGCGAGAAACGGCAAGATGTCATCATCAATGCCGTGCCGTTCAGCAAGTACGCCGACCGCATTCAGCTGGTTTTTGCTGGCAAAGGTCCCAAGTATGACGAATACGTGGAGATGGGCAAGCAACTCAAGAACCCGCCGCAGTTCGTCTTCCTCTCCAAACCGGAGCTCATTGACCTTTTGCTGCACACAGACCTCTATGTGCATGCTTCGGATATGGAGAGTGAAGCCATCTCATGTATCGAGGCCTTTGCTACAGGATTAGTGCCGGTGATAGCCAACAGCGAAGACAGCGCCACGCCGCAGTTTGCATTGGACGGTCGCAGTCTCTTTGCGCCCGGACGGCCGAAAGATCTGGCGCGTGCTATCGACTGGTGGTTGGACCATCCCGATGAAAAAGCGAAAATGGAACGCGAGTACGCAGAAGCCGCTAAAAAGTACGACATCGACACTTCCGTCCGTCTCTGCGAACAGATGTTCCGCGAAGCGATAGAGGAAATGGAAAACCAAGAAGAGAATCATGCGTAACGACAGACTTCATAAGCTAAACAGGATTGCCACGTGGCTGATTGCGGGGATGGCGGTGGCAAACGTGGGATGGCTCATTGCTACAAGAAGCACATGGGACGAGATTGTCTTTCGCGGGCTGCAATATGTGGCGATGCTGCCGATTATGTACCTGCCGCATCTGCTCCGCAGCCGTTTCCGTATCGAAGTGCCGTGGCTGCTGTCGGTCTTCATCGTTGTTTTCTGTTTCTCCTCGCTTATTATGGGCGACGGGCTCGACCTCTACGGGCGTGTGCCATGGTGGGACAAACTGCTGCATGCAGAGAGCGGTTTTCTGCTCTCGATGATTGCTCTCTGGCTTATTCATGTGATTATGGAGGAGAACGACAAATATATCTATTTCAACAAATGGTTCCTCTGCCTTTTTCTGGTCATGTTCTCGCTCGGGCTCGGTGCCTGCTGGGAGATTATCGAATATACGTATGACAGCCTTATGGGCACGAACACGCAGCAGTTCATGGCTACTACCACGGGGTCTATCATCTCTCCCGAAGACGAACCTCTATGCGGTCATGCAGCCTTGCGTGACAGTATGCAGGACTTGATTCTTGACCTTGTCGGCGCTCTCACTGTAGCCGTCTATGGCTTCATCCGCCACGACAAACTTATCGAACGATACAAACAAATAGCTGCTTCGTAAATGCGAGGGTATACTCCGTTTTAGTAGGGAGTACTCGGATGTGCTCGCTCTCCCCATCGCAAACACTGCGTTCGGTTTACGCTGGGGGCCGCAAAAAAAAGAGAGTCCCTAAAGGAACTCTCTCAAAGTGGCGGCTACCTCCTCTCCCACAACGCAGTGCAGTACCATCGGCGATGCTGTCTCCCGCTGCTGCCCTCGCCCCTCTCCGCTCCGCTGTCTCCCGCCTCTGCCCGCTCCGCTGCTCTTCGCTCTCTCTCCCGCGCGCCGCAGGCGCGCACACCGCCGCCCGCCCCGCGCCTCTGATGCATTGCGAGAGGGGTTCGGCGCCACTCACTCATGGGACATAAAGATATGGTCTCTCTCAAAAAAGTCTCTCTCTTTCTTTTCGAGCGACCATTGGGCGCACGAGGTTATAGTAGATCTTGTTGCGTCTTGGGAAGTTTAGAGGTTATGAGCTGATAAGATGAGGTGATTAGTTCTTGAACAAGAGTGTCAGGCAGTTCGTTCAGATAGAGATCGTTCCAATGCGTTTTGTTCATATGGTAGGCTGGACGAATACCATCATACCGGGCACGCAGTTCTGCACTCATTTCGGGTGGCAGTTTAACAGCCACGCGTGGTTCGGGTGCATCGAGTTGCATAAGCAAAAACCACTTGCCGAATATTCTCCAAGAAATCCAATTCTCCGCAAATAGTTCTTCCGTCACTTGGGGATTGATACCCAATGCAAATTCTCTGACTTGTTCTACATTCATAACATTACACAAATCCGTCCGGCTTCTTTAGTAAAGATTGAGGGATAGCGGCAAATTACCGCATAGACTTGGGCACTTGTAACAGGCTTGCCATCCTTGCGGATATGCCAACCGTTGCGGTTGATTGCGTCGGCTATCTGGTCGGTCGTCTTCCCATGACCATCCGACATAATGGCATATGTTATCGCTTCCTCGATCTTCATTTATCATTGCTGTGCGTTTACGAGTGCAAAGGTAGTAAAAAAATCTGACATGGACAAATTTATTGTGTAGCCGTATTGCTTTTTTCGGCGACACAACGGGACGTAAACACTAAAAATCGTTTGCCTTATGCGTACACGCGCGAGGGGGCGCGCGTATATACCTTATTATATATAGGAGATGGGAATAAAAGAGTTAGAGGGTTAGGGGTTAGGTGGTTGTATAAAAAAGGATCAGGCGAAACAATACAGCGAAGCAAAATTTATACAAGCCGTGAGGGGAACCCCGAACACCGTATTATAGAGAGAGACCAATAAAACAGACGTACGATAGTACACCTTATTAGAGAGACCATAGATGTCGCGGTCGGCAACGAGATTGCAATGACGATACCACTCCGCTAAATCGTAGAAGCAACTCGTGCCTCCGCTCTCCCCAAAAATTGGAAATGTTTTGGGGTCCCCACGGTCGTGCGTTTACGCACTCCTTAGCAATTCCCATGAGTGAGTGGTGGTCGTTGGGCTGAGAAAAATGCATCAGAGGCGCGGGGCGGGCGGCGGTGTGCGCGCCTGCGGCGCGCGGGAGAGGGCGAGGGCGCGGGAGAGAGAGCGGAGAGCAGCGGAGCGGGCAGAGGCGGGAGACAGCGGAGAGCAGCGGAGCGGAGAGGCGAGGGCAGCAGAGAGAGAGACAGGGGCAGAGAGACAGCATCGCCGATGGTACTGCATTGCGTTGTGGGAGAGGAGGTAGCCGCCACTTTCGGAGCCCCCGAGGATTTATTCCCCGAGGGCTCTTTGTTTATGTCGCTACGCGCCATAGGCGGAGCGTCCTTCCGCTTTCGGAAGGAGCGGCTTCCGCCGAGGATGGCAACTCTCCACCCTCCA
>Ga0256405_10000649_pt1 | contig 111034 bp, 100 predicted proteins | sample RumenRJG_02DNA_FD_189096 | JGI IMG/M metagenome (GOLD analysis project Ga0256405, IMG submission 189096) | Bovine rumen microbial communities from Lethbridge, Alberta, Canada - RJG_02 | ecosystem: Host-associated > Mammals > Digestive system > Stomach > Rumen | place: Canada: Alberta...
CTTTTTGGAGATGTTGGTTTGGCGATTGACATTATACCAAAAAAGGGGAGGCAATGCTCTTTTTGTTGCAACCTCCCGTAGAATCAAGGTTTTTGAACAAAAAACAGGTGGTGTGTTTGACACTACCCGGATAAGAAAAGGAGGATTTAGTATGAAAAGGAAATTGGCAGCATTGTTTGCAGGAGTTTTTCTGGCAGGAGCCCTGAGCATTCCGGCAATGGCAGAAGACGACTACACCATCGTGGTAAATCTGAAGACTCTGTCCAGTGAGTACTGGCAGAACGTGAAGTCCGGTATTGACAAGGCGGCGGAAGAGCTCGGCCTGACAATTGACGTACAGGGCGCGGCAGCCGAGACAGAGATTGCGGAGCAGGTACAGCAGCTTGAAACCATGCTGGCTGCGAACCCGGATGCAATCATCATTGCTCCGTTGGATGGCGATGCGGTAATCGGTGCGATCGAGAGTTCCGGATATACCGGAAAGGTTATTTTCTGCGATACAAACTGCGATTATGAGAATAAGGTTTCCTTTGTCGGAACTTCCAACGAGGATGCGGCTTACAGCGGCGGCGTCTACGGCGCGAAGATCAACGGCGATGATACCAAGGCTCTGATTATCTATGGCCAGGAAGGTGACAATACTTCCAACCTTCGTAAGAGCGGATATGAGAAGGCTCTGAAGGAAGCAGGCCTGGAGCCGGTTGCTGAGATGTCCGGACAGAATACGACTGATGGCGCGACCAAGACGATGGAAGATATGCTGAACGCATATCCGGATGGCATCAACCTGGTACTCTGCCACAATGATGATACTGCAATCGGCGCCCTGAACGCGATTCAGGCGGCAGGAGCAGAAGGCATCTCCATCATCGGCTTCGACGGCAATCAGTCCGCGATCGAGCTGATCGATGCCGGCGACATCACTGCGACGATCGCTCAGCAGCCGGAACTGATGGGATATGAGTCGGTCATGACCGCTGTTGCTGCGCTCAAGGGCGAGGAAGTCGAAGAGAATGTGTCTGTTGACACCGTCATCATCGATGCCGAGAACTGCAAGGATTATCTTGCGGAGTAATTGTGAAAGCGGCCTGGAGATTCAATATAATCATCATACATAAGTAATTTTTACCGGTTGGACGGTCTGGGTCTTTCCTGGACCGTCCAACTTTTCAGGACTGGTGATTCAGTCATCTGAGCACAGCCCTCAGACATAATGAAAGGAGCGTGATGCACCAGTGGCCGATTATGTGGTGGAGCTGAAGAATGTTACAAAACGGTTCCCGGGTGTCATAGCCATGCACAACATGCATATTCAGATCCGGCCCGGAGAAATCCATGGCCTGATCGGAGAGAACGGAGCCGGGAAGTCGACTCTGATCAAGGTACTGACCGGTGTTCATATCCCGGAAGAAGGCGAGATCTTTGTAGACGGGCAGAAGGTGTCTTTTTCAAATCCGGTTCATGCCCGTGAGGCGGGAATTGCGTGTGTTTACCAGGAACTGAATATTGTTCCGATGCTTCCGGTCGTGGACAATGTATTTATGGGAAGAAAAGTCACAAAGTCTTCCGGACTTCTGGATTATCCCCGTATGCATAAGGAAGCGCATGAGGCGCTGACTCTCCTGGGACATCCTGAGGTCGATACCCATATAGAATGCGGCAAACTTGGTATGGGTCTTCAGCAGATGGTTGAGATTGCAAAGGCAGTTTCCGTGAAGGCAAAGCTGCTGATCATGGATGAGCCGACTTCTTCTCTGGGTGAGCAGGAAGTAAAGCAGCTGATGTTGACTGTCCGCAAGCTGAAAGCTGAGGGAATCGCGATTTTGTTTGTCTCTCATAAACTGGAAGAACTGTTTGAACTGTGTGACCGTGTCACGGTCATGCGTGACGGAGAACATATCCTGACAGAGGATATGTCGAATATGACAAACGACAAGCTGATCCAGGCAATGGTCGGCAGATCTCTGGAAAATCAGTTCCCGAAAGAATTCGGAACCAGAGGAGAATGTATGCTGGAGGTGAAGAACCTCAATGAACTGGGTGTGCTCAAGAATGTCAGCTTCAAGGCTTACGGCGGTGAGATCCTTGCGTTCGCGGGCCTTGTCGGTGCAGGACGAACGGAGACGATGAGAGCGCTGTTCGGCGCGGATAAGATCGATTCCGGAGAGATATATATCCAGGGTAAAAAAGTAAAGAACGGGTCTCCCGGACAGGCGATCAGGAACGGAATCGCATTTCTGACAGAAGACAGAAAGGGGCAGGGCCTGGTTCTTTCCGAGAGTATAAAGATGAACCTGATCCTGGCAAACATGAAAAAGTTTACCCGCAGTTTCCTTCTGGATCATGGAAAGATCGCGGAAAACAGTCAGGAAATGATTGAAACGCTACGGATTAAAACACCGAGTGCCGATGAGATAACGGCCCAGCTTTCCGGCGGAAACCAGCAGAAGGTAGTTATCGGAAAGTGGATCAACTGTGACGCCCAGATCTATATCTTTGATGAACCAACCAGAGGAATCGACGTTGGTGCCAAAGTTGAAGTGTATAACGTTATGAACAAGCTGGTGAAGGAAGGAAAATGCGTGATCATGGTGTCCTCCGAACTGCCCGAGGTACTGGGAATGGCTGACCGCGTCATCGTAATGCGGGAAGGCGAGATTATGGGTGAACTGGAGCGGAGCAGTGATCAGTTCAATCAGGAAGATATCATGAGAGCAGCATGGGGAGGAAGAATCGCATGAAGAGCAATGAGAAGAAAACAGGCATTGGCGATATTCTAATGAAGCTTGGACCGCTGCTGGTTCTGGCGTTGCTATTTATCATTTTCACGATTACCCTGCCGGGCAGGTTCCTGCAGATTCCGAATCTGATGAACATTCTGAAGCAGACGAGTGTGAACTGTCTGATCGCGTCAGGTATGCTGCTTGCGTTGATCACAGCCGGTATTGATCTGTCTGTGGGGTACAATGCGATTCTGGCAACCTGCCTGATCGGCGTTATGATGCAGTCAGGCATCACGAATCCGTTCCTCCTGATTATCTGCGCGATCCTGGTCTCGACGTTCTGCGGGTTCATGAACGGTACTCTGCTTACGAGACTGGACCTTCCCCATCCGTTTGTTTCAACGCTGGGCATGAAGTTCGTCCTCTGGGGTCTTGCGCTTCTGATCACGCATTCCCAGACGATCGGATTTGCCAATAAGGGAATTGACGCGGTTCTTTGGATCGGCAAGGCGACGATTTTCCCGATCGGATTCCCGGTCTGCTTTATTCTGGTTGTCATATTCTACATCCTGTTCCATATCTTCCTGAACCACACTCCGCTTGGACGCCAGATCTACTGCGTCGGCGGCAATCCGGAAGCGGCCAGGATGTCCGGTATCCGTTCCAAGGATGTGCTGACGATCGTATATACGATCTCCGGTTTCATGTGTGGTGTCTCAGGCATCGTGCTTGCCGGCCGTCTGAATACGGCAAATACCGCATCTGCCGGTACATTTGATACAGACGCCATTGCCGCCTGCATCATCGGCGGCGCGTCGTTCCGCGGCGGCAAAGGAACGATCTGGGGCTGCATGATCGGAGCAATGCTGATCGCAACGATCCGTAACGGACTGAACCTGTTCAGCGCCGGCAACGATATCCAGTATATCGTCATCGGTCTGGTCATCATTGGTGCGGTTACAATCGACGTGTTCCGTGGAAAGATGGAAGCAAATGCCCGCAAGATGGCAAATGCGAAGAAGTGATTTCCGAGGGGTCATGTACCCTGGATGAATGGAATAAGAAGAGCAGTTTTGATTGGGCAGGGGAGAATGACATCTTCTCTGCTCTGTTGTTTTGGCAGGAAGGCTGTGATGGAACATGGCAGGAAAGGAAATGTTATATGGTACGCGACAGGCAATTCTACCGTGACTTTTTCGTCATGTGGATCGTGCTGGTGCTGCAGAATGTGATCACGCTGAGTGTCAACCTGGCTGACAACATGATGCTGGGTGCCTACAGCGAGACGGCTCTTGCAGGCGTGGCGGCTGTCAACCAGATTCAGTTTGTCTACCAGCAGCTGCTGATCTCCTTCGGGGAAGCCGCGGTCATCCTGGGGACCCAGTACTATGGGAAGCGGCAGATGGGGCCGGTCCGGGAACTGGCGCGCGGGGCCATGTACTGCGGTGTCGCGTTGTCTGCTGTGCTGTTTCTGGCGGCGAGTGTGATTCCGCGGCAGCTGATGCTGATCTTTACCACGGACGAGGAGATCATCCTTCAGGGAATGGCCTACCTCAGGGTGATCCGGTTTACCTATCTGGTTTTTGCCGTCGCGCAGATTCTGCTGTACACGCTGCGTATTGTCGGGACTGTGAGAATTTCCTTGTATCTTTCCGTTACGGCGCTGCTATTAAACTGCTTCTGGAACTATGCGCTGATTTATGGAAGATTCGGCTTTCCCTCCTATGGTGTGGCGGGCGCGGCTGCGGCGACTTTGATCTCGCGTCTGGTGGAGCTGGGAATTCTTATAGGATATCTTGCGCTGCGGGAGGATAAGCTTCGCCTGACCTGGAGGTTGTATCTGCTCCCGTTAAGAGATGCGCGGCAGCGGACTGCAGCGCCGGAGGATCGGGCTCCTGCGTCATCCGCAGCGTTGGAGCAGACGAAGGATGCTCCAACGGCGCGCAGGGCGCATGTGAGTCTGCTTATGGCGGATTATATCAGGATGATGCTGCCGCTGATGGTTGTAAATGCGCTGTGGGGATTGAATAACGCGGCGCAGAATGCCATTCTTGGGCATATGACGGCCAGGGCGATTGCCGCGAATTCCGTGGCCTCCACGCTGTTTCTGCTTGTGAAGTCCACGGCGCAGGGCTCTGCCGCTACGGCATCCTTCTTTACCGGAAAGACGATCGGAGAGGGGGACTACGACAGATTGAAGCTCTATGCCCGGACCTGGCAGGTGCTCTTTGTCATCATCGGCATTCTTTCCGGGATCCTGCTGTTCTTTCTTCGCGTCCCGATTCTCTCTCTGTACCGGCTTGCGCCGGAAACCAGTCAGATGGCAGATACGTTTCTGATCATTCTCTCGGTGATCATCGTGACCATGTCGTACCAGATGCCGGTGAACGCCGGGATCATCAAGGGGGGCGGGGACATCCGGTACGCGGTTACACTGGATCTGGTGAGTATCTGGTGCATTGTGATTCCCGTTTCCTGGGTGGCTGCATTTGTGCTTCATGCCTCCCCCGTCGTGGTTGTCTGGTGCCTGAACGCAGACCAGATCTTCAAGGCCGTTCCCGCCTTTATCAAATGCAATTTTGGCCATTGGGCCAAAAAGCTGACCAGATGACAGGACGACTCTGCGCTGCCAGGAGGCGGTGCGAACCGGAGGCGGGAGCTGAATAGTAACAAAGATTTTGCCTTAAAAAATGGAAATAGTGGCTTATAAACCTTGTTGGAACGTCAATGATTTTGTATAATATTTACGAATTCAGTAGTTCTCGCCTGAGGCCGGTCCGTGAGGAATCCTGCCTGGTGACGGGACTGAATCATATCCTGTAGGAACCGCAGTGAGATACCTTGAGCCGGTCGGAGGGATGTGCCGGGGCAGGGGGTAAAAGAGAGGAGAGCAGCAAGTATGAAGTTAACGAAATTTGCAGGATTTCTGGCAGCGGCAGCTTCCGTGGCGATGATCGGAACCGGCGCGGCAATGGCGGATGAGGGCGGAAACCCGATCTCTGTCTGCATCATTACTTCATCGGGAATTGATGACGGAAGCTTCAACCAGGACTGCTACAACGGAATTCTGGAATTCATCGATGCACACGATGACTGTACCGTAACGGACATCAAGGAGTCGGATTACAATGAGCTGATCCCGACTGTTGAGAAGTCTGTGGGTGATTATGACGTTTTTGTCCTTCCGGGCTTCAACTTTGCGGGAATCGGCGATATTGCCCAGAATAACCCGGACAAGAAGTTCCTTGTGGTTGACTCTACCATCACGGACAGCGAAGGAAACGCTGTAACGCTGGACAATGTGTATACCATGACCTTCAAGGAGCAGGAGGGCGGCTTCCTGGCAGGTGTTGCCGCGGCTCTTTCCACCCAGACAGACAAGGTTGCCGTTGTAAACGGTATGCCGTTCCCGTCCAACGTCAACTATGAGCTTGGCTTCATGAGCGGCGTGAACTACGCGAACGAGAATTACGGCACCAGCGCAGAGTGCGTTGAGCTTCCGTCCTATGCGGGAACCGACCTGTTCGGAAATGAAGTCGGCGGTAACTATACCGGGGACTTCACCGATGAGGCACAGGGCAAGGTCGTAGGCGAAGCGCTGATCGACGAAGGCTGCGACGTCCTCTTTGTTGCGGCAGGCGCATCCGGAAATGGTGTATTCACGGCCGCGAAGGAAGCGGATGGCGTATATGTCATCGGCTGTGACGTGGATCAGTTTGACGACGGCGTGAACGGAAGCGGAAACATTATCCTGACCTCTTCCCTGAAGGTCATGCATTCCAATGTTGCCCTTCAGCTGGAGAATATCTATAACGGCACCTTCGAAGGACAGGATGCGCTTCTTGGCGCTGACACCGACTCTACCGGCATTGTAACCGAGGAAGGCCGTCAGCAGCTTGACGATGGCGCGATTGAGAAGCTGAATGAGTGCTATGAGAAGATCAAGTCCGGTGACATTGTTCCGGCATCCCAGGAGGATTTCCAGGGACTGAAGTAAGATCGTAAGGATACAAGCAGCCTCTCTGGCTTCTGCCAGGGAGGCTTTTTGAAACAGGGAGCTGCCATGGAAGAGTATATTGTCGAGATGCGCCACATCACCAAGAGATTTCCGGGTATTATCGCGAATGATGATGTTTCCTTCGGAGTCCGGAAGGGTGAGGTGTTCGCGCTGCTTGGGGAGAACGGCGCCGGAAAGTCCACGCTGATGAGTATGCTGTTTGGCATGTACCGGCCGGACCTGGGGGAGATCTATGTAAAGGGAGAGAAGGTGGACTTTCATTCCGCCAATGATGCGACCGCTCGGAACATCGGGATGGTCCATCAGCATTTTAAATTGGTAGATAACTATACGATTGCAGAGAATATTGTGCTGGGTGTGGAGCCGATGAAAAAGAAGCTCGGTTTCCTCCCGGCTGTGAATATGAAGCAGGCGAACCGCGAGATCGCACAGCTGTCGAAGGAGTACGGCCTGGAGGTGAATCCGACGGATCTGATCCAGGATGTGCAGGTTTCCGTGCGCCAGAGGGTTGAGATCCTGAAGATGCTCTACCGAAAGGCAGAGATCATGATCTTCGATGAGCCGACGGCTGTCCTGACTCCTTCGGAGATTGATTTCCTGCTGAAGATCATCGATAACCTGCGTGCGTCCGGCAAGACGATCATCCTGATCACGCATAAGATTGAAGAGATCAAACAGATTGCGGACCGCTGCGCGATCCTCTGCCGCGGCCGGCTGATCGACATCATGGATGTGAAGACTGCTTCCGTACAGGAGATGGCAAACATGATGGTCGGACGGGAAGTGGATTTCCATCGCCATAAGAGTGAGGCACACTTCGGGAAAGAGGTACTGTCGGTCCGGAATCTTACCGTACACAATGAGAACCATTTCCCGGTCGTGAAGAATGTATCCTTCACCATCCATGCCGGAGAGATCTTCGCGATTGCCGGCGTTTCCGGAAACGGACAGACGGAGGTGGCCGATGCCGTCACCGGCCTTGCCGCTGCCGCTGAGGGACAGATCATGCTCAACGGGAAACAGATCACGCAGGATTCGATCCGCAGCCGGGCGGAGGCAGGAATCTCCTATATTCCGGAGGACCGGCAGAGCACGGGAACCGTGATGGATTTTTCACTGTCCGACAATCTTGCCCTGCGGCGGTACACCAAAGAGCCTTATTCCAAAAATGGCATCCTGCATTTCGGAGAGTTCCGGAAGAATGCGGAGGAGCTGATTGAAAGGTATGACATCCGATCCGGACAGGGACCGAAGACCATCGTCCGTTCCATGAGCGGAGGCAATCAGCAGAAGGCAATCATCGGGCGGGAGATCGAAGAGCATTCGGATCTGATTATCTTCGTGCAGCCGACCCGGGGCCTGGACATCGGAGCAATCGAGAACGTCCATAAACAGATTCTTGCCGAGCGTGAGCGGGGAGCGGCTATTTTGCTGATCTCCCTGGAGCTGAGCGAGGTCATGGAGCTTGCGGATACCATCGGGGTCATTTTCAGCGGAGAACTTCTGAAGGTCGCTCCGGCCGGCTCGATGACGCGGAATGAAGTCGGACGCTATATGATGGGGGTAAAGGAAGCATGAATGAGAAGAAGAAAGGAGGGCTCGCCGGGCTTCTTACGAGTGACAGATGGGCAAATGTAACCGTATCCGTTCTGGCAGTGGTGCTGATGCTCCTGACATCAAGCGTGATTCTGCTCCTGATGGGGAAGAATCCGCTCGTTGCATTTCGAAGCTTCCTGCAGGGCTGCGGCTTCTGGCCGAAGGCAAATTACGGCGGCGGAGTCGGAATGCTGTCAGACTTTTTTGATTACCTGAATATTCTGGCACCGATGCTGCTGGCAGCGCTCGCTTTTATCGTAGCCTTTAAGACAGGGCTGTTTAACATCGGAATCTCCGGACAGATGCTGCTTTCCGGATTCCTCGCGACCGCTTTGGTCGGTTATCTGAAAGATCTGTCCCCATGGCTCGCGAAGCCGCTTGTGCTTGTGATCGGTGTGGCTGCGGGCGGCCTGCTGGGAGCGCTGATCGGGTGGCTGAAGTACCGCTTCAACATTCATGAGGTCGTCTCTACGATCATGGTGAATTATATCATCAGTTATACGACAGGCTTCTTCATCAATACCCGCTATGTGGATATGCTGACCCGTTCCAGCCGCATCTGTACGCCGGCTTCACGTCTGACCTTTACAAAGGTCGAGATCGGCGGCGTGAGATGCAATGTTCCGCTCGGTATCCTGATCGCTCTGGCAGCAGCGTTTCTCGTAAAGTTTATCTTTGACAAAACGGTCTTCGGGTTTGAACTGAAGGCGGTCGGCACCAGCCGGAAATGCGCCAGGTACATTGGAATCAATGTGCGCAGAAGTATCGTCCTGTCGATGGCGCTGTCCGGCGTTTTCGCAGGGCTTGCGGGCGTGACCTATTATCTGGGGTACACGAACACCATGGTTCCGAAGACGCTGCCCGGAATGGGATATGATTCTATCGCGGTGGCGCTGTTGGGCAATTCCTCCCCGCTCGGTGCCATTTTCGCATCCATGATCGTAACCATTTTCCAGAGCGGCGCGAACTATATGAGCTCCTCCGTCGGTGTGGCGAAGGAGATCGCCTCCCTGATCACGGGAATCCTTCTTCTGTTTGCGGCATGCGGCGAGTTCATGAAGATCCTCGGACAAAGGAAGATCGAGAAGGAGGAGGACAAGAAGATTGCTGCCCTGCAGGCAGCGCGCTCCAGGGAGCATTCCGGGAAAGGAGGCGGCCTCTCATGACAAAGGTATTCACGGACGGTCTTTCATTTGCTCTGCCTCTTCTGATTATGGCAGTCGGCGCGATCTATTCCGAAAAGAGTGGTGTGACCAACCTGGCGATTGAAGGTTTTCAGGGCTTCGGCGCATTCTTCGGCGCACTCGCGGCAATCCTTCTGATGCCGCATCTTCCGAAGAGTTCGCAGGTGCCGATCTATGCCGCGATGCTCTTCGCTGCAGTCGGCGGAGCCATCTATGCCTGCCTGCATGCACTGCTGTGCATTAATTTCAAGGCGAATCAGGTCATCAGCGGCGTTGTCGTCAACATTCTGGCAGTCGCTCTAACGACCTTTTTTACCAGCACGGCCAATACCGCGATGCTGGGAACCGCTTCCAATAAGTTTATCCTTGGGGTATCCAACCGCTATTCGATTCCGCTTCTTTCCAGGATCCCGTGGATCGGCGGCCTGTTCCGGAAGATGTATCCTTTCGAGTGGATTATTATCGGTCTGGTGGTGGTGTTCTGGTACCTGATGTATCGGACCAGATATGGCATGCGGCTGCGCGCATGCGGCGAGAATCCGCAGGCACTGGACGCGGCAGGCGGCGATGTGGTGAAGACACGCTGGATCGCCGTGATCATATCCGGCGCACTGTCCGGAATCGGCGGGATCTGTTTCGCCTATTCCATCATGGCGAACTTTTCCCCGAGCATCTACATGGGGTACGGGTATCTTGCCATCGCGGCCATGATCTTCGGCAACTGGGATATTCCGGCGACGGTGGTGGTGTGCCTGATCTTCGGAATCGCAAAGGCAGGCGGACAGCAGCTGTGCATCGCGATGAAGCTGTCCGGCAACTACACTGACCTGTTCAATATGCTGCCGTATGTGCTCACCATGCTTTTGCTGATCTTCTTCTCCAAGCGGAATCACCCGCCGCAGGCCTGCGGACAGCCGTGGGATCACAGCAGGAGGTAGTCTGACATAAAAGGAGAGGATTGAGTCATGGTGGGGGACAGGATCCATATTGCTTATTTTACTGCAGACTGGAACAGAGAACTGGTCAGTGTGGCCCTGGACGCGGTTGTCAGATATCTGGACAGGCATGAGAACGTGTATGTCCAGGTCTTTGACTGTTTTTCATTTGATCTGTACAGCGGCAAGGACGGCTCCGGATATGAGATCTATAATCTTCCGGATCTGAGTCTGTATGATGCCGTACTGGTGCAGGCACACGAGATCATGGATACGGAGGTGCTGCGCGGGCTTGAGAAGAGAATCATCAGCCAGGGCATTCCGGCCATTTCGATCGGCGCGAAGATGAATGGCTGCTTCGAGATCGGCACGGATGACTATTCCGCCGAACGCGAAATAACCAGCCACCTGGTCAAGGTACACGGTGCCAGGACGTTTCTGTTCCTGAAGGGGTGTGAACGCGAGGATGGAACGGGAGAGGCAGAGCTGAGACGGAGGGCGTTTGAGGATGTTTGCCGTGAAAACCGGATCCCACCGGAGAATATCACCTATTACGAAGGAAACTGGGAAAGCAGACGAGGACGCTGGGCAGCCAAGGAGCTGCTTGATTCCGGGAAGCCGCTGCCGGATGCCATTGTATCCGCCAATGACGAGATGGCACTGGGTGCACTCAGCTATCTTACGGAGAAAGGAGTCCGGGTCCCGCAGGATGTGATGGTCACAGGCTTTGACGGGATCCTGAGTGCTTCTCTGTCAGACCCGAGGCTTACCACGATCTACCGGGATTTCGGAACACTGATCTATCAGGCGCTTGAGCTCCTGTGCAGGAGCCTTAACAGGAAGGAGATCCCGAAGCATAGCTACAGCCCCTACAGGGTAATCTGCTCGGAATCGTGCGGATGCTATGAGAATTATTATTCGGAACTGCCCCGGATCAAAAAGATGTATTATCAGAACGCCAGGCTTCAGGAGAGGATCTTCTACCAGCAGGATCTGATGACGGCGGATCTGTTTCAGACGGACAGCAGCCATATCATTGAGACGGTGGAGCGGCATTACCAGATCTTCGGGGAAGGGAACATGTATATCTACGCCAATGACCGCTACTTTGACCAGTATGCGGGCCGGGAGAAGCCGGGAGAGGACGTAGACAGCAGCACACTCTCTGACACCTTTGTCCTGACCTGCTGCGGCGGACATGCGCTTGCGCGCGGCAAGGGAGCGGAATACATGCGGATCGGCAGGAAGGATCTGACCGTCGCGCCTCTGCTTCGGGAAGAGAGATTCGCCATATTCTACGCGCTGCATTTTCGGCAGATCCATATGGGCTTCCTCGTGCTGACGCAGCCGCCGTCCGTTGCCGAGATGCAGCTGCATGAGAATATCGTGAACCTGTGTGTGTTTGCGATCGAAAACGCGAGACAGAGAATCCGTTCCAGGAATCTGAACAAAAAACTGAATGCACTGTATGTGAGGGATCAGCTGACCGGGTTCTACAACCGCTTCGGCTATGACCGGCTGTCGGAAGACCTGTTTGATTCGATCACTGCGCAGGGAGGGCTGATCCAGGTTCTATTTCTGGACATCGACGACATGAAAGGAATCAATGACAAGTATGGCCATGAGAAGGGGGATCTGGCGATTAAAACGGTCTCCAGGGTAGTGGACAGCTCCTGCCGCAAAAGCGATTTCAAGATGCGGTACGGAGGAGACGAATTCGTCATTATCACACAGGCCGGGAAGGCAGATCTCAAAGGCCGGCTGGAGGAAAATATCCGCCATGTGAACGAGAGCGGAGAGCTGCCGTTCTATCTGGGAGTGAGTATCGGGGAATATACCGTTCCCGGAAATCACCCGAAATCATTGGATGATCTGCTTCGGCATGCGGATGAGCTGATGTACCGGGATAAATCGCATAAGAAGCAGGAAAGAATCCGATACAGCGCTTCTTAGAGCACATGACCGGGAGATTTCTCCCGTCAGATGATGTAAGGGGCAAAAGCCCTGAAGGCGAGGCAAGCTTGCTTGTCAGAGGCGAAAGGGATGTTGCCCCCAACATCATCAGATAGAAAGAAAAAGGATGGACGCGAAGAAAAAATATGAGCATCTCCTGGAACTTCTGAGGAAGCATCAGCGCCTGGCGGTAGCATTTTCGTCGGGAGTGGATTCCACGTTTCTTCTGTATGCCGCCAGGGAGGCGCTCGGGGATCAGGTTCTGGCCCTGACGGCCAGGTCTGCCTTCTTTCCGGACAGGGAAGGGCGGGAGGCATCTGCCTTCTGCCGGGAGTACGGGATCCGGCACCTGGTTGTGCAATATGATGTACTGAAGATTGCAGGCATCGCGGACAATCCTCCCGACCGCTGCTACCTGTGCAAGCGGGCCTTGTTTGAGCGGTTTTTGACTGTCGCGCGTCAGGAGGGAATCGAGTGCGTCGCGGAGGGATCGAATCTGGATGATCTTGGCGATTACCGCCCGGGACTGAGAGCGATTTCGGAACTGGGTATCCTGAGTCCGCTCAGGGAGGCAGAGCTGACGAAGGCACAGATCCGCCGGCTGTCCAGAGAATTCGGTCTTGCGACCTGGGAGAAGCCGTCCTTTGCCTGTCTGGCCTCCCGGTTCGTGCATGGAGAACCCCTGACCGGGGAACGGCTGCGTATGGTGGCGGAGGCGGAGGAGATGCTCCGCTCTCTGGGCTTTGTCCAGTTCCGCGTGCGGATCCACGCGGACATGGCGCGGATCGAGGTGCTGCCGGAGCAGTTTGAGCGGATGCTTGATCCGAAGATCCGGATGAATGTAACGGAGCGGATGCATTCCCTTGGCTTTTCCTACGTATCGATGGATCTCGACGGGTACAGGACCGGAAGCATGAACCCGCGGCCGGCAGAGGGTTAGAACGCGCATTTATTTGACTGAACCGGCGGGGGAGGTCCCGCACAATTATCTGATTCTATGAGGAGGAAACAGCGTGATTCAGATTCTGATCAACGCGATGGTATATCTGGGCAGCGCATTGATGGTATACAACATCTTCTGCTTCATCCGCTTTGCCCGGTATATCAGGGAAATGAAGGCATGGGACGGAAAGTTCTCTTTTCTGTACATTCCGATTTTTCTTCTTGTGTCTTTCCTGCTGGGCTACCTTGCGATCGGCCTGTTCGGAAAGCCGGATCTCATTATGGCATTCGTGCTGTTCGGCGGCAGCATCTTTGTTCAGATCATGTACCGGCTTCTGAATCGTATCGTTCACCAGGTGATTGAGGGGGAACAGCTGAAGGCGGAGCTTCAGGCTGCGGAGGCAAGCAGCAGGGCGAAGTCAAGCTTCCTGGCCAGCATCAGTCATGAGATGAGAACGCCGGTCAATGTGATCCTGGGGATGGATGCCCTGGCGCTGAAGAATTCGAAGACACCTGAGGAGGTACGGGATCAGCTGGAAAAGATCGGCTTCAGTGCCCGTCATCTTTCCGAACTGATCAACAACCTTCTGGATCTGCAGGAGTCCGGGCAGGAGACAAACTCCGGCAGCGAAGAGACGATGACGCTGCAGGAAGCCATCGGACAGATCGATGCGGTCTATTCCTTCAGCTGCAGGGAAAAAGGACTTTCCTATGAGTCGTCCTTTGATGAAGATCTGATCCGCTCCTATACCGGGGATGCCGCTTCCCTGAAGCGCGCCCTGATGAATATCCTCGACAATGCCGTAAAGTTTACGGATGCGCCGGGAAATGTGCGCTTTGCTGTTCAGTCGGACGGGACCGGAGCGGAAAGCCCGGTTATCCGCTTTGTCATCTCTGACACCGGTGTGGGAATGGAAGAGGAGTTTCTGCCGAAGGTTTTTGACGCGTTTATCAAGGAGGATGAAAGCTCCACAACCCGGTTCGGGGGAAGCGGTGTGGGACTGACTGCCGCTTCTCATATCATCAGCGGCATGGGCGGACGGATTGATGTCAGCAGCAGGAAAAATGAAGGATCGGTATTCACCGTTACCATCCCGATGCTTGCCGATTCCGGACAGGATGTGTCCGGCGGCGCTAAGCCGGATGCGGACAGTGATCCGGCAGCCGCACCGGAAGGCTGTCATATCCTGATTGTGGATGACATTGAAGAAAATGCGGAAATCGTCTCGGATCTGCTGGAGATTGCCGGCGCTAAGAGCGACTGCGCCGAAAACGGCCGGATCGCGGTGGAACTGTTTGAGCACTCACGTGTGGATGAATATGACGCGATTCTGATGGATCTTCGCATGCCTGTGATGGACGGACTCGAAGCGACACGAAGGATCCGCGCGCTGGATCGTCCGGACGCGAAGCGCGTGCCGATCATAGCACTGTCCGCGAACGCATATGACAGCGATGTTCAGAATTCACTGAAGGCAGGGATGAATTCTCATCTGGCCAAGCCGGCTGACTCGGATCTGCTGTATACGGAGCTGAGCAGATGGATTCGCTGCACAGACAGGAAGGAGGCGGAGCACTGACATGATTGAGACAAAACAGATAGAACGCCCGAAGCTGGTTCTGATTGCAGATGATATCGAATTGAACAGGGATGCGCTGGAGGCCGTTCTGGAAGGAGAGTATAGTCTCCTGTTTGCAGAGAACGGAAAAGAAGCAGTGGAGATCATGCTGAGGCATAGGGACGATCTGTCCATGCTGCTTCTGGATCTCAATATGCCGGTCATGAACGGTTACGAAGTACTGGAGTACCTTCGGGGGGACGAACAGCTTCGGCATATTCCCGTGATCGTGCTGACTGCCGACAAAAGCGCCGAGCTGCGGGCTCTGCAGATGGGAGCCGCAGACTTTATCACCAAGCCATTTGATATTCCGGAGGTGATCCAGACGCGTGTCAGCAGGATTCTGGAGCTGAGTGAAGGGAAAAAACTGATTTCCGCAGCGGAACATGACAGGATCACAGGGCTGTACACCCGGAATTTCTTCTTCGAGTATGCCGACAGGCTGTTCCAGTATCACACAGAGATGCAGATGGATGCTGTCGTCATGAACATTGAACAGTTTCATTCTGTCAATGCCGTGAACGGCCGGGAATTCGGCGACGGTGTTCTGAAACGGATCGGAGAGGAGATCCGCGCTTTTCTTGCCGGAACGAAAGGAATCGCCAGCCGCATAGAGGCGGACCGGTTTGATATCTACTGCCTTCACGGGCAGGATTACCGCGCTGTGCTGGACCGGTTCCAGAAGGCGGTCAGCCGTTTTTCGCCAAATGTCAGCATTCACCTGCGTATGGGTGTGATGCCCTGGCAGAAGGGGGTCGAACCGGTTCTGATGTTTGACAGAGCACAGACAGCCTGCAATATGGTGCGTGGCGATTTCCAGAATCCCCTGATGATCTATAACAATGAGATGCAGGCGCAGGAGCTTCTGAACCAGCGTCTTCTGAATGATCTGTCCGTCGCGATCGCGGAGCGCCAGCTCCAGGTGTACTACCAGCCGAAATATGATATCCAGTGCTGTCCGCCCCGGCTGAGCAGCGCGGAAGCGCTGATCCGCTGGAAGCATCCTCAGCTGGGCATGATCTCTCCGGGAGAGTTCATTCCGCTGTTTGAGGGCAACGGCCTGATCAGCAAGGTGGACAATTTTGTGTGGGAGGAGGCCGCCCGGCAGGTTCGCGTGTGGAAGGAGCGGTACGGGTTTGTGCTCCCGGTATCGGTGAATCTGTCCCGCGCGGATGTATTTGATCCGACGCTTGTCGACCGTGTCGTCCGGCTGATCGGGGAGAATAATCTGGACTTCAAGGATATGAAACTGGAGGTAACGGAATCCGCTTATACGGACAAGGCGAATGAGGTCCTGAACACGGTTTGCTCCCTGCGGGAGATGGGATTTGAGATAGAGATGGATGACTTCGGATCCGGGTATTCTTCGCTGAATATGCTGTCCGATATGCCGATCGATGTGCTGAAGATGGACATGAAATTTGTCCGGAATATTGAGACGAGCGATACGGATATGCGGTTGGTGAAGCTGATTCTGGATATCGCAAAGTATCTCAGGGTAAAGGTGGTCGCCGAGGGTGTCGAGACCGAAGGACAGCTGCATCTTCTGAAGGATGTCGGCTGTGACCTGATTCAGGGATTCTACTTCTCCCGTCCGGTGCCGCCGGAGGAATTCGAGAAACTGATTGAGCAGGAAATCGCGATTGAAAGGAGCTGAACCATGACGCTTCAGGAGCTGTATCAGAATATTGGCGGAGATTACGGGCAGGTAATGCGCATCCTCAGGATGGAAAAGCTGGTGGACAAGCATATCCGGAAGTTCTCCCAAAACGGCGTCGTGGAAAGACTTCTGGCTGCCGGACGGGCAGATGATCCGAATGAGCTGTTTGAGGCTTCTCATGCCATGAAGGGGATCTGCGGCAACCTCGGGCTGAAGGATCTGTGTGAGCTTTCCTCCCGGATTGCGGAGGAATACCGACCCGGCAATCCGCGCAGGCTCAGTGATGAGGAGATCAGTCAGATGCTTGCGTTAATTGACGCAAAATATCAAAAGGCGAAGGAAGAAATCCTGCGGTATGAAGAAGGCTGACCGGTATATGGCCGGATCGTGCAAATAGCATGCGCCCGGGACAGGGGGCCCGGGAGCTGGTTATTCTGAAGGGACTTGCCCGGGAAAGGGGTCCGGGAACAGGAAGTAAGGCATCATGGAGAAGGATTCAATTAAAGCATATAATGGAAAACCCGCACCATATCTGTCTGCAGCCGGCGCATGGGCGCTTGCGTTCGGCAGCAGCGTAGGATGGGGCGCTTTTGTTATGCCCGGTAATACCTTTCTGCCGGTTGCAGGACCGGCAGGGGCTGCACTGGGGATCGGCATCGGCGCTTTGGTCATGCTGATTCTCGCAGTGAATTATCACTATCTGATGAACCGGTTTCCGGACGCGGGAGGCACCTATACCTATACCAAGAGATGCTTTGGCTATGATCATGGCTTTCTGAGCGCATGGTTCCTTATCCTGACCTATATCGCCATTATCTGGGCCAATGCGACTGCCCTTCCGCTGATCGCGAGAACCTTGCTGGGCGGAACCTTTCAGTTCGGGTTTGACTATGAGATAGCAGGATTTCATATTTATGCGGGAGAGATTCTGCTTGCTTCGGCGTCCCTGCTGCTTGCGGCACTGGCATGCCTGAGAAGGCGTCTGGCGGAGGTCATCCAGATTGTCACATCAGTGCTTCTTCTGGTCGGCGTGCTGGTCTGCTTCGCCGCGGCATGGCTGAAATTCTCCGGTACGGGAGCTTTCCTCAAGCCGGCGTTTTCGCCCAGACAAAGTGCGTTCGCGGGAACCTTCACGATCTTCGCACTTGCTCCGTGGGCGTATGTGGGATTTGAATCGATTGCGCATTCGAGCGGTGAGATGCGGTTTTCCAGAAAGCGTGTGTTTGGGATTCTTGCCGCTGCCCTCGGTGCCGGGGCGGTTGCGTACATTGCGTTGGTGCTTCTGGCCGGGATGACACAGCCGGAGGGAAATGCGTCCTGGACGGAGTACGTGGCCAACCTGGATCACTATACGGGTCCTGCTTCGCAGCCAACCTTTTTCGCGGCGGATGCCGCGATGGGAACGGCAGGTCAGGTATTGCTCGGCATCGCGGCTCTTTGCGGCATTCTGACAGGCCTGATCGGTCATTATACCGCGCTCAGCCGGCTTCTTTGCAATCTTTCGGAAGACAAATTATTTCCGGAGCGGCTCGGCAGGCTGGATAAAAACAATGTTCCGGCCTGTGCGGTCTGGCTCATCTTCGCGATTTCCGTGGTTCTTCCGTTTTTCGGCAGAACAGCCATCAGCTGGATTGTGGATGTGACGACGGTTGGCGCGACCATTGCGTACGCGTTCGCGTCCGCATCGGCGTGGAAAACAGCCTGCCGGGAAAAGAACCGGTTTATAAGAATCAATTCGATCGCGGGAATGATCCTGGCTGTGCTGTTCGCACTGGAATTTCTGATTCCGAATATTACTCTGGTGAAAACTCTGTCAACGGAGTCCTACCTGATTCTTGCCGCATGGGGGATTCTTGGATTTGTGGTCTTTCGGATTATTCTCACCAGGGATCAGGAACGCAGAATGGGACGTTCGATTGTTGCGTGGGTCGTGCTGCTGGGGCTGATTATTTTCACCTCAGGTGTCTGGCTGCGCCAGACAGCGACAGCAACTGTCGAACAGGCGGTTACACGGATTGCGTCTGCGGGCGAGGAAACTGCGGGAGGGGAATCCGACCGGAGTCTGACCACAGAGGAAAAGGAGGATCTGAAGGAGGCGGTTCTTCAGAAGGAGCTGGATAGAACGGACTCATCGGTTCGCCTCAGCGGTCTGATTCAGGCAGCCCTGGTAATCGCCGCTCTGATGATTCTTCTGGATATTTATTCGATCATGCAGAAGCGTGAGAAGCGGACGGAGATAGAGAAGGCGCTTGCGGAAGAGAGCAGCAGGGCGAAGACCAGCTTTCTCTCCAATATGAGCCATGAGATCCGCACGCCGATGAATGCGATTATCGGTCTGGACAATATCGCGCTGCGCGATCCGGACCTTACACCGAGAACCCGGGATCATCTTGAAAAGATCGGATCCAGCGCGAAGCATCTTCTGGGCCTGATCAATGACATCCTGGATATGAGCCGCATTGAGTCCGGACGGATGGTTTTGAAGAGCGAAGAATTCGCCTTCCAGGAGTTCCTGAACCAGATCAATATCATGATCAACGGACAGTGCCAGGACAAGGGGCTGGCCTATGAGTGCAGAATAATCGGGCAGGTCAGCGACTATTATATCGGGGACGACCTGAAGCTCAAGCAGGTTCTGATCAATATACTGGGGAATGCCGTGAAGTTTACGGATCCGCCGGGACAGGTGACCTTGTCAGCCGAAGAGCTCAGTCGGTCCGAGGATACCTGTACGATGCGTTTTGTGATAACGGATACCGGGATCGGCATGGATGAGGAATACATCCCGAAGATCTTTGAAGCATTCTCCCAGGAGGATGCAACTGCTACCAATCGCTACGGCGGCAGCGGACTGGGCATGTCCATCACCCGGAACTTTGTGGAGATGATGGGAGGAAGGATCGAGGTAGAGAGCAAGAAGGGAGTCGGTTCCACATTCATCGTCACTGTCACGCTGCAGGCCTCCGACAGAAATGAAGCAGCGCGTGACGCCGGCCTCCTGCAGGAGGGCCCCGGGGCTGCGGCGGCGGACACGGGGGACGAGGATTCTCTGTCTCTGGAGGGCCGCAGGGTGCTGATGGCAGAGGATGTCGATCAGAATGCGGAGATTCTTGCCGACCTTCTGGAGCTGGAGGAGATTCTCTCCGAACGGGCGGAGAATGGCGAGGAGGCACTGAGAATGTTCGAAGACAGCGAAGAGGGCTACTATGACCTGATTCTGATGGATGTACGTATGCCGGTTATGGATGGCCTGAGCGCGACGCGTGCGATCCGGGCCCTGTCCCGTCCGGACGCGAAAACAATCCCGATTGTTGCCATGACCGCAAATGTATTTGATGAGGATGTGGAACAGTCCCTGAAGGCAGGCATGAACGCGCACCTGGCCAAGCCGGTGGAGCCGGATAAGCTGTATGAAACCATGGGCAGGCTGATCGCAGAGGAGCAGTCAAAGCAGAGTCCGGAGGAAAATGCAGGAATACCGGTGAATGTCGGAGCATAAGAATCAGGAATTAAGAATCCTGAACAAGGAAGCCGCTTCCCGTCTCAAAGACAAAGAAGCGGCTTCTGTGCTGCTTATGACTGCTTTGTCAGGAGGGATCAGACTTTCGGAAGCTTTGCAATGGATGCTGCCAGCTGTTCATCGGTCGGGATCTCGTCGGTCATCTCGCCGTTATGGAACTTCTCGTATGCCACCAGATCGAAGTAGCCGGTGCCGGTCAGACCGAATACGATGGTCTTTTCTTCTCCGGTTTCTTTGCACTTCATGGCTTCATCAATGGCAACGCGGATTGCATGAGAACTCTCCGGTGCGGGAAGGATTCCTTCTACGCGGGCGAACTGCTCGGCCGCTTCAAAGACAGAGGTCTGCTCGACGCTTCGAGCCTCCATGAATCCATCGTGATAGAGCTGTGACAGTGTGGTGCTCATACCGTGGAAGCGCAGGCCGCCTGCGTGGTTCGGCGAAGGAATAAAGCCGCTGCCCAGCGTATACATCTTTGCGAGCGGGCAGATCATGCCGGTATCGCAGAAGTCATAGGCGAACGTTCCTCTCGTAAAGCTCGGGCAGGATGCCGGTTCTACGGCGATAATCTGATAATCGGCTTCCCCGCGGAGCTTTTCGCCCATAAACGGTGCAATCAGGCCGCCAAGGTTGGAACCGCCGCCGGCACAGCCGATGATCATATCCGGCTTGATTCCGTATTTATCCAGAGCGGTCTTTGTCTCAAGTCCGATGACGGACTGATGCAGCAGAACCTGATTCAGAACACTGCCGAGCACATAGCGGTATCCGGGATTCTTTGTCGCGACTTCCACTGCCTCGGAGATCGCGCAGCCCAGGCTGCCGGTGGTTCCGGGATGCTCCGCAAGGATCTTCCTTCCGACTTCGGTTGTCTCCGATGGGGAGGGAACGACGGAGGCACCATAGGTACGCATGACTTCCCTGCGGAAGGGCTTCTGCTCATAGGAGACCTTGACCATGTACACTTTGCAGTCGAGATCGAAGTAGGAGCAGGCCATGGACAGGGCGGTTCCCCACTGCCCGGCGCCGGTTTCGGTCGTGACACCCTTCAGCCCCTGCTTCTTCGCGTAGTAAGCCTGGGCAATTGCAGAATTCAGCTTATGGCTGCCGCTCGTATTATTTCCCTCGAACTTATAGTAGATCTTAGCCGGCGTCTGCAGCTTTTCCTCGAGACAATACGCCCTGACAAGGGGGGACGGGCGGTACATTTTGTAAAAATCCCGAATCTCAGCCGGAATGTCAATATAGGGCGTTGTTTCATCCAGCTCCTGCTGCACCAGCTCTTCGCAGAAAATGGGAGACAGCTCCTGTGCGGTAAGCGGCTGCCCGGTTCCCGGATTCAGGAGGGGGGCAGGTTTGTTCTTCATATCAGCCCGCAGGTTGTACCATGTTTTCGGCATCTCATCTTCCGTCAGGTAAATCTTGTAGGGGACCTTGTTCTCAGACATCGTGTATCTCCTTTCTTGTCGGGAAGGCTTCCTCCTTCCCGGTGACGGTTTGGGGACAAAAAAAACCTGTCCCCACAGTTGCTGCTGGGACAGGTATGAACACTCATCCTGCGGTGCCACCCGGCTTGGTGCTGTAAAACACCCACTTAACGCATACTATCATATGCTGAACTTTGATAACGGAGGTTCCGCTCCGTCTCCCATACTCCGGATCATCCATCCCCGTTTCTGGTCGCCCTCAGAAGTCCATTCGGCCAAAACACTTTCACTGCAATTCCACCGCCTGCAGCTCTCTGTAGAAAGGAGGTCTTCGCTTACTCACTCTTCCTCAACGGTTTTCAACACTTTAACACGCCAAAGAACCCGTGTCAATCACTTTTTCAAAAAAAATAGTATCCCAACAAAAGAATAGCGCGGCACAGGCGATTATGATAATCTATATTTTAGAAAAGCAAACTGCTCTGCGCCGGATATGGAGCGGAAAGACTGCAGGGGCATTCTTGATGAGCGGAGGTTTTGGGGTTGTGGAGAGCATCTGGGAACCGGATATAAGCCGGCGCAGACATGACCTTTCAAAGACAGTGCAGGTGCTTTTTGCAAGTTTGCTTCCCGTTCCGGGGCCGGTGTTTGACCGGAAGGAATGATTAAAAACTTCTTAACACGTTAGCCCACGGGGGATACGATGCGTATAACCCAGTGTCGCAGGAAAAGAGTACAAGACTTCCGGAGAATTCCGGCAGCGATCAGAATAAAAACGGAAGTATGAAAAAAAGAATCACAAGGAGGAGTCAAAATGATTAAGAAATGGATGACAGGTACCGTACTTGCAGCAGCCGTCACAGCGTTTGGCGCATTCTCCGCAATGGCCGGAGAAACGGCAGTTGACAAACAGGGAATCAAGTTTGAGATTCCGGAAACGATCAGCGACCTTGTAACCGTGGAAGATGGAGTGGATGAGAACACGATCCTCGCCGTCTATGAGAATGCTTCCGTGGAAGCGGCACAGGCGTTGGGCGAAGAAAACGAAGGGGCCGGCTTCATTTTCAGTATCTCGACAATCTCGGAAGAGGAACTGAAGAAATTCCGCTGCGGCGATATGAGCGGCATGGAAGTGTTCGCTGAGGACGAAGATGTCTACTATGTGTTTAACCACCCGACGGATGTGCGATTTGTCCGCGAAAGCTATGATGGCGAAGGCATAGAGGAGGAGCAGGAGCATTGGAGCATGATCAACGAGTGGGCTAATCAGGAGGTTCGCAAGGAGATCCTCGCGAACAATCCGGAACTGGATCCGGAATCCTACACCAACACCTACCTTGATATGCTGCTGGCGCGTGCGGCTTATGAGCCGGGAACCAAGTATGAGCTGAGATCTCTTGCATATGGCCCTGATCCGCTGGATCCGGCAACGCTTTCTGACAATGACTTTGCCGAAGAGCTTGCGGAAGACTTCACCTATGAAGAGCTTCCTGACGCGCAGGCACCGGATGGGGAATATGAAGTTCTTGCGTTTGACGTTGACGGGGAAGAGGTGAGATATGATTTCTTCCATGCTTCGGACAGCAAGAACCTGATTCGCGAGGTTCGGAAAGTCGGCGAGGAGGAATACGAGACCCTCTACCAGGCAACTGCGAAGGACGCGGATGATGTCGATGAGACAACGACCGACATTATGGAAGAATGGTGCGCGGCAATCGCAAACGGCGGAGAAGTGGATGACTGATCTTTCCTCTTCCGCCATGTGGTGAGGCAGCCCGGCAGGGCAGCATAAAAAAAGACAGAATGAAGCGGGGGGCAATCACATGTGATTGCCCTCTAATACTAGAGGCTTACAGTGCGGAACGGATCTTGAGTCAGACTCCGGTGCGGGAACATTTAATCTGAAGGGCATAGCAGATACGATACCGAATGACTGTGTGAACCTGCTGGTACAGACCGGAGGAACGAGACAATGGGATCCGGGAGATGATCTGGGCTTTGAGATTGCAAATGACAAGCTGCAGCGCTGATACTATGGCGAGGACGGATTTGTCCTGGCGGATGAGACGGAGGCTGCACCCCACTGAGGTTGTAAATCACGGTGGAAAGACCTATACTGAAAAGAACGAGGTGTGTACCCGATTGGTGTAGCAAATGTAAAATACGATCAACAAAGGAGGAGCTGTTATGAAAAAGGGAATGGTATGGGTGGCTGCTGCGGCCATGACTTGTGCGGTGAGCATGAATGTATCGGCGGCAGATGGATACACGATTGCGACAGACACGGTATTCAAGCCTTTTGAATACACAGATGTGGAAGGAAACTTTGTCGGGATCGATGTGGATCTCCTTGCCGCAATCGCGGAGGACCAGGGATTTGAATATGAGCTGAAGAGTTTAGGCTGGGATGCCTCGATCGCGGCCTGCCAGGCCGGACAGGCTGACGGCATGATCGCAGGCGCTTCGATTACGGATGAGCGTAAGGAAAGCGGGTGGACGTTCTCCGACGGCTACTATTTTGCGACGCAGTGTATGGCAGCCCGTGTGGATGAGGAAATCAAGGGATTCGAAGACCTGAAGGGAGAAACCGTTGGTGTCAAGACGGGAACCCAGGGCGCTTCCTACGCAGAAAGCCTTAAGGATGAGTATGGATTCGAGATCACATACTTTGAAGACTCTCCGACCATGTATCTGGCTGTTGAGGGAAGACAGGTTGAGGCATGCTTTGAGGATACGCCGATCATGCTGACGCAGATTCAGGATCTGGACCTGAGCCTTGAGGTTGTCCAGGGGACGGAGAACGAGGGATCCCCGTATGGCTTTGCGATCTTCAGCGACAAGAGTCAGGAGCTGCTGGATAAGTTTAACGCCGGATTGAAGAATATCATCGCAGATGGCACCTATCAGGAGATTGTAGCCAAATATCTGGGCGAAGCTGCGGCAGAAAGTGCAGTCGAAAACCTGGAACGTGGGTTCACGAACGAGACGGAAGCAGAATGACGGGTAAGCATCTGCCCGGGCACGAAACAGTTGGAAAGAGGTTTTCATGCAGCTCATCATCAGTAAATATGGACATCTGCTGCTCACGGCGATGGGGCAGACGTTGCTTCTGGCACTCCTGAGCCTGTTTTTCGCAAGTATCATCGGTATGATTTTTGGCCTGATGAGTGTACTGCACAATCGTGCGTGCAGGATTATCGCCAGAATCTTCGTGGACGTCATCCGCGGCGTACCGATGATCGTGCTGGCGTATTTTATCTATTTCGGATTTCCGTATCTGATGAACAATATGCTTGGCTTTGACTTCACACTGACAGCCCTGCAGGCAGGAACGATCTGCCTGGCTCTGAACTGCGGTGCGTACATGGCGGAGATCATCCGCGGCGGCATCCAGTCGGTGGATCCCGGACAGATGGAAGCCGCGCGCAGCCTGGGACTTACGTATGGGATGTCCATGCGCAAGGTTGTGCTGCCGCAGGCGATCCGGAATATGGTTCCGAGCATCATCAATCAGTTTATTATCACGCTCAAGGATACCTCGATCCTGTCGGTCATCGGTTTTCCTGAGCTGGTCAACCAGGCGAAAAATGTCGTGGCGAATACCTTCATGTCTTTCCAGACATGGGGGATCGTCGCGATCATGTATCTGGTGATCATCCTGGCCCTTTCCAGAAGTGCGAAGGTTCTGGAGAAACGGCTGAACCGCGGACGCGGACATATGCCGGCATAATCATCAAAACAGTAAAATGTTGGCCGTCGGGCAGATTTATCCCCGACGGTATTTTGTTGTCAGTCCGGCACGGTCCGAGGGGATTCAAATTCCGCCTGTCAGGATATCAGGAAGCAAATGACAAAGCGGATCGGATGACTTTATAATGTGGATCAGGATCAGTCAATGAGGAGGAAAGGCGGACATGAACGAAAAACTCAGCTTTGCAAGTGACTATGAGAAGGGGGCTCATCCGAATATCCTGGCGCGCATGGTAGAAACAAACATATGGAAGAGCGCCGGATATGGTCTGGATGATATTTCGGAATCAGCCAGAAACAGAATCCGGAAAGCCTGCGGAAAAGAAAATGCTGCTGTTGCGTTTCTCGTAGGCGGAACGCAGACAAATGCCGTGATGATTGATGCATTGCTGAAATCCTATCAGGGTGTGATAGCTGCTGAAACAGGTCACATCAGCGTCCATGAAGCGGGTGCGATCGAGGCGAACGGACATAAGGTTCTTGCACTGCCGCACCATTACGGTAAGCTGTCAGCAGCTGCGGTGGAAAAATATCTGGATGATTATTATCAGGATGCGAATCATGAACATATGGTGATGCCAGGAATGGTTTATCTGTCCCACCCGACGGAATATGGAACATTGTACGCGAAGGCGGAGCTTCAGGCGTTCCGGGAAGTCTGCGATCGATATGGAATCAGTCTGTATGTGGACGGAGCGAGGCTTGCGTATGCGCTTTCGTGTCCGGAGAATGATGTCAGTCTGGAGGATCTGGCACAGCTGTGTGATGCATTTTATATTGGCGGAACGAAATGTGGTGCCATGTTTGGCGAGGCAGTAGTTGTCCCTGACCCGGAGAAACTCCCTCACCTGTTTACGATCATAAAACAGCATGGAGCGCTTTTGGCAAAGGGAAGATTGCTGGGAATCCAGTTTGACGAACTGTTCCGCGACGATCTGTATATGAGAATCGGAGAACCGGCGATGAGAGCCGCAGACAGAATAAGAACAGCCTTAAAGGAGAAAGGATATCGGCTGTGCTTTGAATCGCCAACCAATCAGATCTTTGTCATCGTAGAAGACAATGTATTAAAGCAGCTTGGAGAAAAAGTGGAATATGGATTCTGGGAAAAATATGATGACGAACATACGGTTATCCGGCTTGCGACAGACTGGGGAACCACGGAATCTGAAACAAATGCGCTGATTGACGTGCTCTGAACAAAGGGCTTGGAATGGATTTGGAGGGCTTTGGAGACGTATGAGCAAATGCATAAAGATACTTTTTATCTGTCACGGCAGTATGCGAATTCATATGCCTTAAACCCCGATAGATGCTGGATTTTTCAAAATGCGGTAAGCCGATTTTATAGCACTTTTATAGCAAATGAAAAAATGAGGGAAAACACGGGATTAAGGCCGTGAGATATGGAAATTACAGACGTATTTTCCGTATCTTGCGGCCTTATTTTTTAGCAGGATCCTGACGATGGCGGAGATCCTGGAGCAGTCTCTGCTTGTCCTCTATGGAGAGTTTACTGATCTCTGTCATGAGAGCATGGTCCAGCGCGGTACTGTAGTAAGACTTGTCTGTTAGTCCTGCAAGTTCGTCCAGTGAGCAGTGCATCAGCCTGGCATAGTAAGTCATCATTCTCATCGACATAGAGACCCTGCCGTTTTCCACATTACTGATAAAGCCTCTGGTCACATTCAACGCTTTGGCAACATCACTTTGTGATAGGCCGAGCTGTGACCGGATCTCCCGGGAACGGTCTGCAAGATTAACCACGGCTGGCGTACCTTCTTTCTGCACTGTGTTCTGGTTCTCATCTCTTTCAGCCATATTGAAATACTCCTTATTCTGAATGCAAATCTATATTCTTCCATGCATCTCTACCCTAAGTATATCAAAAAATCTGAAATTGTATATTTACAGTATCCCCCTTCGAGAATAATATGTAATTGGAGAGATACTAATAATATACATCATATCTGGAGATTGTACCGCAGATAAATGGCTAGTCTCCGGAATATCCAGAAGGGGGACTGAGGATATGGCAGCTGCATTGGTAGCATTATTCCTGGGAGGAATCTTTGTCACAATATGCGTGATCATCAGCGTGATTGGAATAGGGGCCTATGTGGCACCGTATGCAGGAGGGGCACTGGCGAGCGTCATGGTCTGCGAGACCATTCCGGGAGCAAAAGGCTTGGTACCGGGACATACATTTCTCAACTACCTGGTCATTCTTGCAATTGTAGAGACGATCATCATCCTGCTGATGCATGTTCCGTCTGTCAGCAGGGCAGTCAATGTCCTGGCGACTTCTTTCTTTCTGTGTGTTGTAGGATTCCCAATCATGGACCATCTTCATCCGGATTCCATAGGATTCTGCATCGTGATGTCCGTTCTCTATGCCGGCGGGGCGGCCGTTGTTCTCTGGAACAGCATCAACGAGTGGGATAATGACGACTGCGACGGCAATCTGGCTCTCCGGCTGATTGCATCTGTACGCTATGAAGCTGTCCGAACCCAGATCCTTTTACTTCATCATAGATTGCGAGGCAGACATTCTTATTTTCTTTCAATGCACGGAATTTCAGGCCGCCCTCAGAGAAGAGCCAGAAAGCCTGGTCCACCCAATTGTATTCAATCGGAGTGCAGCGGACGAAATCACCGGAGCCGGTTGCGAGTGCGCATATATGGTGGGCAACAATAAAGTTCAGAAGACTATTTTTTGCTTCCGGATGTTTTCTATAGCTGCGTTCTTTTGAAATCCAGTATTCCGATGCTTCATCGTAATTCATGATCTATGCCTTTCTGCTGTATAAAATTTTCTTGAATAACCTTTTTCTTTTCACATATTGTTCCCGGATCAGCCACAGACCCGGTAGTTTACGCAAGCTTTCATGGCCTGTGCGGACTGGTTTTCTTCACTGAGGGAGTAGACTTCATTTCCTTTTCGGAAGTTGGAACCGGTCATCTCAAAGCGGAAGGGGACATTATTGCTGACACATTCCAGCATCAGACTGAGGACCCACGAGAAGTCACAGATTCGGGCACCGGGGCCGCTTTCCCCGCTGCAGGAGACGGCTTCAATTTCTCCTGACTGCAGGTATTTTGATATCCGGACAGGACCGAGCATGGGATCTACAATGATGGACTTGTGCAGGATGGGAAGTGTGATGAACTTTCTAAGGCGCAGGTCTGCAGTATATTGACTTTCGATACAGCAGCTGATGTGTACGTTCTCGTAAGCAGATCCATCATCCCAGTCATTCGGAAGGTGATCTGCAATCCGGTCCGGCCGCTTTGTGTTGATCAGGAAAGTGAGATCCGGGCGTGATTTCATCATAGACCAGGCTTCATCGCGCCAGCTGTCTGCTTCCGGAAGAAAGAAATCCGATGTGGTGCATGCATGAACCAGATGATCTTCCGGGTTCAGTCGGTAGTGGTGTGCCCGGCCCATACGCATGGGAAGGTCAAAGGACTTCGTTTTGAAGACGAGGTCCGGGTTTCGGCCGTACTTATAGTCTTTCTGAAAGACAGGGCAGTACAGGCACCCGGAGCTGATCTTGTGGCAGCCGTGCCAGGGGTTCCATACAGTTTCTTTCGAAGCAGTCATCATGTCACCTCCCATCCTTCGGACTATCGGGCGATTTTCAGCCTTTACCAGTATTCTTTCTTGAATTTCCGAATCTTGTTTGCGAGGAAGCCTTCCAGCTTGTCGTAATCTTCCTCTGCAGGCAGGTCATCTTTCCCGACAATCCCTAACACTTTTCCGACGATCCGCACATGGTCATCTTCATGTTTTTCCCCATATGGGAGATCCCTGTTCAATGAATACAGCTTATTGCCGATCTTATGCTTGATCACGGCGCCGTCCGCTGTGGAGCAGATCACATCATCGCCATCCTCAGCAGATTCTGTATATTTCACGAATACGAGATCGCCATCGTGATAAATGGGTTCCATGCTTCTGCCTGAGACCCGGATCAGAGTATCAGCCTGCTTGCTGCGTTCGGAAATACGGATAAACCGATACTCAGGCCTTGCATCAACGAATTCGCATCCTGTTCCTGCAGCGGCCGGCGTAGCCTGGAGCGGAATGATGTCGCAATGGTTCTTCAGGTCCAGATTGTGTGCTTCCTGCTCTGATTCATAGACAGACTGTGCATTGTTCTCTATGTGACTATGTACGATTCCCCGAAGGAAGAGAAGATTGACCTGACCGGAAAGAAGAAGACTATAACCCATACGACTCCTTCGGGAGGCGGATCTTATCCGTCTGGAGGATCAACTCCGACCGCTCCGGTCAAGACTGGTGATAACTCACCAATCCTGCTGTATGTGGGAATCCTTGGAGTAGCGGCAGCCGGAATCGTCGTTCTTCTTATCCTGAAGAAGAGGAAGGAAGGAGACTCGGAAGAGTGATTTTCCTGATTCAGCAATCGGACATAACAAGTAACTGAAGTTAAATGATATATCAAGAGCAGACGCTTCGGAGAACCTTTCTCCGGAGCGTTTGCCTTATTCATGAACCATTTGAGATGTGTGCGTCTGTAAATATGACATGTGCCACGCATCTCTATTGAGAGAGGAGAACTGACATGAATCTTATTCAGAAGAAAGAAAACAGGAAAGGCATCTGGGGAGCCATGGTGACCGCACTTGTCACCATGACGCTGCTCTTGATGAGCCCGATGAACGCATTTGCGGCAGCACAGGTCCAGGGCAAGATCAACAACCTGTACTCTATCGTTACAACGATCATCACAGCCGCGGGTGCTATCGTCCTTGCCTGGGGCGTGTTCGAATTCGCATCCGCCTACCAGTCGAGAGACACCGCCCAGCAGACCGACTCCCTGAAGAAAGTCGTCGCTGGCATCCTGATGTGCCTGGCACCAACCATCATCAATCTGCTGAAATGATGGAAGACAGCGATGCGGGACTGATGTCTGTCTGGTATACTTGCGTTGAAGGAGATAGCATTACATGAAACTAATCGTAAAACCAGTCAGGCGAAGTCTTCCAGAGTATCAGAAAGTCAGGGAATTGATGGTTCATTCGTTCCCACCAAACGAAAGATTCTCATTCCTGATGCAGCGTTTATGGGCGCTTTTTCCGGGAAATGATTTTCTGGCTTTCTATGATGGCAGTGTATTTGCCGGGATCATGCAGGCATTTGTCACGAATGAGGCAGTCTTCATACTCTACCTTGCGGTCAACGGTCAGGTTCGGTCACATGGATATGGGAGCCGGATTCTGGACTGGGCGAAGGATCATTATCAGCACCGATGCATTACTTTGAATGTGGAACCTGAAGATGATCAGGCTCCGAACACTGAGCAGCGCAGGCGGCGGATGGAATTCTACAGGAAAAATGGAATTACGGATACAGGATACATCTTCCATGAAGGCAGTGATACTTATTCCGTATTATCGACAAATGATTCAGGTGCTCCATTTACACCGGAAAAGTACCGAAAAGCGACTGGCAGGCTGGCATTTGGATTATATGCACCAAAGATCATTTACAGGGGGCAGAAAGAATGACGCGGACGTTTTTGCTGCCGATGTGAAGGAACCAATCAGGATAGAAATCAAGATGCTGTACTGATAAGAATGATTTAAGTTATGGGCGGTTTGCCTCAGGAGACATCTGGGGCAGGCCGTTTTTCATAAAAAATATTTTTCCTGACTTTGTCACATTTTCACCTTCTGAAACGTTTTATTAGTGAAGAGCTCTTCAGAGGAAAGGAAATGTAAAGGAGCAGTCAATGAGGTTATCACTTGAGGATGTTGTCCGGAAATACAGGAATTCCCTGTATGCGGCGGCGCTCTCCGCAAGTCAGATCCCGACAGATGCCGAGGATGCTGTGCAGGAAGCACTGATCAAATACTATACAGACAACAGAGAATTTGAAGATGAATCACAGATGAGGTACTGGCTGATCCGGATCACGGTGAACAAGGCACATGACCTGAGACGGAGATTCCGGTCAAAGGGTGATGTGTCCTGGGAAGACTACATCCAGTCAGTGGACTTTGAAACTCCGGAGCAGAGATCACTCGTATCTGAGGTCTTGCAGCTTCCGGACAAGTACCGGACAGCAATTCATCTTTACTATTACGAAGGATATACAACCGCAGAGATTGCGAAGATCCTGAACATCACAGACAGCAGTGTTCGCGCGCGGCTTGCCCGCGGAAGAAGGATGCTGAGACATGTGCTTAACGAGGAGGAGACGGGTCATGACAAATCAGGAATCATACAGAGCTGCTTTTGATCATATCAAGGCTCCCGAATCGATCACTGCTGACAGAATCAGAGAGATCGCCGGTCAGCGGATCGGAAAGGAGAGCATCATGGATGTGAATGATGGAACAGTTTCAACGGACAAAGTTGTCAGAATGGATTCAACTGCAGAGAAGATTCACAGAAGCCACCGCAGGGCAGTGAGGGCACTTCGTCCACTGATAGCCGCAGCTGCAGTCATGGCAGGATGTGGAGTCTGCTATGCGAATAATGTCGGGGGAATCCAGCGGACAGTTCAGATCTGGACTCACGGCCAGATGACGACTGCAGAGATGACTGTTACGGAGGAAGATGGTGCAGCCAGTTATGAAATGACTTACAAGGATGAAAATGGGAAGACGGTGCAGGTCGGAGGCGGTGGAATTGCCTATAACAAAGACGGATCAGAGCGTCCATTGACTGCAGAAGAACTGCAGGAAGAACTGAATTCACCGGAAGTCGAGACGGACGAGAAGAGCGGAAAGACATATATCTATTACATGAACCAGAAGATCGATATTACAGACAAGTTCAAAGATGGATATGCCTATGTAAAGGTGAATACGCCAGACGGCACGCTGTATGTCACGGTTAAGCAGGGAGCTGAATATGGAATCAGCAGTGACAGGTTTATCACTGCGGATGAACTTTGAATCCTGCAGCCTGAAATCCGGAATTGAATGAAATACATTTATTAGAGCATCGACCAGACACTGGCCGGTGCTTTTCTTTACCCTGAGGGAGGAGGTGAATAAAGCAATGGTACAACCGTATATGATTCAGCCCATGCTGCTGGCAATTAAACTTCCTGGATGGATGACCGACATCTTCAGTTGGGTCGGGGACGGACTTGGTCAGGCTGCGAATGCCATATACGAGACAGTTCTGTCGCCGATGCTGACCTGGCTTGGCGGCATCATGTTTGCGCAGGGAAGGGCGCTTCTGAACTGCGGTTTTTCTATCTGGAAAAGCTGTACTCAGGTCGCTCTGAATTTTGTGCAGAAGAATCCGGAAGGGCAGTTCGGTGCATGGTCCGTTGTGTCGGGATCCGGAGTCTACGGCGTGTTCCTCGCGATTGCCGGGTCACTTACAATTTTTTATTTTGTGGCTGGATGGCTGAAAGAGAGCATTGATATTCGGAGCACATTCAATCTGGAGTCCATGTTCAAGATGTTCATCCGCTTTGCAATTACCATATCACTGGTGATGAATTCCCTGTCTTTGGTGAGGGGAATCAATAATGCCTCGATCGCACTGGCGCACACGATCCAGATCACAGAGTCGGATGAGAAAAAGCAGACAGTAGATCAGGTCTTTGACAGCATGGAGGAGTCCTTGAAGGAAACTGGTGAAAGTGAAGGGAGTACATGGTTCTCGGCCGGGATGATCGCACTGATCGGCGGCCTGGTGGGAATGTTTACCATTCTCGTTTCCGGAGTTGAGCTTGCAATCACCGTGATCAAGCGACTTTTCAAGGTTTATATGTGCATCCCCTTTGCCCCGGTAGCGCTCGCGGGCTTTGCCGGCGGGCGCGAATTCTCACAGGCCGGGATCGCATGGCTGAAGACCTTTACAGCTTACTGCCTGGAAGCATTTGTCATCGCACTGGCGATCAAGCTGAGCTTCGGTCTGTTTGCCTCGGCAGCGTTGAACTTCACGATAGACAGTGCAGATATCACGGTGCAGATGATGCTGGCAATCTTCAACCTGTGCATGCCGATGGTCGCCACAGCTGCCTGCGTGAAAGGAGCAGATGGAGTGGTAAGGTCCTGCCTGGGGCTGGGCTGATATGGAGAAAGGGATGGTGATCTATCATGATGATTCCAGTGAATCAGGATATTGATTCCTATAAGGACGATTTTTTCAAGGGTCTGACCATGCGCCAGACCTTATTTGCTGTGGCTGCAGTTGTGGTCAGCGGAGGACTTCTGGCTTTCTTTCTTCTCTATCTGAAGCTGAATGCTTCTGTTGCAATGTACCTGACGCTTCCAGTGGCCTTCCCGATCATCGCGGTCGGGTTCATAAAGGTCCATGGTATCCCGCTTGGCGAATACCTGAAGCGAAAGAAGAAGGTACAGCAGCAATCGTCCTTCTTCTACCAGCCCGAAATGGTCTACTGGCAGAATCAGAGCTTGCAGGGTTCTCAGGAAGCGGACCTTGACGAACAAGATGCGGAAGAGAAAAAGACTCCGAAGAAGGGCAAGGCGGCTCGAAAGAAAGAATTCCGGAAGCGTTATCTGGAGACGGAGGAGTCCATTCTGGAAACGGAGAATCGTCCGGAGAAGAAAGCTGAGATAAGAGAAATGGAATGCAGTGAAACAGAATGCAGTGAACCGGAAAGTGAGGTGAGATCGATTGAAGGCAATGAAGGAATACAAAGAGCTGACGCAGCCTCTTTACCGGCTGCCGAAGACAGTCCAGCAGCTGATCCCGATCAGCCGAATCTCGAAGGACGGGATCTGTCAGCTGGAGGAGAAGCCGGAGGGTGCGGAGGTTCTTTTTGATAAGGCATATCTCTTTCTGGACACGAACTTCGCGACTATGGACGACCTGGAGAAGGACGACTTCCTCAGGCGGTACTGTCTGATGCTGAACAGCCTGAATGTTAGCTTCAAGATCCTCATGATCAACAACAACCAGGACATGGACCAGGTTCGGAGGGATGTCTTCATCCGTGAGAAGGACGGTAAGTTCTCCGAAATGGTGCGGTCATTCAACAAGTACATTTCCGACAGGGTGCTGGAAGGACATTCCGGCCTGACTCAGATGAGGATCTTCGTCCTGTCTGTCAGGAAAAAGGACGTCGGAGCGGCGAGGGACTACTTCCGGTCGATCGAAGCGAATCTCACGGTGAATTTCAGCAAAATGGAAAGTACCCTGATTCCTATGGATGGGACGGACCGGCTGCGTTACCTCTATGCTTTTTGGCATATGGGTGAGGGGAAGCAGCTGACCCTGACATGGGAGCAGATGGTGAGAAAGGCGAGGGACTGGAAGGACTTCGTCGCTCCGCAGCACGTCGGGTATTTTCAGGACGAATACGGAGCCATGGACGGGATAACGCTCCAGTTTGCGAATCGGTACAGCCGAATCCTGTATCTGCCGCATCTTCCAAGTGGTGTCAATCCGGAGATTATGAATCGTTTTCTCTCCGGGGATTATCAGTGCTCCGTCACCATTGATGCGGCAGCCATCCCGATGGATGCGGTCCGCAAGAGACTGAATGATCTTTACATGCAGGTTGGCCGGACGATCGAGAAACAGCAGGAGACAAGGAACAGGGCAGGTGCCTGGTCGAGTGATGTCTCCTATGAGGTCCGCAGGCAGAAGAGTGAGATCGAGGAACTACTGGATGTCATCAACGACAATAATGAGAGGATGTTCTATGTGGGAGTATATGTAGTGATCAACGCGCCGACTAGGAAGGAGCTGGAGAACAATGTGACCGCTTTCTGCTCCGCGGCAGAAGGAGAGGGATTTCATTTCGAACCGGTCTACTGGGAACAGATTGAAGCCTTCCACACTGCCTCACCCTGCGGAGCGCGTTTCTGCAACACCATGTACCCGTTGTTGACACAGCCGCTGGCTGCATTTACGCCATTCATCGTGCACGAACTGTACCAGCCGGGCGGAATCGCTTACGGAGTCAACCAGATCAGCCGCAACATCCTGATCGGCGACCGGAAGACGCTTCTGAACGGAAATGGTTTTATCCTTGGCCTTTCCGGCTCCGGAAAGGGTATGGAGACCAAGAAGGAGATCACGGAGATCTTCCTGACAACAGACGACGACATCATCGTCATCGACCCGATGAATGAGTACGAGGCAATCTGTGATTACTTCCACGGTCAGTTCATTGATTTCTCCTCGACCTCAAAGCATTACATCAATCCGCTGGACACGGATACCCTGCAGTACATGGATTCAAGGTCGACCTTCCTGAAGGACAAGACAAATCTGATGCTGTCCATCTTCTCGCAGATCAAGGAGAACAGCATGGAACCGGAGGACAATTCCATCATCGGCCGTGTGGTCCAGCAGATCTACCGGGGAGTCGGGGAGAAGAACTTCAGGACTCCGACACTGGTGGAGTTCTACGAGATCCTGAAAGAGCAGCCGGAGGTGAGAGCACAGGCACTTGCCCTGTCTATGGAGCTGTTCGTTACGGGAGCCATGAACATGTTCTCCAAGCCGACAAATGTGAATACGAAGAATCGTTTCACTGCCTATGGGATGGCGGACATCGACCGAAGCCAGTCCGGCATGGGAATCATTATCATGCTGGAGTCGGTTCGCTCTCGCATAGCTGAGAATGCTAAGAAAGGAAAATGCACATGGGTCTTTATAGATGAATTTCACAACCTCTCCCACAATCAATACTCCGCGGCCTACCTGGAGAAGATATGGAGAGAGGTACGAAAGATGGGCGGTCTCTGCACGGCAATCACGCAGAATGTGGCGGACCTGCTGACAACGACGGCAGTGGAGTCGATGCTCTGCAACAGCGAGTTTCTGATGCTGCTCAATCTGAAGGAGAATGAACGGCATCTGCTTGAGACAGAACTTGGCATCTCACCGAACCTGATGCAGTACATCAGCAATCCAGATTGTGGATGCGGTCTTCTGAAGTTTGGTAACAGAGTCATTCCATGTGACGGCAGACTGCCCAAGGATTCCGCCATGTACCAGCTGTTCAACACCAACTTCCATGAGCTGGCGAAGATCAGAAAGAACCGGGTGAAGGGAGAAGTGAAGAAACCGGAATTTCTGTACGGGCAGCTGGATACCGATGCCTGATGATGGGCGAAAGAGGGGGTGATGCATTTGCGGCAGATGAAGACTGCGATGGATGTAAAGATCCGTCAGAAGAAGGGACCGTCTTCCCAAAATCCGGATTTGCAGCTCCGACAGGTATCTTCCATGAGAATTAGAGGGTCTTTTGCGCTTCGGGAAGAGGTAATCGCGGAACTTCCGGACAGGTACCGGAAGGCACTGTTATCCATGCCGCGCAGACAACGTGAACTAATCCTATCTGAGATAGAGAGGAAGATTGACCGAAAGATCCAGAGCGGAGCCATGGCCAAGACTGCGGCCAGGCTGGATACAAAGGGTCAGACCGGAATTCAGAAGATGACTGCGAATGGTTCGAGGAGAGTCACGGAAAGGAAACAGGCAGCCGCTCAGAGATATCGCCTGAAGGGAACTACCGGGAAAAGGAGCAATGGAAAGATGTACGTCTTCGCGGAATCTCCCTTATCTGATGAACTATCTGATACTGAGACATGGAACTTGGGCGGCTCGAGACAGCCAATTGGCGATAAGACCAGAAGAGAACAGATAAAAAGACGCAGCCAGGGCTTAAAGGCGGGGGGAAGAATTCCACCAGACCAGGACCCGTTCACAATATCGCCAGATCAAGGCAGCGAGATTGAAGCGGAAAGCAGGACAGCCTCTCCAGACAATAAGAATCAGAATCGTGCAATCGAATCGATCCGGAAGGAGGCGGCAAAGAGGCAGGCGGAAGTGAAATCTAGAGCCGGTCCGTCTGTTCATACAGATATAGGAGAGAGAGATAGAGAAAGATCTCGATACAGCAATGCAGCATCAGGAACTGATGGTGTGCACTCATTGCCGGAGGATGTTTCTTACCAGCAGCTTCTTGCAGGAGCAAGAACGAAGAAGGAACAGACAGAGATTCGCAAAGCCTTTCGAGAGGCATCTGCAGGGAGAAGAGACCAGGAAAACAGCAGAATCCTTCAGAACGCTGCACTTCGGTCTGCTTATTTGGAGCGGGGATCATCACAGGCATACGGTCAGATTTTGAAAGACGCAGGATTTTCGTCAGGCGGTGAAAAAGCTGCCACGCAGCTTGCTTATGCCTACAACAGATGAGGAGGGAACGGACATGTATCCGAACAGACGAAACAACAAGCCGATTATTATCACCGGCATTGTGATGGCTGCAGTCGTGGCGGGGCTTTTCACACTGAACTTTGTGCTGAAGAAGCCAAAGGCCCCGGTTGAGACGGAAGTCGCAAAACACAGTGTTCTGATCTACAAGAGCGCGGACGGCAGCATCGAATATGACAAGAAACTCTTTTCCAAGGAGGATGACGAGAAGCTGATGCTTTCGGTCACTCCGCAGGAAATGGTCGCCCTGGTGGTCCATCCGGTCGAGGGCAAGTACTTCGACGACGTATCGATCAACGCCACCAATGACATTTCCACCAGTTATTCCTATCTGGTGAATGACGCGGATGACAGCAACAAGAGGATCAACTTTGTCATGCCGGACGAGGATGTCCTGGTGAACCTGAAGTTCTCAGACGAGGAGAAACAGCCGGAAGAGCAGAAAGTGCAGGAGGCATCAACAGAACCGGAGACGATGATGGAGACACCGGAGACCAATCCCTACAACCTGACGATCCACGGACTGACGGCTTCCATCCTTCAGTCCTACAGCGGACAGTTCGATGACCAGGAATTCCTTCAGCAGATGGGCGACCAGCTTCATATCAGCTCGGCCATGTCCGAGTATCAGGGAGTGACCGATGTAACATTTTCCGAAGAAGAGTACAAGGGTGAGAAGGATGAAGGTCAGGTTTACCACTATATCTATTTCAACAACGATCCGAGGTGGGAGGCCCTTGCTGTGTATTACCCGAAGGAGAAGAAGTATCTTTTTACCGAAGTGGAGCGTGAAAGTGAGACTACTCAGAGCGAGACAGCAGCGCCGGCTTCGGACAATTCACAGGCGGGAAGCGGAACTTCAGCCGGCGGCTCATCTGGGAGCTACGGGGGAGGCGGATACTCAGGCGGTTCATCAGGAACTTCCCAGGAGGTAACGACTTCCTTCGACATCCTTCAGGTCTCAACGAACCTGATCAAGTTTGTCGGAGGCAAAGACCACTTCTATGATGCGGCATTTGACTATGTACTAAAGAGCGGCAAGACCGGGGATCTGGTCGGGACTTTGAGCAGCTACGAGCTTCAGCCTGAGCAGAACCGGGCACTGTTCACGATTGAAATGAATACAGGAGAGACGATCGAAGGAACCTACGACAAGGCTGCTGACTCATTCAAGTTCAGCGGCCTTTGATCATGTTAAGGAGGATCGTTCGTATGGACAAGGATATGAGAAATGAAGCTTCGAAGGATTTTCCTCCGAAGCGGGAATGTGACACACATGAGGGACCGGCTGATAAAAGCTGGCCAAGGCATTCGTGGCATAGGAGAACACTGAAAGATGAAGAACTTTCTGGTCCGGAAGATGAAAGCTTCTTGTATGATCGACGAAAAGTTGTCCGGACCAGAAAGATTGCAGCACTTGGTGCTTCTGTCATCTTCATATTGAGTCTCTCTGTCGCAAGAGAGCTGGCGAGATCACCCGATCCGAAGATCAGTAATCAGGAAGCGGCTCAGGTGATGAGTGAGCTGAACGCTGCTGAGAGCGGCGGAGGCTATGGACTGGCGGAGGCTATCGAGACTGAAGCGACTATTCCGCAGGCTGTGTTCTCCGAAGAGGAGAAGGCGGAACTGGTCAGCCAGGGTGAGGATTCCATGAAGAAGCAGATCTTTGGAGATGAGGAGGATCAGGGAATCATCCCTTATCTCACAATCACTGGGATGACCGACAAGGAGAAGCGGGACGCAGGATTTGTGGAGACAGACTTTCTCCGGGCAGCCGGTCTTTTCCTCAAGGACAGAGGAATCAGCACAAAACGGATCATCGTGGAGAAAGGGGTCGAATGTTCACTTCCGAAGGGGATGGCCTTTCAGGGAAGACTGGAGAAAGTGGATGGCAAGAGCTTCCGCTTCATACTTTTCCCAGACCTTCCGGGCGAGTACATTTTCATGATCGAAGAAGATGAGAAGGAGGTTCAGCCTGAGACTTTGATGACGGAGGACGCTGCAGACACGGAAGGACAGGCAGCCGGAACTCAGACGCAGGAAATCGTGCAGACACAAAATCCGCCGGCTCAGCCCCAGCCTCAGGAACAGGAGGACGATTATGACGCGAGGAACATTTCCATCAGCTCCGTTCCGGAGGAACTGCTCAACTACATGGACAATCGCTATGTTTTCCAGTACAGCCTCTATGACTATCTTTTCAGTCATGGGAAAAAAGAGGTGCAGAGTGCCGAAGTGACGGACTACTCGATCGATGCCGGAACGAGACAGGCGACCATTCACCTGAAGCTTTCGGACGGATCGGACCTGACCGCTGTCTACAGCAAGAGCGGCGGCAGTTACACATTTTCATAAATCGATGGAGCGGATCGAAATTCAGTCCGGACAGATCTTTGGTGGAAAGGAAAAACGGGGGTCTTATGGAAGCAGTGGTGATTCTGGCCTGTGACGGACTTGGCGAGATCCTCACTTCGAATCCCGTTTCCGAGCTGAGGAGACTGAAAATCCTGAGAGCCATTTTTAAAGGTCCGGAGGAAATGGGAGGTGAGCGGGTCTATGCGCTGAAGATGAAAAATGGAGATGCAAGGGACCGGAAGTCTCTGAAGATGAAAAGACGGGCAATGAAAAACTGCAAGGTCCTCGGTTTTAGCGCCGGATGGATCTTTTTTATTGCCCCGGCCAAAAGCCTGATGCAGCTTCTCGCGATTCGGAAGCTCCCGCTCCATGAAATGACAGAAACAGAGCTTTGCAATCTTCTCAGGAAGAAGAGGGGGTGATTTTTCATGAATTTTTTTATTTTTCTGAGGGGCCAGGGGAAATTCCCCTGATTCTCCGGATGTCTGCCAAAGGCGTATCTTGCTCACCCACTCATTATTTTTCTGGAATTTTCTGCGAAAAAATCAAAAAAATACGGAGGAAAAAATCATGACCATATTCGGAATTTATTATCCGGAGCCTGAGGGCTGCCGGACCAACAGGATCACTTTGAGGCTCACGGACAAAGAACAGGAGATGTTGAAGGACGCCGCCTGGAAGTCAAAAATGAGCCAGGCCGCATTTATCCGAAGCAAGGTCTTCGGGTCGAAAGTGCCGGAGCTTCCCGCAGAGGTCAAAGACAGTCTCCACCGGCTTGACTACAGCATTACGAAGATCGGCACGAACATCAATCAGATCGCCCGCGTGGCGAATGCATCCGGATATGTCAGCAGCTATGAAATGCGAAATCTCCGGGAGAGACAGGAGAAGCTGGAGGAGACCTGCAGCAGGATCTTCCGGGAAATCATGAGGGCATACGAAAGTGGCAGTCACGAAATTGCTCCGGATTAAGGAGAGAAAGTCGGGGAATCCTTCCGAAGGGCTGAAGGCAGCGCTGCGCTATATCTGCAATCCGGAGAAAGCTGCCTTGGTCGGGGGAAATGCGGGAAGCAGTCCGAACTATGCCTATGCGGTCATGAAACGCAACAAGGACTACTGGAACAAACCCGGAGGAAGCGTAGGATTTCACTACGTGATCTCATTTCCGCCAGACTGCAAGGTTGATGCGAAAACGGCTGCACTGGTCGCGGAAGACTTCACGCAGGAGCTTCTGGGAGGAAGGTATTACTTCACCTATGCGGTCCACACAGACAAGGACCATATGCACGTGCACATTGTCTTTGATTCGGTCGCAGTCGATGACGGGGTCAAGTACCATTCGCCGAAGGGAGACTGGGAGAGACGAATCCAGCCAATCTCTGACCGGGTCTGTCAGAAGTATGGGCTGCAGTCTCTTGAATACGGTGAGGCGAGGATATCCGTCGATCATGGCGAGTGGACCCGGAGAAGAGAAAGACGGAAAGAGAAGCAGGGCGGTTCGGATACCAGAGATAACTGGGAGACGAAAAAACAGCAGTCGGAGCATCCCTACATCCACAACTGGTTCGATCTCATGAGGGACGATATCGATGAGGCTATCATGCGAAGTCCATCGTATGGGTCATTTCTGAGATACATGGAGTTGCTGGGATATACCGTCCGTGACGGAAAGTATCTGTCCTTGAAGCCGGAGGGAAGGGAGCGTGCGGTCCGGACACTTCGTCTGGGCAGAGGTTATTCGAAAGAAGAAATCCAGGAACGGATCGAATTTGTGCGGAGCCATCCGGTCGACCCGGAGGACTTCAGAAGGTATGGAGAGATGGAGACGGTCCGCCGTCTTCTTTTTCTTAAAAAGAGAAAATCCGGCAAGTGGAGGATGACGCCATTCCAGAGAAGCTTTTACCGGAGTTGGAGAAATACCTGTCTGATCCGGAGACCGGGGCCAATGGCGCGGAGGGGTAGCAGATCCGCCGTGCTGCAGCTGGAAAAACTGTCCGAAAATCTGCAGTTTCTCATCCGGGAGGATATCCGCTCGGAAGAGGATCTGCGGCAGAAATGGAAGGCGGCTGGAATTGAGCGGAAAGCCGTCCAGTCGGAACTTTCCTCTGTCAGGACCAGGATCTACAGAAGTGGCATCAGCAGAAATGTCCGAAGGTGGAAGGAACTGAAGGAAAAGGCCAGCCGTAGTCCGGAAGAAGAGTCCGAGCTTCTGCAGCTGGGGAAGAAGATTGAAAGGGCAATGCCAATCGAGGAGGCAATTGCTTATGAAGCGGATCTTGAAGCGCAGCAGTCAAGATGCCTGGACCAGATCCGGACACTCAAAAGCAGGGAACGGCTTCTTGCCGGGATAGACCGCCAGCTGATGGAGATGCAACAGGAGAACATTTCTGATCCGGGGACTGGAAGAACCATGGAAAGCAGAAAACCGGGCTCCAGGGAGCAGACCCCGAAGATGGATGCTCAGGCAAGGCAAGAGGAGAACATGAAGAAAGAGGAAGAGGAGGTTATCAGATGAACGAGAAAGAAGTTGAAGGAATTAATTTTGAAGCGGATGAAAATGGACAGGCTGCAGATTCGATAAAACCAGAGACAGCGACTTCTGATGAGGAAAGGAAGCAGGAGGAACAGATTGCCGGTCCAGTCAAAAGAGGGAGGGGCCGTCCGCCAAAGAACCAGAAATCGGAACAGGCGGAAGCAGCGAATTCAGAAGCCTTTGCCGAAGCTGCTGAGACAATGCAGGGGATACATGTATCAGATTCGAGCGAAGCGGAACAGGAGGATTCTCCTGATCCGGAAAGAACCGATGTCGCATATCGGGAGAAACCACCGGTTCAGGACTTCATCTTGGCTAGCCGGGGCATGCAGCTTCTGACAGAACTGGTGAGATCGCAGAACCAGTCTCAGGAGAAGCTCATCCGGTCACAGACGGAGTTTTCAAGTTCTGTGATGGACAGGATGGATCAGTATCGGATGCAGATTTCAAAACTGGAGAATGAAGCAGCGGAGAAGGAAAAGAACAGGCTGCGTGACAGCTACCTGGAAGCACAGCAAAAAGCCGATGAGCGCATGGAAGAGATCCATCAGCTCAGATCCCAGCTTGATCTTTCGGGGAGAAAGGTACTCAAGCTGAATGTCCGGGTCGAAAAGCTGACCGAAGAAAATGAATCTCTCAGGCAGCAGCTTCAGGCTATGAAGGAGAAAACAGCTGAAGGAAGCAGAATCGCTGCTGGAGACAGAATAACGGACAATGCTTCAGGAGAGGCAATTGAAGTGGGAGCATCCGAGGTAGAAGACATTGATAAAGACTCGACTGTCGCATCCGGAGCAGGAACATCGGATAATAATCCGTCCAGTGCATCCGAAGGAGGAGCATCGGATCAGAATCCGTCCAACGCCTTCGGAGTAGGAGTATCAGAGAAAAAGACAACCCACGCATCCGCTTCTGGAAAGGGAGGATCATCTTCAGGATTCTGCGGCTGGGGCCAGAGGCGCAGAAGGAAATTCCTTGAGAAGGTCTACTGTGACCGTCGCTACAGTGATCAGCAGATTGCCGTGATCCAGGAAGCTGACAGGGCAGGCATCCCCCTTTCCGGTCTGAAGGAACTCTGTGATCCGAAGATCTCTCTAGGAAACATGCAGGTGATGCTTTCTTATATGAAGAGGTGAGTAATGGACGAGGAAAAGAAAAACGGAAAGATGCAGACCGCCGCCCGCCATTTCTGGTCAGAGGAAAGTCCCGATGTAGTCCCTATCCCCTGCGTGGATTCATTTTTTATCACAGAGCTCGTAAGGGCCATGCCGGACGGCTTGATGATGGAGGTGTATTTCGATGGACGAGACAAACAGAGGGCTTGACTTGGTCCGCATCCGAATGATCCCGGACCGGACACTGGTCTCTCCGACACCCGTCTCTACGCCGGAAGAAGCAGTGGATTTGATTACAAGAGAATTCAGTGACTTGGACCGGGAGGTTTTTATGATCCTGAACATGACCTGTCACCTTCAGGTTATCAACCTGGATATCTGCAGTGTCGGGACGCTGAACTATACCGTTGTCCACCCGAGGGACGTCTTCAAGTCCTCTATCCTGTCGAACGCATCGTCAGTCCTGCTGATCCATAATCACCCAAGTGGGGAACTGGAGCCATCCAGGGAGGATATTGACCTGACGGAGCGGATGGTAAGCGCCGGAAAGATTCTGGGGATCGAAGTGCTGGATCACCTGATCATTGGGACGAGGGAGAGAGAGTATACGAGTCTCAGGGACCGGGGAGTCATGGAATTTCCTGACAGAGACTGGCGGGAACTGGAGCGGGCTGCGGACCTGCAGCCGGAACATACCTTATGAAGAAGCCGTGGCAAGAGTGCCAGGGCTTTTACTTTACCTAAACGCGCGAATCCGACCGCAGGAGCAGCATTTCGTGCGAAGGAACATTTACAAGGAGGATTATCGGATGATGAATTTTGAAGATTTTTGCAATGCAGTTGAGAAGAATGTGGTCCACTATTTGCCGCCTCAGTTTCAGGAAGCGAAGCTGCGCCTTCAGACCAACCGGAAGGTGAATCTTGGAGATATGGTCGGTCTGACCCTTACGATGCCGGGATCCAATATCGGCCCGGTCATCTACCTGAATGAGTATTACCGAATGGTGTCTGACGGGGCGCTGACGATGGGAAGCGCAATGGAGCGCATAGCCGGGCAGGGCACTGAAGCTCTTGAAAATCTCCAGTGCAATCCAATTGGGACATCTGACTTTCAGGATCTGGGTAGCTGGGAAGCTGTGAAGGATAAGGTTCACCTCAGCGCAATCGGCCTTACCAGAAATGAAAAGCTTCTGGAAACTGTTCCGCACAGGGAGATGGGCGACATCGCCTGCACTTACCGGATCTACCTTGCCGGCCCGGGCGGGGCGGACGGCAGCATCCTGATCACGAATAGCATGATGGAGACGTTCGGTGTAAGTGAAAAGCAGCTTTTTGATACAGCTGTGGAGAACACACTCAAAAATGACAAGCCGACTCTCAACAGGATGTCTGATGTGTTTGGGAGCTTTACGACGACCGGGAGACCGCGACCAGAACAGAAGGAAAAGCTTGAGCGTACGAACATGCTCAATGAACCTGTCTCACCTGCACGGGAACCTTCCGATGACCGGAATGCAGCAGACCGAAAGGAAGAAGAACGCAACTGGTGGGAGGAAGACACCGAACCGGATCGTCAGGAAGACTATGAGGAAGACCGCGACGATGGTGATTATGACGAGGACTATGACGAAGAGTACGAAGAAGGCAGGACACTTTCGGATGAGATCCCGCTTCTTGTCCTTACGACCCAGTCCATGGTTCATGGCGCGGCGGCTGTCTTCATTCCTGAGGTCATGGAACAGATTTCGAAGAAGATGCCGGAAGGGTTCTTCATCCTGCCTTCTTCTATTCATGAGGTGATGGTTCTTCCCAAAACTCTGGGGGCATCGATCGAAGCACTGGATGAGATGGTCAGTTCGATCAATGAGATGCAGGTTGACCCGGAAGATCAGCTTTCGGATTTCGCTCATGTCTATGATCCGGACCGGAAGATCCTTCTCTGCCCCGGAGCTCCGGAACTGAATAAGGAGAAAACTCCTGAGAAGGAGCAGGAACTCGACCCGAACGTTATCCGCTGAGAAAGCCGGATTAAAGTCATTCGACATAGCACTGGTTGACGTCTTTGCCATCGGGTCCATGAAGTGACCTGGTGGCATTTTACATGAGACAAGAAAGGAGAAAGGGAATGAACGGACTTACGGAGAAGCAGGCAAGAAGCTGCAGAAGGAGACTGATGATCTATTCCAGAGAGGTATTCATCACCAGTATGATGAACCTTATCTGGGGCTGGTAAGGAGGTGCCTGCATGGATGAAGAACTGAAGCGGATTGAGGAAGAGATCCGCAAGGCCAAGGAGAAGCGCCAGGCACTGGAGGACAGGAAAAACCGCAGGATGAAGCAGATCCGGGCGAAGCAGGAAAGAGACCGGGCTTTTTGGTTGAAGAAGATGAGCGCGGTTCTCGACAGGACACTTTCAGAGATGAAGGGAAAGACATACTTCTATGAAGTTACTCAGGAGCAGATCGCATATGCGCTGAAGAAGGGCGGGATTCCGGAAACGGTTCCCGAAGATACGCAGAAGAAAGCAGCAAACGAAGCAGAAAAGGCAGGCTCCGGGACCGGAGCTGAAAAGAAGGAGGCAGGCAGATGAATATCAGGGCAGATATGAAACCGATTTTTTCAGATAAGATCCTTGCATCCGGGGACGTATATCTGGATGAGAAGATCGTGATCCACAACGTAAAGGTTATCCAGGCAGACAAGGACGGCAAGACTTATTCCTTTGTTTCATTTCCGGAAAAGCTGAAGGGAGACAAATGGGAGCCGGTCGTCATGATCAAGGACAAGGATCTTCGCAAAGCAATCACGGATACGGTCAATAAGAGTGTGGTTGCGCAGATGAAGGTCGAGAAGGAACCGCTCGACCTGACAGTTGAAGTAAGACTTTACGAAAAGGATGAGACCAGGGGCTACGCCACGGTGAATTACGGTGGTCTTGTGAAGATCGACGGAGTCCGCATTTTTGAACGGGACGGGGAACTCAGGGTTTCCTATCCATATGAAAAGAATGGTGACCGCTACCAGAACATTGCCGGTCCGGTATCTCCAGGAATCCGGAAACGGATGACAGAGATGATTGTAAAGGCTTATGAGGACAAGAAACTGGAGAAGGAGAAAGAGATCGGCGGTGCTCCGGAGGAGCCAGTGCCGGACGGCAGGAGTCTGTAATAACAGAAGCTGTAGCTCCGGAAAGGAGGGAGGCAAATGAGTGAGGTCAGTGACGCGACTCAGATCGTAGTCGTGATGGGGAGAGGAGCTTATCTTCTCGGCCAGATTTCGCTGAAGGCAGCAATCCAGTTCTTTAAACTGATCCATACGATTCGCATGGCCAAATGGAAGGGGAAGGCGAGTCTAGGCAGGCTTCGGGCAATCAAGGGTGACGACATGATGTACCTGAACGCCGGGAGTGAGGACAAGAAGCAGCTTAAGCTGATCCAGAAGGAAATGAAACAGCATGGAATCCTGTTTGCGAAGATGCCGGACTTATGCGGTGGAGATGGCCGCACGCAGTATGCGGTTGCGGTATCGGACGCGCCGAAGGTCAGGGCTCTTCTGATCGATCATGCGATGGGGCCTTATAAGGACACCTATCTGGGAATGCTCAGTGAGAAGGACTATCTGTCAACTGCTTTCAGCAGGAATGGCCAGCCCACACCTGAGACTCAGGAGATGTGGCGGTCAGCACAGTCTCCTGATGGAAAGGATAGCCCTGAATACAAGACAGGTGACAGAACTGTGGCTTATTCCCAGGACATACGCAGCCCGCAGCCCCATGCCGCGGACCTGAAGGAGGCATTCGGAGATGTGAGAGTCCGTCTCCGTGACCTGGACTGCCAGGGGCTTCAGCAGCAATATCAGTGGATCAGCGGACCGCCAATCGAGATAAGGGAGAACTTCGCCGAGTACCGTATTGACAAGAACCAGACAGTGTTTATTCCGGTAAAGGATGCAGTGCTCCCAGGTAAGGGAATGAACGAGAAGAGCCTTGGTGCGGCGCTGTTCCGGGACAGAGCCTATACGGTGACGAACCTTCAGGCGGCGACCTTCCGGACACTGGCAGGCCCGGTCGTGATTGGACTGGTGAAGGAAGCTGCTCTGAACAGAAACTCCGGCCAGACAACAGTCGCGTCCAGAGAGATGACCCGGGAACAGAATCGCGATCAGACACTCGGACAGGGTAGCGGAGGCCTTGAAGGGCCGACCAGTGCACTGGAAAATCCGAGCAGTCTGCTGAACAGTGGCACAAAGCAGGAGCCGTCGCCCTTTGAGAAGAAGCTGTGAGGAAGGAGGGTGAAAGAACATGCAGAATCCCAAACGGAAACTGAACGTGATCTTCTTTCTCTGCTTTCTTCCCGCGGCGATCTACCTCGGTTATTGCATCGGGCTCATGTACGGAAATGAGGTTACGCTGGATAACCTGAAACCGCTTTTGTTTCACTATCTGCTTCACTCATTTCCACCGCGGATCACACCGTGGACATGGAAAGCCATCCTGATTTGCGGAATCATCTGGTTTGTCATTTTCCTGAGAGTGACCTCGATGGACCGGGACGTGAAGCCGGGAACAGAGTACGGGACGGCCAGCTTCGGCACCTGCAGGGAGGTAAACAGAAAGCTGGCGGACCCAGATCCGGCTAATAACAAGATCCTGTCACAGAACCTGCGGATCAGCCTGGATACCCACAGGACAGGGCTGAATAACAACGTCATCATTATCGGTGGGTCCGGAGCAGGAAAAAGCTTCCGGCTTATTATGCCAAACATTCTGGCCGGGGCTCGAAGCTCTCTTGTCATAACAGATCCGAAATCGGAATTGCGGAGAGCACTTGCCAACAGTCTTGAGATGGAAGGCTATCGCATCGTTTCCTTCAACCTTGTCGATATGGATGATTCGGATGGGTATAATCCCTTCGCTTATATCCGCTCGGACAATGACATCATCAAGCTGGTCACCAACATGATGAACAATACAAGGCCCAAGGACGCAAAGGGCGGGGATCCCTTCTGGGACTCCGCTCTTTCCCTGTACCTGCAGGCAATCATGTCTTATGTCTGGTATGAATGTCCGAAGCATGGGAAGCCGGCGACGATCCGCGAGATGATGAATCTGCTGACTAAGGCGAAAGTTGCAGAAAAAGCGGGAGACCTGTCAGAGCTGGACCAGATGATGGAAGTTCTGCCTGACGACCATCCGGCCAAAGTGGCATATTTGAAGGTGCGGAGCGGCGCCAAGGACACCATCCGATCCATTATCATTTCCGCCCACGCGAGGCTTGCCTATCTTCAGAATCCGAAAATTCTGAAAATCCTGGATCATGATGATATCGACATCCGGGCAATCGGGGAAGGAGTCTATGAGAATCCGGATCGGAAGACGGCTCTGTTCTCCATTATCCCGGACAACGATAAGTCCTACAGCTTTCTGATAGGTCTGCTCTACACTCAGATCTTTCAGGAGCTGTACTACATCGCGGATTTCAAGTATGGCGGGGCGCTGCCGATCCATGTGGCATTCTGGATGGATGAATTCGCGAATACGCCGCTTCCGGACGGCTTCACGGAGATCATTTCCACCATGCGAAGCAGGAACATGTCCGCCAACATCATCCTTCAGAATCGCGCGCAGCTGCAGGCATTGTTCAAGGACACCTGGCAAGCCATCATCGGCAACTGCGATACCATGATCTATCTTGGCGGAAATGAGCCGGAGACGCACAAGTACATGACGGAGATGCTTGGAAAGTATACCCTTGGCAAGCGTTCGTCAAGCGAGTCTTTGGGAAGCAAAGGTTCTGCAAGCAGCAACTTTGATGTGGTTGGCCGTGAGCTGATGACGCCGGATGAGGTCCGCAGGATGGACAACGAGAAGGAACTGGTCTTCATCCGCGGGTGCAACCCGATCATGGATGACAAGTTCCATACGCTCGAGCTTCCGGAGTTCATCGCATCGTCGGCATTGGGACCGTATGTGAGCGAGCGGAAACGAAAGTCACAGGAAGAGAAGGACGAGATCCATTTCTATATCGATGCGCAGGGAGAGGATGCGGACAGCAGGTCCTACTTCTATCAGGTGGAACAGTACCAGGGAGTTTTCAAAGAGTCGAATATCTTTGACAAGCTGGAGAATATGGAGGGGAAATATCTTGCCGGGACGAAGACACTCGGCTCTTTTCTGCATAAGTACTCCAACGGGGAACTGGAAGCCTATCCTGTGTTCGCACTGGAAAATCCTGAGCGTGTAGATGCGGGCGGTCAGAAGCTGACCCGTTACCCCATCTGCGGGTATCTCGAAGATGGAAACATCACCCTTGGGAAGGAGGACGTATGCCGCGACCTCTTCCGCAAGGCAAATGAGGTCAAGAAAGTCATGGAGCCGGACTTGTGATCCGTGACAGGATCATTCAGGCTTAACCTCATTATCAGTTTTCCGGGGGAGGTGTCAGTTTTATTTCAGGATGGGGAGATGCCGCCTCCCGGAAACGCTGATGAGACAGACAAGTACAGAAGAACAGTAGAGCAGGGAGGGGACAGTATTGCACGATTTAAAGTATCTGACAGAGAAGGACCTAGAATATTTCAGGGAAAAACAGAAAGAAGGAGATCCGGTGCGGATCATTTATCTTGATCCGAAGGCTTTGGATAAAATCACATTTGACGACATCGACAGGATGGAGAAAGAGGCTATGGAGCAGAGCGGAAAACAGCCCGCACCGGAAAAGGTGGAAGCGTGGCTGAAAGAACGCCGAGCAGTCATGGACACGAAAGAGGCGGAGGAGAAAGCAAAAGCGGAAAAGCAGGCTGCACAGAAGGCTGAACAGGAGAAAGCAGCCGGGAAAAAGACTGACAAGCAGAAGGGTGCCGGGACTCCCGCAGACGCATCAAAACGCATCCTGGACATCATCAAAGAAGGAAAGCTGAGCGCAGGGCAGATCAACATAATCGTCCAGGCAATCCAGGACGGTTTTACCGCAGACGAGCTGGAATACCTCTATTCCCTGACGATGGACAGCGGGCAGATGATCCGTGAGTATGAACGGATCAGAAAGGAGAAGACGGATGGCAAAAGATAAAGATATACGGGAAGAGCTTATGGAAAAGTACGGCATCACCGATGAAGGGAACGTTGTACAGCTGACCGATCTGGAGATGAGGGAGGAGGTCCTTCCGGAGAAGCGAGTTGAGGAGTCTGAATGATGAAATGATTCATTGAGAGCTGTTAGGACAGGTGATATATTGAGTTCATAGATTGCTTTATTGCGGAGAAATTACATGCCTGCAAATTAAGGAAGACATCAGACAAATGCTTTCATGAGGATGAATTAAGATGGCAGACCAGGCTGACTGCATCACAACATATTCCGGGATTCATATGAATCCGCTCGACCCGAAGCCGGAGGATTTCCGTATTGAGGACATTGCGCATGCCCTGCCTCTGATCTGCCGCGGAAATGGTCATGTGAAGACTTTTTTCTCCGTGGGGCAGCATTGCATCAACTGTGCGCGGGAGGCGGAAGCTTTGTCTCTTCCGGACCGGATGATCCTGGCCTGCCTGCTTCACGACGCTTCCGAATGCTATATGTCGGATGTTCCGAGGCCTTTCAAGAGAAACCTTCCGGGATACCGGGAAGCGGAAGATCATCTGCTTACCGTCCTGTATACAAAGTTCCTTGGGTCAGATCTGACAGAGGAAGAGTACCGGCAGATGAAGCAGATTGATAACGCCATGCTCTGGTACGACATGCATGAACTCCTAAATGAGGACATCGGACCGAATCCGGAGATACATATCGATATCTCCTACGAATGGAGACCATTTCAGGAAGTGGAGAAGGAGTATCTGGAGATCTATCGGTCAAGGGAAATTTGATATGGGTAGAGCAATTCATTAGTGAAAGGTGGGAAAGATTGTCATGAAACCGATAGTAAGAAGGCTGATTACACTGGCGTGCGGTTTTGGGATAGCTTTGTTATTCATGGCGGCAGCCATATATTTCGGATATTCGAATGCTTATCGCCAGGGTACGGAAACTTCAGAAGTATATATGTTTGGCCTAAATATCTATCATTTGGTTCTCTCAGGAGAAAAATATATAGGGACTTCAAATGGGCCTGCCATGGGTGGAGTCTCTGCTATCGTCATGGCTGTCGTATTTGCAGTTGAAGAAATCATTTTCAAACTCCGAAAACACTAATACGCACTATCTATCTAAAAGTGAAGGACATTAAAACTGAATAGTTGCGCAGAGCCTCCGGGAGATTGATTACCTGGAGGCTTTTTCATGCCCAGAAGGGAGGAAGAGAATGCCGGGAGCATTTGAAATTGTGATGGATGAACGGAAAGTCCTGGTGGACAAGATCATCGGCATGATGAAACAGGGGTACTTCTTCAACAAAGCCGAGTGGGATGGGGTATCGCTCAGACCACAGAATCCGCTGTCGAAGGTACAGTATAAAGGCGGCAACCGCCTGCGGCTGATGGCAATGGTCATCGAGCATGGCTATACGGACCCGCGTTGGGCCACAGCCAGACAGTATTCGGAGAAGGGCTATTTCATCAAGAAGGGAGAGCATGGCGTTCTCTGTGAGAAATGGATCTTCGAGAAACAGAAAAAAGTGAAGGATCAGAACGGAAATGTTTCATTTGAGACCGTGCAGCTGGAGAGGCCGCAGGTCTCTTTTTTTCGGGTATTCAATGCCGAACAGGTACAGGATTTTCCAAGCTTCAGCCGGGGAGAATGTCCGGAGCCGGAGATCGATACGATCATCGACCGGATAATCGATACAAGCGAGTGTCCGATCCATGAGATTGCACAGGACAGGTCCTTTTACAGTCCATCAACGGATGAGATCTACCTGCCGCTGCGCAGCCAGTTCAAGGACCAGACCAGTTTTGCGAAAACACTTTTACATGAGCTCGGGCATATGACCGGGGCAGCATCGAGACTGGACAGACATTTCGGCGGCCCATTTGGCTCTGAAGGGTATGCGAAGGAGGAGCTTCGGGCAGAGATTGGAGCACTCTTCACAGAAACGGATCTGGGGATTCCGCTGTCAGGGGAGCACTACGAAGACCATTCGGATTATCTGCGTTCCTGGATCGGCGTCATTCAGAACGATTACAACGAGTTCTTCCGGGCCTGCGCAGATGCAGAAAAAATATCGGACAGACTGGTTGGAAACTATTCCAGAAAATACGAACTCCCATCATTTACGCTGCAGGAAGATATCCCGGATTTGAACGATACAGAAATGTCTGCTCTGAAAAGAAGTGATGCGGCCGAAGCAGACCGTGAACGCTGCAGGGAAGTTGGAGGGTGAATATGCGAAGAGATACAGTACCGGTTTCAGAAAAGTATCTGATGACCGTGCAGCAGGCTTCACAGTACTTTGGGATTGGGGAGAGCAAATTACGGACGATGCTTCGCGAATATGGGGACAGGCTCCCGAATTGGGCTCTGCTGAACGGATCCAGGACGTTGATCAAAAAAGAAAAATTCGAAAAATATCTCGATGGGGCAGAAACAATCTGATCTGCCAGAACTGAAAGTAATATGCTGCGAGGAAGTAATATGGTATATTATTAGTATACCGTGTTATTCCCTCTTTTTTCGTTTCAGAAAGGAGGACACATGAGCGAGAAGAGGAGGGACCATAGAGGCAGAATCCTGAGAGACGGTGAAGTCCAGGAGCCGAATGGACGATATAAATTCTTTTACACGACAGCAAAAGGAAAACGGAAGGCGATTTATTCATGGAAACTTGTTTCCACGGACAGACTTCCTCAGGGGAGGAGGGACTGTGATGCGCTCAGAGATCAGGAAGATTTTCTTCGCCGTGGACAGCTGCTGAATGACGGCAAAAAATCACAGGAGAGTAATCAAACGGTCTATGGATTGGTGCTGATGTATTCCGGAAACAGAAAAGGGATTCGTGCTACTACCCGCCAGGGATATAAAACAGTCTGCAATCAGTTGGAGAAGGACCCGTTTGGTGAGCGGCGGATTGATTCTGTTACTGCGATGGAAGCAAGGAAATGGTTGGAGAGCCTTCAGAGCAGGAAGGGGTTTTCTTACAGCTCTATTCACACAATACGCGGAGTACTTCGAGGAGCATTCAAGGAAGCTGTCTTCAATGGCTGGGTAGATCAAAATCCGTTCAGTGAATTTTCCCTGAAGGATGCGATCGACAATGATGCTGTCAGGCGCGAAGCGATTGATGAGGACACAGAGCGAAAGCTGATGGAGTTTATCAAAGAAGACAAGCATTATTCTATGTACTATGACGCTTTCTTTATTCTTCTCCATACCGGTATGCGTGTCTCTGAATTCTGCGGACTGACATTCAAGGATGTTGATCTGGATAAGAAGGAGGTCCGCATCGATCATCAGCTGATGCGTGTCGGCACAAATGTGTATTGTGAACCGAATGCCAAGACAAAGGCCGGCAACAGGACGATTCCGATTTCTGATGAGGCCTGTGATGCTTTCAAGCGGCTGATGGAAGCCAGGCCGAAACCGGAGAAGGAACCTGTCATTGACGGCTACAGAGGGTTCATTAACCTGGACAAGGACTGCAGACCGACCGTGGCCATGCACTGGGAACACAGACTTCAGCATATCCGGGAGAAGTACAATGCACACTATAAGGAGCCGCTTCCGAAGATTACACCGCATGTACTCAGGCATACCTACTGTACAAGACAGGCACTCAGCGGAATGAATCCGAAGATCCTGCAGTATCTGATGGGGCATTCGGATATTTCACTCACACTTGGATACTATACGCATGCACGCTGTGATGATGCAAAGAAGGAGCTTGAAAGGATGGAAAAAGTGTGAAAGAATCATTCCGTTGAATCAGTTCCGGGAACAATACAAATTCTCAAAATTTGCCTGAAAAATTGTCTGCTATAAAATGAATTTGTCTGCTATAAAATCGGGGTATTTTATAGCATTTCAACAACAAAATATAGCAGAATTTAAGCCGATTTGAGAACTTCCGGGCAATCGCCGGCAGAATGAAGGATGCCGGGAATGCCCTAAATACAAGGCTTTGAGCCACTTTGAGAGGTTATGAGAGATAAGATAAAAATCCTGTTCGTCTGCCACGGCAATATTTGCCGTAGTCCTATGGCTGAGTTTATTCTGAAAGATATGGTTCGCAGAAGAGGAATCGCAGATGCGTTTCATATCGAATCCCGGGCGACTTCGTCAGAGGAAATCTGGGGCGGCCGGGGGAATCCGGTCTATCCGCCGGCACAGAGAATTCTGGCGCGGCACGGGATTTCCTGCGCCGGGAAGGAAGCGCAGCGGCTGACGAAAGCAGATTATCAGAATTATGATTATCTCATCGGGATGGACGGGGAAAACATGCGCTCGATGCATCGGATGCTGGGCGGGGACCCGGACGGGAAGTTCTCCCTTCTGATGGATTACACCGACCGTCCGCGCTCTGTGGCAGATCCCTGGTATACGGGAGATTTTGAGACGACCTACAGGGATGTGACGGAAGGCTGCGAGGGACTTCTTGCGGCATTGCTTTCCGACAGACCCTGAGATGCCATTCGGACAGAAAAGGTTGCTTTCAGTCGAAAAGAGGTTATAATACAAAAACAGTATATGCAAGAGGAACGAGGCGATGAAGTACGGGGATCCTTCTCTGAAATCATTTTATCTGCTGGAGATTCTCATGAAGCGGACGGATGAGGAACATCCATTGAGTGTTGCTGCTCTGGTGAAAGTTCTTGAGAGTGAATATCAGATCAGCGTCAACCGGTCCACGATCTACTCGGAGATCCGGAAGATCGAGGATGCGGGAGTGGATATTGTCCGCCGCGAGTCTTTGCCGTCCGGTTATTATGTCGGGTCAAGACAGTTTGAACTGGCGGAACTGAAGCTTTTGGTGGATGCCGTGCAGTCCTCAAAGTTTATCACACAGAAAAAGTCCGCACAGCTGATCCGAAAGCTGGAGTCGTTGTGCAGCCGGGATGAAGCGAAACAGCTGAGCAGTCAGGTCACGGTATATAACCGTTCCAAAACTTTGAACGAGACCATCTATTACAACGTTGACCGGATTCACAGCGCGATCTTCCAGAACCACCAGATTACGTACCAGTATGTCGAATGGACCATGCGAAAGACGACAGTGGCGCGGCATGACGGTGCGTATTATAATGTAAGCCCGCTGCACCTGGTATGGGATGATGAGAATTATTATCTGATTGCGTATGATGAGCGCAGGAAGATGATCCGGCATTACCGGGTTGATAAGATGAGAGACCTGGTGATCCAGGAGGATCTGCGCAGCGAGCAGGCACTTGCGCAGAAGATCGATCTTGCGGACTTTTCCCGGAAAACCTTCGGGATGTTCAGCGGGGTTGACAGGAAGGTGCATCTGCAGGGAAAAAAGGAGCTGGCGGGTGTGCTCCTGGACCGTTTCGGAACCGATATTTTTATGAGGCCGCTGGATGAGGAAACCTTCTCCGCAACGATGACCGTTACGGTCAGCAAGCAGTTCTTTGGATGGCTGGCAGCCATCGGACCGGGGCTTCGTCTGGTCGGACCGCCTCAGGTGAGGGATCAGTACAGAGCTTATCTGGAGGAGATCCTGAACGGGATGCAGGACTGAGAAACCGCAGACATAAGGAGGATAAAAAGATGGCATTAAATCCAATGGCGCTGCTCAAGATGAAGGACAGGCTGAGGGTATTCAATCAGGAGCATCCGAGGGTACGTCAGTTTTTCCATAAGATAAAAGAGGAAGGACTGCCGGAGGGTTCGGTTCTTGAAATGAAGGTGACACTCCCTGACGGAAGTGAGCAGGTGACCAACATCCGCGTCACCAAACAGGATGTTGAGACGATCCAGATGATCGTAAAACAAGTCGGATCCAATTGACCAGGCAGGCGTTAAGGCATTGAAGACAGACGCGGCAGCGCGCTGTAATGGAGGAATTTTTTTTGCCGCAGGTACAGGAAAATAAAATGGGCGTAATGCCTGTAAAGAAACTGATCATATCCATGTCACTGCCAATGATGGTGTCCATGCTCGTTCAGGCATTGTACAACATTGTTGACAGTATCTTTGTGTCACAGATCAATGAGCAGGCATTGACGGCCGTATCTCTGGCATTTCCGCTGCAGAGCATGATGATCGCGGTGGGATCGGGAACCGGAGTCGGAATCAATGCACTCCTGTCGAGATCGCTCGGGGAGAAACGGTTCGATCGTGCGGATGAGGCGGCAAACAACGGCCTTCTTCTGATGGCGTTTTCCGCGCTGGCCTTTGTCTTTGTCGGATTGTTTGCCTCAGGACCATTTTTCCGTGCGCAGACACACAACGAGACAATCATTGGTTACGGTACCACATACCTGACCATTGTATGCAGCCTGTCATTCGGACTGCTGTTTCAGATGACCTTCGAACGGCTTCTGCAGTCTACGGGACAGACCGTGTATTCCATGATCTCCCAGATTACCGGCGCAGTCATCAATATTATCCTGGATCCGATCATGATATTCGGCCTGATTGGTTTTCCGAAACTGGGTGTGGCCGGCGCGGCCTATGCAACCGTGATGGGCCAGAGCATTGCCGCTGTGCTGGGACTGTTTCTGAATCAGAAGATAAACCGGGAACTGCACCTGAGTCTGCGGGGGATATTTCATCCGCGCATGGCGGTCATCAAAAGGATCTACTTTGTCGGTGTTCCCTCAATTCTGATGATGTCCATCGGATCCGTGATGAGCTATCTGATGAATCAGATTCTGGTAGGGTTCTCGGAGACCGCAGCAGCAGTATTTGGCGTGTATTTCAAGCTCCAGAGCTTCTTCTTCCTGCCGGTCTTTGGCCTGAACAACGGATTGATTCCGGTACTGGCCTTTAATCTTGGCGCGAGGCGGAAGGACCGGATCGATGAAGCACTGAAGTTTTCCTTCGTGCTGGCGCTTGGCGTGCTGTGTGCCGGGACACTGTGCTTTGAGTTTTTCCCCCGGCAGCTGCTGGGACTGTTCAATGCCTCAGAGAATATGATGGAAATGGGTGTGGTTGCATTGCGGAAGATCGGACTGCATTTTCCGCTGGCAGCGGCGGGAATTATTCTTGGTTCCGTGTTTCAGGCCTTTTCCAGAAGCTACTATTCGCTGATCATTTCATTGTGCAGGCAGCTGGTTGTACTGATTCCTGCCGCGTGGATTCTGGCAAGAATCACCGGGGACGTGAATCAGGTGTGGTGGTGTTTTCTGATTGCAGAGCTGTTTTCCGCCTTGATCTCGGTCTTGTTCTTCCGGAGAGTCTACCGCCAGGTAGTGGTTCCGCTCTGAAGAAGAGAAACGCTCCGGACGCGGCAAGCGGCGGAGGAAAAGGAACTGGTTGAACCGGGCACTGACACGGCAATCGCATGGCAGCCGTGCAGATGGAAAATATGTGACATAGAAAAATAAAATAACAAATCAGCCGGGGATATCGCCCCGGCTTTTTTCATGCCCATGTGCACTTCGCCAAAAATAAACGGCAGCTTTTCAATTACGGAAAGAAGCGGGAAAAGGTGTGCTATAAAGACTGTATTGATGGCATTGCGGATCCATCTGATCCGGTTTGAAGGGAGATTGCATGAAGAGACAACGAGCTGTCATTACTGTTTTTTTCTGCCTGCTGAGTGTCGTGTTTATCGCGTTTGGCTTTACAGTTCTGGAGGCGGTGCGGTTTTCAGGTGCTCGGGCGCAGTGCAGGAATGAGGTGTCTCTTGGCCTGTGGTCGGTCTTTTCTGAGTATGACAATATTTTGCTGGAGGACTATGGCGTGTTTGCGGTTGACGCTGCCTATGGCGGGGAGCTGATTTCCAAGGAGCAGATGGTCGGGAAGCTGAGCGGCTATATGGAGGAGAATCAGAAGCCTGCCGATTCTGTCGCCGGAAGGCTGCCGGGTATTTTGCTGGATCCGTGGAAGGTGAAGGCAGGAGAGGCCCGGATTGATCAGTATGCCCTCCTCACAGACAGGGGAGGAGAATACTATTATCAGCAGGCCGTTGAATACATGGCGAAAACTGCGTGGGCAGGCGCAATCGGGAAACTGAAGGACGCTTACTCCGATGCGCAGGGGATTCAGCAGCAGGAGAGCGAGTATGAGAGCAGCCGCAAAAGCGCGGAGAAAGAAAGCAAAGAGGAACAGAATGGCATCAATGATGCAAAGAGAGAGCTGACGACCTATCAGGAAACAGCGGAGGACGGATCGGTTACGGTGCAGACGGATCCGGAGGCAGTGAAAGCGGTGGAGGAGGCGCAGAAGGAGGGGGAGAAGCACGATCCGAGGGAGAAGATGGCCCAGCTTAAGAATGGCAAGCTCCTAGAGCTGACCTGCGGAAGCATAAAACTGTCCCAAAAGTCGATCAACGGCAGTGAGCTATACTCCCGGCGCCGCGGAAACAAAGGGGTTCTGAGCCTGGATACCCCCAGGGGCGGCATGATAGATGATCTGCTGTTTCGGGAATATCTGCTGGATCATTTCAGGAATTTTAAGGACGGACCGGGAGAGGACGCTCTGCTGTACCAGGCGGAATATCTGATCGGAGGAAAGTACAATGATCAGGAGAATCTGAAGAAAACGATCCGAAGCCTGCTGTTTTTGAGAGAGAGCTTCAACTATGGATTTCTGGTGATGAATCCTGCCCGCAATCAGGAGGCGTCGGAACTGGCGATCCTGATTCTGGGGTGGACCGGCAGACCGCTTTTGATTGCAGCCCTGAAGCATACGCTTTTGCTGGAGTGGGCGTACGCGGAAAGCCTGTTTGACGCACGCATTCTTCTGCATGGCGGGAGGATTCCGCTGCAGAAGACGGATGCGGACTGGCATGTGCCTCTGAGCGCTCTGATGACGATGAAGAAGTACCTGAAGAGGGCGGACGCAGTGGCTGCAGGCGGGAGCAGTGGTCTGGCATATGAGGATTATCTCAGGCTGCTGCTGAATCTGACAGGCGTTTCGAAGCTGAGAACAAGATCTCTGGATCTGCTGGAATTGAATATGAGAACGGTATGCGGCTGTCCATCCTTCCGTGCGGACAATTGCGTAGTCGGCATGACTGTGGTGACAGGATGGAAGATTCCCTCTATATTCGGAAAGGTCCCCGCAGCCCTTCTCGGGATCGGGGACCTTTCCGCTGATATCAAAATTGAAGGCGGTTTTGCTTACCGCTGAGTTTCCTTTTCCCACATCTCGTTGGCATGCGGCGTCCAGTTCTCGGCGTACTTTGTGCACTTTCCGCACAGATGCTCTGCCGATTCCGGAGACTGGAGGTCTGTGGAATGCGCGCCTGTCTTCGCGACCAGATCCGGCAGGATGTCCGGGTTCTCCAGCATCGGGCAGGGACGGTACATATTGTCGTTGAACGGCTGTCCGTCATGATATGCCATAAACAGCGGACTGCGGAGCGCATCCAGCAGAGACTTCTCACGGATATTGGAATCCGAATAGTGGATGAAGACACACGGATCGACATCCCCGTTCGCGTTGATGTGCAGATATCTGCGTCCGCCGGCGATGCAGCCGCCAACATATCTTCCGTCATTCTGGAAGTCCATCATGAACAGAGAGTTGTTGTCACGGAACTCATTAATGCGTCTGTACACTTCGATTCTCTGCTCCGGAGTCGGAAGCAGGGATACATCCGCGTCATTTCCGACCGGCATATAATGGAAGTACCAGATGAAATAGACACCGGTCTCAATCAGCTTGTTCAGGAAGTCGGTTGAGGTGATGGAGTCATAGTTCTGGCTGGTGTAGCAGGCAGAGATGCCGTAAAACAGCTTTCTCTGATGCAGTCTTTCCAGCGCTTCCATAACACGGTTGTAGACGCCGTCGCCGCGCCGTCCGTCGGTTGCCTGCTCGAAGCCTTCCAGCGAGATGGCCGGAACAAAGTTCTTCACACGAAGCATATCGTCGGCAAACTCGTCGTCGATCAGGGTTCCGTTTGTAAAGCACAGGAAGATGCAGTCACTGTGCTTCTCGCACAGACGAATGATATCCTTCTTCCGTACCAGAGGCTCACCGCCGGTATAGATATACATGTAGATTCCGAGTTCTTTTCCCTGACGGATGATATCATCGATCTCCTCAAAGGAAAGATTCAGCTTGTTGCCGTATTCCGCAGCCCAGCATCCGGTGCAGTGAAGGTTACATGCGGAAGTGGGATCCAGCAGGACTGCCCACGGGATGTTGCAGTTGTACTTCTCACGAAGCTCTTCCTGAACCTTCCAGCCCTTCAGGTTTACATTAAAGAAGAAATTGTTGATGACAGTCTTGACGACTTCACGGTCTACGTCGAACAGGACGTGTCTGACATACGGATAATAAGGATGCTCCGGATTCTGGATGGCATCCTTTATGGTTTTGATCTGGCCCGGAAACTGACCGCCGGCAAACTTGTCAACGGCTTCCATGACCTTCATCATATTCTTTTCCGGATCTTTGTAGACATAATTCACTGCCTGGTTCAGACCGAATCTCCCAAGGCTTTCTTTGATATTCATAATATGTACTCTCCCAATACAGTATTTCCAAATACAACATTCCGAATCAGTTATCCTGATCATCTTAAGTCAGAATATCACTTCACGCAACTGAAACATCGCGATGCCGTAAACAAAAAAGGCAGATTGTAGCAATATCATAAATAAAAAGGAAGCCGCCTTCCGGCGGCTCCCGGTTTACACGAAGAATCAGTACAGGAAAGCGGCGTTTGCCCATCCCCAGATGCCATTGAAGTTGACATAGCGATAAGTGCAGGGGACGCCGTTCAGGCCGGTGCCGTTTGAGGTTGCACCATAGGTGAATACCTGATATCCCGGATAAAGCTGTGCAAGCTCCTGATACTGGTCCCAAACCGGCTGCGGCCTCAGTGCAAGATATCCGCCGTTGCAGTTGCCGACTGTCATATAGAACCCGCTTCCGCCGATTCCACCATTGACTTCGTCCATGGAATCATTCATATTGACTTTCTTCTCTTCTGACATTTTTGCTTCCTCCCTTATTGATATCCTGAATAGAAAGATATAAACCGGACCTGTTTTTTGTCCGTTGATTTATTATACGCAGGAATCGGCAGGAGAGCCAGTAGAGAAATCATCTTTTTTGCGGCCTCTTTTGGGAATGCAGATGTCATTTGCATGTGCATGCGATTTCCTGCCCCATGTGAACAGGAACTTCCCGCGCTGCACGATACACCCCGGACATGTGAACCTGGTCTTTTTGAACCAGAAGGATAATTGTGGAGCCTCCGTACTGGAAGAACCCCTTCTCCTGACCGCGCCTGACCTGCCAGGCGGAAGGCGGATTGCAGATCCTGCCCACCAGCATGGCGCCAACCTCCATCTGGACGATCGTTTTGAAATGCCGGGTGCGGAGCAGACAGTATTCGCGGGTATTTTCCAGAAAAACAGGAAGCGCTTCCAGCGCGACAGGACGTACCGTGTGATAAACGCCGGGGATTTTCACTTCTGCACTTCGAACGGCGTCATCGGGATAGCAGTAGCGGTGATAATGGTCCACACACAGACGGAAGACCATGCAGTATCCCCCCTCAAACTTTTTTGCCAAAGCGCTGTTTCGCAGCAGGGAGGAAATGGTATAGCGAGATTGCTTGACCGGGATGACGAGGTCCTGTGAGATTGGGTAGACGCTCAGAAGACCGTCACAAGGAGCAATCAGATGCTCCGGTGACGGATCGATCGGCCTGAGTGAAGGTTTGATCTTTCTGCAGAAAAAATCGTTAAAGCTGTGATAGGAAGTTTCCTGATACTCTTCCATAGGAATATGATTCCTGGAGACAAAACCGGGAATCAGAATCTTTGATACCGGATGATCAAGAATCCGCCCCGCGAGATGAGACAGAGCGGGGGCGGTCAGCGGCTTCAGAAGCAGCCTTCCGGCCGCAGTGCCATACAGGAATTCGAGAAACGTCATAGAAGGATCCTTTCAAGCCTGCCGGATCTCATTCAGCGAAGCTTCATGATGTACAGCCACAGCATGATAATGAAGTCTATGCTTCCGACTGCGATCATGAACAGAATGGCGCGGGTTCCCGGTTTTTTGACCGGGATCGGCATCACAAACAGGACGGAGACGATCAGCATGGATACAAAGTACAGCGGCGTAATGTCAAAGGGCGTAATGTACTGGAAGGAGAGTAGAATCGGAAAGATCAGGGAAGCGGAGGTTACCGGAAGACCGGTATAATACTTCCGGACTCCTTCATTTTTCTCATTGCGTATCTCCTCTTCGACGTTGAAGTACGCGAGCCTGACCAGAGCAGACAGCACATAGATTGCCATAATGGTATAGAAAATACTGACGAACGGCCAGCCTGCCATGCGGCTGACATGTTTTCTGCTGACCTCCGGGATGGAGGGAAGCACACGCAGCATGGAATTGCCGATACAAGCCGGAAGAACGCCGAATGCAACCAGATCCGCAAGGGAGTCGATCTGAACCCCATAACGCTTTTCCTGAATCGTGCGGTTCTTCTTGGTCCGGGCTACCTTTCCGTCAAATGCGTCGCACAGTCCGGACAGCATCAGAAAGAAAACCCCAATGAAAGGATGCCCCTGTCCATCCATACAGATCAGGATCCCCAGCGTCGCCGAGATCAGCGATGCATAAGTCAGAAGAACCGTATAATCATAAAAGCCGATCATTTTGTTTTTCTCCTTCTTCCGATAAAATAACCGATGATTACAATGATAAGCCCGACAGACACACTTCCGTAGAAGGTGACGCCTCTGCAGAGCATCTCCATCGTCACCGCGCTTTCTTCATTCAGCATCTGTGAGAAGCCATCGAGCAGCATATAGTCGGCAGCACCCATTGCGCCGGGGATCGGAATACAGTTTGATCCGACACAGGAAAGACATTGCACCGCGGTCGCCTTTGCCGCCATGCCGGTTCCCTTTCCGACCGCCATAAAGAGCAGAAAGGTAACCATAAAATAGGAGAGCCTTTGGCACAGATTCCAGAAAAATGACTCAACCAGGACATTGGTCTTGCCCAGGAGCATTTTCGAACACAGCGTGTACTCCTCCATAACGGTGTCAAGCTTCGCCTTCAGTCTCCTGGCACTGCGCATCAGATGAATCTTTTCCAGGAACCTCAGAAATGAGCCGCAGATGCGGTGAAGAATCCGTGGCTTCCTCAGAAGCATCAGAAAAAACAGTCCCAGGAAAAGAAGAATCACGGATCCGAGTCCGATCATGACTTTGGACAGGCGCGAAAATGCCATCAGGACCGGAAGACTGACCAGCATCGTGACAATGCCGGATAACAGAAGCGCCAGCGTATACATGACCAGTGTGATCAGAAGCGTAACGGTCGCAGTGGCGCCCGGGATGCCATCGCGCATCATAAACCAGGCACAGACCGGCTGACCGCCTGTCGCGGACGGCGTGATGGCGGAAAAATAGACATCCGAAGCACCGTACAGGGTTCCGTTCAGCCAGGACCTCCGGTAACCGAGACGGTCTGCTACACGAATGATGGCCATTCCTTCAAAGAAAATGAATCCGAACATCGCCAGAAGCGCTGCCGCCAGCCAACCCTTATTTGCACTTCGGATCAGCGCCCACAGGTCGGCGGGAGAGAAGCTGCGGCTCTGAGACGCGACTGCCCAGATGGTCAGGCCTGCAATCAAAAGAGAGAGGCATGCCCACAACAGCTTTTTTTTCATGAGATTCCCGCTTTCTTCAGAATCTTCGGGGCGAGGAAGAGGCCGATTTCAACCACTGCAACGCCTCCTGCTATGTCAATCAGAACATGCTGCTTGCACAGCACGGTGGATGCAAATACAAGGAGTGTGAGGACCAGATTCGCGCCGGAGAACCATCCGGGCAGTCTGGTCTGCGTCAGCTTTCTGCACCCTCTCCAGCACATCCAGCTTTCCAGACAGTGGATGGAGGGAAACAGATTGTCCGCCGCATCGACCGAATAAATAAAAGCCAGCAGCCGCTCAAAGATGCCGTTTCCGGTAATCTCCGGCCGGTTGAGTGTAGTCGGAAAGACAAGGAAGATCACGAGACAGATGGCTTTTGCGATGATCTCTCCGAGAAAGAACCGGTAGCAGTATTCCTTCTTCTCCCTGCCGATCAGCAGGTATCCCGTAATCCACTGCGCAAACGCCAGAACATAGAATACAACAAAAAACGGAACGAGGGGAAGCAAACGGTCAAGCGGAGACTCGATGTTATAATGATATCGGCCTGTGGTAAAGATCCTGGTTCCCATATATGCAACCATATTCATGCCAAGCATGGCTGCGATTGGCAGGATCGAATAGGTTGGATAGATGGAAGCTGATTTTCCCCGGTTCACTGTTCTGTCCTCGTTTTCTGAAAAAGTCTTGCCTTTGGCGCTGTAATCATATCATATTCATGGGGTGTGCGGTAGCCTGAAAAAGAACCTCGAATCGAAATGATATCTGTGATAAACTGGGTTCGACGCATCCGAAAATAGTAAGCCAACTTAAAAAAATCGTTATGGGAGGAGCAGTGATGGCAAAGAAGCTTGGTACCCTGATTAAGGAAGCGAGAACACAGGCGGGAATGACGCAGGAGGCACTTGCGAAGAAGGTGAAGGGGGTATCCGCTCATGACATCAGCCTTGCGGAGCGCGGCGAGAAGGAACTGACACAGGCGGCTCTGAAGGAGATCGCCAGGGCGACCGGCGTCACACAGAAATCTCTGCTGGATGCCGTGAAGACAGCCGGCTCCACGAAGAAGACTTCCACAGGCTCCACGAAGAAGACCTCCACGGGCAGCACGAAGAAATCGTCCGGAACAGCTTTTCAGCTGAAGGCGGAAGAGAAGAAACTGATTCAGGCCTATCGTGAGGCAGATGAAAAAACGCAGATGGCGGTCAGGATGCTGCTCCTGAAATCAGAAGGCCTGTCTTCTGCCTCCAGTCTGGCTGCTCATACAGCCGGCGGGCTGGGAGATTTGCTTGGATCCGGCGACCTGATCAGTTCCCTGATGGGATCGGTCAAGGATCTGCTGAAGTAAAATGACTTGCTGAAGGATGAAGTATAAGAGTGTAATTGAACCTGCAGGAGACACAATGATCCGATTAATTGCAACCGATCTGGATGACACCATACTGCCGGAGGGCACATTTGACCTGAATCCGGAATATATCGAAGTGATCCGTGAACTGAATCAGAAAGGAATCCTGTTTGTCGCGGCAAGCGGCAGGCATACTTCCAGCATCCGGCGTCTGCTGGAGCCTGTCCGGGACGAGGTGGTGATCCTGGCCGGAAATGGGTCCTGCGCGATGTACCGTGGAAAGACCATTGACGTGAGAGCGCTTGATTATGACCTCTATCAGAAGGTGCTTGCCGTGATGCGTCAGATCGACATAAGCCTGATCCTGACGGACCATGCAGAGTGCGTCTGGACGGATTCCGCCCGGGAAGACCTGATGAAATGGATTCGCGAAGGGTATCGTGTCCGGCTGGAGCATTGCCTGGATCTTGCGAAGATTGCTCCCCCGGTGCTGAAAACAGCGATGCATGTGGAGGGGGACGCCGCACGATATGCCGCCAGGATCAGGGAACAGTTTCCCGGTCAGGCAAATATAGTGGCGGCAGGTCCGAAGTGGGTGGATGTGGTTGCGAACGGAGCGGACAAAGGCTCCGCGCTGAAACGAATTCAGGAACGGTTCAATATCCTGCCGGAAGAGACAGCCGCATTTGGAGATAATGAGAATGACATCGGCATGCTGAAACTGGCCGGCCATAGTTATGCCGTTGAAAATGCGCGGGAGCAGGTCAAGGCAGCAGCAGGGGAAGTGATCGGCCCCATGAAGGATGACGCGGTTCTGAAAGTGATCCGGCAATTCCTGTAACAAACGGAAGCAGAAATGGCAGGAGGAGAACCAGGAGAGGATGGCAAAGAAGACAGCATATCTCGGACTGTTCTGCGCAGCAGCACTCATCCTGTCCTATGTAGAATCCCTGATCCCGTTTTTTGCGGGAATACCGGGCATGAAGCTGGGGCTGCCGAATGCGGCAATCGTTTCTGTGCTGTACCTGTACTCCTGGAAAGAAGCTGCCCTGGTCAACCTGGCGCGAATACTCGCAGCCGGGTTTCTGTTTGGAAATGCCTTTGGCATTCTATATTCTGCCGCCGGCGCCGGTCTCAGCCTGCTCTGCATGCAGCTAGTCAAACAGACCGGGAAATTCTCGCCGGCCGGAGTCAGTGTAATCGGCGGTGTCGCGCACAATGCCGGACAGGTGATTGTCGCTGCGATGGTTGTGGAAAATGCGCGGGTAGGCTATTACTTTCTTCCGCTGGCAATTGCAGGCATCATCACGGGAGCAGTGAACGGGATGATTTCCGAATGGATGATCCCGAGATTGCAGGAATTGCAGTGAGGGATGGCAGGAGCCGCGACAGGATAAGGTTGTGAAAGAATACATTGGGAGATGTAAGGAGAGGAAAAGAAAACATGGGACTGGTACAGAACAGGATTGTAGTAAAGGTCGGCACTTCCAGCCTGACAAACGATGCGGGCAATACAAACCTGCGGGCATTTGACAAGATTTCCATGGTGCTCAGTGATATCGCAAACCTTGGGAATGAGGTAATTCTTGTTTCGTCCGGTGCGATTGCAGTGGGATGCAGCAAGATGGGCTTGAAGGAAAAACCAAAATCAATGCGGATGAAGCAGGCTGCCGCAGCGGTCGGCCAGTGCCAGAACATGTTCCTGTACGACAAATTCTTTGGAGAATACGGGCATACCATAGCACAGATTCTGCTGAATGCCTCGGATATCGAGCAGGAGGAAAAGAAAGAGAATCTGACGAACACGTTCAATGCCCTGCTGGAGTGCGGGATTATCCCGGTTGTGAATGAAAATGACTCTGTCAGCTACACTGAGATTGAGTCGAAGGATCGCCTGTTTGGCGACAACGACATGCTGTCGGCGGTCGTTGCGGTGCTTGTCCAGGCAAAGCGCCTGGTAATTCTGTCAGACATCGATGGCCTCTACGAGGCTGATCCGAGATTTCATCCGCAGGCGAAACTGATCCCGAGGATTGACCAGATCGATGCGTCCCTCTATCAACTTGCCGGCGGTGCCGGATCAAGGCGCGGAACCGGCGGTATGAAGACGAAGCTCCAGGCAGCGGAACTCGCGACGCGGCAGGGAATCGACGTGACCATCTGCAACGGAAGCCGCCCGGAAGCACTGTATGATATTGTGAAAGGGATTCCCGCAGGAACGCTGTTCGCAGGACGTCTTACGATGTAAGAACAGCCTCTCCGCCATGCCGGAAGGCGCATCGAAAGCAAAGGCGAAGGAAAGGAATCGAGCTGCTAATCGCACCCCGCCTTCCGCCAGCCGAGGCAGGCGGAAGCGGGGTGTATCTATTCTCTCCCTCCTTTAATACTTTAATCGGTTTACTTTAAAGCATGAAAGTGATAAGATAGGACAGTATGAAGCACACAAAAAGAAAGGATGGTGTGGAGGACAGAATGAGAGTCAGACAGCGCAGACGCGCCATGTACGATATGATCGTTACACTTAGTTCTTATGAGGAATGCTGTGATTTTTTGGATGACCTGTGCACAGGCAAGGAGCTGGAAGCACTTGAACAGCGGTTTGAAGTGGCGAAGATGCTGAGCCAGGATAAGGTCTATCTGGATATTATGAAGAGTACAGGAGCCAGTTCGGCGACGATCAGTCGTGTGAAGCGCATGCTTTCCGACGGGACCGGCTGTCTTCGGGACAAGATCAAAGCATCATTGGAGGAAGAAGAGACATGAAAGAGCTGATGCTTGGGAACAAGGCACTTGCGAGAGGCTTGTATGAGGCCGGCTGCAGTGTGGCCTCCAGCTACCCGGGTACTCCGAGCACCGAAGTGACGGAGGAGATTGCGAAGTACCGGGACATCTACAGTGAATGGGCGCCGAATGAGAAGGTGGCCATGGAGGTTGCGTACGGCGCGGCACTCGCCGGGAAACGCAGTATGTGCGCCATGAAACATGTCGGTATGAATGTGGCGGCGGATCCGATGTATACCGCGTCTTATACCGGTGTCAACGCCGGAATGGTCATCGTGGTTGCGGATGACGCCGGCATGCATTCTTCCCAGAATGAACAGGACTCCCGCCATCATGCGATCGCGGCGAAGCTTCCGATGCTGGAACCGTCAGACTCCGCGGAGGCATTGTCATTTGCGAAGGCAGCCTATGAGATTTCCGAGACATATGACACGCCTGTCATTATCAAGATGTGTACACGAATTGCTCACTCTCAGAGTGTCGTGGAGACCGGGGAACGTGTCTGCCCTGCGCAGAAGGAATATGTCAGGAACCCGCAGAAATATCTGATGACACCGGCCAACGCGATTCGCAGACATCCCATTGTGGAAGCACGCACGAAACAGCTGGTTGCCCTGGGGAATCAATGCGTGATCGGCAATGTCAGGCTGAACCGCATTGAATGGGCCGAGGACCGGGAGGATCCCGGAGAAAATGTTGCGAATGCTCCGCATCCTGCAGAGGATGGCATGGGCAGAGTCGGGATCATATGCGACTCTACCTGTTACCAGTACGTGAAGGAAGTGTACGGCGACAGTGTTGATGTGCTGAAGATCGGGCTGATCAATCCGCTTCCGACGACGCTGATCAAGGATTTCGCGGCAAGTGTGGATGAGATCTGGGTGGTGGAAGAACTGGATCCGATCATTGAGAATCATTGCAAGCAGATGGGGCTTCATGTTTACGGAAAAGATGCGCTTCCGATGGAGATGGAATACAGCCAGAATCTTCTGCGTGAAGCGATGGGCGTGGATATCCCTGCGTCTGTATCTCTCGAGGAGGAGATTCCGGCCCGCCCGCCGGTCATGTGTGCGGGATGTCCCCACAGAGGCCTGTTCTACACGCTGCATCAGAAAAATGTGCGTGTCATGGGTGACATCGGATGCTATACGCTCGGAGGAGCGCCGCCGCTGTTTGCGATGGACAATAACCTCTGCATGGGCGCTTCGGTCAGTATGCTTCATGGATTCAACAAAGCCTGCGGGGAAGCCTCGGAGAAGCAAACGGTTGCCGTGATCGGTGACTCTACGTTCCTGCATTCCGGGATGACGAGCCTTGCGGACATCGCATACAACCAGAGCAATTCCACGGTGATCATTCTGGACAATTCGATTACCGGCATGACCGGTCACCAGCAGAATCCTTCTACCGGACTGGATATCCACGGGGATCCGTGCGGAAAGATTGATCTGGAGAGCCTGGTCAGATCGATGGGAATCGATCGGGTCAAGGTGGTGGATCCCTATGATCTCTCCCAGTGCGACGCGGTGCTGACAGAGGAACTGGCTGTGGCGGCTCCATCCGTGATCATTTCCAGAAGACCGTGCGCCCTGCTCAAAACGGTCGGCGGCCGGAAAGTAGTTCATAACAAACCATTGGTAAATGACCCTGATAAATGTGTCGGCTGCAAGGCCTGCATGCGGATCGGATGTCCGGCGATCAGTATGAAGGATAAGAAAGCAGTGATTGACAGAACGCAGTGTATCGGCTGCGGCGTCTGCCGGCAGATGTGTAAGTTTGATGCGCTGGTCAGCACGGAGTAACAGGAAAAAATGAACAACATCGTCCTGCCCGGCCGGACCGGAGTCCGGATCCGGACAGGGCTGCGGCATTTGATATCAGGAAGGAACACTTGATCAATGGAAACGAAGAATATCATGATTGTCGGTGTAGGAGGTCAGGGAAGCCTGCTGGCAAGCAAGCTTCTGGGATACCTCCTGCTGAAGGAAGGGTACGACGTAAAGGTCTCAGAGGTTCACGGCATGAGCCAGAGAGGCGGATCCGTCGTGACCTATGTGCGTTTCGGTGACAAGGTCTATTCGCCGATCATCGACAAAGGAGAGGCGGACTTTATTGTGTCCTTCGAGCAGATGGAAGCAGCCAGGTATCTTCCTTATCTGAGAGAAAACGGACGCATCGTAACCAATACCCAGAGGATTGAACCGATGCCGGTGATCACGGGGGCGGCAGCTTATCCGGAGAATCTGATCGCGAAACTGGAGGAAAAGGGAGCGGTTGTGGATGCGATGGATTGCCTGACACTGGCGGAAGAGGCTGGTTCGTCCAAGGCAGTGAACATTGTGCTGATGGGACGCCTTTCGAAATACTTTGACATCCCTGCTGAAAAATGGCAGCAGGCAATCGAGGCTCTTGTTCCGGAAAAGTTCCGGGATGTCAACCTGAAGGCATTTGAGTTGGGGAGAGGCTGAAGCACTGCAGTAATCGCGTACAGAGTAAAACGAGATTACAAAAACGGCATCCGTAAGCAGTAAGTCAACTTCCAAAACTTCGCTATGGGAGGAAGAAGAAAGAGAATGGCAAATGTAAACAAGAGAGCGCTGGGGCTTGGCACGCAGCGCTCTGTGATCAGAGAGCTCTTTGAGTTCGGAAAGAAAAGGATCGCGGAGGTTGGCGCGGAGAATGTGTTCGACTTTTCGATCGGGAACCCTTCTGTTCCGGCGCCTGCGTCTGTCAATGAGACTGCGGTCCGGCTTCTGACGGAGATGGATCCGGTGGCGCTGCATGGATATACCAGCGCGCAGGGAGACCAGCTGGTCCGGGAGAAGGTTGCGGATTCCATCCGGAGAAGATTCGATTACCCTGCAAAGGCGCAGAGCCTGTATATGTCAACCGGAGCTGCAGGGGCACTGTGCGGATGCCTGAACGGCTTGCTGGAGAGAGGCGAGGAAGTCATCGTATTTGCTCCGTTTTTCCCGGAGTACCGGGTCTTTATCGAAGGTGCCGGCGGCATCATGAAGCTCATACCGGCTGACATCGATGCGTTTCAGATTGATTTTGATCGATTCGAAGAGGCGCTGTCTCCACGCACCAAGGCGGTTCTGATCAACTCTCCGAACAATCCATCCGGAGCGGTGTATTCCGAGGAGACAATCCTTCGCCTGGCGTCTGTCCTGACCGAAAAGAGTAAGGAGTACGGCCATGTCATCTATCTGATCACGGATGAACCCTACCGCGAGATCGCATTTTCCGGTGTGAAGGTACCTTTCGTGCCGAAGTATTATCCGAACACGCTGGTCTGCTACTCCTGGTCGAAGGCGCTGTCGCTTCCCGGTGAGCGTATGGGCTACGTCCTGGTTGCGGAGGACATGGAAGAGAAGGAGGAGGTCTTCGCGGCTGTCGCCGGCGCTTCCCGCTCTCTTGGCTATGTCAGCGCGCCGAGCCTGTTCCAGAGAGTCTGCGCGGAATGTGCGGAGGACACCAGTGACATTTCCGTCTATGAGAAGAACCGGGATATCCTGGTGAAAGGACTGAGAGACATCGGCTTCACCGTCGTGGAGCCGCAGGGAACCTTTTATATGTTCCCGCGCACGCTGATCGCGGATGATGTCGCTTTCTGTGAGAAGGCCAAGGACTTCAACCTGCTGATCGTTCCCGGGACGGGATTCGGATGCCCGGGCCATACACGCATCAGTTATTGTGTGCCGACAGAACGTGCGGAGCGATCACTGGATGCCTTCGCGAAGCTGGCAGCCAGCTACAATCATTAATAGAGAGGAAAATGAAACGACATGCCTGTAACAGAATTGCTTGAGAGAAATGCCCGCGAACATGGAAATGAGATCGCATTGATCGAACTCAACCCGACCATGGAGGATCCGCGCAAGCTGTCCTTCAAGGAATACGATCTGGTTCAGCAGACCGTTCCGCATCCGTACCGCCGCCAGATTACATGGCAGACCTTTGACGAGAAGGCGAACCGCGTTGCGAACATGCTGATCGACCGCGGAATCCGGAAGGGGGATAAGGTTGCGATCCTGATGTTCAACTGCCTGGAATGGCTGCCGATCTATTTCGGTATTCTGAAGACCGGAGCGATCGCGGTTCCCTTCAATTTCCGCTATACCTCAAATGAGATCTCCTACTGCCTGAACCTGGCGGAGGTGAGTGTCCTGTTCTTCGGACCGGAATTCATTCAGCGTCTGCAGCTGAATGTGGATGGAATCGGGATGGGCCGCCTGCTGTTTTATGTCGGGGACGGCTGCCCTGATTTTGCGGAGAATTACAGAGATCTGGTATCGGATTATCCCAGCACCTCCCCCGGGGTTGCGCTGACGAATGAGGATGACGGAGCAATCTATTTCTCGTCGGGGACCACAGGCTTCCCGAAGGCGATTCTGCACAAGCATCTGTCGCTGTACCAGGCAGCGGAGATGGAGGCAGTGCATCACCACACCGGAAAGGATGACTGTTTCCTGTGCATCCCGCCGCTCTACCATACCGGCGCGAAGTTCCACTGGATGGGATCTCTGTGGACCTGCAGCAAAGCGGTTCTTCTGAAAGGCACGAAGCCGGACATCATCCTGAAGGCTGCGTCGGATGAGCAGTGCACCATCGTGTGGCTGCTGGTTCCGTGGGCGCAGGATATTCTGGACGCGCTTGACAGAGGCGATCTCAAGCTGAGTGATTACAAGCTGGATCAGTGGAGACTCATGCACATCGGCGCGCAGCCGGTTCCGCCCTCCTTGATCCGTCACTGGAAGGAGTATTTCCCGAACCATCAGTACGATACCAACTACGGCCTGTCCGAATCGACCGGTCCCGGTTGTGTGCACCTGGGTCTGGAGAATATTCATAAGGTCGGCGCGATCGGTGTTCCGGGATATCGCTGGGAATGCATGATCGCGGACGAGAAAGGGTGCCCGGTGAAACAGGGCGAAGTCGGAGAGCTGTGCGTCAAGGGCCCCGGTGTCATGACCGAGTATTTCAACAATCCGGAGGCAACTGCAGAGGTGCTGAAGAACGGGTGGCTGTTTACCGGCGATATGGCCATGCAGGATCCGGATGGATTCATTTATCTGGTGGACCGCAAGAAAGATGTCATCGTCTCCGGCGGTGAGAACATCTATCCGGTCGAGATCGAGAACTTTATCTCAGAGCATCCGAAGGTGAAGGATGTCGCTGTCATCGGCCTGCCGGACAAGCGTCTGGGAGAGATCACCGGTGCGGTCATCGAGATCAAGGAAGGCATGAAGTGTACGGAGGATGAGATTGAGCGCTTTTGCAAAGCGCTGCCGCGCTACAAGAGACCGCGGAAAATTATCTTTGAAGACGTACCGCGCAACGCGACCGGCAAGATCGAAAAGCCTGCGCTGAGGAAACGCTACGGCGTGGAAAACCTTGTCGCGAAGGAGAATCAGCTGGAAGGCCATTGAGACAATCTGAGACAATTATTGATCAACCCTCACAAGAGGGTTGATTTTTTTGAAAAGTGTGTTATCATTGCTTTAACGCGTTAAAGAATCCATGCATGAAAGAGCTAAAGCAGATGTATAAACATGATTCTGCATCATACATGGAGCCGGACAGCCGGATGCAGGCGAGAAACATTCAGGTTTTCAATATGGAGAGGGGAACAGGAGACATGGCAATCAAAGTAATATTTTTGATCGTCTTCTTCGCGGTCATGGTCTTGATTGGCGTCATGACAAGAAGAAAGGCGCGCAGCGTGGATGGATTTGTTCTGGGCGGAAGGAGCGCGGGCCCGTGGCTGACCGCGTTCGGGTACGGCACCTCGTATTTCTCGGCGGTCGTGTTTGTCGGGTATGCGGGACAGTTTGGCTACAAATATGGCGTATCCGCGACCTGGGCCGGAATCGGCAACGCGGTGCTCGGATCCCTTCTTGCCTGGATCGTGCTCGGACGCCGCACAAGAGTCATGACGAAGCATCTGAACTCACGTACAATGCCCGATTTCTTCGGGAAGCGGTTTGACTCCGACAACCTGAAGGTTGCCGCCGCGCTGATCTCATTTGTCTTTCTGATTCCTTATACCTCCTCGGTTTATAACGGTCTGTCGAGACTGTTCCGGATGGCCTTCGACATTCCGTATACAGTCTGCGTCATTGTCATGGCAGCGCTGACCTGCGTGTACGTCCTTCTGGGCGGCTACATGGCAACAGTGGTAAATGACTTCGTTCAGGGCATCATCATGCTGTTCGGCATCTCCGCGGTCATCCTTGCGGTGCTGAAGAGCAACGGCGGTTTCCTGCAGGCGTTGACGACCCTGTCCAGGTACGAGAGCGATCTTCCGGTCACAGCGGGGATGCAGGGGGCATTTACCTCCTTCTTCGGGCCGGATCCTCTGAATCTTCTGGGCGTTGTGGTTCTGACCTCACTGGGCACCTGGGGGCTTCCGCAGATGGTCGGCAAGTTCTACGCGATCAAGGACGAGAGGTCCATCAAGGCAGGTACGGTGATCTCGACCTTCTTTGCGATTGTTGTGGCGGGCGGCTGCTATTTCCTTGGCGGCTTCGCAAGACTGTACAGTGAGAATCCGACCATTACGAACCCGGATGGTTCCGTTGCTTACGACGCGATCATTCCGGCCATGCTCGCCGGCCTGCCGGACATTCTGATCGGTATCGTGGTGGTGCTGGTTCTGTCCGCTTCCATGTCGACGCTGTCCTCGCTGGTCCTGACTTCCTCGTCTTCGGTTACGCTGGATCTGATCGCTCATTTCAAGACAGACCTTGAGGAGAAGAAAAAGCTCCTGATCATGCGTGTTCTGCTTGTCGTGTTCATCGTGATCTCCGTTGTCCTGGCGCTGAATCCGCCGACCTTTATCGCGCAGCTGATGGGTTATTCCTGGGGCGCACTCGCGGGCTCCTTCCTGGCCCCGTTCCTGTACGGGCTCTACTGGAAGGGGACAACGAAGCTTTCCGTGTGGGCGAGTTTTGCGGCCGGCGTCGGAATTACGCTGAGCAACATGTTCCTTCACTATATCAAGAGCCCGATCAACGCCGGCGCGCTTACCATGCTGGCAGGCCTGATCATTGTTCCGGTTGTCAGCCTTCTCACGCCGAGGCTGGAAGAGGGCAGGCTCGCACAGATCTTCTCCGGCTATGATGAGACGATTACGATCCAGAAGCGGTACAGTCTGAAGGAGGAGGACGACGAAGCACAGTGACAACCGTGGCAGTAGGTCGGTGCTCCGGTACAGAAGCAGCGATGCGCACTGAAAGGTTACATTTTATAGAAAAGATGTCCAATAGAATCGATTTTCACGGGACTTTTTTGACAAAACACACAAAAACCTATTGAAAATGCGGCCGTGCTGCGCTATACTGAAACGGAAGAAACAGTACGGGGGAAAGTAAAAGAGGGTCAGAGTCATTCTATAATTGCATTTTGGTCTGATCTTCTGTTGAGGATGAGCTTTCTGGGGGCAGTACTGGCTGCCCCCACTTTATTCTCCCACCCACTGCTTCTGTGTTGGCAGCTTCGGCTGCCGGCACAGGGGCACCAGTGGGCGGGAGACTTATAAGGCGCGTCAGCTCTCAGAGCCTGAAACGCGCGCGCGGGGAGCCCGGTTGTGGAAACATATGTGTTTGCATATGTCAAGCAGCCGGGCTCTTATGTTGGATTCGAAAGCGATTTCGAAAGCTTGTTTGATCATTGTGAGGCAGACTGAAAAAATGTCACCAGAAAAGTGGCCTCAAAAACCGTATTTGTGAAAATTGTACAAAAAACAGGTGCCGAATTTGTGAAAAGGTGCTTGTTGACACTGCCTTTCAGGCGAGTTATATTAGTATCACGAAAACGGTTTAGTGATTTCGAACGGGTGCTGGAGAATGATAGTACACAAAGAGATACTGGACCGCAACTCAGAGTCATTCATATAACAAAAGGGAGGCAACAAACTATGAAGAAACGTATGATGAGCCTGATCAGCCTTGGCCTGATTGGCGCAATGGTTCTGCCGAACGCCGCATTCGCAGAGGCTGCGGAAGAGGGCAAGGTCCTGAATATCCAGGTCTGGAACGAAGAGTTCAAGAATCGTATCACAGATCATTATCCGGGATATGAAGCAGTCGATGAGACGCACGGCAAGATCGGTGATGTCGATGTTGTGTGGACCATCACTCCGTCTGATGACAACGCATATCAGAACAACCTTGACAGCATTCTTCCCGGCAATGCTGACGCTGCGGCGGACGATAAGGTTGATATCTTCCTGATTGAGGCTGACTACGCTCTGAAGTATGTTGATAAGGATGCGGATGTTGCGATGACCATGGCTGAGCTGGGAATCAATGAGGATGACCTTGCAAAGCAGTACACCTACACACAGGATATCGTCAAGGATGCGGACGGCATGATCCGTGCTTCTTCCTGGCAGGCTTGCTCCGCCGGACTGATCTACAACCGTGAGATCGCGAAGGAAGTCCTTGGATCCGATGATCCGGCTGACGTTCAGGAAGCTGTGAAGGATTGGGCAACCTACAACGAGACCGCTGCGAAGATGGCAGAGGCTGGCTACAAGATGGCTGCGACCGTTAACGATACCTATCGTGTATACTCCAACAATGTTTCCGCTCCGTGGGTACAGGACGGCAAGGTTGTTCTGGATGACAACATCAAGGCATGGGTCGATGATTCCAAGGCTGCTGTAGACGCTGGCGAGACCACCACTGCTGAGCTGTGGAGCGATGACTGGGCGAAGGGCTTCTTCAAGGATCCCGGTGATGTGTTCTGCTACTTTGGGCCGGCATGGTTCTTCAACTTCTCGATGCACGGTGACGAGGAAGGCTCCATCGGTAACGAAGGCGGCTGGGGTCTTGTAACCGGACCGCAGGGCTTCTACTGGGGCGGCACCTGGATCTGCGCAGCAAAGGGAACCGACAACCCGACGCTTGTTAAGGACATCATCCTGACCATGACCACTGACAACGATGTCATGAAGGAGATCGCTCAGAACGATTCTGACTGCGTCAACAACAAGGAAGTTCTGGAAGAGCTTGCAGCGGATGATTCCGGTAACCTGGCTATCCTCGGCGGACAGAATCCGTATGAGATGCTTGCAGCAGGCGCTGAGCTTGTCGACATGAGCAACACCAGCCCGTATGATCAGGGCTGCAACGAAGAGTTCCAGGCTGCTATGAAGAACTACTTCGATGGCAACGCTTCTTATGAAGAGGCTCTTGCACAGTTCAACACCGCGATCGTTGAGAAGTATCCGGAGCTGGTAACGGAGTAATTACCCGCATCATAGTGAAACTTCATAGAAAATGATCTACCAGGGGGCCTGCCCGCCGTAGGCGGACAGGCCCCCTTTTTAAGCCAAAGAGCTTACGTTCATCACAGGCAATGGAGAAAATACATCATGAAAAGTAAGAAAAACAGCGCGGTTGTGAGATATAACCGCTGGGGTTATTACTTTCTGATCCCGTTTTTGGTCGTATTCGTCGTATTCCAGCTGATTCCGCTGGTAACAACCGTATACAACAGTTTCTTTGAGAATTATATGTCCGGACTGAAGCAGATTGGTCCGAACTTTGTAGGATTGAAGAATTATGTCCAGCTGCTGACGCAGGGAGACCTGCTGAAGTATTTCAAGAATACCATGATCATGTGGGTGCTGGGCTTCATTCCTCAGATTGTTTTGTCTCTGCTGCTCGGATCGTGGTTTACGAATCCGCAGCTGAAGCTGAAGTGCCAGAGGTTCTTCAAGACAGTCATCTATCTGCCGAACCTGATCATGGCTTCCGCTTTTGCCATGCTGTTCTTCACCATGTTTGCGAAGACCGGCCCGATCAACTCGATTCTGGTTAACATGCATATCTTCAAGGAGCCGTATGACTTCATGGCTCATGTGGGATCCGTAAGAGGACTGGTTGCATTCATGAACTGCCTGATGTGGTTCGGAAACACCACGATTCTTCTGATGGCGGGCATGATGGGAATCTCTGATTCCCTGTATGAGGCGGCCGAAGTGGATGGCGCGACACCGACGCAGATCTTCTGGAGAGTTACGATTCCGCTGCTGAAGCCCATCTTCATCTACGTAGTCATCACGTCCCTGATCGGCGGTCTGCAGATGTTCGATGTCCCGCAGATCCTGACCAACGGTACCGGTGACCCGATGAGATCCTCCATGACACTGATCATGTACCTGAACAAGCATCTGTACAGCAAGAACTTCGGCCTGGCCGGTGCGCTGTCTGTCCTCCTGCTGATCCTGACCGCGATCCTGAGTGCGATCGTATTCCGGGTGACAGCGAAGGATGAAGTGAAATAAAGGGGGTGTGGACTATGAAAGACGAAAAGATTAAAAATACCGTTCACGCCAGAAGAGCGGTTTCTTATACGGTTCTCATCATCATTTCCTTCCTGTGCCTGTTCTGGTTCTATGTGCTGTTTATCAACGCGACCAGGTCCAACGGTGAGCTGGGAAAAGGCTTCACGGCGATCCCGAGTACGCACCTGATCGAGAACCTCACGAATCTGTTTACCGGAACGCTTCCGGTTCTTCGGGGAATGCTGAACTCTCTGATCATCGCCGGACTGAGCGCTGCGGCGTGCACATACTTCTCGACGATGACGGCATATTCGATCCATGCATATGATTATGCCGGAAGAAAGGCGATTTTCACCTTTATCCTGACCATCATGATGATCCCGACGCAGGTTACGGCACTTGGTTTTGTCAAGCTGGTTCAGAACCTGCATCTGGAGAACAATTTCATCCCGCTGATCATTCCGTCCATCGCGGCGCCGGTAACCTTCTTCTACCTGAAGCAGTACATGGATTCCAACCTTCCGGGCGAGTTGATCGAGGCGGCAAGAATCGATGGCGCCGGTGAAGTAAGAATCTTCAACACAGTGGCACTTCCGCTGATGCGGCCCGCAATTGCGGTTCAGGCAATCTTTACCTTCGTGGCAAGCTGGAATAATTACTTCACTCCGTCCCTGATTCTTCACGAGGACAAGTCGAAGACGCTTCCGATTCTGATTGCTCAGCTGCGTGCGGCTGACTGGCTGAAGTTTGACATGGGACAGGTTTACGCGATGATCGCGTTCTCAATCTTCCCGGTTATCATTGTATATCTGATTCTGTCCAAGAACATCGTAGGCGGCGTTTCCGCCGGTGCGGTCAAGGGCTGATCGGAGCAATCCTTATTCAATGTGGCAGCCATAAACCTTTTTGTTTGTGATGACCGCGGTCCGGGTAGAGGCCGGGAAACGGGCACCTATCCGGCAGCGGTCGCGGATACCCGGCGGCGGGGCAGTTTGATCTGTCCCGCCGCTTTCGCTTTGCCTGAAAACCTCTGACAGGATCGCGGCGGTGTTCCCGGGAAGGGATCTTTCGGGTTCTGGAGGGGTATTTTCCCTCCGTCTATTTGTGTTACAATAGAGTTCACACAGCATGACTGGCAAGAAAGCGTAACAGGCATTCCTTCCGCCCCCGGCGGAAGTCTGGAAGAAAATGAGAAGGAGAAATGCGATGAACAGCCATTGGAACCGGCTTCGGTATACTCCGGTCCTGCCACTGGGCGAGGACGGGCGCAGGATTACGGCGTCCAGAGAACATCTGGAACTGTCCCGCCAGGTGGCGAGCGAGGGAATGGTTCTTCTGAAAAATGAAGACCATGTGCTTCCTCTGAAAAAGGGGACAAAGGTTGCGCTGTTCGGAAAGGGGACAGCTGACTACGTGAAAGGCGGCGGAGGGAGCGGCGATGTGACGGTGCCGTATCTGCGCAGCCTGCATCAGGGTATGCAGATCAAACAGAAGGAAGGAAAGGTTGAGATCCTGGAATCCCTGGCTGACTTCTATGAGCAAAATGTTGCCAGGCAGTATGAGGGTGGAGCGGCTCCGGGCATGACGGTGGAACCGGAGGTTCCCGCCGAACTGCTGGAGGAGGCAAAAGCCTTCACGGATACCGCGATCATCTCCATCTGCCGTTTTTCCGGCGAAGGCTGGGACCGAAAGACGGTGCTGACCGGGAACTATCAGCTGTCGGCAGAAGAGCAGAAGATGTTTGACCTCTCTGCAAAGCTTTTTGAGAACGGCGATTTCTGCCTGACGCAGGCAGAGCAGAAGATGATCCGCCTGGTTACGGAGAACTTTGCGAAGGTGATCGTAGTCCTGAACATCGGCGGCGTGATGGAGACGGAGTGGTTCCGGGCAAATGACAGGATTCAGGGCGCCCTGCTTGCGTTTCAGGGCGGCGTGGAAGGCGGACTGGCCGCGGCGGACATCCTGACGGGGGATGTGAACCCCTGCGGGCATCTTGCGGATACATTTGCGAAAACGCTGGAGGATTACCCATCCACGGAGCAGTTTCATGCGTCGGCGGACTATGTGGATTATGCAGAGGACATTTACGTCGGATACCGCTTTTTTGAGACGGTGCCCGGCGCGAAGGAGCGGGTCAGCTATCCCTTCGGATACGGCCTGTCCTATTCGGACTTCCTGATCAAGCCGGTCTACTGCGCCCATTCCGGGGATGAGATCGTGCTGTCCGTGAAGGTGACGAATCTGTCGGAACTGCCGGGAAAAACGGTCGTCCAGATCTATGCGAAGCAGCCGCAGGGAAAGCTCGGGAAGAGCGCGCTGGAGCTGGTTTCCTTTGCCAAGACGGGAATGCTGGGAAGCGGTGTATCGCAGATGATCGATATGTCATTTCCGGTGAGGTGCCTTGCCTCCTATGACGATGCGGGCAAGGTGCGCCGGTCTGCATGGGTGCTGGAAAAGGGAGATTATGAATTCTACGCGGGCGACAGCGCCAGGAACCTGACACGGGTCCTGTATACCTGGACCCTGGAGGAGGATCTGGTTCTGGAGCAGCTTACAGAGCGCTGCGCGCCGAAAAAGCTTTCGAAGAGAATGCTTCCGGACGGAAGCTTTGAACCGCTTGAGACGGGAGAATATCCGGAGCGGGTGCCCTGCCTGGAGCCGATTCCGGATCTGATGAACGATTTTCCGCTCCCTGCGCGGGAGGCGGTGCCCCAGGGGCAGGCGCCCTGGTCGCCGAAGGCCGAAAAGCATCCGGAGCGGATTCTGTTCGATGCGGTTGCGGATGGCACTCACACGCTGGACGAATTTATGAATCAACTGTCGGTGGATGAGCTGATCTCTCTGACCGGCGGCCAGCCGAATACCGGTGTTGCGAATACCTATGGCTGGGGGAATCTGGAAAAATGGGGCGTGCCGAACGCGATGACGGCGGACGGCGGCGCAGGCTTCCGCGTGACGAAGGAAACCGGCGTCACGGCGACGGCATGGCCGTGCGCGACGATGCTGGCGTGCACATGGGATCAGGAGCTTCTGGAGCGTGTCGGAAGAGCGGCTGCGCTTGAGGTGAAGGAGAACAACTGCTGCGTATGGCTGGCGCCGGCGATCAACATTCACAGAAGCCCGCTGTGCGGCAGGAACTTCGAATACTATTCGGAGGATCCGCTGCTTGCGGGCCTGTGCGCGGGAGCCGTGGTGCGGGGCGTTCAGTCTCAGGGAATCGGCGCATGCGTGAAACATTTCTGCGTCAACAACAAGGAGACAAACCGGAGAGGAAGCGATTCCCGCGTGAGCGAAAGAGCGCTTCGGGAGATCTATCTGCGCGCCTTTGAGCTGATCGTGAAGCGGGAAAAGCCCTGGTCGATCATGTCCTCCTACAACCTTCTGAACGGAGTGCATACTTCGGAAAACCGGGAGCTTCTGACCGGCATCCTGCGGGAGGACTGGGGATTTGACGGCGCTGTCACGACAGATTGGTGGACCTGCGGGGAGCATTATCTGGAGCTGAAGGCCGGAAATGACATCAAGATGGGCGCCGGCCATCCGGAGCGGGTGAAGGAAGCCTATGAGAAAGGGCTGATTACCCGCGAGGAGATCGCGGTGAATGCCCGCCGCGTTCTGGAATTGATCCTGAAGCTGGCCTGAGCAGCCGGGCTGTATCCGGATGCACGCGATTCGGCTTGCCTTGGCTTCAGGACTTTTGACCTTTGCATCATCAAATTAGCGAGACGGCGGTACGCGCCTGAGAAAAGCAGAAGGAGAACGCTATGGCGAAAGCCAGGACAATAGAACAGATACTCGCGGAAAATGGGCTCGCGTTTGCTCCGAATATGGAGCAGCACTATATGGACGAGCTCGAAGGAATCTGGAATGAAGCGTGCGAAGAGAGCGGCGGTGAGATCACAGACGCCCGGATTGATGAATATCTGGATGTCCTGAAGAAGATGGGACTGGCGATTCCGGTGCACCGCGAAACAATGGAACGTGAGCATTCCAAAAGACGGTCGGAAGTTCCGGATCCGGAAGTGGTCAGGATGAGGAAACTGATCCTGGAGGAGAAGGCCAGTGAACGGTCAAAGAAAACGGGAAAAAAGCCGGCGCCAAAAACGCATGCCAAGGCGGCAAAGAAGCCGGATCTTTCGCGCAAGGCGCACGGAAAGCTGACCGGACCGGGAATCTCCGGGTGCGGGAGCGGCCTGGCCTGGGAAGAGCCGGAAGTACAGCGCGCCGCGGATAGTGGACCGGATCCGGATGAGGTCTACCGGATCTTCCCGGCACAGACCAAGACGGATCTGGGTCATAAGATCTTTCTGATTCTGGCGGTGCCGCAAGGGAGAGAGGTACCGCACCGGATCGCGGGCGGTTTCACGAATCCTGCCAGACGTCTGGCGTTCGAGTACTACGATGGCGGCGCGCATTTTCATATGTCGCAGCTCGATATGAGCGGGGCGGATATCCGGTTTAGGAAACTGTTCTCCTGGCTGGGAGAGCATCATATCTCTGTGCGCCTGAGCGGGACGCGGGACGGAAACTACTTCTATGTGTACCGGATCAAAGCGGTGGAGCCTCCGCTGGACGGGGGAAATCTGCAGCCCTTTGAGGACCAGTTCCTCCAGTACATGATCGAACGGATCCGCACCTCCATCCTTCAGGCAAGCGAGGAGGAGATTCCGGAGCAGATGGGTATGACCACGCTGCCGGAGATTATTAACTTTATGGATTGCTGCGCGGATACGCTCCCTGCGAATATCCGGCAGTGGGCGCGGAAAAATATCATCACAGCCGGGCAGGAGGGCGGAAACGCGGACGAGAAACGTCATGCGCAGAGGGCGCTTTCCATGATGCTGCAGGTGCGCTGGAGGAGCTCCTACTTTGATCCGATCGACCCGGTGGAAGCGAGAAAGATTCTGGATGAAGAGCTGTACGGGCTTGAAAAGGTGAAGCAGCGGGTCATAGAGACGATCATTCAGATCAACCGGACACATACGCTGCCCAGCTATGGCCTGCTTCTGGCCGGCCCCGCCGGGACGGGAAAGAGCCAGATCGCCTACGCGGTTGCGCGGATTCTGAAGATTCCGTCTGCGATCTTTGACATGAGCACGGTCCGGGATCCGGAGGCTCTTACGGGAACGCCCCGTATCTATACAAATGCACGTCCGGGACGGATCATGGAAGCATTTTCCCAGACGGGAAGCTCCAATATCGTTTTTGTGATCAATGAGCTGGATAAGGCCGACCATGAGGGACAGAACGGCAATCCGGCGGATACCCTGCTCACGCTGCTGGATAATCTGGGATTCACCGACAATTACATGGAATGCCAGATTCCGACGCAGGGCGTCTATCCGATCGCAACCGCCAACAACAAGGACCGTATCTCGGAGCCTTTGATCACGCGGTTTGCGGTGATTGACATTCCGGACTATACGAGCGAGGAAAAAAGGATCATTTTCCGGGATTACTCCCTGCCGAAGGTATTCCGGCGGATGGGGATGAGCAAAGAGGAGTGCAGGATTACCCCGGAGGCGGTTGATTCGATCATAGAATTGTACAAGGATAAGCCGGGCTGCCGGGACCTGGAGCAGGCTGCCGAGCATCTTGCCGCTCATGCGCTCTTTGAGATCGAGACGGGCGGAGCGAGGTGTGTGGAATTTGATGCCGCGAAAACGCGGGAGCTTCTTCAGCAGTAAAGAGCGCGGCATCCGCCGGAGGCTGCAGCTTGGCGGGGGACGCTCTGCATAGGCTGTGCTTTACAGGACCGGGGAGGAGCCGCCTGAACTGAGCTGGCCGAGATTCGGCGAGTACATCCTGCGGAATTCGGAGGGCGTGCAGCCCTTCATAATCTTAAACATCCGGATGAAGGCGGACATGCTGGTGAAGCCGCTCGCCATCGCAACATCCGTCACAGACAGTGTCATATCGGAAAGGGATCGCTCCGCGCGGGTGATCCTTTTTTGATTCAGATATTTGTAAAAGGTGGATCCGGTGAACTGCTTAAACAGCCTGGTAAAATGATATTTTGAAAAACCGGAATAAGACGCGATGTCATCCAGCGTCAGATTCTCGGTACAGTGCTCGTCAATATAGCTGCACACATCCATGAACTTTTCCACATACTTTTTCTGGCGCACATCATCAGCGGCAAAACGCTGCGCGGCCTGCGCGCGGCTTCTGCCGATCAGAACGAATATTTCGGCAATCATGGAGTAGATGGAGGCCTCGAAGAAGGATTCTCCTTTCAGGTATTCCCGTTCGATTCTGACGACCAGGTCCCGGATCTGGCTGTAGACTTCGGGGAAAAGCTTCGGTGTGATGAGAAGCGCCGGCTGAATGATCGTCAGGATGGAGTCGATCTCTCTGAGATTCAGGACCGAAGAGATCTCCGCCTGGATGATATACCGCTGCCCTTCGCAGGCATAAAAATGGTGCAGAACGCCCGGACAGATGATCAGGATATCCCCCTCGTGCAAAATGGAAGCGCTGTCAGCATATTCAACCCGGTAATCCTGATGGACGGGCATGACAATTTCGATGGGAGAATGCCAGTGCATCGGGTATTCTTCATACTGATGATTGTCATAGATCCTCAAGTTTGTATTCTTCCGGTAGTTGACGGTTTCGTGTGTTCCTTCCAGATGCTCAATCATGGTATGAACCCCCAGGCTGACAAGAATCGACTTCTCTTCGCTGATCGGTGCTTCGCTGATCGGTGTTTTGCCGGCCGATGCTTCAAATTGCATCGTCCGATCAGCTATAATTTAGGATAGAATAATTGCGGTTTCATGTCAATATAAAACGAGGAATCCGGCCCGGAATTTGATATATTACGGCTTTTAGAAAGTTCGAGAAAGACTGATTTGGTAATAATGCACAATAAAACAAGATATAAATTGTAAATATCAAACAAATCGATACCAACAGCAAAAAACAGATCGCAATAATTAGGCAATACAAAGCAACAATTGTGAAGAGTGGAAGCGCCAAATCTGATATGTTGAAATCAGCAAAAATGTTCACAGCGTTTTCCGGGCAGGAGGACGTGGGGTCCGGCAGGAGGACTGCCGGTGAGTTCCAAAAGGAGGAAAGGAAATGAATAGAAAAGCTGTTTCTGTTATGCTTTCGCTTTCGATGGCAGCAGGCCTTCTGGCCGGTGTCCCGATGACTGCCGGTGCAGAGGAAGTGCAGGAGATTACCTGGATGTTCTGGGATGACCTGGAGGCTTCCGAGGATCCGATCACACAGGGATTTGCGGCGAACATCGAGCGCTTCAACGCAGATTTTGAAGGTAAGTATCACGTAACCCCGATCACCACGACTCTGGAAGAGTACTACACCCAGCTGAACGCTCTGGTCGCAGCAGGTGAGACTCCGGATGTATTCATCGTCAGCCCGGGCCCGAACCTGACCGACTATGTGGCGCCTGGTGTTGTTGCTCCGCTTGACGAATACCTCGAGGCAGATGGCTGGAAGGACACCTTCTCGAGCGACGCGGTCTTCACACAGCAGACCTATGATGGAAAGATCTACGCGGTTCCGCTGAACATCGCGGCGGCCTGCTGCTATTATAACAAAGACATCTTCGAGGAAGCCGGCGTGGAAGTTCCGACTACCTATGAAGAGCTTCTGGATGCCTGCGCGAAGATTAAGGAAGCTGGCTATACGCCGATCACCATCAGCGCCGGCACCGCATGGTGCCTGTCCATGCTGGCGGGTTATCTCTGCGACAGATCAGGTGTCGACCTTGCTGCGATCAACGCCGGCGATGAGAGCTGGGTACAGGATAAGACCATCGCAGCCGGCGAGAAGCTCCTTGAGCTGAGCCAGTACTTCCAGGAGACCGCTGCGGGCGACTCCAACGATGATGCGACCATGGCGTTCGCGATGGGCGATGCGGCGATCCTGATCCAGGGCTCCTGGGCGATCGGCCAGATGAATGCTTACAACCCCGACATCGAAGAGAAGTGCGGCGTGTTCCAGTTCCCGGCAATCGAAGGCGGCGGAGATCCCGGCAGAACGATTGCGAAGTCTGACTCCCTGGCGGTGAGCGCAACCTCAAAGTGCCCGGAGGGCGCTGTCGAGCTGATTAAGTACTTCACCGATGACGAAGCACAGAAGTACACCGCAGAAGTCGGCGGAAAGATCCCGGTCACCAATGTTGAGTTCGACCTTGATGTAGCTCCGGCACAGCTGGCAGACGTCATGGATGTATTCTCCAACGCAACAGGAACCTTCGGATTCTACAACGAGTCCCTGGTCTCCTCTGACGCCGGTTCCGAGTTTGACAACGAGATGGTTGCGATCTTCCAGCAGGAGAAGACACCGGAAGAAGCATTCCAGGCTGTAGAAGACTGGTATGCAGAGGAAGGCTACAGGTAATTGCCACAGTAACCTGATCAAGATCAATAAGTAAGATAGTCCAAAGGTGGGACTGCCTGAGGGCAGTCCTGCCTTTACTGTTCTGAGCGGGCAAGTATCAGGGAGAAAGAGTGAGTATATGGATAAACTGCTAAGAGACAAAAAAGCGATCATCCTGTTTGCCGCACCGGCGCTGATCCTGTTTACGGTGGTGCTGTTCATTCCGATCGGCACTTCCTTCTATTATGCGCTGTGTGATTATGACAAAAAGACGATGGCCTATCATTTTATTGGGTTGGGGAATTTTATCAGACTGTTTAAGGATAAGACCATGTTCATAGCGTTTAAGAACTCCATGTTCTTCCTGGTCTTTTCCTGCGTTTCCCAGCTGATCTTTGGTCTGCTGTTTGCAGCATTGCTGACGAATATTACAAAAGGGAGGAACCTGTTCAAGAATGTCATCTATCTTCCCTGTGTTCTGTCTTCTGCAGCTCTCGGTCTTCTGTGGGCATTCCTGTTCCACGCAAAGGTTGGTATCAACAATCTGCTTGGTGCATGGGGACTTCCGCAGCCGGCATGGCTGTATTCGACTTCCGGCTTCATCACGCTTCCCATGTGGGTCATCGCATTTGTCGCCCTGTGGCAGTACGTTGGCCAGTCTATGATGCTCTACATGGCGCAGATCTCCGGCATCAACAAGTCTTTATATGAAGCTTCCTATATTGACGGTGCGACCAAGAAGCAGGCGTTCCGTTATATAACGCTTCCGCTGGTTAAGCCGATGATCGGAACTGCCATGAGCCTGAACGCAATCGGTTCCCTGAAGTTCTTTGATCTGATCTATTCCATGCTGGGAGACAAGACGGAGAACCTGAAGATGGACGTTCTTGCAACCTATCTGTACCGGACCGGCTTCTCCAGCAAGGGTGGAAACCATTATGGAAGAGCGAGTGCCATCGGTGTCATTCTGGTTGCCCTGTGCCTGATTGCAACAGCTGTCATCAACAAGATCTTCAAGACAGAGAATTATGAGATGTAAGGGGGGAGAGAAAGATGGAAAAGAATAAACAGCCAGTCAGAGTCTCGACCGTACTGATCTACGTATTCTTCTGCTTTATGATGGTGCTGTATCTGGCACCAATCGCCTGGATTGCCATGACTTCCGTGAAGGACAGAGCATCGATCTACAAGTCTCCGTTCGGATGGCCAACCGAGTTCCACTGGGAGAACTATACGGCGGCATGGACCGGCGGTAAGCTCGGAATCGCCATGCTGAACTCCCTTTTCGTCTGCGGCATTACCCTGATTCTGACCATTGTGATCGGTTCCATGGCTGCATTTGCGATCGCGAGAATGAAATGGAAGCTGTCCGGGGCGGCTATGATCTATATCCTGATTGGTATGATGATCCCGGTTCACTGCGTATTGATTCCGCTGTTTGTGCGGTTTGCGAACATCGGACTGAACAACAATCTGTGGGGCCTGATCATACCATACCTGACGTTTTCATTGCCGACCTGCGTGTTTATCATGTCGGGCTTCTTCCGAAGTATCCCGAATGAGCTTCTGGAGTCAGCCTGCATGGACGGCTGCACGATTTATCAGATTTTCTTCAAGATCTGCTTCCCGCTGGCGAGGACCGGTCTCTTTGTCACAGGCCTGATGACTTTCATCGGTAACTGGAACGAGCTGCTTCTGGCATTGGTCTTTGTATCAGATGCAAACAAGAAAACATTGCCGGTCGCGCTGACGAAGTTCGTCACACCTTATCAGACGAACTACGATAAGATGTTCCCGGCGATCATGATCGCGATCATTCCGACCATTATCGTCTACTCCCTGTTCAGCAACCAGATCGTTGACGGTCTGACGACCGGTGCTGTCAAGGGCTGATCTGATTCTTTCTGATCAGCCGGACTGCTCCCGGACGCGGAACAAAGATTACGACAGATGCTGATTGACCTGCAAAAGAGGTGAGGACATGAACAGACAGCAAGCGAGAGAGCGTGCCAAAGAGCTGGTATCGAAGATGACCATCGCGGAGAAGATGAGTCAGCTGAGATATGATGCCCCGGAAATTGCAAGACTTGGGATCCCTGCTTACAACTGGTGGAATGAAGGCCTGCATGGCGTAGCCAGAGCGGGTACGGCAACGAGCTTCCCGCAGGCGATCGGCATGGGAGCGACTTTTGACGAGGCGCTGATGCGCCGGATCGGAGATGTGATCGCGACAGAAGGGCGCGCGAAGTACAACACTTACAGCGCGTTTGGCGATCGGGACATTTACAAAGGACTGACCTTCTGGTCGCCCAATGTCAATATTTTCCGCGATCCCAGATGGGGACGCGGGCAGGAAACCTACGGAGAAGACCCTTATCTGACGGGCACACTGGGTGTCTCTTTTGTAAAGGGCCTGCAGGGAGACGGAGAGTACATGAAAGCCGCTGCCTGCGCAAAGCATTTTGCGGTTCACTCCGGACCGGAGGCGATCCGCCACAGCTTTGACGCAAAGGCAGATGCAAAGGATATGGCGGAAACTTACCTGCCTGCGTTCCGGCGGCTGGTAGAGGAGGCGGATGTGGAAGCTGTGATGGGCTGCTACAACCGTGTCAACGGGGAACCCGCGTGCGGCAGCCATACGCTGCTGACCGAGATTCTGCGGGGAACCTGGAATTTCCAGGGCCATGTCGTTTCGGACTGCTGGGCAATCCGGGACTTCCATGAGAATCATCATGTAACCGAGGATGCGGCACACAGTGCGGCGCTGGCCATCAACGAAGGCTGCGACCTGAACTGCGGAGATACTTATCAGGTACTTCCCGAGGCATACAGCAAAGGGCTGATTTCGGAAGAGCGCATCACCGAGGCAGCAGAGCGACTGTTTACGACAAGATTCCTCCTTGGCTTGTTCGATGAAACAGAATACGACGAGATTCCGTACAGCGTTGTGGAATGTGAAGAGCATCTTGCGCTTGCACAGCGCTGTGCGGAGGAGTCGATCGTCCTTTTGAAGAATGACGGCGTGCTGCCGCTGGATCCGGGATCCATCCGGACGCTGGGCGTTGTCGGGCCGAACGCAGACTCCAGAGCTGCGCTGATCGGCAACTATCATGGTACCAGCAGTGAGTACATTACGGTGCTGGAAGGCCTGCGCAGGGTTCTGCCGGATTCTGTCAGAATCCTTTACTCCGAAGGCTGCGCGCTGAACGCAGACAAGGTGGAGCATCTTGCCTATGAAAATGACCGCCTGAGCGAGGCGATGATTGTAACGAGCCAGTCTGATGTGACGGTCGTTGTCGTCGGCCTCAATGAGACGCTGGAGGGAGAAGAGGGGGATACCGGAAACAGCGCCGCGTCCGGCGACAAGACGGATCTGTCCCTTCCGCCGTCCCAGCTTGCGCTGCTGCACGCGGTTGCTTCCCAGGCAAAAGAGGACGGGAAGAAGACGGTGCTGTGCCTGATGGCCGGCAGTGATCTGGACCTGTCCTTTGCGCAGGAAAACTTTGACGCGGTTCTGATGCTGTGGTATCCGGGCGCGCGGGGAGGACTGGCAGCTGCCAGGATCCTGACCGGGGCTGTTTCGCCTTCCGGGAAACTGAATGTCACATTCTATGATCCTGATTGCCCGCTTCCGGACTTTACGGATTATTCGATGAAAGACCGGACCTATCGCTACCTTACGTCAAAGCCGCAGTACCCGTTCGGATATGGGCTGACCTATGGGGACGTAGAGGTGAAAGAAGCTTCCTGTGAGCAGGACGGAGCGGCCGCGCTTCTTCATGTTTCCTATGTCAATCACAGTGCGGTGAGCACCAGAGAAGTCATTCAGGTCTATGTAGATGCGGCGGATTCTCCGGACAGAACACCGAATCCGAGACTGTGCGGATTCCTGAAGGTGGATGCGCCTGCACAGACAGAATCGGAGTGTACGATCCTTCTGGATGCGGATACCTTCCGTGTCGTCAATGAAAAAGGTGAGACAGTGCCCGGGGGAAGCAGGTTTGTGCTCTACGCAGGAACAAGCGGACCGGACGAGCGAAGCGTGGAATTGACGCAAAAAGCGCCGGTGCGAATAGAGGTAACACAGTAAAATGCAGACAGCCATGCGCAGGAAACTGTCGCTATGTGCCATGTTTCGTGAATGGTTTCGTAAATTATTTGGTTGATCTGCGCAGAAATGCTGTTATAATGAAATTGGGTGGGATGTTATCGGAAAGAAAACCGGTATCGACTTGTTTGATGTCCGGTTTGATGCAGGGGTGCAGCAAACAGAATACGTAGATTCCACCTGCGGTCCGGCGAGGGACGGTAAAGTCCCCGCCGGATCGTTCTGCTTTTCACGCAAAGGAATGCCGCGAGGAAAAAGGCAATTTCATTTTGCTTTTCTGTTCTTCAAAAGAAACGTCCAAGATGCTATGATGGACAGGACAGATCTGCCGGCTTGACTGCAGGGAAGGAGCTCAAAAGCGATGATTTCAATTTTCGACATGAAATTTGGCAAAGATGACATCCGGAGAATCATCCTGAGCATTCTCTCCGGCGTGGTAGTTTCTCTGAATCTGCAGCTTCTGGTACGGAGCGGCGGAATGTATCCCGGAGGCCTTTCGGGCCTGACGATTCTGATCCAGGATATCTTTGAAAAGTACAGGGGGATCCATATTCCTTACGGCCGCATGTACCTGCTGCTGAACCTTCCTACCGTCTGGCTCGGATTCAAAAAGATCGGAAAGAAGTTTACCCTCTACACCCTGATTACAATCGCTACAGTTACTGTTCTTACAGAGCTGATCCCGCGTTACACGATCACGGATGATCTTCTTCTGATCAGCGTGTTCGGCGGCATCATCAACGGCGCGTCAATCGCAATCGCCCTGGCAGCCGGCGCTACGACGGGGGGGACAGACTTTATCTCCATCTTTTTGACAGAGAATACGCCGGTTGACGGGTTTACGGTCATTCTCGGCTTCAACGCTGTTATGCTCAGCGTTGCCGGCATGCTGTTCGGCTGGGAGCGGGCGCTTTATTCGATTATCTTCCAGTATGCGACGACGCAGGTGGTGCATCTGCTGAACAACCGGTATAAGAAGGATACCGTATTCGTCGTAACCGATCATCCGGACGAGATTGTCAGCAGCCTGCAGAAGTGTGTCCACCACGGGATTACAGAGATGAAGGTGATCGGCGCCTACCAGGGTCAGCCGAGAACCCTGATCTATACGGTCATCTCTTCTCCGGAACTCAAAAGAGTCCTGAAGTCCCTCAGGGAGACCGACCCGCAGGCATTCGTAAATGTAATCCGGACAGAGCGGGTGACGGGCCGGTTCTATATCAAGCCGAATGACTGATCGCGGATTACGCGATCATTCGAATTCGATTGTTCCGGGCGGCTTCGAGGTGATGTCGTAGAAGACGCGGTTGACATGGTTGACTTCATTGACGATGCGTGTCATCACCTTCTTCAGGACGCTGTACGGAATCTCTGTCACGTCTGCGGTCATGAAGTCTACAGTATTCACGGAGCGCAGTACAATTGCGTAATCATAGGTCCTCTCATCCCCCATGACACCCACCGAGCGGACATTGGTCAGCGCAGCGAAATACTGGTCGGCATCATGCGAAAGGCCGGCTGCTTTCATTTCTTCACGGAAGATCGCGTCCGCTTCCTGCACCATCTTTACCTTTTCAGCGGTGATATCTCCGATGATCCGAATGCCAAGCCCGGGACCCGGGAACGGCTGACGCATCACCAGATTCTCCGGGATGCCGAGGTGCAGACCGACTTTTCTAACCTCATCCTTGAACAGGTCACGGAGCGGTTCGATAATCTCCTTAAAGTCAATCAGATCCGGAAGAGCGCCCACATTGTGATGGGACTTGATGACGGCGGATTCTCCGCCCAGTCCGGACTCGACGACATCCGGGTAGATCGTTCCCTGCACCAGATAATCGACAGCGCCGATCTGATGGGCGACTTCTTCAAATACACGGATAAATTCTTCCCCGATGATCCTGCGTTTTCTTTCCGGTTCGGTCACTCCGGCAAGCCGGACGTAGAAACGATCCTGGGCATTGATCCTGATAAAATTCAGGTCATACGGACCATCTTTGCCGAACACGCTCTCCACCAGATCGCCTTCTCCCTTGCGCAGCAGCCCGTGGTCTACGAAGACGCAGGTAAGGTTCCGGCCGACTGCACGGGAGAGCAGGACAGCGGCAACGGAAGAGTCGACACCTCCCGACAGGGCACAGAGTACCTTGCCGTCCCCTACCTTTTCACGGATTGCCTCGATCTGACGCTGGGCAAAATCATCCATTTTCCAGTCACCGGCACAGCCGCACACATCAATCACAAAATGGGTCAGGATCTGTTTTCCGAATTCTGTGTGCAGAACCTCCGGATGGTACTGGATCGCGTACAGATTCCGCTCTTTGCACTGGGCAGACGCTACCGGACAGTTGTCCGTGTGGGCAGTGACCTCGAATCCGGGAGCCAGCTGAGAGATATAATCGTTGTGGCTCATCCAGCAGGTCATGGAAGAAGGGAACCTCTCGTACAACGGTGAGGACACCGGGTCAAGAATGACCTTCGTTCTGCCGTATTCCCGCTCCGGCGCGCGCTCCACCTTTCCCCCGAGCACATGCATCATGAGCTGCGCTCCATAGCAGAGGCCAAGGACCGGAACGCCCATTTCAAAAAGCTCCTTCGGGGCAGTGGCGGCACCTTCCAGGTAGACACTGTTCGGACCGCCGGTCAGGATAATTCCCTTCGGATTCATTTCTTTGATCTTCTCAAGCGGGGTCCTGTAGGAGCAGATCTCACAGTAGACCTGACACTCCCGCACCCTCCTGGCAACCAGCTGGTTGTACTGACCGCCGAAATCAATGACGATTACTTTTTCCTGCTGTACTGTATTCATATGGAACCCTCTTATACTGTCAACCTGTCAGAAGAAATCTTAGCATTTCCTGAAAACAATGTCACCCTTTTGTGTAAGTGAACCTCACACGTCTGTAGTCACGAGAATGCGCCGGTCATTTTTTTCAAATAAGCTGCCGGCGTACCTGCCGCACCGCGCCTGGTGGGAAGCACCATCTCCTGAGGGTGGCTGCGATCCGCCGCGGGCTATAACTCAGTCGGGGTTTGCCTTAGACATCAAAATCATATCGCCGGCAAGATAGAAAGAAATAACGGAAATGGCGCTGATCTGCCTGTGGATTTTGGAAAATTCATGCGTTGTATACAAGCTGTATGGAAAGGTATAATAAAAAGGTAATTGGCCGGACGGGATGCCCGTTTATGAAGATCATTGAAGGAGAGGATGGAATGACTGAGAGAAGACCTGACAATATGGAAAGAATTACCACACCTGCACTTGCACAGGCATACATTGAAGAGCAGGTCAAAGAACTCCGCGCACAGATCGGAGACAACAAGGTACTGCTGGCACTGTCCGGAGGCGTAGATTCCTCAGTGGTTGCAGCACTCCTGATCAAAGCGGTCGGCAAGCAGCTGATCTGTGTACATGTGAATCACGGACTGCTGCGCAAAGGAGAACCTGAGCAGGTCATCAAGGTATTCCGCGATGAGATGGATGCGAATCTGATCTATGTGGATGCGGTGGATCGTTTTCTGGACAAGCTGGCCGGTGTCAGTGATCCCGAGCAGAAGCGGCACATCATCGGCGAAGAGTTTATCGATGTATTCGCGGAAGAAGCAAGGAAGCTGGACGGCGTGAAGTTCCTGGCACAGGGAACCATCTGGCCGGATATTCTGGAGAGCGAAGCGGGCGTAAAGGCACATCACAATGCCGGCGGCCTTCCCGCGGATATCGCTGAGCGATTCGAACTGGTAGAGCCGGTCAAGATCCTGTTCAAGGATGAAGTCCGCATGGTCGGCAAGGAACTCGGCCTTCCGGACAACATGGTCTTCCGTCAGCCGTTCCCGGGCCCGGGACTTGGCGTAAGATGCCCCGGCGCGATCACCCGCGACCGTCTTGAGGCAGTCCGCGAGACAGATGCGATTCTGAGAGAAGAATTCGCAAAGAACGGTCTGGAAGGAAAAGTATGGCAGTATTTCACCGTTGTTCCGGACTTCAAGTCCACTGGTGTAAAAGACGGAAAGCGCACATTTGACTGGCCGTGCATCATCCGCGCGATCAATACGACAGACGTTATGGAAGTCACGGTAGAGCATCTGCCGGATGAACTGATGGATCACCTGGTGAAGCGCATGATCGAGGAAGTGCCGGGGATTAATCGTGTGCTCTATGACTTTACCCCGAAGCCGCCCGCAACTGTGGAGTACGAATAATAACATCGATCTCGGAAACCCAATATTTATGCGGGTTGCAAGCATATTTGCTTAGTCTGTGACAACAAAATGACAACAGTAATCTAAATCTGATTATTCTAAAGAACAAAAGGCTATCTGATCCAAGGCGGATTCAGATAGCCTTTTTCTTTTTGTTTATCCGACGTTAACGGATGGAGGGCGGGTAATGGAGTTTCCACTCTTCATAAGCAGCAGAAGAATCGAAATCAGCCTGGCCGTTCTTTCTGGCTTCGTTCCATTTCAGCAGCATATCGAAGAGCTCGGTATAGTCCTTGCGGGAACGATCCAGGCGGAGGCAGAGTTCGCCATCAATCTCGTCCACATGGATCCCGTATGTTTCTTCCAGATCGAAGAACATGTACATGAGGCCTATGTAAGTGTTGTAGTCAGGATCGGCGATAGCCTTTGGCTTGACCTTAAGCACCTTTGCCATTTCCTGAATCACGTCCTCTTTGGGCGTCCGGCTGCCGGATTCATACTGGGCGACTCTGACATCAGCCGACCGCTCCGGGAACCCCAGCCCAATACCCAGATCCTTCTGCGTCATACCGCGCAGCGTACGGATACGCTTGATGCGCTCCCCTATGTTCATGATAGCACCTCCTGAAAAGGTTAAGCATAAATGCTAAGTGTAGCATACAGGATGGATCTCAGAAATACAAGAGGAAATTAAGCAAAAAAGTTTAAATATTTCCTCTGAGACTACTTGACATAAGCAAATATGCTTAGTATATTTGTAGATGGCTAAGCAAATGTGCTTAGTTCAGACAACTGAATGACCGTCTGAACTGAGATAAACCGCGAGGATCCCGAACAGGGGGAGCGCCCCAGAGTATGGAGAAACAAATAAGTTTCTTACCGCCGAACGCCGAATAGGGGGCCCGGAACAAGGCCTGGACGCAGAAATGGGGACGGCACAGCGCCGAACAGGGGACATGCCTGTCAGGAAGCAGCAGAGGGTAGAGCGGCAAAGGAAACAACAAAAGGGTGTCACAGGAGCAGTGTACCCAAAACACCACCAGAGAAAGGAGGCGATCACATGGACACCTTATTCATGACCGCGGATGAAGTCGCAAAAGAAATGAATGTCTCCAAGGCCTATGCCTATAAAGTCATTCAGCGAATGAACGCAGAGCTTGCAGAAATGGGTTATTACACCGTTTCCGGCAAGGTAAATCGAAAGTATTTCATGAAAAAAGTCGATTACTGCGACGGGAAGGAGAAAAAGTAATGCCGGTATACAAGGAAAAAAGCGGTACCTGGCGAGTGAATTACCGTTTTACCGACTGGACGGGCGCCAACAAGCAGACTACCAAGCGCGGGTTTGCCACCCGGAGGGAGGCCGTTGCCTGGGAGAAGGAACAAAGCATCAAGCTGAAGGCATCCCTGAATATGACCTTCGGCAGTTTTGTGGATCTCTACACCACCGATATGAAATGCAGGGTACGGGAAAGCACCTGGCAGTCAAAGGATCACATCATCCGGACGAAGATCCTGCCGTATTTCAAGGATCGTAAAATCGGGGATATCAATTCCAGAGACGTCGTAACGTGGCAGAATGAGCTTTTATCCCTGACGATGGATAACGGTGAACACTATTCTCAGAACTATCTGAAAACAGTTCACAATCAGCTCAGCGCCATCTTCAATCACGCGGTGAAGTACTACGGCCTTCCCAAGAATCCAGCGGCTCTCGCCGGGAACATGGGCAAGGAAGAGAAAAAGGAAATGCAGTTCCGGACGCAGGAGGAATACCGCAAGTTTGCTGATGCCATTATGGACAAACCAATGTCGTTTTACGCCTTTGAGATGCTGTATTGGACCGGAATCCGGGAAGGGGAGCTTCTGGCCCTTACACCGGCCGATTTTGACCTTACAGGGGGTACTGTGAGCATCAACAAGTCCTATCAGCGGATCGACGGGAGAGACGTCATTACAGATCCTAAGACACCCAAATCCAAGCGGGTGATCCGGATGCCGGATTTCCTGGTTGAAGAGATCGAAGAGTTCCTGCAGATGCTCTATGGAATCGAAAATGACCAGCGGATATTCAACGTGTCAAAGCACTTTCTCCATCATGAAATGGATCGTGGTGCTGCGGCAGCCGGTGTGAAGCGGATCCGTATCCATGATCTCCGGCACAGCCACGTCAGCCTGCTGATCCACATGGGATTCTCGGCGGTGGCGATAGCGGACCGCGTCGGGCATGAAAGCATCGATATCACTTACCGTTATGCACACCTGTTCCCTTCCATGCAGGAAGAAATGGTGGAGAAGCTGAACGGCATCAGAAAAAAAGAAATGGAGGAGTCAAAGCATGTCAGCTAAAAGTATGGACAATCACAATCGTTGGCGCAGTGTTACCGTAGCCTTTCGGGTATCCCCGGAGGAAGCGGAGCAGCTGAATCGCTTTGTAAGGCTCTCGGGGCTCTCTAAGCAGGATTATCTGATTCGCAGGATCCTTCACCAGGAAGTCACGGTCATCGGCTCTTCGAGAGTGTATAAGGCTCTGAGGGACCAGATGGCAATCACCCTGGCGGAACTGAAGCGGATTGACGCGGGTCAGGCGGTCGATGATGAGCTTCTGGACGTCATACGAATGATGACAGTCATCCTAGGCGGGATGAAGAAAGAAGAGGTGTAAGTGTGGACAACGATGTTTATTTCACGGACGACAAGAGGATTTCTTTTCTTATGATTCCCTGGGCGTTGATTACAGAACCAATGTTTCACGGTCTGTCAATGGAAAGCAAAGTCCTGTATGCAATGATGCTGGACCGCATGGGGCTCTCAAAAAAGAACAACTGGCTCGATGAGCAAAAACGGGTGTTCATCTACTATACGGTAGATGAGATCATTGAAAAGATGGGCTGCTGCAAGCAGAAAGCAGTGAAGCTCCTGAAGGAACTGAAAGAGATCGGCCTGATCGAATGCGAAAGGATCGGGCTGACCAAGCCGAATAGGATCTACGTAAAAACCTACTACTAATTGACAGATTAGGGTATACTGCGCCGGGACTGCGTGGATAAGTCTGCGGAAAGGGATTTCAAGAAGAATGATTCCCAGACTTCCTGTAGTCTATATTTCATACCTCATGAAGGATGAAAATCATACCCTAATAATACTGATATAAACAATACTGAAATGATCAATACTCATTCCTTTCCTATCCGGAAGGAAACTTCAGGAACGACCGGCGCAGGTACATAAGGGAGAATGTGTCTCCCCAAAATTGATGTGCGACTATTATCGTCATTGAACAAATCAATAAAGTCATTTTCAAATAACATGACTTTATTAACCTTGACTTTTGACAGAGTTCATGATAAAGTGCAACTGTGTCATACTGTAGCCAAATGACTATGTTGAACTCTGAAAAGAGGAAATTGAATGAGAACACTGAATTACAAAACCGAATATCAGAAACTGCTGTCCCCTGAGATCGTTTCATACCTGGCTCAGATCCATGAGCAGAAAGGTCAGCAGAATCTTTTCATAGAAGCACAGAAGGACGCCCTGTCCGAACTGCTGGAGATCGCGAAGATCCAGAGCACAGAGGCTTCCAACCGTATCGAGGGCATCATCACCACCGAAGACCGGTTGAAAAAGATCGTGATGAACAAAACGACCCCAAAGGGCCGGAGCGAGCGCGAGATCGCCGGTTATCGTGATGTGCTGAACACGATCCACGATAACTATGACTTTATTCCCGTCAGGCCGGGCATGATTCTGCAGCTGCACCGGGATCTATATAAATTCAGCAATTCGGCTATCGGCGGCAGCTTCAAGAACTCTGATAACATCATAGCCGAAGAGCTGCCGGATGGGACCAAGAGAGTCAGGTTCCAGCCGGTCCCGGCGTGGGAAACATCGGAGGCTATGGATTCCCTTTGCAGCGCATTACAGGAGGCCCTGAAAGATCCGGAAATGGATCCCCTTCTGCTGATGCCGATGTTCATCCTGGACTTCCTTTGTATTCATCCCTTCAACGATGGAAACGGCCGTATGAGCCGTCTGTTGACGCTTCTTCTGCTGTATCGTTCCGGATATTTCGTCGGAAAGTATATCAGTATCGAGAGGCTGATCGCGGACAGCAAGGAAACCTATTACGAGGTCCTGCAGGACAGCTCGACCGGCTGGCATGAAGGCAAAAACGATTATCTCCCCTTCGTCCGGTATATGCTCGGGATCGTGATCGCCGCCTACCGGGAGTTCGTTTCCAGAGTGGATGTTCTGATTACAAGGGGTCTCTCAAAGCCGGAACGAGTACGAGAAATTATCCGTAGCACAATGGGGAAAATCACAAAAACGCAGATCATGAAACAATGCCCGGATATCAGCCAGAAGACAGTGGAACGGGCATTGAAAGAACTGATGGACAACGGCGAGATTATCAAGATCGGCGGAGGCCGTTACACCTCCTACACATGGAACTGGGAGAAGGAGTAAAGCAATGGTGACAGGTGAACTGAAAAGCAAAATCGACAGCCTTTGGGAGATCTTCTGGACCGGCGGGCTGACCAATCCCCTGGACGTCATCGAGCAGATGACCTATCTGATGTTCATCCATGACCTGGATGATTCTGACAACACCAGGGCAAAGGAAGCTGCCATGCTCGGCCTGCCCTACGAGAGCGCTTTTGCCAAAGAAGTACAGGTCGGTGATCGTTCCATTGACGGCAGTCAGCTCAAATGGAGCGTGTTCCATGACTTCCCTGCCGCAAAAATGTACAGCACCGTGCAGGAATGGGTCTTCCCCTTCATCAAAAACCTGCACGGCGACAAGGAGAGCGCCTACTCCAAATATATGGGCGACGCCATCTTCAAGGTGCCGACGCCGCTGATGCTGGACAAGATCGTCACGGCTATGGACGGCATCTACGAGCAGATGGCCCAGCTCAAAACCGCCGACACCCGGGGTGACGTGTACGAATACCTGCTCTCCAAGATCGCCACGGCGGGCGTCAACGGCCAGTTCCGCACGCCGCGCCACATCATCCGTATGATGGTGGACATGATGGAGCCCAAAGCGGACGAGATCGTCTGCGACCCGGCCTGCGGCACCTCCGGCTTCCTGGTGGCGGTCAGCGACTACCTGAAGGAAAACCGCAAGCAGGAGGTGTTCTTCAACCGCCAGAACAAGGATCATTACATGAATCACATGTTCCACGGCTACGACATGGACCGCACCATGCTGCGCATCGGGGCCATGAACATGATGACCCACGGCGTGGACAATCCCTTCATCGAGTACCGGGACAGCCTCTCCGACCAGAACCCGGACCGGGAAAAATACACTCTGATCTTAGCCAATCCCCCCTTTAAGGGCAGCCTGGATGCGGATATCGTCTCCACCGATCTGCTGAAGGTCTGCAAGACCAAGAAGACCGAGCTCCTGTTCCTGGCGCTGTTCCTGCGGATGCTCAAAGTCGGGGGGCGCTGCGCCTGCATCGTTCCGGATGGCGTGCTCTTCGGCTCCTCCACCGCCCACAAAGCCATCCGCAAAGAGCTGATCGAGGGCAACCGGCTGGAAGCCGTGATCTCTATGCCCTCCGGCGTGTTCAAACCCTACGCCGGCGTGTCCACCGCCATTCTGATCTTCACCAGGACCGGCCACGGCGGCACGGACAAGGTGTGGTTTTACGACATGAAGGCTGACGGTTACAGCCTGGATGATAAGCGCAGCGAGACGAAGGAGAACGATATCCCGGATATCATCGCCCGCTTCCATGCGCTGGACGCCGAACAGGAGCGGAAGCGCACGGAGCAGAGCTTCTTCGTTCCGAAGGACGAGATCGTCGGCAATGACTATGATCTTTCCATCAACAAGTATAAGCAGACGGAATATGTGGCTGTGGAGTATCCGCCGACGAGTGAGATCATGGCAAAACTGGATGAGCTGGAAATGGAAATTGGCGCGGAGATGGATGCGCTCCGGGAACTCCTGGGGCTGTGAATTGAGGGCGTGGGGATGAACAAGAATACTCTATTGTTTACAGAGTGCGTCGATTTGGTTGGTTCGGCATGTATGCCCTTTGATGGAGCGAAAAAGTATGTCAGCACAGGCGCTGTCGATGTCGATCATATCAATGATTCAGATACGGAGATCGTTGATTACACAGGAAAGCCGTCACGAGCAAATCTTGAAGTAAAGGTTGGGGATGTGCTGTTTGCTAAAATGCAGGGTACGAAGAAGACTTTGTTAATTGATGCCGTTCTTGCAAAACATATTTATTCGACTGGCTTTTGTGCAGTGCGAGCAAAGGAAAGCGTTCTCACAGATAGGTGCTTATATCATTTGCTCACAAGTGAGATGTTTCTCTCACAAAAGGACAAGAACTGTTCCGGCGCAACACAAAAAGCGATTACAAACGCCGGGCTTGGCAAGATAGTCATACATGTGCCAAGTATTGAGAAGCAAAACACTATTGCAGATCAACTTGACGCAGTAATCAGCATTATCACAAAACGCCAGCAGGAATTGTCTACGCTTGATGACTTGATCAAAGCTCGATTTGTCGAGATGTTTGGGGATCCTATTCATCCTCTACATCACGATAAACTGAGTGACATTGCATTACTAGAACGCGGAAGGTTTTCTCCACGTCCGCGAAACGATCCAAAATACTATAATGGAGAGCATCCTTTTATACAAACAGGTGACATTGCAAGTTGCAATCATCGGTTAAATAGTTACAAGCAGACACTTAATGAACTTGGAATAAGAGTTAGCAAGAAATTCGAACCGGGAACAATAGTTATTGCCATTGTTGGAGCTACTATTGGAGCTACAGCTATTCTCCAGCGAGAAGTGTATGCACCAGACAGCGTTATAGGTATTACACCATACAGTTATAACAATATATATCTCGAAACACTATTACAGTTTTGGCAGCCAGAATTATTAGCTAATGCACCGGAGTCAGCAAGGGCAAACATTAATCTTTCGATCCTTGGAGACATTCCGATCATCAGAACCGAATTGAGTAATCAGGAGGAATTCGCCGTCTTCGTCTCGCAGGTCGACAAATCAAAAGTTGCCGTACAGAAGGCGCTGGATGAAGCACAACTGCTGTTTGACAGCTTGATGCAGCAGTATTTCGGTTAATGCGACAGATGGGAGAAAACGATGGATTCTCTTCAAGATTTATTGAAAAGTAGGAATATCATTATATCGCTTCGCAACTTTGGCTCTCAGGATTTAGGGACTGGTTGGGAGGTCAAGTCCATTGTTGAGAATCCAGACGTATTTGATGATTTATACTCTCGGTATCCATTAACTGGGCTTTCCAGTTTGGAAGACTATTTTCTATATTTGCTATCCATTAAGCTTGTTGGTTTGAGAGAGGTTATTCCTGTATTATTGCAAGATGCACATAAAGATATTATCTCTAAACTTTCCTATGATGCCGAAAAAGTGCTTTCGGTTGTTGGAAACGGAGACGTTATAAAGTTTATCAATGGCAATATTCAAGATATCTTTGCTATGGATAAAACATCCCACGATGTCCGGCTTGTCACTCTTGATCTCGTCGCAAAATACAGTACAGGGATAAGCAGAGACACATTTGCTTTTCTGTGCAGTGACTATGGGTATTTGCTGATTGATCGGTTCGATCAATTTGAAAAGACATTTGAACAGAATCCGGATTTGTTCGAATCTATTTATCCTACCGGACGTCTGGATGAGATCAATTCTTTTCGCGTTGAAAAGACCTTGGATATATGGTGTCATATCCTGAGCAAAGGAAAAAGCAGTTTAAAAGAACCTGTAGAAAAGCGTGTAGCGGTGCTTGCGGAGGATATCAAAACACTGAGTGAGACAGCTACGATTGACAATATAATGCAGGTTGAAGGGACGATACGGAAATTCCACTTGTTTTTACAGCGGATTCAAAGCCCTTTGGCGAATGAATTCGCTGAACATGCTAAGGCAGCGGCAGGTCTTCTATCAAAGAACATTCTTGAGAGAGGTCAGTCTTTTCATTATGAAATCCCTGTAGAAGAGATTATAAGCAGGTGGAAGAAAACAGAAAACTGGGAAGTGCGCTTGTTATCTATAACGCATGATTTGAAGTCTGACGAGGATGCCCTTACCTGTGTCAGTCGGTTGTCAAGGGAGCCCGAGACAAAGCATTCTCTGTTCGATCTTGTAAGCACCAATGTCCCTACAGACGACTTCTTTACCATGAGCCATCAGCAGACGCTCTCAATCATGGCGAGTGTCGGAACAGGTACAATGATAGGCATACTCAGAAATCAGGATACACTAATGGATTACCTGAACCTCGTGGCGTCTGCTGTGCAATTGATTTCCGAGCAGTTGAATGTCGAGGGAGAACAGCTCCAGCAAGATGTTGGAATGTTCTCTGCCTTGGTACAATTAGTCGCAAACAATTTGGAAATCAGCAACGATGCGACACGTGGAATGTGCTACGGGGCATCTATGTATACGTGTGCTTTTTCAGAAAAGCTATTACGGGTTCTGTATTTGCACCTTGCCAAGGACGAGCGGTACATACCAATCAATAAAGCCACTATTGGTGAATTGCTCTTAGTGAGCAATACTCACATGGTCGACATTTTTGGAGAAAGCCACGTTAAAAATCTTTCGTTTTTCCTGCAAAGGACGGGTCCATCGAATGTTGGACAGAACATAAGGAACACCCTTGCGCACTGGGCCAATGTTTCGACAGAAGCAATGACACCGTTCTTTGTGGCAAAAATGCTTTGGATCTACACAGACATTCTCAATACTGTTTTCTGGTATTGCCTGAAGAATGTAATTGAGAGGAATGAAAGCGATGACCAACTTTGACCTCTTCACAAAAGAACAGGATTTCGCTCCATTCGCGGAACCGGCTGCAGCTGCGGAGCGCATCTATCAGATAGACCCGGCAGCTTGCGTGCTGAACTGCCGCCGGGCGATGGAGTCTGCGGTCAAATGGATGTATTCCGTAGATGCGGCGCTGGTGATGCCTTATCAGGACAACCTCATCAGCCTGATGAACACGGACGAATTCCGGGACATCGTGGATAACAACCTTCTTCGCCGCATGGACTATATCCGGAAGACCGGCAACGCTGCCGCGCATGCGGGGAGAAGGATCACGAAAGAGCAGGCGGCGCTGTGTCTGGAGAATCTCTATATCTTCCTGGATTTTGTGGCATACTGCTATGCTGATGATTATCAGGAAGGTACATACGATCCTTCCCTGTTGGAGCAGGAGCCTCCGGCAGCTTTGCCGGTTATTGATACCGAGGCAGAGCTGAAACTGGAAGAGCTGATGGCGGAGAATGCTGCCCTTCGGGAGGAACTGACTGCCCGCCGTACTGAGCAGCAGCAGACCTATGTCCCGAAGCCGCTGGATATCTCCGAGTATAAGACCCGCAAGCTCTATATCGACGCCATGTTGGAGGACGCTGGCTGGATCGAGGGAAATAACTGGATCAACGAGTATGAGATCCCCGGCATGCCCAACAAATCCGAGATGGGCTATGCGGACTATGTGCTGATGGGTGACGATGGGCGGATTCTGGCGGTGATCGAGGCCAAGCGCACCTGTGTGGATGTGGCCAAAGGCCGCCAGCAGGCCAAGCTGTATGCCGATCTGATCGAAAAGAAGCAGGGCCGCCGTCCGGTGGTGTTCCTGACCAACGGTTTTGATACCCGCATCGTGGATAACCAGTACCCGGAGCGCAAGGTCGCTGCTTTCTATTCCAAGCGGGATCTGGAAAAGCTGTTCAATCTGCAGAGCATGCGCAGCAGTCTGAAATACATCGTTGTGGATAAGACCATCGCCGGTCGTTACTATCAGGAAGCGGCGATTAAGGCCGTGTGCGACGCCTTCGGGCAGAAAAACCGCCGCAAGGCGCTGTTGGTCATGGCTACCGGTTCGGGCAAGACCCGGACGGTCATCGCCCTTGTGAAGGTATTGCTGGAGCAGGGCTGGATCAAGAACGTGCTGTTTCTGGCGGACCGGAATTCCTTGGTGACGCAGGCGAAGCGGAACTTCGTGAATCTCTTTCCGGCTCTGTCTGTCACCAACCTCTGTGAGGAGAAGGACAATTATACCGCCCACGGCGTGTTCTCTACCTACCAGACCATGATGAACTGCATCGACTCGGTCCGGGATGATGAAGGCAAGCTGTTCTCCTGCGGTCATTTCGATCTGGTGATCTGCGACGAGGCCCACCGGTCGATCTACAACAAATACAAGGATATCTTCAACTATTTCGATGCGCCTCTGGTTGGTCTGACCGCTACGCCAAAGGATGAGATCGATAAGAATACCTATGCAATCTTCGAGCTGGAAAGCGGCGTCCCGACATACGGTTATGAGCTGGCTCAGGCTGTGCAGGACGGATATCTGGTAGACTTCATGTCGGTGGAAACGACTCTGAAGTTCATCCAGCAGGGCATCGTCTACGATGATCTGTCTGAAGAAGACAAGGAAATCTACGAGGATACCTTTGAGGACGAGAACGGCGAGCTGCCCGAAAGCATCGCCTCCTCTGCCCTGAATGAGTGGATCTTCAACGAGGATACGATCCGCGAGGTTCTGCATATCCTGATGACCCACGGGCTGAAGATCGATTACGGCAACAAGATCGGAAAAACCATCATCTTTGCCAAGAATCACACCCACGCGGAGAAAATCCTCGAAGTGTTCGGCAAGGAATATCCCCATCTGAACGGTTACGCCAAGGTCATCGACAACTATATGACCTACGCCCAGAGTGCTATCGACGAATTCTCCGATCCCAAAAAGATGCCGCAGATCGCGATTTCTGTGGACATGCTGGACACCGGCATTGACGTTCCCGAAGTGCTGAATCTGGTCTTTTTCAAAAAGGTCATGAGCAAGGCCAAGTTCTGGCAGATGATCGGGCGCGGCACACGACTCTGTCCGGGTCTGATCGACGGCGTCGACAAGGACAAGTTCTATATCTTCGATTTCTGCGGGAACTTCGAGTTCTTCCGCATGAACAAAGGAAAGCCCACAGCCAACATGATCGCCCTGCAGGGTGCCATATTCGGACTGCAGTTTGAGATTACGTATAAACTTCAGGATCTGCAGTATCAGACCGAGCGGCTGATTGCCTACCGGAAGGCTTTAGTAGAGCATATGACCGGTAAGGTGCAGGAGCTGAACCGGGAGAACTTCGCAGTACGGCAGCATCTGCGGTATGTAGATCAGTATGCTGTTCCTGAGAATTATCAGGCTCTGACCTATGAGGATACGCTCATGGTCCGGGAGGAACTGGCTCCGCTGATCGAGCCGGAAAACGATGACGCCAAAGCACTGCGATTCGACGCCCTGATGTACGGGATCGAGCTTGCTTATCTCGCAGGGAAAAAGTACAGCCGGGCCAGACACGATCTGATAAAAAAGGTCTCCGCCGTGGCTAGTGTGGCCAACATCCCGGAGATCATGATGCAGGCGGAGCTGATCGACAAGATCCTGCATACGGACTATTTGGATAATGCCGGCATCGATGAATTTGAGCATATCCGCGAGAGCCTGCGGAATCTGATGAAGTATATTCCGACTGGCAAGATCATATACGATACGGATTTTGATGACGAGATTTTGGCAATCGACTGGAAGGAATCTGAACTGGACAGCGACGACCTGAAAAACTACAAGGCCAAGGCTGAGTATTATGTCCGGCAGCATCAGGATAATGCCGTGATTGCCAAGCTCAAGAGCAACGTGCCGCTGACCGGCGCCGATGTGAAGGTGTTGGAAGAGATTCTGTGGAGCGAGGTCGGCACCAGACAGGAATATCTGGCTGAGTACGGAGAGAAGCCCCTGGGCGAATTCGTACGCGAGATCGTAGGCCTAGATATGAATGCTGCGAAGGCAGCGTTTTCAGAGTACCTGGATGAAACGCACTTGGACAGTCGCCAGATCTATTTCGTCAATCAGATCGTGGAGTACATTGTCCACAACGGCATGATGAAAGATCTGTCTGTGCTTCAGGAGCCTCCGTTCACAGATCAAGGCAGCATCGTGGAAGTGTTCACGGATCTGACTGTTTGGATGGGCATCCGGCGAGTGATTGAACAGGTCAATGCGAATGCATTGGCGGCGTAAGGAGTGTGTAGAATGGCATACGGCAAAGCGATTGAATTATTCCTTGTAAATGGAACTGCAGAAAGCCTTATCACCGCAGAACTGTCAAACTGGAATGGAAAGGCAATCAAAATTCCGCGTACGGAAGTATCCTCCTGTGACCGAGATGATATAAAAGGGGTTGGCATCTATTTTCTGATTTGTCAGGAAGACGATGGGACCGATTCGGTCTATATCGGAGAGGCGGAGAATGTACAGGACCGCCTGGTGCAGCATCTCCGGGATTTCCAATCCGGAAAAGAGAAGTATTACTGGAATACGGCTGTCATCTTTGTCGGGAGAGATCTGAACAAGGCACTGATCCGGTATCTTGAAAACCGTTTCGTCGAGATCGCAAAAGAATGTGGACGATACACAGTCCTTACGAAGAATACTTATAAAAATACCGTTTTGAAAGAAGCTCAGATTGCCAGCATGGAGGAGTTTATTGATAACGTAAAAATCCTCATCAACACCCTGGGCTATAAAGTGCTTGTGCCAGTCCCCAAGGCGAACGATGAGACGATTTACCTGTACTGCAAAGGATCCGGAGCTTCTGCAAAAGGATTTGTAAGCGCCGGAGGTTTTACCGTTTTGGAAGGGTCCACCGTTTCCGATCATACAGTTCCTTCTTTGGAGACAAAGGGGAAATCGTATTATAATCTTCGGAATGCTCTGATCAAAGATGGAACAATTTTAGATCGAGTATTCACCAGAGATTATGAGTTTAAAGCACCATCGGCGGCGTCTGCTGTGATTTTGGGGCATACGTCCAACGGAAATGTGGATTGGAAAACCACAGACGGGACTAAGCTCAAAGACATATAAACGATAGTATTTGATTTGGCATTTTTGTAAAATTGCTAGGGAATGATTCTGTGAATAGCGTCATTTGACGCGTAGCCGCACTTGTGCGATTCTGGGGTTTGGGGATTTCCCCAACAGGCGCATAGTCGGTTTTTCAGAAAAATGGACGTCTATGCACTGCTTGCGAAGTAGTGAGTGCGTACAATAACCTAAACGGTTTTGCTGTTATGACCAATGTAAGATAATATGTAATCAAAGATGCATAAACCAATAGGCACAAGTCACCAATAGAAAGGACCTTCCTTATATGGCTAGAGTGGATACGTTAACTGCATACCGCTGTAAGTTTAGTTACTTACAGCGTAATAACCCTTTAATTGAGGAACAACGCGAAAATATCAAGCAAGGAAAAGTCCCTGAATTTGCTTTTAAAGATTTTATTGATCTGTATTGCATAAACGATGGCAATATCCTTGTTGGCAAAAACACAGACAGAGCAATTAGTTTATCGAAAGATAATATTTCGATACGATCTTTGGATGGTATTTGTTCTTGGTACATCTCACCTATGGCAGGCAAACAGGGTCAGCCTATGACTGTTGTAAAACAAACAACAGGTAGAAAGTATAGTTTTGGCGCCGATGCAGCTGCATTATATAGTTATCACATATTTGTTTATGAGGACGACGAAGGTATCATCGTTGTTTTTCACAGACAGAACAGCTCCGGATGTAAGAGTGTTTTTCTTGAGACTGCGAATAGTATTTTGAAGACTAAAGGCTTAAAGATGGAGATGAATTTAATTGTCCCACTATCTGACGAAACAAGTGAAGTTACAGCTACCAAAATAACTCTTCAATATATTGAACCGGGAAGTTCAAGCGATATTGCAGACAACTTGAGGAAAAAGAAAAAGGTGATCCGAGATATTGGAATAAACCTTGAAGCGCAGAAAAACTCAACCTTTGCTAGAATTATATGTAATATGCAGTTGGGAAAGATCAGCAAAGAAGTGGCGTTTGCTCAGATAAAAACTGAGTTAACGAACGCCGAAGAGTTTACAGATGCTGAGATTCAAATCAAAGTTGGTAGAAGAACCAAAAAGCTTCCGTGGAATGAATTTGAGCATATAGTTGGTGTTCATGACATAAGCGAAGAATTGCATGCAGCATATAAAAACAGCAATAATTTCCTGGAAGAACTCACAAAGATTTCAGACAGATACTATGATGAAATAAAACAAACAGGGATGATAGCTTATGAATAGACAGTTTTGGGTTGGTATACTTATAGCCCTTGTTGCAATAATGATGCTGTTCTTTAACAAAAAAGTTAACTTAGTTCGATTGTTTATTAAGCAATTGGACGTGTTCAAAGATGCCCGCACAGGAAAAAGATCTTTATGGGACATAATCTGCTTTTTCTTTTTTCCTATTGTTATGGCCATAATAATTGTATTTGGTATGCCTTATAGTATTACTTCTCAATTAGCAGAAATACTTACAACGGTTTTCGCGCTTGTATTTACTATACTATTTGGGTTTGCTGCAGTCATTGTTGAAAAAAGGGATAGTGACAATGCAAAGAAGCGGCAAGTTTTTAGTGAAACGTTTGTTTCGATAATCACATCAACATCACTCTCTCTATTGGCGGCCTTTGTTTCTATTTTGCTTACATCGATAACAACAGATTTGTATGTTTCTATATTGTCAGTAGTTTTATTTGCTGTTTCATTTCACATCATAATGTTATTACTGATGATTACGAAAAGGACTTTTGTTATTTACTGCGAAGGCGAAAAAGATAGTTAGTTTTAGTTGATTCGAAATGCTTGGTTCAACTCAGAAACCGATACCTCTGAATAAAGAAGACCAATGCGTCCTATCGATACAACAGACATTCTATAACAGATAATTGGAGAAAAAACTATGATACTGACTATAGGCGCCTTAGTAAAAGATGATCAAGGTCGACAATACATACTTGACGAATTGCTCGGCAGCGGGGGATTTGGTAGTGTTTTTAAAGCCCATAGAGATGATGGAACCATTTATGCAGTAAAGACATTGCTCCCTTCTTTTGATGACGATAAAGCATACCTTTCGTTTAAAAACGAAATCGCGCAATCTTTATTGGTGAAGTCGGATAATGTTATTAAATACACTTATGCGCACGATGGAGAACGGTATCCAAATCTGCCACCATACATCATTATGGAATACGCTAATGGAGGAACACTAAGAGATTTATTGGATACACGGCAACCTGCTTTTTTTGATTTGTCCACACTAATTGGATATTATAGGCAGTTGGCCAGTGGTATGCTTGCCATAAGCAAGAACCTTGTTCATCGGGATATTAAACCTGAGAATATTCTGATTGCAGATGGTGAGCTAAAAATAAGTGATTTTGGCTTGTCGAAGATGGCTGGAGAGAGTACCAGAACTTTGACTTTTAAAGGCTACGGCACTGCAAAATATGTTGCACCAGAGGCATGGAAAAACGATAGTAACACTATTCAGATGGACATATACTCCATGGGAATTGTTTTTTATGAATTAGCGACCCTTCAATATCCTTACGATATCTCTTCTATTCGCGATCCTCTTGGAATGCGAGATGTTCATTTGTTTCAAACTGTAAAAGCGCCCTCGGCTATTAATCATGACTTGCCAGCTATTATTATTGCGATTATTATGCGCATGATGGAAAAGTCGGTACATAGAAGGTTTAACAATTGGGAGGATATTATTGCGGCATTAGAAATAAAAGATATGCCGCAGGGCAGCATGTCATCTC
>Ga0256405_10000651_pt1 | contig 110861 bp, 98 predicted proteins | sample RumenRJG_02DNA_FD_189096 | JGI IMG/M metagenome (GOLD analysis project Ga0256405, IMG submission 189096) | Bovine rumen microbial communities from Lethbridge, Alberta, Canada - RJG_02 | ecosystem: Host-associated > Mammals > Digestive system > Stomach > Rumen | place: Canada: Alberta...
ATCGTATCCAATATCCCCTCTCAAATATTCCTGAACTATCTTCAATTTGAAATCAGCAGTATATTTTGCCATAAAAAGCCCCCCATAAGTTAGATTACTTGGTCTAACTTATGGGGGTCTCTACAAACATCAACGGGGCAGTCCCTCAAAACTCAACAAATATCTAATTATTTATTGAAAATGTTCTTCAGTGCCTGCTTATTTACATCGCGGTTAAGCTGTGCAAGATAAGTAGTCAGCTTGATATTCTTAGGGCAAACCTCTACGCAGTTCTGGGAATTACCGCAGCTGGTAATACCGCCCTTGCCCATAAGAGCCTCCAGGCGCTTTTCCTTGTCGAACTTTCCAAGTGGATGGAGATTGAACAAGTAAGCCTGAACGGATGGAGAAGCACCGATAAAGTCGGACTGAGGTCCAACATTAGGACAAGCCTCCAAGCAGCAACCGCAAGTCATGCAGTGAGAAATCTCATATGCAGTGGTTGCAGTGTAAGGATTCTGGATAGGAGCATCCTTAACTTCCCAAGAACCATCAACCTCAACCCAAGCCTGTACGCGCTTCAAGGACTCGAACATTACAGAACGGTCCACATGGAGGTCACGAATTACAGGGAAAGTTCTGGCTGGCTGCAAGCGAATTGGCTGCTCCAAATTGTCAATCAGAGCGCAGCAAGCCTGCTGAGCCTTACCATTAATAACCATCATACAAGCACCGCAAACCTTCTCCAGGCAGTTGCACTCCCAAACTACAGGAGCAACCTTCTTGCCATCAGTGGTTACAGGGTTCTTCTGAATTTCCATCAAAGAAGCTACTACATTCAGAGCAGGACGATATGGAATTTCGAACTCCTGAGTGTAAGGTGTGCTGGTAGGGCTGTCCTGACGCTCAATTATAAACTTAACTGTTTTCTTCTGTTCTGCCATTCTATTTTATCCCCCTATTACTCTTTCTTTGCAACAGCGTAGTTACGAGGACGTGCCTTAATGAGGGAGTGCTCAAACTCCTCATAGGTTACTACTGGTTCCTCAGTTGCTGCATCAAAGCTTACAACGGATGTAAACATGAACTTCTCATCATTACGAGGATAGAATACCAGCTCGCCGTCCTTCTCGATACGGTTGCCGTTATCATCCAGCATAATCTTTGCATGGGCACCACGGGACTCATCACGGCAACGAGCAGACTTGGTGATAGCCATAGCATAGATAATCATGTTGCGGAGCTGGCGAACAAACATAGCTTCCTGGTTAGCCCAGTTGCCATGGTCGGTTACACCGATGTTATCCCAACGCTTCAGGATATCCTTCAGCTTCTCCAGGCAGATATCCAAGCCCTTGTTATCGCGCTCAATGGATACATACTCATACATGATTTCGCCCATTTCCTGATGGAGCTTGTGAGCATTCTCAGGACCATTCATCTGGCGAATCTTGTCATACTCATCCTGAACTTCCTTGCGAGCTGCTTCGATTTCAGCATCGGTGATTTCGCACAGCTTGGAAACATTTTCCTTAGCCCACTTCATAGCCTCTGGACCGGAAACGGTTCCGGAATAAGCAGCGGACAACAGGGAGTTAGCACCAAGACGGTTTGCACCGTGATACTGATGGTCGCACTCACCAGAAGCCATGAGGCCAGGGATGTTGGTGAAATGCTTTCTATCTACATAGATACCGCCCATGGAGTAATGAACGGAAGGGAAAATCTCCATTGGAACCTTACGAGGGTCCTTACCAACGAACTCAGTGTAAATCTCGATGATACCGCCCAGCTTACGCTCCAAATATTCGGCAGGAATGTGGGACAGATCGAGGTATACACGACGGTCATGGTTAATACCGAGATCCATGTGAACGCATACCTTGAAAATAGCACGGGAAGCAACATCACGAGGAACCAGGTTACCATAAGCTGGGTACATATCCTCCAGGAAGTACCAAGGCTTACCATCTCTGTAAACCCATACACGACCACCCTCACCGCGGCAAGCCTCGGACATCAGACGGTTCTTATCGGAGCCTGGGATAGCGGTTGGATGAATCTGAATGAACTCAGGGTTAGCAATCTTTGCACCCTGCTGATAAACTGCAGAAACTGCAGAACCATTACAAATAGTGGAAGCAGTACAACGGCCAAATACCTGACCAGGGCCACCAGTTGCCAAAATAACAACATCAGCCTTGAAGGCTTTGATTTCCATGGAATTCATGCTCTGGGCAATAATACCACGGCAAACACCGTTCTTGTCCTTGAAAATCTTTACGAATTCCCAGAACTCGTACTTAGTTACGCCGCCCTTAACTTCCCAGCGACGAACCTGCTCGTCAAGAGCATAGAGGAGCTGCTGACCAGTAGTGGAACCAGCAAAGCAAGTACGCTTATTCTTCTGTCCACCGAAGTTACGAAGGTCAAGTACGCCCTCTGGAGTACGGGTGAAAGGTACACCCATACGGTCAAACATCTTTATGAGCTTAGGTGCAGCCTCAACCATGCCCTTTACAGCCAACTGGTCAGCCAGGAAGTCACCACCGTATACGGTATCATCAAAATGCTCATAAATGGAATCGTGCTCACCCTTGGTGTCCATGCAGGCATTAATACCGCCCTGGGCACAGAGGGAGTGAGAACGCTTTACTGGACAGTAAGAGAATAAATCTACTTCGCCGCCAGCTTCACAAATCTTAAGGGTAGCCATCAAGCCTGACAAGCCGCCACCTACTACAATAATCTTATTTTTAGCCACGTAGGTTCTCTCCTTATATACAAAACTTTACTACTACGACAGTCTTACATGAAGTAAGAAGACATAAATGCCAAAGTGAAGAGGCACATCAGAGCGCACAGGCCCATAGCCATCTTGTCCACAACACACTGAGAACGAGGGCCCTTAGTGATACCCCAGGTCATGCAGAAGGTTGTGATACCATTGCAGAAATGGAAAATAGCAGCAAACATACCGAGAGCATAAAGTACAAATACCACTGGATTTGCCAAAGTGGTCTGAACCAAGTCATAGCTGATATGCTGGCCCAAGATACCCTTGGTATAGATACGCAGATAGCCCACATGCCAGATGAGGAATGCTACCATGTACCAAGCAGTCCATCTCTGGAGAGCGAACTTCCAGTTACGGGAATAGCCATAATCGGTAGGATTGTTCTTGGCATCCAAAGCGATGAAAATACCATAAATACCATGGAACAAAATAGGTACCGCATAGAGGCAGATTTCAATACCCAGGAAAATAGGCTGTGGAATCTGCTCCATCATAGCCAGACCGTTGTTGAACACTTCTGGGCCGCCCATTGCTGAAGCATTTGTCAGCAAATGCTCAATCAGCACACCGCCGAGCAGTACAAGTCCGCAAAGGGAATGCAGTCGACGAAGATAAAAAGATACGTTAATCATTCTTGACCTCCTAAACATTTTCTTTCACACCGGAAAGTATTTTATCATAACTTACGATATGGTTTCTGACCAATCTCGTAATAGTCATTACCCTCAGAATCGATTACAACGATTGCTGGGAAGTCTACTACTTCCAGAGCAGCCAATGCCTCTGGGCCCAACTCAGGATACGCAATAACGGTATACTTCTTAACAGATTTTGCAATGAGGGCAGCAGCACCGCCAACAGCAGCAAAATAAGTAACACCGTTCTTCTTCATGGACTCTACAACTTCAGGAGCCCGGGAGCCTTTACCGATCATGCCCTTAATACCCTGATCCAGCATGGTAGGAGTATAAGCATCCATACGACCGGCAGTGGTAGGACCGCAGGATCCGATAGGATCACCTGGTTTTGCCGGAGTTGGTCCAAGGTAATAAACGATCTGGTCATGCCAATCGATAGGCAGCTTTTCGCCACGAGCCAACGCCTCAGTCATAACCTTGTGTGCCGCATCACGAGCGCTGTAGATAGTTCCAGTGATAAGCACACTGTCGCCGGCGCGCAGCTTGCGGGAATCCTCCTCTTTCAGAGGAGTAGTTATACGAATTGTTTCAGCCATTATCTAAACCTCCTAAATTAAAGAACACGGTGAGAATGACGGCATGCATGGCAGCAAATAGTAACTGCTACTGGCAAGCCAGCAATATGAGTAGGACCCCACTCGATGTTTACAGCCAAAGCAGATGTAGTACCACCCAGCTGTGGGCCAATACCGGTCTTATTAATCATTTCAAGGAGCTCATTTTCCAGAGCAGCGTAATCAGGATGAGCATTACGCTCAGTGATTTTACGCATCAAAGCGCGCTTGGACAGGTAAGCAGCCTGATCCATGGTACCGCCGATACCAACACCAACTACCATTGGTGGGCATGGGTTACAGCTTGCATGCTGGATAATATCCAATACAGCCTTCTTAACACCTTCAACGCCATCAGCTGGTACCAACATCTTGATACCGCCCTTGTTCTCAGAACCGAATCCCTTACAGGTCAGCTCAATCTTCAGCTTGTCACCTGGAACGATTTTGGTATAAATAATTGCCGGAGTATTGTTCTGAGTGTTTTTGCGGTCAAATAACGGCTCAGCAACAACAGACTTACGGAGATAACCCTCAGTATAGCCCTTAGCAACGCCAGCGTTGATTGCTTCAGTCAAATCGCCACCTTCGATGTGCAGATCCTGACCAACCTCCAGGAAAATAATGGTCATACCAGTATCCTGGCAAATAGGACGATCTTCTTCTCTGGCTATCTCGGAGTTGCGAATAATCTGGTCAAGTACTACCTGACCAACTGGAGACTCTTCAGTCTCACGCCCCTTCTTGAGAGCTTCATACACATCCTGAGGCAAATAGTAGGCAGCTTCCTTACACATCTGCGCTACTTCTTCAGTGATCTGTTCAACATTGATCGTACGCAAAATAAACCCTCCCTAAATATAATTATACACTCGCATACACAATATATCTTATCACATTTTATATTTGCTTTCAACACAATAACTACAAGGGTTTGCGAATAAAAAAGTGAATGCCATTCGCAATTTTTATTCAATAAATAACAGCAATTCAATAATAAGCCATTTTTATCGCACATACCTTGATTTTTAATTATTATTTATGGCTGTATGTGTGATAAATAAAGGTTCTGCAACAAAAAAACAGCCTTACGAGATAACCATAGTATCTCATTCGGCTGTTTGAATATCTCAAAGATGAAAATGCTCCACATCTAATTTATTTTGTGAAATATTTAACACCATGAAGGATTGCCCTGCTCCATCCCGGGGATAAGAAATACTGCCAGGATTAATCGTCAGACAAATATCCTGTTCTTTGATTTCTGCCACGTGGGAATGACCATATACAGCGATATCGGCCCCCTGGGCAATAGCTGCTCGGGTAAAATTTTCGCTGCCCCGTTTTACACCATAATTATGCCCGTGGGATAGGAAAATTTTATGTCCTCCTAACTCAATCATCCGTTCATCCGGTACACGACCCTGGGGCCAGTCACAATTTCCCGCCACATTGATAACTTCCTTATCCGTAACCATGGCAAGATATTCTGCATCCTGGATTAAATCTCCGGCGTGAAGCCACAAATCCACTTCACCGGCCTTTTCTATGGCCTGATCCACCGCCATGGTGTTACCGTGACTATCACTCATTATCCCGATTCTCATTGCAGATACTCCTTCAGCAGCACAGCCATCTTTCGCAGTGCTTCCCCTCGATGACTTACAGCATCCTTTTCTTCCAAGGTCAGTTCCGCCATGGATTTATCTCCAAGATAAAAATATGGGTCATAACCAAAGCCACCATTGCCCTTAGCTTCCTTACGGATTTCCCCCCGGCAAAATCCCTGACTTTGCAAAACAGTGCCATTTACATCCACAAAGGTCAAGGCACACTGGTAAGCTGCCGGAGAGCTGTTAACACCATGCTTTTGCAATTCTGCCTGCAATTTGGCATTGTTATCTGCATCATTGGCCTTTTCACCGGCAAATCTGGCCGAATACACCCCAGGAGCTCCTCCCAGCACATCTACTTCTAAACCAGAATCATCAGCCAAGCAGGCCACACCGGTATATTTTTGATAATGCATAGCTTTTTTCAAGGAATTTTCTTTAAAGGTATCCCCATCCTCTACTGCCTCAGGAATATCCTTTTCCAAGTCTCCCAAGGATAACAGTTCCACTGGCAATTCCGTAAAGGCATCCTGCATTTCCCGGATTTTCCCTTTATTCTTGGTGGCAATAACAATCTTCTTAATCATTCCCGGCCCACCTTCCAGACCAATTCGTTGCCCAAAATATCCTTTTCATAAGAAATCAGCTCATCAATGCCCTTTTCCGCCAAGGCAATAAGCTCTTTCATTTCTTCCCGGCTGAACGGACGGCCTTCTCCAGTACCCTGAATTTCCACAAAATGTCCTTCACCGGTTCTGACCACATTCATATCCACTACACCGCTGGAATCTTCATCATAATCCAAATCCAACAACAGCTCATCCTCAGTGGAAATACCCACACTGATGGCTGCCAAAAAATCCTTTACCGGGAATGGCTTGCCATTTTCCGGGTCATAGAAGGTGGCACAGGCCTCCACCAAAGCCACAAAGGCTCCCGTAATAGATGCTGTACGGGTACCACCATCCGCCTGAATAACATCACAATCGATAATGATGGTCCGTTCACCCAAAGCCTTCATATCCAAAACGGAACGCAGGCTGCGTCCGATTAAGCGCTGAATTTCCTGAGTACGGCCAGTCTGCTTACCTCTGGCGGCTTCCCGGGAGGTTCTGGTATGAGTTGCACTTGGCAACAGGGAATACTCAGCAGTTAGCCAGCCTTCTCCGGTACCCTTTAAGAAATTAGGTACTCTTTCCTCTATGGTTGCAGCACAAATAACCTTGGTCTTGCCCATCTCAATCATGGCTGATCCGGCAGGATGCTGCTGGAAAAAGCGATTAATTTTATATTTACGCAATTCGTCATTTTTGCGGTCATTTTTTCTTGCCATATATACCTCCAAAGAATTTATCTTCAAAGCCAAGAAAAGGGACTGTTGCACCTAGTCCCTTTTTATTTAAGCCTTCCCCTTTGGGGAAGGCGGCAGCCGTAGGCTGACGGATGAGGTCATCCCTGCTGATACTGTTTGAAATTTTTAATAATAACAATTGGTGTCTTCTGGGAAGCGTTACCAAATGGGTTATCAATCAGGAGGTTGGCCGCCTTCTGGCCATCCAGTCCCTTGGACTCACCTACTACCCGGGAACGTTTCAAATCGTTAACATCAGCTATCAATGCCCCAAAGCAACCCAGACGCTCCTTCAGCTGCTCTACCACCTTGTTTGGATCCTTCGGACCATAAACAATGTGCTTATCAAAAGGCGGCATGGTACCGGTAACATCATCAATAAGTGCAGTCTGCTCGCCACCCCACTTATAAAACAGGCCATTTAACCCAACGATCTTGCCCAAAAAGCCCACAAACAAAGCCGCAGCAACCCGCCACTTGCCCTCAACATCCATCAAGGATTGCATACCATGAGGGCTGGCCAAAGAACCATAGTCCGGAATAAACCGGCAACAGAATTTTGCCACTTTGGTTATCTTCAAATCCTCCGGACGAACTGCCCGGCCCTGGGTGATGGCCACTACACTTTCGGCCACAGAAATAACATCGTTTTCCCCAATTTTTCCCTTAGTATAGCGCTCCACCGTATCAATGATGTCATCCTTATGGGTGAGGATACGGGTAGGGATTGGAATTAATTCTATATTCATATCATTACTCATGCCTAAATCTCCTTATTCTTCCACAAGCTGTGTACCCGCCAAAGCGGCAATCTCTGCAGCAGGAACTTCAATCCGCACCTGGCGGTAATGAGCCTCCAGACGACCGGTCTCCAGCCAAATAATCTGGAAATTGAAGTCCGGCATCTTGGCAATAGCTTCCTTAATGTTCATGCCATGCCGGGCCGTAAGCTTCACCTGAGCCTTAATGGTCGCTCTGTCCTGATTGTCTTTATAGCCCTTCCGCTGAAGAATATAGGCCTCAAAATAGTCGTCCTCACGAGGAGCTGTCAGCAATTCAGCATGGCCCTTGGTCTCCAAACCATCATACTGTTCATAAGGCAGCTGAGGACGAACAAAGCAATCCATGAGAGTAGCACACTGCTTGCCCTCATTCACATATTCAACATCGGTGCTGAAGGTCAGACTTGTTTCCGTCTGCTCATCAACCTTGAAGGCACTGCGGCTATCCACCTTGGCAATAACATTTTCCAGGCCAGCCTGACAAATATACAGCTTGGCAAACAAGGCCAACAGCACAATAAGGGCCACGATGGCACCGATTACATATAAAACACATTCCATCAACAAAACCTCCATAATGGCAAGTGGCTTACAGGGCCAGCATTACCTTTAATTTATCATAATATTTGTCCGGTAAACGAGTAATTTTACCAGTCTCTTTGGTTGTGAAAACATTTTGCGTCCGCCCTTCCACCAACAGGGTATCATCAGAAGCTCGCAATATACGGTACTTAAAGGCCATTTTCACCTTGGTAAGAGCCTCGGGAATAGTCTCAATTATCAGCTCATCATCAAAATAAGCTGACGCCACATATTTAGCACTAACCTCCGTAATCGGGAACACATACCCATCCTCCATAAGCTGGTTTAGGGTAATTCCTGCTGCCCGCAGAAACTCCACCCGGCCGATTTCAAACCACCGGATATAGTTGGAATGATGCACCACCGCCATGGCATCTGTGTCATAAAAATTCACCTTGTGACGAACCTTGGCAATCACCACATCCATCTCCTTTAAATTGTATTTTTACAACCAATTAAGAATAAATCAATCCGCTGGTAATGTCAAGACATAAAAAAGGATATGACGAAGGTATTTCACTTCATCATATCCCTAAATCATTTTATTTTTTAGTGATCCACATCCACTGGTTTAACCTTGGCGCAGATAACAACCATAACCACAGCCAGAATTCCGGCAGCTGCTGCCAGACCGGCCCAGCCATTCATGGTATAACCATCAACAATGTAGCCCACAAAGCTGGCCCCGGCCACAATCAGCACATATGGTATCTGAGTGCCTACATGGTCCAGGTGACTGCACTGGGCTCCCGCTGAAGCCAAAATAGTGGTATCAGAAATTGGTGAAGCATGGTCACCGCCCACAGCACCAGAAAGAATAGCAGCTACAGTAATAGCCAGCATATTAACATCATTTGGTCCAATAACAGCTACAGCTATCGGTATGAGAATACCAAAGGTACCCCAGGATGTACCAGTAGCAAAAGCCAAAATAATAGCTACTACAAAGAAGATTACCGGCAAGAACATAACCACATCAGTGTGAGAACTTACCAGCATACCTACATAGCCACCCAGGTTCAGATACTTGTCACTGCAAATACCGGACAGTGTCCAGGCAAAGCACAGAATAAGATTAGCTGGAGTCATAGCCTTAAAGCCCTGTACAAAGGTTTCACAGAAGGACTTAAAGGAAATAACCTTCCGTGGCAAATAAAGCATAGCGGTAAACACAAATGCTATAAAGGAGCCAAACACCAAACCTTTTGATGAGTCGCAATCTGCAAAAGCATCAGCAATGGACTTGCCCTCGTTTATACCGCCGGTGTACAGCATACCATATACACAGCCTGCGATAAGAACTATCAATGGCAAAATAAGGTCGATAATGCGGCCATTACCGGTAGGGCCTTCCTGCTCACTATCCCGATACTCTTTCGGAACAATGAAGTTATCCTGATTTTTCTTGACGTAGGCTGCCATGGAGAATACATCCCGTTGGGAAACGATAATGAACAGCATAAATGCCATGGTCAGCAGGGCATAAAGATTAAAAGGAATGGTCTGCAAAAAGAGGCCAAAGCCGTCAATTTCACTACCCTCCGGCAAGGAAGAACCAACGGCGGCTGCCCAGCTGGACACAGGAGCCAAAATACAAATAGGAGCTGCCGTTGCATCAATGATATAGGCCAATTTGGCCCGGGAAATCTTAAATTTATCTGTAATTGGACGCATTACAGTACCTACAGTAAGGCAGTTAAAATAGTCATCAATGAAGATAACAATACCAAGGATAGCGGTCAAAAGCATTGCACTGCGACGACCCTTGATATTCTCTGCTGCCCATTCACCATAGGCACGAGTAGCACCGGAGCGGGTAATGGCCGCCACAATAATACCCAAAATTACCAGGAACACCAAGATATTGACATTTCCGCCTACCTTGTCTGCCAAAACATCAAACATGGTCATAACGGCTTCCAGTACATTGAACTCCGTAAAGAGCAAAGCACCGGAAAAAATACCGATAAGCAAGGACATATACACTTCTTTTGTCAACAATGCCAGCACAATGGTGATTATAGGAGGCAATATTGACCAAACAGATTCTGCCATAGACTAACCTACTTTCTATTGAAATTAAGAATAAATACTCATTCATTTTAATATATATTTTCTTTCTTCTCAACCAAAAAATACATATTTTGCCTATGTACTATGATAATTTTTATATAATAGAGAAAATAAAAAGCTTTGATGAAATGTCTGCCACCTCACCAAAGCTTTGCAATTAGTAATATTTTTCAGAGAATCTTATTTTCCCAGGTTACGCACCGGGAAAGTGAAATATGTATCTGGGTATGGCTCATTATTCAAGGTGAAATGCCACCACTCCGTATCAAGAGCTCTAAACCCATGCCGCAACATAGCCGCCCGTAATAACATGCGGTTATAAAACTGTTCAGCAGTTATTCCACCACCAGTATAAGTCATGGTATCAGGGTTACCACAATAATCGGGATGGCTTTCCGGTCCAAAGTAATCAAAGGTTCCTCCCATATCCACTTCCTTGCCTGTTCTCATATCAAACAGGGTAAGGTCAACGGTACTGCCCCGGCTATGGCCCGATTTGGCAGCAATATATCCCTGGTCAAACAAAACATCCTTGTTGAGCATTGGATAAAAATACGGTTTCATGCGGGTATCATTCAGATCTTCTGCCCATTGGACAAAATGATCCACAGCCATTTGTGGGCGATAGGCATCATAAACCTTTAAGCGATAGCCCTGGGCCTTCACATCATCGGATACAGCCTTTAAGGCCATGGCTGCTTCTCTGGTCATCAGCACGCATGGCTCCTCATAGCCAGCTATCCGGTCACCCACAAAATTGTATGTAGAATAATAACGGATTTCCAAAATAATATCCGGTGCCACCTGAGTCAGACTGACAAAATCGGATGAATCATCAGACACGGCACTCCCAGTGCAAACATTGCCATTACCATTGTCATTATACAAGCTAAACCCAGTCACACAACAACAAATCAACAAAACAAACAATAGAAATTTTTTTGCTGTTTTCATTTTAGTCTCTCCTTAATTATTAAAATATCCCCGCTACTTTTACATTATCCACGGCCTTTTGCATGTCTTCCTCAGACTGAACCAGCGCCATGCGAACATAACCTTCCCCGGATGGGCCAAAGGCACTGCCAGGGGTTACCAGCACACCGGTCTTGTCCAGCAGATCTTTTACAAATTCCTCCGAAGATGCATATTTAGCCGGAATTGGGGCCCATACAAACATGGTTCCCGGTGGCTTATCCATCTGCCAGCCGGCTTCTATCAACCCATCGCACAGCACATCCCGACGACGCTCGTAGGCCTGACGTGTTTCCTCCACGATATCCTGTTCACCTGTAATAGCCTCAATAGCAGCCGCCTGAATCGGCAGGAACATGCCATAATCAATATTTGATTTCAGGGTCTTTAGCATACCTACCACCTGAGCATTACCCACGCAATAACCGATGCGGGCCCCGGCCAGGCCATAGGTCTTGGACAAGGAATTGAACTCTACGCCCACTTCCTTGGCGCCGTCCAACTCCAGGAAGCTCCCCCATTTACGGCCATCAAACACCAATTCACTGTAGGCATTATCGTGAATAACAATGATGTCATATTTCTTGGCAAACTGTATGAGCTCTTGATAAAACTCCACGGGAGCCATAGCAGCCGTCGGATTATTCGGATAGGATACCAGCATCAGTTTGGCCCGTCTGGCCACATCCTCCGGAATATCCTGCAGCTGAATAACATAATCATGTTCTTTTTTCTGAGGCATATAATAAAGCTCCGCCCCAGCCAGTTTAGGTCCATCAGCAAAAATAGGATAGCATGGATCCGGTACCAGCATCACATCACCAGGATCAAGAATGGACAGGGCAATATGAGCCAAACCATCCTGGGAACCAATCAAGGAACAAATTTCTGTATCTTCCTCCAACACCACGTTATAGCGGCGCTTATACCAGCCAGCCACTGCCTCCAGCATGGCCTTTGTATCCGATATGGCATAAACATAGTTGGAAGGTTCCATTACTGCCTTGGCCATGGCTTCCATGATACGCTTGGCTGGTGGAATATTCGGTGCCCCGATGCTTAGGTCTATAACCTGTTTGCCAGCCGCTACCCGTTCTTTACGCATTTCCGCCAGCCGGGAAAATACCCCCTCGCCAAATTGATCCATTCTCTTTGCAAATTCCATATTCCCACCCCTAAACAGAAAGGGGCTGTTTGCACAGCCCCCGATATTTTAATCTTATTTGAACAGCTTACTTACCGAACCATTATTGTAGATACAATCGATAAACTCTGCCAGCATTGGTGCCAAAGAAATACTAACAATCTTTCTGGACTGCTTCTCTGGTGGCAATGGAATGGTATTGGTAATAATCAGCTGCTTAATAGCGGAATCATTAATCCTCTGTACAGCCGGATCAGTTAAAATACCATGGGTAGCACAGGCATACACTTCCTTAGCCCCCATCTTCTTCAATGCCTTGGCGCCCTCACAAAGGGAACCAGCTGTATCAACCATGTCATCAATCATGATGCAGGTCTTGTTCTTGACATCACCAATGAGATTCATAACCTCAGCACAACCTGGACGTGGACGACGCTTTTCTACAATAGCAATACCTGCATCCAACAGGTCAGCCATTCTACGTGCCCGGGTTACACCACCCAAGTCTGGAGATACAACCACTACATCTTCCAAATTCTGCTCCTTAAAATATTCAGCCATCGCTGGAGCAGCAGCCAAATGGTCAACTGGGATATCAAAGAAGCCCTGAATCTGTCCTGCATGCAAATCAACAGTAACCACTCGGTCCATGCCAGCAGTGTGCATGAGATTAGCTACCAATTTAGCTGAAATAGGCTCACGTCCACGAGTCTTACGGTCCTGACGGGCATAAGCATAATAAGGAACTACAGCGGTTACACTATGAGCCGACGCACGCTTGCAAGCATCCGTCATGATTAAGAGCTCCATCAAGTTCTCATTAACTGGCTGACAGGTTGGCTGGATAATGAAAATATCCTTACCACGAATACTCTCGCTGATCATTACCTGGATTTCGCCATTATTAAAATGACCCACCTGAGCCTCAATAAGCTCAATACCAAGATGCTCGGCAATTTCCTTAGCCAGCTCACGGTTTGCATTACCAGCTAACAGACGCATGTTACTCTTTGACATTTTGTTTTAAAGCCTCCAATATTCATATAAACAATTTTCGGTTAGAAAAAAACACCTTATATATACTATCAGTTTTCTAGTGAAAATGCCACTTTATTTTTTACGTTTATCAGCCCAACCAGATATATTTTTTTGGTGAGACCGGGCAATGGCCAAATCCTTGGCAGGAATGTCCTTGGTAATAATGGAACCAGCTCCAATATAAGCCCCTTCACCGACTGCTACCGGTGCTACCAAAGTGGTATTGCAACCTACAAAGGCATTATCGCCAATAGTTGTCCGGAACTTGTTTTTACCATCATAGTTGGCAGTAACTGTACCACAACCGCAGTTCACATTACTGCCCACATCGGAATCACCAATATACTGGAGGTGTGGCAGCTTAGTGCCCTCTCCCACATTGGAGTTTTTTACTTCTACAAAATTGCCGATATGAACGCTTTTGCCAATATGGGTATTCGGACGCAAATGAACATATGGACCAAAATCTACCCCGTCGTCCACAACACAATCATGGCCATAGGAGAAATGAGCAACTACCTCATCACCCATGGTTACATTACTGAACCGGCAATTAGGACCAATCTGGCAGTTGGAACCAATCCTGGTATTCCCCTCCAGCCAGGTAAATGGATAAATCACTGTATCAGGGCCAATCTCCACGTCAACATCCACAAAGGTGCTGTCCGGATCCATAATGGTTACACCGTTATCCATGAGCTCAATATTTTTCCGACGACGCAAAATCTTTTCCGCCCCCGATAACTGTACCCGGGAATTAATCCCCAAGGTGGACTCATAATCGTCAGCAGCAACAGCCCAAATCTTCTCTCCCTGCTCACGCAATATCCCCAAAACATCTGGCAGGTAATATTCGCCCTGGGCATTATCGCAGCCCACTTTTTCCAAGGCCGCAAACAAATCCTGGCATTCAAAGCAATAAATTCCGGAATTTACTTCCTTAACCTGGCGTTCTTCCTCGGTGGCATCCTTCTGTTCAACAATACGGGCCACATCGCCATCAGCAGTACGGATAATCCGTCCATAACCTGTGGAATCCGGCATAATAGCTGTAAGAACAGTTGCCTTGGCTCCAGCGGCCTTGTGCCCCTCATAAAGTTTGGTAATCAAATCATCGGTTACCAATGGGGTATCACCACACAACACCATTACAGTACCCTTCTCATCAGCTAAAAGTGGTGCTGCTTGCTTAACCGCATGACCAGTTCCCAGCTGTTCAGCCTGTACCACGAACTCTGCCTGATCGCCAATAGCTTCCTGCACCTTTTCGCCGCCAAAGCCCACAACTACCACATTGCGCTTGGAACCAGCCTTAGTTGCCGCGTCCAACACATGCTGCAGCATAGACTTACCAGCCACCTTATGTAAAACCTTAGGCAGCTTGGACTTCATTCGTGTTCCCTTACCTGCCGCTAATATTACTGTTACTAAATCCAGCATTAAATCTGCCTCCAATATAACCTAGTTATTTTTCTTTTTCCCGCTGTTGCTTCAAGGCTTCCATGCTTTGCAACAGGGTCTGTTCGGATTTCTCCATATGATATTCTGCCGCTGCCTGGGCCTCGGCCACATCCCCCTGGGCAATAGCCTCAACAATCCGCCGATGCTCCTCCAAAGTAGCCTTCAAGCGGCCTGGGAAAGACATGGAAGTAGCCCGGAAGCGGGTAAGCTGCTCCCGCAAGTTAAATATAATCCCCACAAGGCGGGAATTACGGCTGGCCTGATATAACAAATCATGGAACTCCGTATCGGTTTCCACTATTTTCTCCATATCATTGGCTTCAATATATCCGCCAATAGCCACCAACAGCCGTTGCAAGCGTTCCAGTTCCTCGTCAGTTATTCGCTCCGCGGCCAAACCACTGGCCAAAGAATCTAGAGATGTACGGATCTCAAATACCTCATTTACATCCCGAATAGATAGATTAGCCACATAGGTACCCCGACGGGGCATCATAATAACATACCCTTCCAGCTCCAGCTTGCGGATTGCCTCTCTTACCGGAGTACGGCTCACGCCTAATTCCTCCGCCAGCTGAATTTCCATCAGCCGTTCTCCCGGCTTTAATGTTCCCTTACGAATAGCATCACGCAGGGTTTCACACACAACTTCCCGAAGGGGCTGATAACTGTCTAATTTAATAGGTGATAATTTACCTTCCATGTTTAACCTCTATTTCTTCCAACAGTTTTTGCGGTAAACACAGCCGCATCCTTATCCAAATGCCGGATATTGTCCGCCATTTTTTGAGCAACCGACCCGTCAGGGGCAATGCCAAATACCGTTGGGCCACTGCCCGACATCATGCTGGCCAACGCCCCGGCTGACAACATGGTCTGTTTATATTGATCGATTATCACATGCTTATCTATGGTAACACTTTCCAGCACATTACACAACAATTTACTTACCGAAGAAATATCTCCGGCTGCAATGGCCTGTATCATAGCTTTATTATCCGGATGCTTGCCGGTATATCCTGTATCGTAGGTCTTGTAGGCCCAGGCTGTGGATACCCCCACCTGTGGTTTGGCCAATACAATATCTACTCCGGCCAAATCCGGCAACCGTTCCAGTATTTCTCCCCTACCGGTGGCCAGCATCGTTCCCCCCATGATGCAAAAAGGAATATCCGAGCCCAACTTGGCTCCCAATTCGCAGAGCTTCTCTTCCGAAATATTTAGGGAAAACAGCTCATTCATTCCTTTTAAAACTGCCGCAGCATCTGCCGAACCGCCGGCCAGACCAGCTGCCATTGGAATACGCTTTGTCAGTTTTATATTTACCCCTGAGGTTAAACCATATTCATCTATTATCAGCTTTGCCGCCTTATAGCAAAGATTGGACTCATCCGCCGGCAACTCAGTATTGTCAATCTCCAACTGAATACCTGTGGCAATTTTGTCCAAAACCAAGGTATCATGAAGACTAACCTCCTGCATCACCATGGCGACCTCATGGAAGCCATCATCCCGTTTGTCGAGAATGTCCAGAGTCAGATTGATTTTTGCATTAGCATCAATGGATAGCACCTTTCAGGACTCCTTCATAAAAATGTACTAATATATTTGACGGTATGATTTTATCAACTTTTACATTTTTCTTCAAGTCGAATAAAATCTATTGTGGAATATCCCCAACACTATTGACTTTTACTTTTTATCCCTTGATAATTATGGGGTAGGAGCTGGTGAATATATGTATGATTTACTTATGGAAAACAGACTTATGCTTTATGGACTGGTAGCAGCGGTATTTATCGTAGTAAACTTTGCTGCCATGTTGCTGATTAAATATATCCTTCCCTGGCAAGGAATGCGGGTAATGCGCAGGTGTAAAATTCATCCCAAGAGCCGCAAAGTACTGCCCCTGCTCAATCTGCTTGGGCAGGTGGTATTGAGTCTTACCGGAGCCGTTACCAAGGGACTTCCTGTGGTTACGGATATTATTCCGGTGGGTACTACCCCATCCAAGCTTATGGCTTTGGCAGCTTCCGCTGAAGCCAATGTTAATCACCCCATTGCCGAGGCCATTCAGGAATGGGCTGAGGAAAAGGATTTGCCCCTGTCGGAGGCAGCAGCAGTGAATATCATGCCGGGCAAAGGTGTGGAAGCCCTCATTAACCATCAGGAAATTCGCGTTGGTACCGCAGCCTTTTTAAAGGAACATGGCGTTAAGGTTCCGGCGGAAATTCTCACTCGGGCTGACCAGCTGGCAGCCAAGGGCAATATTGTTACCTTGGTCAGCATAGACAGCTATTGCCGGGGCTTTATCGTATTTACAGACCCAGTCCGTCCAACGGTACCTGGAGCTGTTCGGGCATTAACCGAGTATGGCGTTTCCCTGTCCATCATTACCAGTGTGATAGGCAGTACCGCCCGGGCTCTGGCCAAACAGGTTGGCATTACTGCCGTACGGGCCGAGCTGGGCGAACTGGAGAAGGCCAAGGAATTTTTAGTCTTAAAAACCAAGGACAGTTTGGTGGGGGCCGTGGCCACTACCCGCAACTCAGCTATATTGTCTCAGACAGCTGATATTAGTTTCGCCCTTAGCGTCACCGATGAACAGCTAAAGGAAACCGCCGATGTCTATATTGACAGTGTGGATTTTGGTAACATATTGTCTGCCATTGACATAGCCAAATACACCCATGACAAGCGCAAGACCGGCCTAATTCTGGTAGTGCTCTTCAATCTCATTCTAGGTGCCGTTACAAGTTATCTGGTAGCGGAAACTACCCTACCATTCTTCGCACCGGTATTGCCGGTTTTGGTAGGAGTTCTGGCTTTAATCGGCTTGATTGCCAATCAGGTAACCTATAAATATTGATAATTTTCAAAGGAGTTTAATACATGGATAAAGAGGAATTTTCTACCCTGGTTAATGAGGTGCTCAGCACTACCGCCAAGCCGCCTAAAAACCTGTTTGAAGCAGGTTATGATGATTGGCATTGTCGGGCTAGACTGGCCCATTTCCTGGCCATGCCGGAAATCAACCACCTGCCTCAAGCCAAGGAATTGTTTCATTCAATAATCGCTGTGGAGCCAGATGAGTCCGACAGTCAGGATATTGAAGAAAAGGCCTACGCCCTGCAACATCTTAGCCAGTTGGAAAAGGACGAAAAAAATTACAATGCGGCCCTTGAGCACATAAATCTCGCCATTGAAACCGCTGAATCCTATGATTTCCTATATAAATATATCCTGCGGGGAGAATTGTGGGGAGAACGGTGGAATTTGCTCCATCTCCTAAAACGCACCGAAGAGGCTGAAAGCGAAATCGACGAACGCATTGAAGTATTTGAGGATATTCCCATTGAGCATAACAGCTATCTATACTATGGCTATCGTTTTAAAGCACAGTTGGCCGCAGAAAAGGGTACAGCTCTCATAGCCAAGGATTTTATGCACATGGCCCTGAATAATATGGAAATACCGGCAGAATACAAAAAGCCATTGGATTTGGCCTTTGCCGCTACCCATGATAATATTTCCTGGATTTTGGCAGAAATCGACAAAGCCACCCCCAATCCTGATAATCTGCATTGGGATATTTAAGTGACTGCAAACAAAAAGGATGAACAAAATGCTAAAGCATTTTGTTCATCCTTTTCTTTTAATTATATAAAATCTTACTCCAAAACATCCTGTAAATCATGGTTAGTCATGGCGCATACGCAGGAATCTGACCAAACATTTTCTGCCGTCTCAATCATATCAATAATGGTATAAATTGGCAGAATAACGCCCATTATACCTAGCGGTGCCCCCATGGAGGACATGAGGGACAAGGTCAGGAAATAGCAGCCCATTGGCACTCCCGCATTACCTACGGCGGCCAATACGGCCACGAATAACCAGGTAATCATCGTCCCCAGAGACAGCTCGAAGCCCGCATTCTGCATTACAAACAGGGAAGTTACCAAAATGAAGGCTGCACAGCCATTCATATTAATAGTGGTACAAATTGGCAATACAAAGCGGGATACCTTCTTATTAACCTTCAGATTATCCTCTGCCGATGCCATGGTAACTGGCAAGGTTGCCGCCGAGCTCTTGGTAAATAAGGCTACTGCCAAAGCCGGTGACATCTTTTTGAACACGTGAATTGGATTGAGGCCTCTGATCAAGAGGAACAATGGCAAAACTATGAAGAACTGTATTACGTTTCCACCCATAACAACAGCAACATACTTGCCCAGGGAGCCAACGATAACCCCTGCTTCAATCTGCGCAGCCAGCTGACCAGCAAAGGCTACGATACCGATTGGAAGCACATACACAATACCTCTTATGAGGGTAAAGAGTAATTCCTGAAGACCATTAATAGCCTTTAACAGCATCTGGGCATTTTCCGTTTTAGGCATATGAGCCAACCCAAAGCCCACAGCAAAGGCAATAAGTAATATAGACAAAACATTGCCGGCCAAAAATGGCTGGAGAAGATTATTAGGAATTACTGACAGAAAATGGTCATAATATGATAGCTTACCTAACTTATCCGGTACATCGGCCACGCCAGCCCCAATAACATCCGCTGGCAGGTTTTCCGGTGCAATAAAAATGTATAATGCCAATCCAACTGCTGCTGCAGCGATAGTGGTCAGCATGGTATAAACCACTGCGTGACCAAATATCCGTCCAGTTTCTTTCTTGGTTCCCAGTGTTGCCAAAGTGGTAATAACCGCCAGAGCAATGGTTGGTACAGCCACGAACTGGAACAGCCGGGTAAATACTGTAGCTACAAAATTAAACAAATCGTTAAGCATTGGAATATTTAACCATCCCAACACTCCGCCCACCACCAGGGCCCCAAACCAAAGCACCATCTGTTTAAGCTGAGCCGCCCGGTCAGTCTGGGACATGGCTTCCTGAGCCTTCTGCCGAACATCCTTTTCTGATGACATACACATCACTTCCTAAAATTAAAATACATATCAAGGAAATCCTTGATATGTAAATAATCTTAGTATCAGAATCTACTAATGTCAAGTAAAAATCTATTAATCTACTAGGTAATAGGAGATTTTATCAAATTTTGCTTATTTTGAGCCCGGCGCATCTTGAAAAAACGCTTCATAATATCCGTGCATTCGTCCTCCAAAACACCGGCTGTAACCTGAACTTGATGATTCAGCCGAGGGTTAGTAAGAACATTAAAAATGGAATGCACCGCTCCGGCCTTTATATCCGCTCCCCCATAGACTACCCGATCAATCCGGCTGTTAACGATCGCGCCTGCGCACATAGGACAAGGTTCGATGGTGACATACAGTGTTGTACCGCTAAGGCGCCAACGGTTGAGCTTCTCATTGGCACTGCGAATAGCCTCAATCTCCGCATGGGCAGTTGCATCCCTGCCGGTTTCCCGCAAATTATATCCTGTTGAAACAATAGTGCCGTCCTCATCGACAAGGACGGCACCTATCGGAACCTCCCCAAGCTCGTAAGCCTTTTCAGCTTCAGCCAGGGCAAGACGCATGTATTTTTCATCATCGAAAACCATATTATCAGCCAATACCTCCGCTAAAGAATCCTAAATCAACGCCGTTCGCATAAAATAGCGACTGGGTAACCTTCTGGCAATCCAATACATAGGCTTCAGGAACCTGAACTTCCCCGTTCTGCTCCTTCATCTTGGCAACCAACATTCTATGAAACGGGGACTTGCCATTGTACTGATCATCACGAGTATTTTTCCGCAAGAATGGACTATTGACATCGCAGTCAACGCTTTTTACTCTAGCTACTCTTTCAACCTTTTCCAACATGATGATCACCCCAATTCAACAATTAACTACAACATTGCTTAACCTCCAATTACTTGAATAACCTTCTTGTCCATATATCGAAATTTATATTGGACAAATTAACTATTGACTAAAAATAATTTTGTATACATGAATATCTGCTTTAAACACAAAGACCTGCAGCAGCGCTACAGGTCTCAATGTTTAAAACATAATATTCAATTGTCAAAGAATTACTTCTTCAATGCATCGCCCAGGTTGTTCTGAGTGTTACGAGCTGCCTGTACGGACTCAGCAAAGCGCTCAGCCTCTACACCTTCAAGTTTCAGCTCAACAATCTTCTCAACACCGTTCTCACCGAGAACTACAGGAACACCGATGCACAGATCATCTTCGCCATACTCGCCCTCGAGGTATACGCAGCAAGGGATGAGCTTCTTGCCATCAGTGATGATGGACTTAACCAGCTCACCAGCAGCAGCGCCTGGAGCATACCAAGCGGAAGTGCCCAACAGACCGGTCAGTGTAGCGCCGCCAACCTTAGTCTTTGCAATCGCATCCTCCAGCTCAGCATCAGACAAGAACTGAGTAACAGGGATACCTTTGTATGTAGCGATAGATCCAAGTGGAACCATAGTCTTGTCACTATGACCACCGATAACCATACCATCAATATCAGTAGGAGTAGCAGGATAGCCCTTTTCCTTCAGAGCAAGGGAAAGGAAATAACGGAAACGGGAGCTGTCCAACATGCCACCCATACCGATAACCTTGTTCTTAGGAAGGCCAGAGTTCTTAAATGCCAAATAAGTCATTGCATCCATAGGATTGGAAATAACAATGAAGATTGCATCTGGAGAATACTTAACAGCCTGCTCAATAACGCTGCCTACGATACCAGCATTAACGCCGATGAGATCCTCACGGCTCATACCAGGCTTACGAGGAATACCGGAGGTAATAACAACAACCTTGGAACCTGCAGTAGCAGAGTAATCATTAGTTACACCAGTGATAGTAGTATCAAAATTGAGAATCTGAGAGGTCTGCATCATGTCCATTGCCTTACCTTCAGCAACGCCCTCTTTAATATCGAGAAGAACTACCTCACTGCAATAACCTGCGCTAGCGATAACATTCGCTGCGGTAGCACCTACATTACCTGCACCTACAACTGTAACTTTCATAATTTTACATTCCTCCTTTTATTTATGACAAGCTGTGATTTCCTACACAGCTCGAACCTTGAACTAATGATATTATAACAAATATTTATCAAATAATCAATGAAATAGGGGGTGCTATTTATAGGAAGTTTGGGGATTTTCTGTCATCCCAAAGATTCCAGCACATCCTTTTCAAACTTGGCCAGCACTTCATAAGAACCTATGGCAAAGATCTTGTCCCCCTCGCAAAACACATAGGATGGTGACGGTGTAACCAAGGTTTTATCTTCATGAATTACCGCAATCACATTCAGGTTATATTTGGCCCGAAAATCAGACTCCCGCAGGGTTTTCCCCTGCAAACCGGCAGGGGCGTAGAAGTTGATGATTTTGATATCCTTATCAATTTCAATGTAATCCCGGGTATTGGGAGCAACCAAATGCATAGCCAGACGCTGAGCCATCTCCCGTTCAGAAAAGACTATCAGGGTTGCCCCCAGCCGCTTGGCCATCTCTGCATGGCGCTCATCAATGGCTTTTACAATAATCTCCGGGATATTTCGTTCCTTGCAGAGCATGGTAGCCATAAGACTGGCCTCCAAATTCTTGGTAGCAATTACAACTGTGTCAAAGCTGTCAATTCCCACCTGTTCCAAGGCTTTGGCATCCCGTATATCAAAACTTACAATTCGTGATACAGATTCAGCCAAACTGCTGACCACCGTTTCATCCACATCCACGCATAAAACCTCATGGCCCATTTTTTCCAGGGCTATCCCCAGACTAATACCAAATCGGCCCATACCCAGTATTGCAAATTGTTTTTTCTTGCTCATATTACCGCCCTCAACCTATCATAATATTTCCCTCAGGATATTTGACGATGGAATCTCTTTGAACTACCACTGACATCATAAATGTCAGAATACCCACTCTGCCTACCAGCATGGTCAGGGACAGAAGCAATTTGCCCCACATATCCCACTCATTGGTAATGCCAATCCCCATACCTACCGTACCAAAGGCCGATACGGTTTCAAAAACCACTTTTTCCAAGTCATGAACCTTTCCATCAATTACCGACAGCATTATCCCCGCTGATACCACCCAAATAGTGGCCATGGTAAAAGTGGCAAAGGACTGTTCCTGCAGCTCCTTGCTAATCTGGCGCCCGAAAACCACAATTTGTTTTTTCCCCCTAATTACTGACCACATGGACAACAATATTATGAAAAAAGTCGTACTTTTTATGCCGCCACCGGTGGATAAAGGCGATGCCCCAATGAACATCAGAATTATCATCACCAATTGGGTAATCTGCGTGGCCTGTCCAAGATCAAAGGTATTAAAGCCCGCCGTACGGCAGGAAATGGAGGTAAAGAAGGATTGGGCCAGCTGCTCATCCAGTGGTAAGTTCCCCAAGGTCCTTGAATTTTGGGCATCTATTACATAAATTAGCAGTCCACCAATGACAATCAACGCCAAGGTACTAACAATTACAATCTTGGTGTGAAAGGACAGCTTACGCCAGTTACGGGTGTGAATGCAATCATACATCACCGTAAAACCAATGCCCCCCAGAACTATGAGGGTACCCAGGCAGCCCAGCAAAAAGAAATCATCGGCCCGTCTGGTAAGGCTATCATAATTGCCAAACAAATCAAATCCCGCATTACAAAAAGCAGATACGGAATGAAATATCCCGTAACCGATGCCCTCCCAACCAAATTCTGGATAGAAGTGCCAAGACAGAAGAACAGCGAAAAAACCTTCTACCACCAGAGTGTACTTTATCATACGCTGAATAAGGGCAAAGAGCCCAGCCCTGGTAGATTGATTTAAAGACTCCTGCAATATTTGACTTTCCCGCTGGCGAAACCTGTAGCCCATGGCATGGGCCACCAAGGTTCCCAAGGTCATTATTCCCAGACCACCCACCTGAATGAGCAACAACAGCACGCATTTACCAAAAAAGCTAAGTTCATTCCCCGCATCAACCACCGTCAGTCCCGTGACACAGGAAGCTGATGTAGACACAAACAGAGCGTCTATGGGATGCATTCCCATATTATCCACTGTACTTATGGGCAGAGTCAAAAGCAGCGTGCCAAGGCCAATCATCAAAACAAAGCTCAATATGATTATTTGAGTGGGCTTGAGGCGAAACCTTTGCTGTAATTTTATATCATCTTGCTTATTCCAATCCAAACTAAACTGCATCCTTCTCACCAACCGTCTTTGACATAGCTATTCCATATTACCTGCAAAATGTAAGAAAAAAACAGCTTCAATAGCTAGCATACTCTATCTATTGAAGCTGATTAAATTTTTACAACAAAATTAGTTGGCATCCCTGGTGATAGTCTGATCACTCTTACCAAGCACCCAACCTAAAGCCTTTAACTCAGCATACAACATAACCTTCTGCTCACGAAATTCCTGCTTGCAGACGCGAAGCTCTTTGTACTTCTGGCAGGCCAGGTTATAGCGGGCCGTAATTTCTGCCACACTGCGGAATTTTTCCCGGCTGTCGCTGGTATAAGTACCTTTAATTATATCTTTAGTCTCCATACAATCCACTCCGTTCCATGAACTATATCTCAAGTATACCGCAGATTGATTACTTCTTCAAGCGTTCCAATGCCCAATGGGCAATATCGTGACGGAAATGGGCGCCCTTGAAATGGATTTTGTCTACTGAAGCATAGGCAGAGTCCACTGCTTCCTTGATACCGTCTGCTTTGGCTACAACACCCAGCACCCGACCACCATTGGTATAAATATGGCCGTCTTTTTCACTGGTGCCGGCATGGAACACCATATTACCGCCAGCCTCAGCTTCTTCAAGACCGGTGATTTCATCACCCTTGTTATAGCTCTTTGGATATCCACCAGCAGCCATAACGATGCAGACTGCGGCACCTTTACTCCACTTCACCTCAGTTTCTGCCAGCTTGCCATCGATGCAGGCCAACATAACATCCACAAGATCGCTTTCCAACAATGGCAGTACCACCTGGGTCTCCGGGTCACCAAACCGGGCATTGAATTCCACCACCCGAGGCTTTCCGTCTGTCACCATAAGCCCAGCATAGAGGCAGCCCTTATAGAGGCGGCCTTCCTGCTCCATGGCCTTGATAACTGGATCAAGGATTTCCTGCTGAGTTATTGCCAGCAGCTCCTTGGTTCCCACCGGAGCTGGAGCATAGGCTCCCATGCCACCGGTATTCGGGCCTTCATCATTGTCGTTAACCCGCTTGTGATCCTGGGATGGCACCATCGGAATTATGGTTTTACCATCGGTGAAGCACAATACAGAGACTTCCTCGCCAGCCATAAACTCTTCGACAACAACCCGACTCCCGGCACTACCAAAGGCACCTTCGCCCATGATCTCATCAATGGCCCCCAGAGCCTCCTCCAAGGTCATGGCCACGATAACGCCCTTGCCGGCAGCCAGTCCATCCGCCTTAATAACAATTGGTGCACCCTCGGTACGGATGTATTCCTTAGCCTTATCCGCCTCGGTAAATACCTCATATTTAGCGGTAGGAATATTATATTTCTTCATCAAGCCCTTGGAAAAAGCCTTAGAGCCTTCGATTTCTGCCGCTGCCTGTACTGGTCCAAAGGCCTTAATACCAGCCTTATTGAAGGCGTCCACTGCTCCATTAGTAAGGGGCACCTCCGGGCCAACCACGACCAGCTCCACCTTCTTTTCCAGAGCAAATTTCACCATGGACTCATTATCAGTAATGGAAATACCTGGGACACACTCCGCCAAGGAAGCCATTCCAGGATTTCCAGGAATTGCATAAATCCTGTCAGCCTTGGCGCTCTGGCTCAGCTTCCATACCAAGGTGTGCTCCCGGGCCCCGCTGCCGACTACTAAAATATTCATTACTTATTCACCTGCTCCATAAGATAGTTCTGAATGCAATCATCATACTCTGAAGTGTGCTTGAAGGCCTCCTGGGCCAGCTCCATCCGCAGCATACCTGTTACACAGCCATTCTTTTCAACCTGCTCAGCCACCTCAGCATAGCGGGCTGGATTGGTCACTACAGTTACATACTTAAAGTTCTTGGCTGCAGCCCGAATCATAGCTGGTCCACCAATATCAATGTTTTCGATGGCCTCGGCCAAAGTAACATCTGGCTTGGAAATAGTTTCCTTAAATGGATAAAGATTTACTACAACCATATCAATACCGGTAATCTTGTGTTCCTTCATGGCCTGTACATGACTTGGGTTATCCCGGACAGCCAAAATTCCCCCGTGAATAAGTGGATTGAGGGTCTTTACCCGACCATCCATTATCTCGGGAAATCCCGTAACGTCACTGACATAAATAACCGGAATTCCAGCCTCCTTGATGGCCTTCATGGTACCACCAGTAGACACGATTTCTACCCCGGCACTGTGCAGCCGTTTAGCCAATTCAACCACACCAGTCTTATCAGATACACTGATTAATGCCCGTTTGATTTTCATAGTAAATTCTCCTTTAATATGTGAATTTTTATCCCACACTAACGGCTGCTAAGACTCCCACCTCTAAGTTGGGAGATAAGCAGCCATAAGCTCTGGATTAATTCGGCTAAATTCAGTGGGAGTATAAAAAACTCCCACTGAATAAGTCTCATTTTATTGTTTTATGCGTACATGACGGTCATCTAAGAGCTCCAGCTTCCCATCAACATACAGCTGAATAGCCCTTGGATACAAAATATGCTCCTTTTGCAGCACCCGAGCTGCCAAAGTCTCTTCTGTATCGTCATCCATAACTGGTACCGTATCCTGCAAAATAATTGGTCCGTGATCCATATGCTCATCCACAAAATGAATGGTACAGCCGGACACCTTGGTGCCATAGGCCAGTACATCCCGATGGGCATGGGCCCCGCCAAAGGACGGTAACAGGGACGGATGAATATTTAATATCTTATGGGGATATTCCCCCACAAAATATGGACTTAAAATTCGCATAAAGCCCGCCAGGATAACCAGGGTTACGCCAGCCTCTTTCAGCTCAGCCACCAGCTTTTCCTCGAACTCCTGCTGAGAAGCACATTCCTTGCGGTTTACACAAACACTTCTTATGCCCACACTTCGGGCATAAGCCAAGGCTTTGGCCTCCGGCTTATCGGTGAGCACTACCCCCACCTGGGCGTTAATCTGCCCGGCATCAATAGCCGCCAATATGGACTGCATATTGGAACCACGCCCCGAGCAGAGAATACCTAATACATGCTTACTCATTGAACACTCCGCCTTTGGTAATAACCTCGTGATTGCCAGTAGTTACGTGACCTATCTCAAATACTGGCTCATTCTTGGCCTTAAGGTCTGCCTTAATAGCCTCAGCATCCTCACGGGAAACTATGAGAACCATACCAATACCCATATTGAAGGTACGATACATTTCCTTCCAGTCCACATTACCCCACTTTTGCAGGAGTTTAAAAATAACTGGTACCTCCCAAGAGGCAGTATCTACTACACAGCCCATATCATCAGGCAGAGCCCGAGGAATGTTTTCATAGAAACCGCCACCGGTGATATGTACCATACCGTGAATATCATATTTTTCAATCAGTGGCAGACAAACCTTTGGATAGAGGCGAGTCGGTGTCAACAGCTCTTCGCCGATGGTCTTGCCCAGCTCCTCAATATGCTCGTCGCCCTTAAAGCCCATTTTATCGAAGCAGATTTTCCGCACCAAGGAATATCCATTGGAATGCACACCGGAGGATGGCAAAGCCAACAGTACATCGTCGCCCTTAACTTTCTCCGGGGTGATAATTTTTGATTTATCAACCACACCCACGGCAAAACCGGCGATATCATACTCCCCAACTGGGTAAAAACCGCTCATTTCTGCTGTCTCACCGCCAATAAGGGCACAGCCGGACTCCTTGCAGGCATTGGCAACACCTTTTACTACATCTGCCACCTGCTCCGGATCCAACTTACCTACGGCCAAATAATCCAAGAAATACAGTGGCTCAGCCCCCTGCACCAGAATATCATTGACACACATGGCCACTGCATCCTGACCGATAGTATCATGCTTATCCAGCATGAAGGCCAGACGCAGTTTGGTACCAACTCCGTCAGTACCGGAAACCAACACCGGTTCCTTGTATTTGGCTATATTTAAGGCAAACAATCCGCCAAAGCCCCCCAAATCTCCCAGTACCTCAGGACGATAGGTTGCCTTGACGCTGTCTTTTATCAGCTTTACAGAGTAATTACCGGCATCAATATCCACACCGGCATCCCGATAAGTCAGCTTTTCTTCCATTACTTCCTCCAAATTTTATAATCTAGCCTTCCCCTCTGGGGAAGGTGTCAACGAAGTTGACAGATGAGGTTCATGTCCTCTTCTTTCTAGTTTCAAAGATGTATTTATCATTTTCAGCCGGAGAAGGCGAAGTCTGCTCGATTGGATAGCCTCCATTGAAGCAAGCGTAACACATATGCTCCGCATCCAGCTTCGGCATACACTTCTTCAGCCCCTCCAGGGACAGGAAATGCAAGGAATCAGCATTGATGTATTCCCGAATTTCCTCCACGGACTTAGTGGCCGCAATCAGCTCCTTACGGGCCGAGGTATCAATACCATAAAAACATGGATAACCAATCGGTGGAGAGCTGACAATCATATGCACCTCTTTGGCTCCGGCATTCCGAAGCATTTTTACAATCTTACCACTGGTGGTACCCCGCACAATGGAATCATCCACCATGATGACGGATTTCCCTTCCACTACGGAACGAATGGCATTCAGCTTCATTTTTACTGCTGTATCCCGCTGTTTTTGGCTAGGCTGAATAAAGGTACGGCCAATGTAGCGGTTCTTGACCAACCCGCTCATATAGGGCAGACCAGCTTCATAGGCATAGCCCTCCGTTGCCGTATTACCGGAATCCGGCACAGATATTACAATATCACCTTTGCACTGGGCTTCCCTAGCCAAAATCCGCCCCATTTCAAACCGGGCTTCATGGACACTTTGACCATCAATAACCGAATCTGGACGGGCAAAGTAAATAAACTCGAACACACACATGGATGGCTTGGCTGGGGCAAAACGATGGAATTCCACTCCGTTTTCGTCAATGACCACCATCTCGCCAGGCTCAATATCCCGCACGAATTCGGCTCCCACCACATCCAGGCCGCAACTTTCCGAGCTAAGAACATAACCGCCGTCCTCCAGCTTACCCAAACACAATGGGCGGAATCCTTGCGGATCCCGGGCTCCAATAAGCTTATCCTCGGTCATTATGGTCAGGCAATAGGCGCCTTTTATTTTTTTTAGGCTGTCAATTATCTTTTCCTCCACCGTAACCTTCCGGGACCGGGCAATGAGATTTACCACTACCTCGGAGTCAATGGTGGTCTGGAAAATTGTACCGTTTTCCTCCAGCTCCTGGCGGATTTCTCCCGCATTGGTAAGATTGCCATTATGGGCCAGAGCAATCTTGCCCCCGGAATAATTTACCATCAGGGGCTGAGTATTGGCCATCATGCTGGAACCCGTGGTGGAATACCGTACATGGCCAATGGCTATGTACTGATTTTCCATCTGAGGCACCTGATGCCGGAATACCTCCCGCACCAGGCCCATGCCCCGATTCACTTCCATCCAGGCTCCATCCGTCACTGCAATACCGGAGCTTTCCTGTCCCCGGTGCTGCAGGGCAATTAAACCATAATAAGTCAGTTCAGATACATTGAGGTCGTGGGAATATACGCCAAAAACGCCGCATTCTTCCTTCAATTTATCTGCTTCATAATCTATCATCTTGCAAACATTCCATTCTATATTTAGTTTTCAATGACTCAGCGAACTTCCCCGGTGAGGCGCTTGAGGATTTCCTTGTAAGCATCCTCCACATTGCCCAAATCCCGGCGGAAACGGTCCTTATCCAGCTTTTCCTTAGTTACGGAATCCCAGAAGCGGCAGTTATCAGGGGATATCTCATCCGCCAAAACGATCTTGCCGTCCTTATCACGACCAAATTCCAGCTTGAAATCAATCAAGTCAATATTCTTGGTCTTGAGATAATTTACCATAATTGAATTGATTTTCAGACTCTGAGCCTCAATCTCGGCCATTTCTTCCTTGGTTGCCAGATTGCAAGCATAAATATGATAATTATTAACCATTGGATCGCCCAAATCATCGTTCTTGTAGCAGAACTCGATAACCGGCATGGACATTGGCGTACCTTCCTCCAAGCCCAAACGCTTGGCCAAGCTGCCAGCTGCCACATTGCGGATAATAACCTCCAATGGAACAATCTCCAATTTCTTGATGAGAACATTACGGTCATCGATTACCTTAATAACATGGTTCTCGATGCCTTCCTTGGCTAACAAATCAAAGAAGAACATGGTAATCTTGTTGTTCATGATACCTTTGTCCACAATAGTACCCTTCTTGGCACCATTGCCAGCTGTAGCATCATCCTTATAATAGCAGATAAGCTCATCAGGATTATCAGTTGCATACAAAATCTTAGCCTTGCCTTCATAAATTGCGTTCTTCTTTTCCATTGTCACTAACTACCTCCATAAAATAAAACATATATATGATTACCTCATCCGTCAACTTCGTTGACACCTTCCCCAAAAGGGAAGGCACTATTAAGCCCTCCCCTCTGGGGAGGGGGGGACTGCTTGCGGTGGGTGAGGGTTTCACCACTTATTCCTTGCCCAGTTGTTGTTCAACTCGCTTGCCCTTGGCCTCCACATCTGAGACCATCTTTTCCCGATATTTCACCAGCTTGTCCTTGATGCTATCATCTGACAGGGCGAAAATTTCGGCAATAAAAATGGCGGCGTTCTTTGCTCCGTTAATTGCCATAGTAGCTACAGGAATGCCAGAAGGCATTTGTACAGTACTAAGCAATGCATCCATACCGTTTAAGGAAGTAGCATTTATAGGTACTCCGATAACTGGCAGGGTGGTATAACTTGCAATAACGCCACCAAGGTGGGCTGCAGCACCCGCTGCTGATATAAAGGCTCCTACACCTCGCTGAGGCGCAGTAGACACAATCTCTTTAACTTTTCCAGGCGTACGATGAGCCGAGGCAACATGCACTTCTGACTCAATACCAAACTGCTTTAAAAGCTCATGCGCCGGCTTTAAAATTGGCCAATCAGAATCACTGCCCATAATTATGGCTGCCTTCATCAATCAATCCACTCCTCTAGTATTAATTCATGGTTAAATGACATCTTACCCATACACTATAACAGAAACAATATTTTACTGTCAAACGAAAAGGAGAACTAAAAAAGGACCGGAGATTTGTCAATTTCCCCAGTCCAAATAGCTCTAATCAGCAAGCGGCCTTCATTATTTCCTTGTCTGCAGCAATAGTACTCAGATAGTAATCAGTTACATGATATTCCAGACACTGAGTACCGGAAGCAACCGCCTTGGCTGCCTGGAAATCGCTCATATCAGGAGTTACATTGTGGCCATCAGCGTTGTATATAGCAATAACAGTGCCATGAACCATATCCATGAACAGCACTCTGTCAGCGCCGATACCCTGCTTATATGCAGACATCATCCGTACAGACTCCCCGTTCATCAATGCTTCATTTACATCCATTACCAGATAATTTACCTCGTTTATGTTCAGTCCGTATACAATCTGCATATCTATCCCTCCCTTGTGATTATGGCTTTATTATAGCAGGCAATTTTTACACAAAATATGAAAATATTGCCATATATATTGCAAAAAGTGCTATAATGGGATAAAAAACATCTAGGAGAATATTATGCCAGCATATAAGAAAAAGGGCTACCTGCACCAGCATTTCCGCATTTTTCACTTAAAGGATGTCTCCATGAAGGAGGTACCCTTTCACTATCATGGTTTTCACAAAATAATCATCTTTATTGACGGGGAAGGCCAGTACATTATTGAGGGAAAAAACTACCCCCTTAAGCCCCGTGATATTTTATTTGTCAGTGCGGGGGAAATACACCGCCCCGTCACCTATCCCGGCAAACTCTACGAACGCATTGTTATTTATGTCTCGCAGGATTTCCTGGCCCACTGGCAACAGGAACAATGGGAAGACAATACCAATCTTTCAGATTGCTTTCGTCTGGCCCGGGAAACCTCCAGTGTAATGCATATGCCCAAGGGTACCGAACATGATTTGTTATTTCATATGAAAAAAATAGAGCGGGTGGACAAAGACGAAGGCTTTGCCAACCAGCTCTATACGGAAATACTTTTTATTGAATTTATGATCCTTCTGAACCGGGCCCTGCAAAGCAACCAGCTGGAGCAGCTCCACGAGGCCATTTATGACCCCAAGGTCCAGCAAATAATCGAATACATCAACAGCCATCTGGCAGAAGATTTGTCCATAGATATGCTGGCCGATGTAGCTTTCATGAGCAAGTATTACCTAATGAGAAAATTCAAGGCCGAAACCGGCTACAGCATCCACCAGTACATCACCAGCAAGCGGCTTCTTTTGGCCAAAGAACTCCTTAACACCACGGATACAGCTATAACTGATATATGCTTCCAATGTGGGTTCAAGGATTACTCCTCCTTCTTCCGGGAATTCCAAAAGAACTTCAAAGTGTCACCTCGACAGTTCAGGCAGGAATAAAATAATGGGGAAAGCGCCTTTTCGCGCCTTCCCCATTTTATTTTGCCACTATATAAGACTATTATTTAGCCATCAATTCAGCGATCTTGTTGGCAAAGTCCACTGGGTTTTCCGGCATAATGCCCTCGATAATCAACGCCTGAGTATACAGCAAATCGCAGTAGTCCTTAAAGTCCTGACTATCTTTGCCGGCAGAGTGCAGGCACTGCAGACGGGTAAAGAGAGCATGGTGCGGATTGATTTCCAAAATTCGCTTGGCCTTGAACATTGGATTATCCATTGCCGCAAAGGTATGCTCCATGGACAGGGACGGACCCTGGGCATCAGCCACCAGACATACAGCACTGGACTTTAAACGAGCCGAAATTTTAACCTCAGCCACCTTGTCAGCCAAGGCTTCCTTGATATCCTTGATAAGGTCGTCATTGGTCTTGGCCAGCTCCTCAGTTTCCTTCTTGACCTCCTGGGACTCTGCATCATCCAAATCCAAGTCGCCCCGGCTGATGGACTGGAACTCCTTGTCCGCATAGGTACGTATAGCCTCAATGGCAAATTCGTCTACCGGATCAAGGAGATAGAGTACTTCAAGCCCCTTTTCCTTCAGAAGCTCCATCTGTGGCAGCTTCTCAATGGTAGCCTGATCAGTACCGGTAGCATAGTAAATCTTCTTCTGGCTTTCCGGCATCCGCTCCACATATTCCTTCAGAGATACGTTCTTCCCCTCCTTGGAGGATACGAACAGCAGCAGCTCCTTCAGCTTGTTGATAATATCATTGCCAGTGAACATACTGTTATAAATACCGATTTTCAAGGACTTACCAAACTCAGCCCAGAACTTCTCATAGCCCTCTCTATCTTTGCTAAGTTTTTTCTCCAGGGACTTCAGGATAGTCTTCTCCATATTCTTGCCAATGGTTTTCAGCTCACGGCTCTGCTGCAAAAGCTCCCGGGAGATGTTCAGGGAAAGGTCCGGTGAATCCACCAGGCCCTTGACAAAGCCCAAGTAATCCGGCAACAGATCCTTGCACTTATCCATGATAAACACATGGCGGGAATAGAGCTGAATCCCTGGCTCATAATCCGTATGATAAAGGTTAAATGGTGCCTTGGCCGGAATGTACAGAAGAGAAGTATACTCCACCGTACCCTCAGCCTTGTTGTGGAATACCTCCATTGGCTCCTCCCACTCATGGAACTGGGCCTTCAGGAACTTGCTGTATTCCTCCTGGGTAATTTCCGACTTATTCTTGGTCCACAGAGGCTTCATGGAGTTCAGAGTGCGGAGCTCGGTCTTCTTGATGGTTTCTGCACCCTCAATAATCTTGCCCTCTTCGTCCCGTGGAGTCTCCTCCACCTCAAAATTCATCTTGATTGGATAGCGGACATAGTCCGAATACTTCTTCACCAAGCTCTGGATAGTCCAATTATCAGTGAAATTCTCCTCAGCCTTGTCACCGTAGAATTCCTTACCTAAGGTAATGGTTATGGTAGTACCCCGGGATTCCTTATCGCATTCCTCCAGGGTATAGGAACCATCACCGGCAGATTCCCAGCGGAAGGCGGCCTGTTCGCCTGCTTTGCGGCTCACAACAGTAACCTTTTCAGCCACCATAAAAGCTGAATAAAAACCTACACCGAACTGACCGATAAGATTGTCACTAAGCTCGGAATTTTCTTCTTTTTCCTTCTTCAGCTGCTCCAGGAAGGCCTTGGTGCCAGATTTAGCTATGGTACCCAGGTTTTCCACAATATCCTCTTTGGACATACCGATACCATTATCGGAAATGGTGAGGGTATGACTGTCCTTGTCCGGCACCAGGAAAATCTCGTAATCCTCGTTGCCCTCCAGAATATTCTTATCCGTCAAGGAGGCAAAATGCAGCTTATCAATCGCATCCGAGGCATTGGAAATCAATTCCCGCAGGAAAATCTCCTTGTTGGTATAAATGCTGTGAATCATCAAATTCAGCAGTTGTTTCGTTTCAGCTTGAAATTCATGGGTTTCTTTGGCCATTGTAAAGACTCCTTTATGTAAATATAATAATTGATAATTTTTAGCACTCCCTTTGCATGAGTGCTAACTCACAATTGGTATAATACATCAAAAAGTCAAAAAAAGCAAATAATATCTCCCGAAGATGGTTGCCTTGCACGCGATAGTCCTGCAGGTAAAACATTACCGCTCCACTGCGGATGAAATTGTCAGCTCGGATCAATTCTTAGCCAGTCTGGAAGCATCTTTAAAATTTACCAGACCGGATATTATCAACAGATAACCAGCTATCAAAAAACATCTCAGAAAAAAATAATAAGGATGCTAACTGCTTTCCCACTGCTAATATCCTTCTCTTCCGCATAGGCCCCGGCCATTCTTTCACATTCTTGCAAGACAATAGGTAACAGGTCTGCCTTTTGCAGGCCGTTCCCAACCAGCCCAATGCCGTTTTGACTGGCACCCAATTAAAGAAAATATTACTCCAATCAATAGGCTGAATAAATTGACTTATTTAACAATTAATTGATAAAATAAGGTGTTAGTATATTTCGTCGGAGGGATTATTATGGATAAATGGATTTGTTCCTGTGGAAATGAAAATACGGGAAGATTTTGTGGTAAATGTGGTAAGCCAATGCCTCAGGCAGCTGCTATGCCAAATCAGGTTATGCAGTCTGCACCAATCCAGCAGCCTATGCAAAAGCCACCTTATGCACAGCCACAATACCCACCTCAAGCACCATCTGGCAACAATAACGCCATACTTATTGCTGTTATTGTAGGCTTAGTAATAGTAGTAGCAGGCATTTTCTTCTTTTTCGTCTTCAACAGCAGTTCTGACCAAAAAGCAGCTGCACCTGCCCCTACAGGCTCAGCCCCATCTCAGGTAGTGGGAAATAGCTCGGCCACAACACCGATTACACCGATTCAAATGAGTGATATTTCTTCAGTAACAGCCTCCTCGGAGGACAATGAAAACGGTTATGTACATGCTGGTAATCTCACCATAGACGGCAATACAGCCACCTGCTGGGCCGAGGGCATTCCAAATAATGTCGGTCTTAATTCTTACCTGATGTATAATTTCAATGGCACCAAAAAGGTATCCGGAATGCAGATATGGACCGGACATCAAAAGCGTACAGATTTATTCTATAAAAATGCCCGTCCTTCAGAAATTCAGCTCCATGGCTCTGATGGAAGCATCGAAAATGTCCATCTGAATGATAGCATGGGCATGCAGTCCGTAACCTTCAGTAAGCCAATGGAAGTCAGCAATATCAAACTTATAGTTACTAATGTGTACTATGGCAATAAATATTCTGATACCTGCATTGCCGAGGTTAAATTCTTCTAATTTATAAATAATAAAAGGTGGATACTCAATGATAAACAAACAAATAATAGCCATCACTGTAGCCGTTATGCTGGTGATTGCCGGTGGATTATTCTGCTTTGGCAATACAATATCGGATACCCATGCTCAACAACCCCAATCCAACGAGAGTGTTCAAAGTGCAACCGCCCCCCAAGAAGCTGTACCTGCAGAGGAACCTCTAAACGTGGGTAACGGTAATGTATATTTGGAACAATACAAATACGATGATTCCGTCCACCAGCTTGTCCTGGTTCGCCAGTCAGAATCGAGCATTTCGGAAGCTACACTGTATTTGTTAGAAAAAAACAAGTACAATCAATGGTACCTGATTATGGAATGCCCGGCCTATATTGGACAAAATGGTTTGGATAAAACCAAAGAGGGGGACAGAAAAACGCCTCGAGGAGATTTTTCTCTCACTCATGCCATGGGTATAAATCCTGACCCAGGTTCTATCATGACATATACGGTTATTACTGACACCATGTATGTATGTGGTGACCCGGAATACTACAATCAGATTATTGATACAGCCTATATAGATCACCACTGTGGCAGCAACAGTGAACATCTTATAAAATATGTTCCGCAGTACAACTATACTCTCTATATAGGTTACAACCCACAAAATGAATATGGTAAGGGATCGGCTATCTTGCTGCACTGCTTTGGCAGTTATCCTTATACCATGGGTTGTGTTGCCATCGCTGAAGAAAATATGATCAAGGTTTTGCAGACCGTATCCAACGGTTCCAGAATCTGTATTTATTAAGCCAAGAAAAAGGCATATACCAGTTTTTCAACCGGTATATGCCTTTTAAATTGCTATCTTACTATTATTTCTTTTTCTTCTTTGGCAGCTTGGAAGCCTCCAGGAACTCCTGATACTTAGAGGTTGGCCACTGCTGGAAGGTTGTAAGTCCAACATTGTAAATGGCAATCCCCTCCTGGCTAAGACTTGGATTATCCATTAAGGAAATCTCAAAGTGTCCGCCGTATTCACCCTTTAAATAGGTCTTAATTATCTGATTGCTGGCCACTGCCACGTCATCAAACTTTCCATCCCCATCGGTATCTACATCGTATTCCTTTGGGGTGATGGCATACATACCATATTTATTATCGCCTAAATCTACTACACTGGCATCGGCAAAGTTAAACTTTTCCCGGAATTTCTCCACCGTTGCTTTCTTTTCTTCCTCAGGCAACGTGCCCAAATTATCTGGTACATCAGCTTCATCATAAGCATTGATGAGTATGATCCAGGCCTTGCCAATTTCCATACCGCTGCCGGAAAATACCAAAACATCCCCCTTAACGGTTTCATCAAACAGGCTGGCTGGTATAACCTCTGGCTTACCAGGGCACATAATAGTGTATCCATAGCGCTCACTGGTATATTTATATCCCAAATGCACAGTAATTTCCTTATCTGCATTCTCTGGATTCGTATTATTGGACTGAGCCGCATCATTAACTGGCGCCGCTTCTGTGGTCTGAGCAGGTTCAGTGGCAGCTCCCTGGACAGCTTCCTCCGCTGATACTTGTGCCATCGTAGGCACCATCAGCATAGCTCCTACGGCCAATGCCATAAAATGCTTAAATAAATGTTTTTTAATATTCATATATAATCCCCCATATAATATTATTAGCTTTCTATGTAAGTCATTCTAATAAGGATTTTTGAAAAAACAATGAAATCATTATTAAATCATCATTAGAATGCCACATTGCTTATTTCTTTGTGAGATAGTCCAACAACATAGTCAATGCCTTATCTGTCGTTTGTTGTTTTATCTCCCGGCGAGTGCCTGAAAAATTATTCTTTTTTATTACTGTCCCCTTGGCATCCGACAAGGAAATATATACTAATCCCACAGGTTTTTCTGCGCTGCCGCCACCAGGACCAGCTATACCGGTAATACCAACACCAATATCTGTGCCTATTCTTTCCCGTATTCCAAGGGCCATTTCCCGGGCGGTTTCTTCACTTACAGCCCCCACCCTGGCCAAGGTATCTGGTTTAACACCCAAATGGGATATCTTTACTTCATTGCTATATGACACCACGGAACCCAACACATAGGCCGAACTGCCTGCCACATCGGTAAGGCGGCTGGTAAGAAGTCCTCCCGTACAGGATTCAGCACAAGCGATAGTCAAAGAATGCTGCAACAGAAGCTGGCCAACTTTTTCTTCCAATAACTCAGTTTCCATAATCAATCCTCAACCAATTCCCCCACCAAGTCCTCAGTAAAGCCCTGCAAAATACGGACCTTTACCATTTCGCCCACTTGGCTTTGGGTATCGCCTTCAATATATACCAGATCATCCACATCATCAGCCTGCCTATAGGACCGGCCAAATGGCATGCCATCATCTGTATGGCCTTCCACTACCACTTCCAACACCTGACCCTCCAAGGATTCATTAATCTCCTGGGAAATCAGGCTTTGAATGGCCTTCAGCTCATGATAGCGATCCTGCATAACAGCCTCATCTATCTGATTGTCCATGGTTGCTGCCGGAGTATCTTCCTCCAGGGAATAAGTGAATATTCCCACGTGTTCAAACCGCTGTTCCTTAATGAACTCCTTTAATTCATCAAACTGTTCTGGGGTTTCCCCTGGGAAACCAACAATAAACGTAGAACGGACAACCACTCCTGGGATGCGCTGACGAAGCTTTTGCAACAACTCAGTAATTTTTTCCTTTGTATCCGGCCGCCGCATATTCCTCAACACAGCATTGCTTGCATGCTGCAGAGGAATATCTACATACTTTACAATCTTTTCTTCACTGGCAATGACTTCAATCAATTCATCAGTGAAAAATCTTGGATAACTGTACAAGGTACGTATCCATTTAACATCCTCTATCTTGCACAATTCCCGCAAAAGCTCAGCCAAGCGGGGCTCTCCATAAAGATCCCGGCCATACTGAGTTGTGTCCTGGGCAATCAGAACAATTTCCCGAACCCCCTGGGCAGCAAGGCCATTTACTTCAGCAACGATATCCTCAATTTTCCGGCTACGGAACTTGCCACGAATAAGAGGAATTGCACAAAAAGCACATTGATTATTACATCCCTCGGCGATCTTTACATAGGCCGTATGCTTAGGTGTTGTTGGGATACGTGGAATGGAAGCATCATAAATAGCTGGCCCATCCCCCTTTATTACCACCCGATTACCCTTAAGGGTTTCATCTATAACCTCAGTAACCCGGTTCCAAGCTTCAGTACCAATAATGCCATCAGCCTCAGGCAGTTCATCCAACAGCTCCTGGCCATATCGCTGACCGAGACAACCGGCAATTATCAATGTCTTGCAGTGACCCTTGTCCGTTTTTTTATACTCTGCCATATCCAAAATAGTATTGATGGATTCTTCTTTGGCAGACTGTATAAAAGCACAGGTATTTACTATTAATATATCTGCATCTGCTGGATCATTTACCAGCTCAATGCTTCGTTCTTTAATAAGTCCCAGCATTACCTCTGTATCCACCAGATTTTTGGAACAGCCAAGACTAACAAATCCAGCCTTCAATGTAACCTCCTAGAATTACCTGCTAATTAAACCTTACTTCCTTTAGCCAGCGGTCCAACAGTTCTCGACGTTGAGCCTGTGTATAATCCGCCAGCTGATTGTACAACACAACATTTTTCCCCGCAAATTGGCGGGCAGAAGCCAAGGAAGAATTGGTTGGCATAAAATAAAAGCCATTGGTCTGCATAACCAGCTGTGGCTCATCAGTCAGCAGCCAATTTACAAATTCTTTGGCATTCTCGCTGTTAGGACCATTTATTAATACCCCCACTCCAGTCAAGGTATAGGCTGTTCCTTCTTCAGGATAAATAACCTTCAACGGATAACCTTCTCCCACATAACGGAGGACCTCACTTTGCACTGCAATGGAAATATCTGCTTCCCCCATGCCAGTCATCCGGGCTGGCGTGGAAAGATACTTGGCATATTGCACCACCATCGGATGCAATGCCTTCATATATTCCAAGGCCTTTCGTTCTCCATACTGAGCCACCATAAACATGTAGATATTAGCGGCATTATCCGCTGCCATAAAATCCGTTATGCCCAACCGATAGTTTCGCATCTCGGCCAAATCCTCCCAAGAGGTCGGCACATGGTTTTGCTGCTCCATATAATCCCTATTAATGCAGAAAACGACTGGGTCATACCAAAGCCCTGTCCAGAATCCCCCATTGTCCTTCAGATTATCTGCCACCGAGTCACCATATTCAGAAAGATATGGTTGAAGCCAGCCGTCACCAGCTGCCCGTCTCAACAACCTACTATCTGTAATGATTAAGTCCGCCTTACCCGGTTCCATAATTTTCTGGGCCAATTCACTCTCTGACATTGGCACAAAAGTAACCTTTATATGACTGCTTTTTATATAAGCCTCAGCCAGGCAATTGACATTTTCAGCCGGCAAAGTTGTATATACTACCACATTACCTCTTATTCGGCTGTCATCATAAATATTGTCACCACCGGTGAAATATAACGCACCAAAGATGGAGGCCACAATAAGCATAAAGGAGGTACACAACAGAATCGAATATCTTTTCATTTGCTATACACCATCAACCTATTATATGAACAAAATCCTGCAGGAACCAACCTCCCTGCAGGACTCGCAGTTTATCATAGTTTATTTATTTTGCCGCATCCATACTGGGATATCGATACCATTGGCTTTATAGAAATCCTGCTTAGGCAGTCCCACATCGCCATTTCCCTGAGCACCCTTCCCGAATACTGGAACGCGCATCCCCGAAGTTGGGGTTGACTGTGGCTGCCCTATGGATGGCATAGACATGGTACCTAATGGTCTGGAGTTAGACTGCTCAGACTCAAAATTAGTGGCTACTACAGTAACTCGTACTGTATCTCCCATGGTATTGTCCACGGATACACCCCAGATAATGTTCGCATCTGGATGAGCTTCCTCGGTAATGCTCTGGCTGGCTTCATTGAGCTCCATCATATTCAAATGGCTCTGCTCACCAACAAAGTTAATGATAACCCCCCGTGCACCGCTGACGGAAACCTCCAAAAGTGGTGAATTAACTGCCTCACGGAGAGCCTGCATAGGTGCATTATCACCAGTAGCCTCGCCAATACCCATGAGCGCTGGGCCAGCATTGTGCATTACTGCCTCAACATCAGCAAAATCAAGGTTTACATAACCGCTTTCGTTGATGAGGTCAGAAATACTCTGAACACCCTGACGGAGAATATCATCTACAGCCTTAAACGCATCAATAAAGGAAGTAGTCTTATCAATGATACTTAAAACCTTTTCATTTGGGATAGTAATAATGGTGTCAACCCGCTGACGAAGTTCAGCAATACCTGCCTCAGCACGCTTCATACGCATGCGGCCTTCATAGGAGAACGGACGAGTAACAACACCAACAGTGAGTGCTCCAAGATTCTTGGCACACTCTGCTACCACTGGAGCTGCACCAGTACCAGTACCGCCACCCATACCAGCGGCAATAAATACCATATCGGCACCCTTCAATGCTTCCATGATTTCGTCACGGTTTTCTTCAGCTGCCTTGGCACCAATATCCGGGCGTGCACCGGCTCCCAATCCACGAGTAGCCTTCTCACCAATCTGGATACGAATAGAAGCCAAAGACTCAGATAATGCCTGAGCATCTGTATTAATGGCAATAAATTCAACGCCGCTTACTCCGGCATTTACCATACAGTTAATCGCATTGCTACCGCCACCGCCGACGCCAACAACCTTAATCACAGCCTTGCTGTCAAAATCATAATCATCAAACTCTATTGGCACCAAAAAAACCTCCACACATATATTTTAAATCGATAAATATGATTCTACTCACACATGATACATTATAGCATTTCTTATAGGTAAAATCCATAGGTAATAAAGTTTAAATTTATGACTAAAACTATTTTTTAATAATCAGATGTTGACGAATGGCACCAAGGTTGTTGAAAATTCGCAAGCCAAAAGCCAAAAGGGCCACATAGTACAAATCTATTCCTAAATGGTCGCCAACGTAAACCAAAAAAGCTGCCAAAAGGGCGTTAGTAAAAAAACCGCTTATAAAAACTCTGTCATCGAAATTCCCGTTACAGGCTGCCCTTAAACCACCAAATACCGAATCCAGACAGGCCATGAGGGCCACAGAAAAGAGGCTGGAATATCCTGCAGGTATTCCCCAAGGAACAAAAAAGCCCAGCACCATTCCCAAAAGGAGTCCAATTACTGCATAAATCATTTTGATGCCTCCTTTGTGGAAGCTGTAGCCAATTTGTATTTGCTGCTGGCCTTGTATGCTGGAATCCAAACATTATCCGATGGCTGAATATCCAGCTTGATTCCCCAAACCTTTAGAGAATCTGCCACACCACCCCGCATATTAATGGCATTAATTAGATTGTCCTTTTCACCGATAGCCTTTATTTCAAAAGGCGGTGCTGAACGGACATTATTAACGGAAATAGTAGGTCCGGCACAACGAATCTCCGAATTTGCAGTCAAACGCTGTCCATTTATGGAAATAGCCTCTGCGCCTGCCGCCCGAAGTTCATTAACCACCTTTAAAATGTCCTCATCATGAACCAAATATAGATTTGGATCATTTTCTTTTTTAGCTATTTTGCCGCTATCATCAATGGTAAGAATAATACCAGGGCCTTCCAAAGCGGTCATACCAGCGAACATCATAATATCATCATTTATTTTTTCACTTTTTTCTGCGCCGGACATACCACGTAAATCCATGAGCTCAGACTCTAGTTTTTTATTTTCTGCCTCCACTTCATGAAGTCGGGCGCTTAGCTCCTCCACTCGCTGGAAGGGTAATGTTGCTCTGATGTCTTGGGTACTACGGAACTGAACAGATAACATGAGGCCGAGAACCAGGCTGACACAGGCAATAGACAACCGTCCTTTTTCAATATGCATTTTTCTACCTCCTGGCAGTATACTAACTCTTAAGCTTTATGGAATAAGAGCCCTCGAAGCGCGCATCAACATAATCCATATGGTGTTTGCCCTGCTTAACCTCCCGATGGACGCTTTCCGTTATCTCCAATTTCTTCCCCAGGCTATTAATATCTCCCATCTTAAGCTGAACCGGGCCTTGCATGTACACCATTACATTTTCCGGATCCGTTATATTAATTTCCGACAAGCTGGTGGTAGCTTCCCAATTTAACTGATCCAGATAATCAATCACCTTTTTTACCTGCTCATTCTCTACCACATCACCAACAAATAAATCAGAAACCGTAACGCCAGTGATTATAGGTACCGGAATATTGCTGAGATCTCTATGAGCAGCCATAATTATACCGCCCTTCCCCACTTCCAAGTAGCCATAATCACATTTGAGCATGGCCAGAGGGGGACGTTCTACCACCTGGATTTCCAAAGTATCAGGGAATACCCGCTTTATCTGCGCCCGTTCCACGCGGATATCCTTAGCCATAGTCTGCATTATTTCATCTATATTCAGCTGAAACAGATTTTCTCCCATGGCTACGCCTGAAAGGCGTGTAACTTCCTCATCTGGCAAAAAGTAATTTCCCTGGACTTTAACATGCTTCAGTACAAAAACCGGTGATAAAGCATAGGCAATTATTATCATAAAAAAACCTACTACAAATAAAATACCTGCCAAAGCCCGCTTGGGTATTATTTTTCTCTTGGGTGCATCCATATGTTCACCGTCCACCGTAATTAGTCCTCAAAACCAGCCAAATACAATATCTTCTGGCACAACTCCGGGAAATCTATTCCCGCTGCCCGAGCAGCATCAGGTACCAGAGAAGTTTCCGTCATCCCCGGTACTGTATTAACTTCAATAGCATAAGGCTTATTATTCCTAGCATTAAGCATAAAGTCTACCCGGGCAACGCCACAACAACCGCAAACAGCAAAGGCTTTCTTGGCAATAGCCTGAACCTTTTCTGTAAGCTCTTCGCCAATAGGTGCCGGAATAATATGCTGTGAGCCGCCAACCTTATACTTGTTCTCGTAATCATACCAACCGCTTGGTGTGGCGATTTCAATTATCGGCAATGCTTCCTGCTTTTCTTCATTGCCGCACACTGCTACGGTTAATTCCCGTCCCTTAATATATTTTTCCACCAAAACTTCGTTATCATATTTGAAGGCCTCAGACAAAGCATCCTCCAACTCATAAGGAGCCGTAACAATAGCCACGCCTATGCTGGAACCCTGGGATGAAGCCTTTACCACTACTGGTATGGAGAATTCCTCCAGGATTTCCTTTGCCAAATCCCGCTGCTTGTACTCATGAATATAATAGGTCCGTGCCCGAGGAGTTGGAATATCAGCCGACAAAAAGAAATGCTTGGTTGCTACCTTATCCATTGTAACAGCTGCCGATTTAAGGTTAGAACTGGTATAAGGTATTCCCAGCATATCCAAAGCTCCCTGAATAGTACCATCTTCACCAAATTTTCCATGAAGGGCATTAAATACAAAATCGGCCTTTAATTCTCTTATCTGATCAACGAAGGTTTCCGGTACCAATTCCAAACCCACGGCATCGTAATTCTTGGACTGCAACGCCTTTAAAATGGCGTTACCACTGCGACGGGACACCTCTGCTTCACTGGATGGACCGCCCATAACCACAACTATTTTTTTGCTCATTTCCTAGCTCCTAATAATTCCACTAATTCTTCGCCACATTTTACTATATCCCCTGCTCCCATGGTCATAATCAAATCCCCGGGCTGAGCGATGGACTGCAAATACTTGGCGATATCCTTTTTATCCTTGATATATACCACATCCTGGCCGGTCTGCTCAACCACTTCTTTAAGTAGCAGTTCACCATTTACCCCAGGAATTGGGTCTTCTCCAGCTGAATAAACATCAGTCAAAACCAACAAATCTGCCCCAACAAAGCAACTGCCATACTCCTTTTGCAGCAACTGAGTCCGACTGTAACGATGTGGCTGGAAAGCACATACCAGCCGTTTAGGTTTCGTCTGCCGGGCTGCCTTGATGGTTGTAGCAATTTCCGTAGGATGGTGGGCGTAATCATCCACCACCCAAATGTCATTGACCTTGCCCTTGGTCTGGAACCGCCGCTTTGCTCCATTAAACATAGTAAGACCTTCTGCCATCTGTGAAACGCTTAATCCCAGCGATACACCAGTAACAATGCAAGCCATGGCATTAAGCACGTTGTGCATACCAGGAACATTAAGTTTAACCCTATCCAAATATTCTCCGTTATGGATAACATCAAAGGTTGTTTCATTGGCCGCGGTAACGATATTGGCTGCCATATAGTCTGCCTGTTGCTCTATTCCATAGGTAATTACCTTGCATTGAACATCGTTAATAATATTGCGAATATGTTCATTATCAGCACAAACCACTGCCCAGCCATCTGGACGGATCTGGTTCAAGAACTGTCTAAAAGCATTGATTATATTCTCCATGGTACCATAGTGGTCCATGTGATCATTCTCAATATTAGTTACAATGCCGATATATGGGTGATACTTTAAAAAAGTTCCGTCACTTTCATCAGCTTCAGATACAAGATAGTCGCTGCTGCCCAACTTGGCATTACTGCCCAAATAGTCTACCTCACCACCGATGATGATACTTGGCGACACGCCTTCATAGTCCAAAGCCACTCCTATCATGGAAGTAGTGGTGGTCTTACCATGGGCTCCAGCCACGGCAATACCCTGGGAATTATTTATCAAAAAGGCATTTACATCCGACCGGTGTAACCGCTTAAGTCCCAGCTTTTTCGCTTCCACAACCTCAGGGTTCTCCTCACGAATAGCCGTCGAAACCACAATTGCTTCCGCTCCATGCACATTCTCGGCCTTGTGACCAATAAAAATATTAGCCCCCAAATCCCGCAGAATCCCTGTCATAGTGGATTCTTTCATATCTGAGCCAGACACTTCATAGCCCTTCTCCACCAAAATCTTGGCCAGAGCGCTCATGCCTGCGCCACCAATACCAATAAAATGAACTTTCTTTATGCCAGTCAGCACACTAATACATCCCTTCAAAATTATTTAGTCGTTTTTTTCCGCCAGCTCCATGATAATATCCCCAATAGTATCCGCCGCCTCTGGGCGTCCGATGCTATGGCTGGCCTCGGCCATTTCCTGCAGATGCTGTTCATTGGCCAACAACTTCTCAATGGTAGAAATCAATATTTCTGAATTAAGCTCACTATTCAAAATCACCTGGGCTGCTCCAGCTTTTTCAATAGCCCGGGCATTAAACTCCTGATGATTTTCTGCTGCATAAGGATAAGGAACCAGCACCGCCGGTATTCCTCTGGCGGTCAGTTCCGCCAAACCAGTCGCTCCAGCCCTGAATACAGCCAAATCAGCTACTGCCATAGCCTGAGGCATATTATACAAATATGGGAACACCTTAATATTCCCATGCTTTTTCAGGATAACTCCCGCCTCAGCAATTCTCTTCATTATATCATCATATTCGCCCTTGCCAGTTGCATGGAGAAATTGAACCTTATCGCTGCCTGCAAAATGCTTAAGCACACCTACCATAGCCCGATTAATGGTGCGGGCTCCCCGGCTGCCGCCAGATATCAACACAGTTTTTTTGGCAGGATCCAAGCCAAAGGCACCATAGCCTGGCTGGCGTTCAATAGTTATCACTTCATCCCGGATCGGATTACCCGTAAAAGTAACCTTATCCTGAGGAAAATACTTATTGGCCTCTATGGCTCCCGTGGCTATACGGCTCACAAAATGGGATAATATTTTATTGGTTATACCTGGCACCACATTTTGTTCCTGAATAAGAGTCGGTATCCCCATAAGGCTGGCTGCCATAAGAATCGGACCACACACGTAGCCACCAGTTCCAATTACCACATCTGGTTTATAAGAGCGCACAATACCTGTCGCCTTTATAACTCCAGTAATAGCCTTAAACAGCCGCAAAATATTCACAGGACTGAAGCTGCGCTTAAAGCCCTGCAAATCCACCGTTTTAAAGGGAAATCCTTCCTTGGGAACAATATCCGCCTCCAGACCGGCACTGGTTCCCACATACAAAACATCTAAATTATCTATCCGCTTTTGCAGTGCCCTTATAATGGTAATTGCCGGATAAATATGTCCTCCGGTACCACCACCTGATACGATTATTTTCATTTAAGCAGATCCTTTACCAAACGTTTAAAGTCTCGACCGCGCTCTTCAAAGCCAGTATACATATCAAAGGAAGCGCAGGCTGGTGACAACAGAACTGTCTGGGGAATGCCGGAAACATTATGGGCAATTTCAACAGCCTTATCCATGGAATAACCAGCCTCATGGATATGTTCAGCCGCATACCCTTGAGCAAGAGCTGCTTCCTTAAACCGGGCAGTAGCATCCCCTACCAAAATCAATTCATCCACTTTTTCCTTAACCAAATTCATAAATTCAGTCAAATCAGTATGCTTGTCATCTCCTCCGGCGATCAGGATAAGATGCCCATCAAAGCTTTCTAAGGCCTTAATAGCCGAATCAGTATTCGTTGCCTTGGAATCATTATAGTACGGTACACCATTTACTGTAGCCACAGGTTCAATGCGGTGTTCCACCGGTTCAAAGGCCTTTAAGGTTTCACCAATTTTAGGGATACGCACACCACCCAGGAAAGCAGCTGCCGCTGCTGCCAAGGCATTTTCAATATTGTGGCCACCCTTTATTTTAAGTTCATCAGCCTTGCACAGCTTGCACACCTGTCCCTGCCAGCTGATAGTAAGCCAGCCATCACTAAGGAATGCACCCTCCTCCAAGGTTTCCTTGCGACTAAAGAAAAATACCTGCCCCTTGGCTCTTGCCGCCATGCCTCTGGTCTTTGGATCATCATAGTTCAACACTAAGTAATCCTCTGCCGTCTGGTTAGCAAACATTTTCTCCTTCATCTGCTGATATACTTCCAAACTGCCATGACGAACTACATGGTCTGGGGTAACATTCAAAATTACAGCTACATGAGGATTGAATTCCTGAGAAGCCTCCATCTGGTAGCTGGAAATCTCTGCCACAACACAGCTGTCTTCTCCAGCCTTTAAAGCCTCTTCGCAAAGTGGCATACCAATATTTCCACCTACCCCGGCATTCGGGTAACGAGTACGCATAAGCTGTCCCAACAAGGTAACGGTAGTGGTCTTTCCGTTGGTGCCAGTAACTGCCAAAATAGGTGATTTGGCCAACTTATAGGCTACTTCAACCTCGGAGGTAACCTTGATATTCCGCTTATAAGCCTCCTGTACCAAAGGAATGCGCACTGGAACTGCCGGAGAAAGTATTACCAGATCAACCCCATCCAACAGATCATTTTCCTGCTTGCCAAATACCAGCTTTACCCCGGCATCTCTAAGATCCTGTAAATCATATTTTAAATCTGCTTCGGCTTTAGAATCACTTAAAGTAACCTCTGCACCCATTTGTTTAGCAATTTTGGCTACAGCATTACCGCTAATACCAACACCAATTACCAAAACCTTCTTATTCATGAAATCCATATTACACATCTCCTATAAATCTTCCAGTCAAGCACCAAATACATACAGTGCCAGGCCGGCCAATCCCATCACGAATCCAACAGTCCAAAATACCCAAACTACCTTTTTCTCTGACCAGCCCTTTAACTCAAAATGATGATGAATCGGGCTCATTAAAAACACCCGCTTGCCGGTAGATTTAAAGGAAATAACCTGTATTATAACTGACAAGGCTTCACAGACAAAAATAAATCCGATTACCGCCAGTAAAATCTCTGTGTGAGTCAGTATGCCCACGGCGGCCATTACTCCACCCAAAGCCAGGGAGCCAGTATCTCCCATGAAAATCTTTGCCGGATGGTAATTGAACTTCAAAAAGCCCAGACACGCACCAATTGTAGCTGCCATAAGAATCTCCAACTCAATTTTTCCCATGGCGGCACAAATCAACATGTAGAAAAAGGCGGCAACTGCTACTGTACCCGCTGCCAAACCATCCAGGCCATCCGTCAGGTTTACGGCATTAGTGGTACCCACCATGACAAAAAACAATAAGGCGTAGAAGCCATATCCCAAATCCAGGCTACCACAGCCAGGCACCCACAAATCTGTAGGCAAGCCACCAAAAAATGCCACTAAAGCAGCCATTATTATTTGACCCAACAGCTTTTGTTTGGCTTTAAGGCCCAGATTCTGTTTTTTCACTACCTTAATATAATCATCTATAAAACCCAGAACAAAGTGGCCCAATATTACAAATAGCGCCAGCATTAACTCCAATGTCCAGTTGGCAAATACCAGCGTAGACAACACCAGCCCTATAATAATCATCACACCGCCCATGGTAGGCGTACCGCTTTTGGCCTGATGACTCTGTGGCCCCTCCTCCCGGATGCTTTGGCCAAATTTCAACCGATGTAACTGGGGAATCAGCCAAGGTCCGGCTCCCAGCACCAGTATAAAAGCCAGTGCCAAAGCAAAGGCAAAATCTATTGAAATATCCAACATCATTCCGTAAAAGCCTCCATATTACAGCAATTCAATTATTTTCTCCATAGCCATGCCTCTGGAGCCCTTAAAGAGTACCGTATCCTCCGGCTGTAAAATCTCCTTAAGTTTATCTGCCGCCTCAGCATGGGTATTAACATGATATACCGCCGACATGCCGGCATTCTTAGCACCTGCCGCAATTTCCTTGCCCATAGGTCCATAGACGATTAAAGCTGTGGCATTACTCTGAGCCACCTGCTGACCCACCTTTTGATGGGCAGAAACAGACACATCACCTAATTCCAACATATCACCTAATACCGCGATACGACGTCCCTTGGTAATATCTGCCAAAGTCTTTATTGCTGCCTCCATAGACATAGGACTGGCATTATAGGCATCGTTTATGATGTTATATTCGCCTAAACGTTTCGTCTCAAACCGCATGGCTGACATCTGTAAAGCAGTTAATCCAGACTGAATTTCAGTCTGGCTAAGGCCCAAAACATAACCAGCTGCAATAGCAGCCAAGGCATTGGAAACATTATGTCGTCCCACCATTGGCAAAGTAAACTCTGCCACCTCACCGTCTTTTCCCAAACGGCACTTAAAGGTGGTTTCCGTGGTACTGCCTTCCACGGCAAAAGCCTTTACATCAGCTTCATTATCAATACCAAAGGTTATAACCTTTACTCCAGCTTTAGCCTTATCCTTCATGGCGGCAGTAAATTCATTGTCATTATTCAATATTACCGTTCCGCCAGCAGGAATAACCTCTACCAGCTCAGCCTTGGCCTTGGCAATATTTTCCATGGAACCTAACAGTTCCATGTGGGTTTCTCCCACATTGGTAACAATGCCAATAGTAGGCGCAGCGATTGGTGCCAAGGCAGCAATCTGGCCCAGGCCTCTCATACCAATTTCAACCACCGCTGCCTGATGAGTTTCATTCATGTTCAATAAGGTCAGCGGCAAACCGATTTCATTGTTAAAATTCCCCTGAGTCTTTAAAACAGGGAATTTAGCTGACAATACTGAGGCGGTAAGATCCTTGGTAGTAGTCTTGCCATTGGAGCCGGTGATTACAATCATTGGCAACTCAAAACGCATCCGCCAAAAATGCGCCAATTTTTGCAGAGCAGTCTGAGTATCAAATTCAGCCTGAATAACCGTTCCGCCAATTTCAGCACCAGATGGCTGGTATTCGTTACTTACCAATACGCCATTCGCCCCTTGTTTCACGGCATCTTCTATAAAGTTTTCCCCGTTGAACCGTTCCCCCTTCAAGGCAACAAATAATGCCCCAGGGGTTATTTTTCTGGTATCTGTAGTAACATCAGAAAAATTCTGCTGTCCTTTTTCAACTATGGTCACTTTGCCCAAAGCTTTTTCAATATCAGCTAAAGTAAATTTTGGCATAATCATTCTCCCAATTTGGCTTTTATCGCTTCCATTGCCACTTCTTTATCATCAAAATGTATGGTTTTATCCTTCAAAATCTGGTAATCCTCATGGCCCTTTCCGGCAATCACCACAATATCACCGCTCTCGGCCAATCTTATAGCACGGAAAATAGCTTCCTTCCGATCAATTATGGCTTCATGCTGCTTATCTCCACAAACTTCCTCCACACCACCAACGACCTGACTTAAAATAAAGGCCGGATCCTCAGTACGTGGATTATCAGATGTGGCAATAATCACATCGGACAACTCTGCGGCAATTCTTCCCATAATCGGACGTTTAGTGCGGTCACGATCTCCACCGCAGCCAAATACCGTAATAATGCGTTTTTCACAAATCTTACGAGCAGTATTGATAATATTTTCCAAGCCGTCTGGTGTATGGGCGTAATCCACAATAACAGCAAAATCCTGTCCGCCACGGACCAATTCAAAGCGTCCTGGCACCCCGGTAAATTCCTCCAAGGCAGCCTTGATAATTGGCAACGGAACTCCTTCAGCCATAGCTGCACCAACTGCCGCCATAACATTATATACATTGAATATACCTGTAATGTTCAAATCCAAAGGCAGCACACCAAATTTATGACGAATGTCAAATTTGGCCCCGCTGGCCAGTACCTGTATATTTTCTGCCCGCAAATTGGCCTCATTATTTATGGCATAAGTCATATGACGACAATTGGCATGCTCCAGCATAAAGGCCCCAGCTTCGTCATCAATGTTTACAACAGCGGTCTTCCCATTCTTCGCTGCCGACGGATTGCTGACCATGTCAAACAGCTTGGCCTTGGCCAGCTTGTAGTTCTCCAAGGTCTTGTGATAATCCAAATGGTCCTGAGTAAGGTTGGTGAATATCACCGTATCAAATTCCACCCCAGCTACCCGTTGCTGGTCCAGGGCATGGGAAGAAACCTCCATCACCACATAATCCATGTTCTTTTCCAACATGGTAGCCATAGTATGCTGGAGTTCAACCACATCCGGAGTCGTATTATGTATTGGAAGGACCTCGTCCTCAATCATTATCTGTATTGTACCGATAAGCCCCACACGAAAGCCCATTTTTCTGAGCATAGCCCGTATCATGTAACTGATAGAAGTCTTACCATTTGTTCCGGTAATACCGATTACCCGCATTTTCTGGGCCGGATAGTCGTGAAAGAATGGTACAACCGTCTTCAGCGCCGACTGTAAGTCAGGTACCAAAAGTACATCCATACCTGCTGGCATAGGAGCGTCCTCATTATCGGTAATGATGGCCACGGCCCCCTTTTCTTTGGCCTGGGGAATAAAGTTATGGCCATCCACATGCGCCCCTACAATGCAGGCAAACAAAGTTCCCTCTGTTACCTTGCGGGAATCATGCTCTATATCCTTTATAACTGTGTCTTTATTTCCAATGACCTCAGCACCCTCAATAAGCTCTGCCAAGGCTCCTAATGTTTTTCCCATCATATCCTCCTGCAAAATGTCATAATTCAACTAAAATATTATACCCCTCAATAGGAAATTTTAAAAGAGCAATTTATGCAAAATTAAAAGAGATGCAAAAGTCTTTACTTTCACATCTCCTTTAATTTTTCTTCTGGTCCCCGGCGAAGTAGGTTTCCTGTGGAACAGTCATCCCCAACTGCTTCACGGCAATTTCCTTGATACGCACATGGGATTTCAGTTTTGCGTTTTCTACTCGAAGATCTTCATTGCTCTTTTCAATCATTCTGGCCTGGCTTTGAATGTGTCCCAGTTCATAAACCTCACTTGCCAATATACTGCTTATCAGCAGGACAGCTCCGCATAAAACAGTAGCCGTCAAAAATATTATAAGTGCTTGCCGTCGGATAGGATTCTTTTGTGCATTGCGCCTAACTATCTTACGGCGTATTATTTTTTGTTCTTCCTGGGGTAGAGCTTCGAAATACTCTTCTTCACTAAGTTGCCTCGCAAGCACAAATCTTTCCTCCTTTCCGTGCTTGACCTACAGTGATAATCCACTAGTCAATCTAATTTTTCGGCAATCCTGAGCTTTGCACTCTTGGCACGGGAGTTTGACTCCAATTCTTCTACTGAAGCCGCTGTCCCCTTTACCAAAAGCTTGATTTCCGGCTTATGGTTGCACATGCAAATCGGCAGAGATGGTGGGCAAATACACCCACTGGCCATTTCCTTTAAAACATTTTTGGCAATTCGGTCTTCTAAGGAATGAAATGTTATAATTGCTATCCGACCGCCTGGTTTCAAATGTTTTACCGCCGTTTTGAAGGCATCTTCCAAGATACCCAGCTCATTATTTACCTCGATCCGTATTGCCTGAAAAATGCGCTTGGCAGGATGTCCCCCCTTGGCATTTCGCACAGCAGCCGGAATCGCTTTTTTTATAATATCTACCAATTCGCCCGTTGTTTTGATTGGGGAAGTCTGCCTGGCTTCCACTATAAACTGGGCTATACGCTTATACCAGCGTTCCTCACCGTATTCTTTAAAGATTCGGCAAAGTTCATTAAGCTCATAGTCGTTTATTATATCATATGCAGAAAATTTTTTCTGCTGATTCATTCGCATATCCAACGGAGCATCCTGCATATAGGAAAATCCCCGTTCTGCAGTGTCCAACTGATGAGAGGACACTCCCAAATCGAAGAGCACTCCATCCACCTGGTCAACCCCCTGATCAGCAAGGATATTTTCCAGATTAGAAAAATTATCCTTTACTATATCAACCCGGCATTGACAATCAGAAAGGCGTCTCTTCGCTGCTTCGATAGCTGAATCATCCTGATCGATTCCAATTAACCTGCCATCAGAATTCAACCGATCTGTAATCATTTTTGAATGGCCTGCACCACCAAGCGTACAGTCAACATAAGTCCCTGATAAATCAGTAATCAACCCATCCACTGTTTCCTTTGGCATTACGCTTATATGATGAAAATCCACACCCATTTATAGCCTCATATTCCCAAATCAGCCAGTGTCTCTGCGATAGCCGAAACAGCTGGATTGATTTCATCATTATACTTGAGCCACTCTTCCTTACTCCATACTTCAATGCGGGTAGAAACGCCAATGAGTACTACATCTTTTTGTAGTGAAGCGTGCTGACGAAGAGTTGCCGGAATGAGGAATCTACCCTGTTTGTCAAGCTCTACCTGACGGGCTCCTGCAAAGAAGAAGCGGACAAAGGCCCGGGCTTCTGTTTTTGCCAAAGGTAACTGACGAAGCTTTTCTGAAAGCTGTTCCCATTCAGACTGAGCATATATGAACAAGCAACCATCCAAACCCTTGGTAACAATGAAGGTATCACCCAATTCGGTACGAAAATCAGCCGGTAAAATTACCCGGCCCTTTGCATCTATGGAATGCATATATTCGCCCATTAACACCTTTCATCACCACCTCGTGAGAATATTCTACCACAATCCCCCACTTTTTTCCACTTTTTATGAAAATTTTATGAATTTTCTTTCCAAATAAAATAAAAATAGCCATAACACCAGGTGTTACAGCTATTTCAGCATTTCCCAAAATATTTTATTTTTTTACCCAACCATCTTTGTTCATCAGTGGCAAATATTGTATCCGCTCCAAAAAATCCTTATTGGTATCTTCCGTGTGGAATATTGGCACTCGCTCCAAGGCAAACACATTACTGTTGCGGTTCACCGCATCATATTTTATGGTAAAGGCCGCCTTGTACCCGGCATCCTTTGCCAGCTGAGCTATATGCAAATTATAGGTACCAGTTGGATATGCCACAAACTTGGAATCCTTGCCCAATTTTTCCTTCAATGTTTCCTTTGACTTGGTTAATTCCTCCACTATCTGGGCATCACTGGCTTCAGTCATGGATTTATGCGTCGCCGTATGGGACTCAATAGAAAAGCCATTGGCTTCCAGTTCCTTGGCCTGCTCCCAGGTCATGTAATTAGGATACTTATCCAAATAGGATGTAACTACAAAAATGGTACCCACGAAACCATACTTTTGCATAATTGGATAAGCATTATTATAATTATCCGCGTAGCCATCATCAAATGTAATAAGCACTGGATTGTCCGGTAAACCAGCCCCGGTTGTGACAAAATCATAGAGCTGATCCGGCGTGATGGAATTATATCCATGTTTTTTTAACCACTGCATATGTTTTTCAAAATCTTCGGGCCTGACCGACAGGGAATGGAAAACAGTATCCACCTTATGATAATTTATCACCATTACAGCCCGGCAATCGGAGCTGCTGTCTGCAGGCTGAACAGCTTCCGGCTTCTTGCCTTTGCCCATGGAAATAATAGCTACCAGTAAAATCAGCAGACCTGCTATTATTATATATATCTTATATTTTCTTGCTATCTCCTTAAGAGTTGCCATTTTTTCCTCCAAGATGAATTTCATGACTGTTATATTATAACGCAGTTGTTCAAATTTTTCCTTAAAAAAAGAAAAATATTCCTCTTAGCGTTTTCCTAAAGGACTAGTTTCACGTCGCAACGAGGAGAAAGATATTCCTACTCATCGAATTTAAAATATGAATTATCTTTCTACGAGTTATACATTTATTTTTTCAAAAAAACATCTTTTTAATGAATTTGTTATTTTTTTGTGATACAATTGTGGGGTCGAAATTAACTGCTCTATTGAGGTATTTAAGGAGGTTGTTTATATATGGCTATTACTAAGGATATGTCCATCATGGAAGTTGTAACCAAATATCCTGATACTGTACCAGTATTCATGGAATCCGGCATGGGCTGCATCGGCTGTGCCGCTGCTCACTACGAAAACATTGAGCAGGGTGCTTCTGCCCATGGCATTGATGTGGACGCTCTTATCGAGGGACTTAACAAGGTTATTCCACAGTAATTTCAGCAACAAAAAATCCTTCACCGCATATGCGGTGAAGGATTTTTTATTTCCTATTATTCTTTACCAGCCAGACGCTTATAGCCAGCATAGCGACCTTCAGCATCCTTCTGAGTCTTCTCAAAGAGAGCCTCTGCTGCCTCTGGGAAGGCGCGCTTCAAGCTATTATAACGAACTTCACCCATGAGGTAATCCTGGAATTTGCTGAAATCAGGTTCCTTGGAATCCAGGCTGAACGGATTCTTATCTGTGCCAACCAAAGTTGGATTATAACGATAATTTACCCAATAACCGCATTCAACAGCCCGGGCTGCTTCCATCTGGGACTTGCCCATACCAATCTTGATTCCGTGATTGATACATGGTGCATAACCAATAATAAGGGATGGGCCTGGATATGCCTCAGCCTCAGTGATAGCCTTAAGCACCTGATTCTTATCGGCCCCCATATTTACCTGAGCCACATATACATAACCATAAGACATGGCCATCATGCCCAGATCCTTTTTCTTGGTCTTCTTACCAGTGGCCGCAAATTGTGCAATAGCCGCCGTAGGAGTAGCTTTGGAGGCCTGACCGCCAGTATTGGAATATACCTCGGTATCGAATACAAACACGTTTACATCCTCACCGGAAGCCAATACATGGTCCAAACCGCCGTAACCAATATCATAAGCCCAGCCGTCGCCGCCGAATATCCACTGGGAACGCTTAATCATGAAATCACGATTATCATAAATCTTGTTTAACAGTGGGTTATCACCCTTGCCAGCCTCCAAAGCACCAATCAGGTTCAAGGAGCGCTCCCGGGTACCTTCGCCCACATTCATGTTGTCACGCCAATCCACCAGAGCTTCTTCCAAAGCAGTGGAAACACCGGCTTCAAGAGCTGCATTAACATCCGCTGCCAAAGCTTCACGTACTGCCTTAACGCCCAGGAACATACCCAAGCCATATTCTGCATTATCCTCAAAGAGGGAATTAGCCCAAGCTGGGCCATGCCCCCAAGCATTCTTGGTATAAGGCATTGCCGGAGCCGAAGCACCCCAGATAGAGGAGCAGCCAGTAGCATTGGAAACCATCATACGGCCGCCAAAGAGCTGAGTAATCAGCTTAGCGTATGGAGTCTCACCGCAGCCTGCGCAAGCACCGGAGAATTCCAGACAAGGAGTCTCAAACTGGGAACCCTTTACAGTGGTCTTCTTCATTGGGTTGGTCTTTGGCTTAACCTTTACACCATAATCAAATATTGCCTGTTTATCCAACTGAGTGGCAATCGGCTTCATGGTAAGAGCCTTTTCCTTAGCCGGGCATACCTGAACACAGTTACCGCAACCGGAGCAATCCAGAGCGGAAACTGCCATGGTGAAATTCAAGCCCTGGGTACCAAGTGCTGGCTTAGAAGTAAAGCCCATTGGCGCTGCATCCTTTTCCGCATCAGTGGTAAGCACTGGGCGAATAGCTGCATGTGGACATACAAAGGCGCACTGATTACACTGAATACACTTATCCAAATCCCACTCAGGAACATTAATGGCTATGCCTCGCTTTTCATAGGCTGCAGTACCAGATGGGAAGGTACCATCCGCATGGGCCTTCATCTGGGATACGGTAATCTTATTGCCTTCCTGACGATTTACCGGCTCCAAAATTTCCTTCACATAAGCTGGCACATCAGCCTTGTCTTCCACAGCTGCATCAACGGCCTCAGCCCAATCAGCTGGCACATTGACCAGATGCAGGGCATCAATACCCGCATCTACTGCGCCATTATTCATATCAACAATATTCTGGCCCTTTTTGCCATAGGAAGTTACAATAGCATCCTTCAGATAGCCAACTGCCTTCTGAAGTGGAATAATATCTGCCAGTTTAAAGAAAGCAGACTGCATTACCATGTTGAACCGGCCGCCCAAGCCCAAATCCTGCGCAATCTTTACCGCATTAACGGTGTAGAATTTAATATTGTTCTTGGCAATATAGCGCTTCATGGAAGCTGGCAAGTTGGCACTTAATTCCTCATCAGACCACAAGGTGTTAAGAAGGAAGGTACCCCCTGGCTTCAGACCAGCCAACAGATCATATTTATTTACATAAGACTGCTGAGAACAGGAAATGAAATCAGCATTGTCAATTAAGTATGGCGAAGCAATAGGGTGTTTACCAAACCGCAGATGGGACATGGTAATACCACCGGACTTCTTGGAATCATAAGCAAAATATGCCTGAGCATAGAGATCCGTCTTATCACCGATTATCTTGATGGCAGACTTGTTGGCGCCCACGGTACCATCAGAACCCAAGCCCCAGAACTTGCAGGCCGTAGTCCCCTCCGGAGTCAAATCCACATGCTCTGGATAAATCTCCAGAGAAGTGTTGGACAAATCATCAACAATACCAATGGTAAAGCCATTCTTTGGTGTATCCTTCTTCAATTCCTCAAATACGCCAAGAACCTGACCTGGGGTAACATCCTTACCACCCAAGCCATAACGGCCGCCCACAATCAATGGATGACGGTCACTGGCATAAAAAGCTGTACGGACATCCTGATACAAAGGTTCACCCAATGCACCTGGCTCCTTAGTACGCTCCAAAACAGCAATTTTCTCTACAGTATCCGGAATTGCCTTCAGGAAGTGCTCAACAGAGAACGGGCGGAACAGATGAACAGCAATCGCACCAACCTTTTCACCCTTCTTATTGAGATAATCTACACACTCCTGAATTGTCTGATTAATAGAGCCAATAGCAATTATCAGACGCTTTGCCTCAGGAGAACCATAATAATCAAAGATATGGTGTTCACGGCCAGTAATCTTGGCCATCTGAGCCATAGCCTCTTCCACCAGCTCTGGCAAAGCATCATAAGCACCATTTACAGTCTCACGACCCTGGAAATAAATATCATCATTCTGAGCAGTACCACGAATGCATGGATGATCTGGATTGAGGGCATTATGACGGAAAGCATTTACTGCATCCCAATCCAAAATCTTGCCTAAATCCTCATAGTCCACCATTTCAATCTTCTGAATTTCGTGGGAAGTACGGAAACCATCAAAGAAATTCAGGAATGGAATCTTGCCTTTAATAGCTACCAAATGGGCAACTGCTGCCAAATCCATAACTTCCTGTACGGAGGATTCAGCCAGCATAGCCATACCAGTCTGACGGGCAGCCATAACGTCCTGATGATCACCAAAGATATTCAAGGAAGAAGTGGCCAACGCCCGGGCGGATACATGGAACACCCCTGGCAACATTTCGCCAGAAATTTTATACATGTTTGGAATCATTAAAAGCAAGCCCTGAGAAGCAGTGTATGTGGTAGTCAAAGCACCAGCCTGCAGGGAACCATGCACAGCACCTGCTGCACCAGCCTCAGACTGCATCTCCACAATACGTACCTTCTGCCCAAAAAGGTTTTTTACCCCTTTAGCTGCCATCTCGTCAACATGTTCCGCCATTGGTGACGATGGAGTGATTGGATAAATCGCAGCCACATCAGTAAATGCGTAAGATATGTACGCAGCAGCTGTGTTACCATCCATAGTCTTCATTTTTTTGCTCATACTCGCTAAACTCTCCTCTCAAAACACATAAATACCCCTATTTATGCTAATAATTAACACAATATCCTACAAATTCAATTATACAACTAGCCTTATATTTTGTAAAACAAAAGCCGCCATGTTGTAATTTTCTCACAAATGAATAAAAAGCAATTTAATTTTGAACTAAATTTCAGTTCTCTTGTGCAGAAATCATCATACAAATTGAAAGGCTGCTGTCCAATAATCGCCTTTGAACAACAGCCCTAAATTTATTTAATATTTATTTCTGCCAATAATCAAGCTTGGCATCCAAACCGATATTTTCGGCATAGAATACCGGGTTTTCTCCCTTATCACGCTGTTTTTCGTAATCCCGCAGACAGGCCATAGCCTTGCCCCCCAAGAGAACGATTACAGGTAAGTTGATAATGGTCATGCAGCCCATGAGTACATCGGCCAAATCCCACAGGAGTCCCATGCTAAGGCCAGCACCCACAAAGATTACCACGCAGGCCAGCACACGATAAATGGTCATAAACAGCTTACCTGGTACCGAACCATTTACATAGGCCAAACAGTTATCTACGTAGTAGAGGTTACCCAACAGAGTAGTGAAAGCAAACATCAACATGGAAGCCGTGAGGAAAGCACCAGCCCCAGCACCGATGGTGGCATCCAGAGATGCCTGAACAAATGGTGCACCAGCCAATTCCTTGGTAGGCTCTACGCCTGAGCTCATGCACATAAAGGCAGTTGCAGTACACAAAAGCATAGTATCAATAAATACTGAGAACATCTGCACCAAGCCCTGCTTTACCGGATGGGAAACATCCGCAGCTGCTGCCGCATTTGGAGCCGAACCAACACCGGCCTCATTGGAATACAGACCGCGCTTAATACCATACATTACACAGGAACCAGCAAAACCGCCGAAAATAGCCTCAAAATCAAAGGCCTGATTTACGATAGTGGTGAAAATCTGTGGAAGCATCCCCGCATTCATCACAGTCACAATTAATGCCACTACCACATACAGGAGACCCATCAATGGTACCAGTGCCGAAGTAGCCTTGATGATACGCCGGCCACCACCAAAGATACACCAGCCAACAGTCAAAGCCAACAGGCCACCAATAATCCAAGGGGTCTGATCTGGATTATAGAAGGAAAAACCCGAGAAAGTGGACTGAAGATTGTAAGCACACAACATATTAAAGCCCACACCATAGGTCAAAATCAAAGACAAAGCAAAGATTACAGCCACAAAGCGGTTTTTCAACGCACTTTCAATATAGTAAGCTGGTCCACCGTAGCTGCCATGCTCTCCCCGCTTTTTGTAAATCTGGGCCAGGGTACTCTCCACGAAGGCTGAGCCGCCACCCAGGAAGGCTGCAACCCACATCCAGAACATGGAACCAAAGCCGCCCAAGCAAAGAGCTGTGGATACACCGATAATGTTACCAGTACCTACACGGGATGCTGTGGAAACCATTAAGGCCTGGAAGGAGGACACGCTCTGCTTGTCGTCCTTCTCCACAATGACCTTCAAGGTCTCACCAAACAAGCGAATCTGGATAAATCTAGTGCGCAGGGTATAATACAAGCCAACACCCAGCAGCATGACAATCAACAGCTTGCCATACATAAAATTTGAAATCTCACCAACCAACGCTTCTAACATTTTTCTTACCATCTCCTTTATTTTACCTTTATGATAAATCCCTAACTTTATTCAGGGAAAAAATCCGCCAGTACGTCCTTTTCCTCCGGCTTGCCAAGATAGGAACCCAACAGGAACAACAGTAGTGATACGGTTATACCTATGGTAATCTGATGCAAGCCCATAATCTTAAAGCCCAGCCCCTGGGTCAGACAATATATCAATGTTCCTCCGGTCATGGACAGCATTGCTCCCATTTTATTGGCCTTAGGCCAATACAGCCCCAGCAACAAAGTCCAGAAAAAGGCTGTTTCCAACCCGCCAAAGGCAAACATATTAATGAGCCATATAAGGCTTGGTGGCGTAAGAGCTATCACAAAGACTATTGCCCCCAAAATGGCCGTAGCCAACATGGACAGAAAACGCAATCTTTTATCAGACGGTGCTTTGCCACTTCTTTGCTGGCGATGTAAATACACATCCTTGATGATAGCGGAAGAACCTACCAGCAGCAGACTGCTAATAGTAGAAATACTGGCCGCCAACGGACCAATAATAGCAATGCTGGCCAAAGCCGGTGGCATGGCTGTCACCACAATCCGAGGAATAATATTATCTGAACCACCATATTGGGCCAAATCACCGGTCAATACCCCCTGACCGAGAATACCAGTGAGATTTACGCCTATATTCATAAAGCCCACCACAAAGGTACCAATCAACATAGCCCGAACCAGACTTTTGTTGTCCTTAAAGGCCAGTCCCCGTACCACCGACTGGGGCAGGGCGATGGTGCAAATACCCACCAAAATCCACTGGGTCAGATACAACCCATAGGGCATCTTGCCGCCAGATAAAGGCTCCAGCATTTCCGGATGCCGGGCTTCAATACTGGCCACAATATTATCATAACCTCCACCGGTCTGAAGTACAAAATACACCAGCATGACAATGCCAAACATCATCATCAGGGCACAACAGGTATCCGTAACTGCCACTGCCCGGAAACCGCCAATGGTCGTATATACAACCACCATCAGGCCAAAGAGGATCAGACCCGTCACATAGCTGTAGCCAGTAACTGCCTCGAAAAGCTTGGCTCCCCCCACAAACTGCGCCACCATTGTGGCACAAAAAAATAAGACTATTATAAAGGCTGATATTTCCGCCAATAAATCCGAATTGTACCGACGGCGAATAATATCCACCACCGTTACTGCGTCAAATTTCCGGGCCAACAGGGCAACCCGTTTGCCAAATATGCCCAACACCAAAAATACGGCTGTTACCTGAACCACGGCCATATATACCCAGCCGAAGCCCACATTCCAGGCCACTCCCGGTCCTCCCACAAAGGAGCTTACCGAGCTATAGGTAGCCACCGTAGTCATAGCCAGTACAAAGCCGCCCAAATCCCGGTTACCAATGAAATAGGTACGGACAAAATTATTCATCAACCCCGCATGCTGTTGCTGATAGCGAATGAACACGCTGACCCCAATCATAAAGGCCATATAGCCTAACAACGGCAGCAGCTGACTCCAATCTCCATTCATGGCTGCTCCTCCTCTCCGGCCTCTTCCAGAGGGAAGTCCTTAAAAACAGCTGTGGTTAACAGCTTGACCAGTACCATGGCAAAGAACCACACACCAATAGTTCCGCCCACTGCCCAAACCGGCAGTCCACACAGCTTCATGTCTACATCAGCCAAACCAAAACCCGCCACCAGCCAAAATAAAATCAGTACCACAAGGGTTATACCTGTCCACATGGCTTCACGGCGTATCTGGAGATACTTTTCTTTTTCTGTCATAAAAATCCTTTCTGTAGAACCCGGTCCCAAATTGTCACAAACAGTAAGCCAACCGCCTGACTAACCAGTGTCCTCATACAGTGTAAATTATACTATTAAACGAGAACCTAGGCAATATAGCAAGTATGCAATTTTGCTATAGGACAAAATAAAAGTTCGTAGATTATTTTTATAATCTAACGAACTTCTATATCTTTAACCATATATTTTAGTTATTCCTACCTGCATTAATCTCATTTACGTCAATGCTTGCCCATACCATGCTGGCAATCCAAAATCCTATGCCAGCCAAGCCGCCGGTAAGCAGAGCCCCAACAATAGCCAAGCCTATCAAAATCAACGCATGTTTAACGTTAACATATAACATACCCAGTGGTCCAAACAAAAAGGTCAATATCAGAGCCACAGCCATACTCTTTTTCTGAACTGGCAAACCATACCCTTGATAAGGTTGCGGACCTTGCGGTTGACCGTATCTTGGCTGACCGTATCCCTGATACGGTTGCTGGACTGGCGGCTGCATACCAGCAGGAGGCATATTATTGCCATACATTGGCGCCTGTTGCTGCGGAATCATTGGTGCAGCTTGAACTGCCGTCGTTGATATTGGTGGTTCTGCAGGGACTGATACCCCAGAGTTTTCCTCTGAAATAACAGGGGTACCACACTCAGGACAAAACTGTACCCCCTCCTCAATGGCTCCACCACAATTTGCACAAAATCTTCCCATGCCGTTTCACACCCTTCTCAATATTTGCTAAATATATTTTAATTCATAGCCATGAATCTGACAAACCTTTAATCACTATCCGACTTTTCCCCTTAAAAATAGCTTTAGGCTGTCATTCTTCCCACAATATCCCCCTGGCTATTTTTTACAATTCCATCGCGCTCGTAGGTACGAATTATCCGGTCATCATTGGTTAGCAATATTTTGTTCCCTCCGGCAATCTCCCGAATACGAGCCAGTATTTTCCCCTTACCGTCGGTTATGTTGCCAGTTCTATTATCCAAGATAATTTCTTGCCCATCGCCCAGCACAGCCCGATCTATATCACCAAATTCATCATGGCTTATCTCTGCTATTGACTGTCCATTTTGGTCAGTAACTAGCATATGATTGGCCCTATCCTGGCGAACTGTTTGGGTAGTACCGCCAAAGCTGCTCCGGAATAATTCGCCAATCCCCTTTCCCTTATCTACGGCATAAATTCCCCGCACCGCCATAGTCGCCACTGCAGACTCGATGGCCGGGGAAAAGGCCGTGGCATTATCCGCAAACCAGCCTGTCACATCTATGTTGGCCACATCAAATAAAGTGGTAACCGGTTGGGGCAAATCCGCATGGGGTAAATTTATAGACTCCGTACCATCGGCTAAAGAACCGGTAAACAGGGCATCACTGCCTAGATCAATCTTCAGGAATGGCAACACCAAAGCCATTATCACCAAAGGAGTCAAACCAATAACCTGGAAGGCCTGGCTGGTGGTGTAGTCATGCCTATATAGCCACCTTAGCATATTGTGGAAAGCTATGGTCAAAAACAGCGGAAACACATAGGAGCCCACATGCAGAGCCTCTTTTATAAACCCTGTAGTGGCATTCACGGCATCCACTCCCTGTTGTCCAAAGGTTTCTACTGCCGTTTCACCGCCGGCACCAAAGAAGTCCACAACCCGTAAAGTTGCCTGAACCACCACAGTGTCATAGAAAAAGGCATTAAAGACAACTACCAGCAAATAAATACCATAAGCATACAAGCCCACGGTCAAGGCCCGCCAATTTCTTATAACAAAGGAAATCCTCAATAAGAAGAATATCAGGGCCAAAATGGCCACAACTATCCCAAAAGCCGGGAAAATCACCGTAATCAAAAAGACAGCCAACATTATCAGCAAAGACTTTTTTAATATTTTAAATGAGGTAATGGAAAAAAACACAAAACTAAGCACTATCCCCAAAATGGCCGAATTATTGTCCAGGGTGAAGCCCAGAGACAGCCACCAGATGAGCAAAAACAGTAAATGCTTCACCCAAGATATGCCCGATTTATTCTCATTATTGGTCTCTGTGCTGTCCATAGCTACTTCCTCCCACACGCGATTCAACTAATTATCACTTATTGAACTTCTCAAATATTTCATCAATCTCCGGTCCCGTTAGCTGGTAACGCTCCACCAGCTTATCCGCCAAAGCTTTCACCGCCTTTTTTCCTTTACGGACAATGGCCAAGGTATTCTTGTATTCCTTCTGAATGATGGCATTGGCCTCATTGTACACATCTACCCCCACCGGGCTAATGGCAATTTTCTCCCAAGGCACGTAGGCCCGTATGTTCTTGCCCATACCTACATCATTAACCATTTCCAGGGCGTGGTAGGTAGCTGTCTGCAAATCGCCGCTTACGCCGGCATTAATGCCTTCCTCCTCACCGAGGAACACCACCTCGGCAGCCCGCCCCGCCAGACTCATGCGGATCTTATCCAAATACCATTTACGGTTGCGATTTTTATTAATTTTTTCATCAATTTTTGGTCGGGTATAGCCACCATATTCTCCCCGGCCAATAATGGTAACATAGGAAGATTTTTCGCCGGTGAGCCACAACAGGTACGCATGACCAGCCTCGTGAACCGCCGTGGCGTAATAATCAAATTCATCCCATTCGTGTTTTTGACCAAAATTAAACTCACCCAGGGCATCGGAAAGTATATCACAGTCCACTTCCTTTTGCTCCTTGGCCGCCCGGCGAATAGCCAAAGAAATAAATTCATTAATGTCAGCAATGCTTCGACCAATTACCCGATCGGCAATATTTTGTATTAATTCCTCCGGTACTGAATCAATACCCCGCTTTTCCAAAGCCTGCTTTATGCCGGCAATCCGTTCCTCCCGATCAGGCAGCCGCACCCGGATTTTATATTCCAACAAGTGTAATAGCTCCGGGTCAAAATCCGAATTTTCGTCCGTTACCGTGGAATTAGACCAATTTAATGTACCAACAAACAGTACCGGTGCCCCGCTGGACTTGCAGTCCTTGATACCATTTATAATGGCATTTACCGCCCCTAAGCCCACTGTCTCCAGCAGTACATCCAATTTTTCAATAAGAATTACTGCCGGAGCCTCGTTCTTGGCCTTTTCAAACAAATCCTTCAATAACTCACAGGCCCCCTCTGGCGTAAGGCCTGCCAATCTGGATGGGGTAGTCAACAGCAAATTGGCATCGGCTTCGGTAGCCAAAGCCTTGCCCAAAGAGGCTTTTCCGGCATCTGCATAGCCAAACAACAACACCCCGCCCGGCACATTTTGGTATTTCATGGTGAACTGCTCCGGATTGGTGAGGTATTCCACCAAATATTTCAGTTCCTCCTTAGCCGACGTGCCCCCCACAATATCATCAAAATGCCATTCTTTTTCACTTTTTTCCAGAAATTCCTCAATAGGATCCGGATCGTTTAGATTTTTAAATTCAAAACCATAGAAAATTATCTCCGCGGTTTTCCCATCATCAGACAGTCGTTGGGCAGTATTGTAATTAACAATCAAGCCTTCCCGTTGCAATACATCGTAATTCTTTTGAATAAGTATATCCCGGGTTACCATGACAATTTCCGCCATAACACTGTCTGGCTCATCCCCCAGATCAACAATATCTCTGGCCCCCTTTTGCATGAAGGTGTAATAATCCGCCAAACTTATATTGTCATTTTTTACCAGGTAAACCGGCATGGTTGGTAAATTGGCCCGAATGAAATCAAATACCGCTACCCCCGCAGAGTCCTCATCATCCAGACTCAGTACCTGAAAACCCCGATCTCGGGTTCCCTCCAACAAATCCGTTATCACAAAACAAATATAATTATCGGACAATATTTCCACCGCTGTATCCACATCTGTGGCAAACAAATAATCCACAAAATTATTCTCTACCAGCGCAGGATATTTATCTTGGGAGGCCACTACCAATACCTGGGGCTTTTCCCGGTACATAAACAAGCTGTATAACTGGCTGTCTTCGTCTGGCACCTTGACAGTAAAGGTAATTTTTTCCAAATTAGCCAGAGCTTTATCCGTCAAGTGACGGCTCAGCTCGTAAAACTCATTTTTCAAAAAGGTCTTGCTAATAGTCCGCACAGAACTGGCATCAATAAGATCGCACTGATTATAGAGGCATAAATTCATCATATCCGGATCTAAATCAATCTCATAGCCGTATTCTGCTTGAATTTCCTGGGCGAATTCAATAAAGCTCTCATCGATGAGCTCTACCATATGATTAGGGGCTAAATCCTTAAAGAAGAGTATATGATCGTTGTTGAAATATTCATAGAAAAACAGTACCGGGAATTCCGAATCGGCCAAAGCATCCGCAAAATTACTAATAACCACCGACTTAGGCAATATGGCGCCGTTCTTTTCATCGAGATACAGCTCCGCCCCCAAATTAGTGGTAAAAATAATCATGGTTTTGGCAAAGGAAATCTCCACATTACGGGTGGCATCCGTAACACTGCCTGTTTCAATGATTTTGCTCAGAGCTGATACTACCTTGGGATTGGTCTTATCGATATTTTTCAGCAATAAAATACCATCAGGATTATCCTCCACAAATTTGGAGATTTTTCCCGCTTCCGAACTGCCACTGACAGTATTTACCAAATCATCTGCCGATGTTTCCACAGCATTAGAGTCCAAATTTATTTCAATTATGGGCCGTTTTAATACCTCCGCCGTACCATAGGCCAAAGCGGTCTTGCCGATACCCGGGGGACCTGCCAAAAGAAATACATTGTTCAAGGCCTGTTTATCCGCAGCCGGCATAAACATCCCCTTAAAAACTCCCTGGACAAAATAATGAATAACCTCATCCTGTCCACGAATTTTTGTATAAAGGGTCTGATACAACTTCTTGCTGACGGCGGCCAATCGGGCCAGTTCCTGCTTCTTTGCCTTTGACATATCCCCGCCCCCTTACCTTGGGAATCTTAATACATACCTATATAGAATATTTTCGTTATTTGTCAGTTAAATCCCTTTTTTGTATCCAACCATTCCGTCAAATCCCCTGCTTTATCCCTTGGACAATGCGCAAGACTGATTGGGTAGTAACTTCTCTTAAGGGATAATACGACGCTCCCATTTCCTGGGCCAACATTTTGGCTATCCCCAACCGGACAAACCCACTTTCCGAATCAATAACCACTATATCCGCCTGGGAAAAGGCCAAGCGCTTGGCCGTGGAAACTGCCCGTGTTATCGGATCATCCCCCTTATAAGTACTGTTCACCCGACCATCAGTGATAATAATTAATACATTTCTCTGGGACTTATCCCGGCTGGTTATGCCTGCAAGCTGGGTTAAGGCACATTCCAGTCCTTCAGCCAGCGGAGTTCTCCCTCCAACCGGCAGTTCCTGCAATTTCTTTTGGGCCAGCTCCACACTGCGGGTTATTGGCAATAACAGCTCTGCCCGGTCCCGTCTAAAGGCAATGAGCCCTACACTGTCACGCCTTTGATATGCCTCCATAAGCAAGGTTAAGATTGCGCCCTTAACCATTCTCATACGTTGTCTTGCCCCCATGGACCCTGATGCATCCACTACAAAAAGCAAGTTTATGCCAGACCGTTTCTCCCGTATTTTATTTTGATAATCCTCCGGCCGAATAATTACCCGCTGATTACTCCCCTGCGCCTTACGAAATATCTGGTAAGGAGCCGCCGCCTTCAAGGTGGCGTCTATAGCCAAATCCAAAGGCTTATTGCCCTTGGGGGTATAACCAACATATCGGCCGTGCTTATCCTTTGACAAAGATTTTAACCGGCGGCCGCGACCACTTATAACCAGTTTTTTATTTGTATCTATAGTAAGGCGAGGCATGGCCACATTGGCCAAGGCACTGAAAACCTTGTCCAAATTCCCGTTTTCCTTTAGCGAATTATCCTCTGCGACCTCACACCTATCCCCTTGGGATGGCATTGGCGAATTCTCCGCATTCATCTGGGAATCCCCATCCTGCGTACTTTCCGGCGGTGCATCTGCAGTAGGATGTTCCCTGTCCTTGTCCTCAAAATCATCCTCAGGATTTGGCGGCTGATTTTCAGCATTTTTCCGCATACGATGTGGCAAAACATACAATGCCGCCTCATCTATGTCTTGGGGCATAAGCCAATGTCTGCCGGCCAAGGCTGCAATAGCTTTGGCTACTTCCAGTAAATATATTTCCCCGATATTTCCCGCCAAATTGGCTTTAGCGCACACTTGGGCGGCATAAAGGCATATAGCTCTCGCAGGAACAATCTCCGACAGTAAAGCACGGGCTTTAATTATATTATCAGTTATTTTTTCATCTGCTGACCGATATTTGACCAATAAACCATCGGGATTATCCGCGTATTCCAACCACAATCTGCTTATTGGGGCTCTTCGTTCTGCATCAAGAATATTTTCCGTTGTCACAAAAATTCCAAAACAATCCAGCTCCCAAGGGGATAAAATTCCCTCTTCAGGCGACATGGCCCCCACCGGTGAAAATTCCACGTTTTCACGATATGCTACGCCGTCCCGCTGCAACTCAAAAAAGCCGGCCCGATAGCTGCTGCACACGGCCCGGACAAAATCCTTCGCCAATAAATTTACATTGTCCATAAACAGAATGGAACGGCCCGCCCGATGCAAAAGTCCAGGAATAACCCGTTTATTCCCGCCAGCCAGTGCTGACTCCATATCCAAACTGCCAAATACCATATCCTCGGTGGCTCCTAAGGGCAGTTTGAAAATATTTTTTTCTGGTGCTATTCCAGCAACCGAATTAACCACCAAGCTCTTGCCAGTGCCTGATGGACCAGAAATCAGCACTCCGCCGCAGGCTGGATTCACCATCTGAAGCAGCAATGCCCGTTTGACCCTCTCCATGCCCACTATCGCTGAAAAGGAAAATTCTCCTGCTCTCATGTCTTCCCCTTAACCTAACATAGCATCAATAGCCGCCCAATCAATTTGTCCCTCTTCAAAAGGACGACGGCGCATACGATGAGGCAAAGCCAAGCGGGCTGCAATCTTTATATCCTCACTGTTGACCTCATCACGTCCCGCAAAGGCAGCATGGGCCATAGCCGTTTTTATGATGACAATATCCGCCCGATGGCCATCTACGCCCACCTCAATGGCCACTTTAGCCACCTGGTTCAGCAAGGCATCTGAAACACGAATTTCACCCAGCCGACTTTGGGCCTTGAGTATTCTTGCCTGCAAAGCCAGCTGTTCATCATTGTATTCTGCACAAAATGCCTCTGGATCAGCTTCATAAGCCAGCCGACGGCGTACTACCTCGGCCCGTTGCTCTGGATCCTTTTCCCCCAGCACATCTATGGACAGGGCAAACCGGTCTAACAGCTGGGGGCGTATATCCCCCTCTTCGGGGTTCATGGTGCCAACCAAGACAAACCGTGCTGGATGGCTATAGGAAATACCCTCCCGCTCCACGGTATTAATCCCCATAGCTGCCGCATCCAGCAAAACATCCACAACATGGTCATCCAATAAGTTGATTTCGTCCACATACAAAATATTACGGTTGGCTTCCGCCAAAATTCCCGGCTCAAATTGCCTTTTGCCCTGATTAATGGCCGCTTCTATATCCAAGGTGCCCACCACTCTGTCCTCAGTGGCATTGACCGGCAGCTCCACCACCCGCATTTTGAATTCACTGGTGGCCAACTCGGTATTCAGCGCTATTTTTTCCCGGCAATCATCGCACAAGGTCATTTCATCAGTAGGAGCACAATGAAATACGCAGCCATCTACCACTTGAATGGCCGGTAAAAGGTCAGCTATGGCCCGTACTGCCGTAGACTTCGCAGTTCCCTTTTCCCCTTTGATAAGCACTCCTCCCAGGGAAGGATTTATGATATTAAGTATCAGCGCCAATTTCATATTTTCCTGCCCCACAATAGCCGTAAAAGGGTATAGGGCTTTTCTGTCCATCCTGTCATTTCCTCCTGTCACTTATCACCGGCGGCTTCCAAATCGCCTTCCAGCTCTAAATATAATTTTTGCAGATTATTAAGGGTCTCCGGCTTAGCATTCCACATGCCCCGTTGGTGTGCCTCCAACAATACATCAGTTATGCTGTGCAAAGCCCAAGGATTGATCTCCCGCATCCATTGCTGTATCTCCTTGTCCAAGGCGTATTTTTCAGCATAGCCCTCATACATCCAGTCCTCCAGCACATCACTGGTAGCATCCCATTGATAGCTGTGCAAAAGATACTTGAACAGGTCGCTGGCCCCTTTATAATCATGCTTTTTCATGCCCTCAATGAATTTAGGATTCATGGCTTCGGCCCGGAACAGCCGCTTGCTCTCCTGATCCACTGTACGTATGGTCAGCTTGCTCCGATCGCTGCTATCAGCGGTATATGATTTAGGTGCCCGACCGGTCAGAGCTTTTATCGTAGCAATCATGCCACCATGATACGCATTGTGGTCATCGGTGGTAAACATGTTATTTTCCCGATTATCCTCATTTTTCACCGTAACATCTATGCCACTCATCCGATGGCGGAAAATCTGCTCCTCCTGGGCTTCCGGTGTACCATCACCACCGTAGGCCGTGCTGGAATACTGTACATACACCTGGGCCAAATCATCCAAAGTATCCCAGTTCTTCTCATCCAGCATATTATTTATACCGGTACCATAGGCCCCCGGCGGATCCCCAAATATCCTATAAGAAGCTTTCTTCCAGGCCTCTTCCTCGTTTTCTCCCTGATCCATCAGCCAGCGTCTATCAGCATCTACATGTTTTCTAACATAATTTTCTTCCCAATTTTCCTCCAATGAGCAGACCATTTTTACGGCCTTATCCATCCATTGAACCGCCGTTGGCAAAGTATCCCTGAACAACCCGCTAATCCGCCCAGTAATGTCAATTCGTGGGCGTTGTAATTCTTTTAAAGGAATAACCTCCATACCACAAACTCGTTCAGAATTATCCTGCCAAAAAGGTCTTACCCCCAATAAATATAGATATTCAGCAATACACTGGCCGTGGCTTCGCATATTGGAGCCAGACCATAATACCAAGCCTACCGCTTCCGGGTAGCGGCCCTCATCCTTAATGAACTGCTCAATCAGCCCATCTCCTAACTTTTTGCCATATTCCCAAGCCGCTCTCGTTGGCAAACATCTTGGATCCAGTCCATAAAAATTCCGGCCGGTAGGTAGTACAGTATCACCACAAACAGTGGGCGCACCAGACTGACTCGGTTCAATATATTGGCCTGACATTGCCGCGGTAATGTTGGTGATTTCCTGACTGGTGAGCCGTAGCTTAGGCATTATGGAACAGCAAATTTCCCTGCAAGCCGCCTGCAAAGAAGCTCGCTGGGAGGCGCTAAGGCTGTCACCACCATACTCTCTTGCCACTTTATCAGCAATTTCCACCGAAAAACTGTCTGTCTGCAACTTAAGAATAATTTTCCTCATTGCTTTTTCCAGCTCATCAACTATCTGGCCATAACTTTTTCCTGAGTCCGTCAACTGCAGGCTGTTTTCCCGCAATTCATCATAATCGTAGCCAGAATAACTGGCCAATAAACGGATCAGTGAGGGCGACTCTCCGTGATCTTGGCGAACCAATGTCATTAGATATTCCACCAGTTCAGCACCTGCAGGAATACTTCCCAAAGTATGCAGGCCAGTCCTTATCTGCATATTTTTTAAATCGGTAATATACACATGGAGTCTGGCGGCATACTCGTCAAAATCGGTTCCTTCCTCTATCTCCTCCTGCATATTGCAGGCTATTACCTGTTCCCTTACCAAATCCTTTATCTCATCCAGTTGACCGGGCTGAACAAAGGAAAAATGCGCATATTCCTCCAACAGTTTCTCCAGCTTGACCAATTCGTCAAAGGCCCCTGCCAACTGCATAGGCGGTGAAAGATGACTTATTAGACAGGCCGAACTGCGTCGTTTAGCCTGTATCCCCTCGCCGGAAATATTTATCCAATAGGGATAAATATTCGGTAGACTGCTGATGGCTATATCTGGATAGCACTCCGCAGAAAGAGCTGTCCCCTTCCCGGGCAACCACTCCAGAGAGCCATGGGTACCTACGTGTACCACCCCATTAGCCTGCCACACCTTTTTCAGCCAATAATAAAATCCCAAATAATGATGTGACGGCGGCAAATCCGGTGCATGAAGGATTTTTCCAGGGTCTTCGCCAAAACCACGGGGTGGCTGAACTGTTACCAGCACGTTACCAAGGAACATGCCCGGTATCAACAAATTTCCTTCATGATAGAAAACATCGCCAGGGGCTGGGCCCCACTCCTTCTCCATCCGTTCACGTACCGGCTCAGGTAACTGCTGGAAAAACTCGCAATATTCCTGGGCTGATAACTTTTGAAACCTGGTATTTAGCGCTTCGTCACTTAAAAACCTTCGATCATTTGTTGAGGCCTCTGTAAGCATGGACATGAAGGCCCGACTGTCAGCCGGGATATCCCCTACGGAATATCCCAAGGCTTTCATGTGAATAAGCAGGCGGCGTACACTTTCCGGTGAGTCCAATCCCGCTGCACTGCCAATGGTGGCATTGGTGGAGGGATAATTGTGAAATATTATCGCAATCTTTTTCTCCCTATCAGCCTTGTGCCCCAGCATGGCCCAATTCCAGGCCTTATCCGCCAATAGCTTCATTCGGTCCAGCAAAGCGGTATATACCATCTCACCGGGTGTATCTGAAACTTTGGCTGCGATAGGTACGGTATGAAGAACGCCATCAAACTCCGGCAAGCTGACACTTATGGAAACATTTACCGGATCTAAACCAGCCGGTGACTTTTCCCATTCCTGTTTGCTGCGCAATACAGTATATGCCTGTAGGATAGGGACGTTCAGCTGCTGAAAAAATTCTATAGGTACACCGGCAGTTTTCAGGGAAAATTTCATGGTGTTGATCATTACATCAATAATTCTTTCCCCATTGCGATAAAAGTAATATTCCATTGCCTCCTGCAGCGAGGGACTGCCCATCCTTTCGTCCTTCACCGAATTTGAAAAAATGCCGATGACATTAAAGCCCCGCTTTTCCAAGGTGCTAATCAAGGCATTTTGATACGTCCGTTCACCAGTAAGCCACTCGGCCCGATAAAACAAAATTCCCACCGTTGGACGTCCTGCCACATAGTGTCGGTCCAAATAGGCATCCAAATCCTGGCAATCTCCCTGCCAAGCCGGATGCCAAATTCCGTTCCAGGGCTGCTTTACCGGTGGATTGGGGGAGGTAGCCATATTGCCAAAGTTGTTGGCCAGCCACAAACACAGATTATATATGTTTTCCTCTCCGTCATATCTTTTGTAGGCCCATACTGTTTCTATTTGTGCCGCAGTGAATCCATGAGATATTTCGTCATCCCCAGCATTATCCACAATGATGAGGAAAGGACGATTAGTTTTCCGTAAGAATTTGGCTGAGTTCTGCAAAAACTTATTGTCAATGCCACTGCCCATCCACATAAAAATATTGACATCGGCCTTCTTTAGTTGCTTAGTTAGTTCCTCAGTAACGAGAGTATCACCAGTGACGGCGCAAATCCATACTTCCAGCTCCGGTACTGTTTCCTTAATACGCCCGCTCACTTTTTTCATCAGGAAATTAACTCTTTTTACATTGGAATAAATACCTAGTCGCATAGTACACCCACTTAAAATATCACATAAAGAAAAATAGCCATCACACTTCTGCGACAGCTATTTATTACCAGTTCATTAAGATTTGTGCTTGCCAGCTGTGCCATTCATAATTCTCTTATATACTGCATGAATTTCTTCGCTGGAAGCACCTTTGGCTTTAAGCGCAGCAACATGGCGTTTTGCACTTTCGTATCTTCTTTTCCCCTCAGGATCGGTTGGAATTTCTACCACTGGATGTGCCATAACAATCACTCCCTAAAAATACCAATTAAACATAAATTATGCCTATATTTTATCACATAGAGTGAATAATTACGATACGGAATCATAAACTTTAAGGAAAAGGAATCTACCTAAAGCTCTTCAGATATTCCTTTTGTTCCAGCGTAAGGCGCCGACTTTCCACGGCTTTTTGAATGGTTTTTCGGTGGGTCCAGTCATCCAATCTATGCTGTTCAATAATCCCCACCGTAGCATCGTACTGCTTGGCCAATGCCGTAGCAAAATACCAGGCCACCATCATGCGCACATAATATTCTTCCGATTGGATTTTGGCTACCTTGTCCAAATATTCCGCCTTAAAATCACCATCCAAATAAAAGCTCATCAGCATTTCTATACCAAAACGAATGGTGTAGGTCTCGGTGCTGTGAAGCCATTCATCAATGTATGGCATAAGCTTGGATAAATTCTTTTTAAAAATCTTAGGTGAAATGAGATCACAGGTGGCCCAATTATCTACATATGGCAAAAATCTCTGCAATTCGCTGATCACTTCAGCAAAATCCTTAATATTGGCAATTATAAACCCGTGAAGATTGTTTTCCTCAATATATTCATGGGGTAATTCCCCGATAAAGCTCCTGGCCTCCTCCGAAGGTATTTCCTTGGCCAGTTTTCTGAGGGCCGGCACCCGCACGCCAATAATTCTGCCCTTATCAATTTCCGGCAAGAGCTTGGCATGAAAATCCCGATACTTTATGTCCTGTAAAGCAAATAATTGTTCCTGAATATTCATCATTGATTCCCCACAACTACTTATTTACCCGCTTCTTTATGGCCTCAAAAAATGCATAAGGCACATTCATGTTTCCTGCTAGACCGGTGCCCAGCTCGATTCCTTTGCGGTTGGCCCCGTGAAAATCCGTGCCCCCGGTGGGCAGCATATGGTACTTTTCTATCATGTAGGCAGCAAATTCCCCATCTTCTTCGGCATAATTAGGGTAATAGCGTTCCATACCATCCAAACCAAAGCTCATCAGCTCCTTTATGGCCGCCTCCTGCTCCGGCCGTGACCAGCCCTTCATGCCAATTTTCTTATGATAATGAGCCAGAGAAGTCACTCCCCCTGCCGCCTTTATCACCGGCAAGGCCTCTTTAGCGGGAATATCTCCATACACTCCCACCTCTTTTAGTGCAGGATTCAGGTAATCGTCCCACAGGTTTATCACCTCACAAGGCAGGTTCAGGGACACCAGGGCCCGCATTACCGAATAGCGATCAAAATGCACACCAATACTTTTCCGCATTTCCGCCGGGGTAATATCTATACCCTTGCCACGAATGCAGTCCACCACCTTATCCATGTCCTTTTCCTTGATGCCCCGCAGGCGGTGATATAACTGCAAAAATTGGTCATTTTCCATATCAAAGCCCAAACAAACCACATGAAGCTTCCGATCCTTATAGGCCATGGTCATTTCCATGCCATTTATGAATTCAACCCCCAGCTTTTTAGCCTCATCAGCTGCTTCCTCATTGCCGGCAATGGACTCATGATCCGTAAGGGTCACGGCTTCCAAGCCCTTTTCCTTGGCCAACCGGATTATTTCCCGGGGCGTATAGCTTCCGTCGGACACCGTGGAATGAACGTGTAAATCAATCATAGTTATCTTCCTTTTATTTCACTATTAATCGCAAAGAAATTATATACTGCTTCGGCGGAGGGAGTATTCATACCGTCCAGGGCAGCCATTTCCTCCACGGAAGCCTTCTTGATTTTCTCTATGGTGCCAAAATGCTCCAGCAAAATTTTCCGCCGCTTAGGGCCAATGCCCTCAACATTATCCAATATAGACACCAGATTACGCTTATTACGCAGCTTACGATGATAAGTAATGGCAAATCGATGGGCCTCGTCCCGTATCCGTTGAATTAGATACAGGGCCTGGCTGCTGCGAGGTAAAATCACTGGTTCGGACTCTCCCTCCCGATAAACCTCCTCAAAACGCTTGGCCAACCCCACCACTGGCACAGTACTATGGCCCGCCCCCCGGATTATCTCCAGGGCGGAGCTGAGCTGCCCCTTACCACCATCAATGATAATCAGATCCGGCATTTCCGCATCGGTTTTGCCATAGCGCCGTGTGGTAACTTCCCGCATGGACTTAAAATCATCCGGCTTACCTTCGGCACTGTTTATCTTAAACCGACGATAATCGGTTTTCTTTGGCATACCATCTTCAAATACCACCATGGAAGCCACCGTTTCCGAGCCCTGAATATGGGAAATATCGAAGCATTCCATTCTGGCAGGTGGCTTGCTGAGTCCCAGATATTTACCCAGCTCCGCCACTGCGCCAATGGTCTGGGCCTCGGTCTGCTTTATCCGCGCGCTTTCGTCCGCCAGGGCCTTTTCAGCATTACCCATGGCCATTTCCACAATATCCCGCTTGGTACCCCGCTGGGGCACTGTCAAAACAACCTTGGCTTGTTTTTGCTCTCCCAGCCATTCCTCCAAAAGCTCCTGCTCAGAAATTTCCAGAGGCAACAGAACCTCCCGGGGAATGAAGGTGGCCTGATTGTAATACTGTTTTAAAAAGGCTGTCAGCAAGGCTTCATCGGTTTCTTCCTCACTGCCATCCAGCAGGAAATGATCTCGCCCCACCATCTTGCCGCTGCGCACATAAAAAATCTGCACACAGACACCAATAGGTGACCGGGCCATGCCAATGGCATCCTGATCCCCTACCCCAGTAACAATCCGCTGTTTTTCGGATATTTTCTGTACCGCCTGCAGTTGATCCCGCAGCCGGCCGGCCTGCTCAAATTCCAGTTCATCCGCGGCTTTAAGCATACGTTGTTCAATGCTTTTTTCCACATGGTCAGTTCGGCCCTCCAAAAACAGGAGGATATCATCAATCATCACCATGTATTCTTCCCGGGATATTTTCCCGGCACAGGGGGCCATGCAACGCTTTATATGATATTCCAAGCATGGGCGCTTGGAATCCATGTGCTTGCAGCTGCGAATAGGAAATAATCTTTTCAGCAGTCTGAGGCTCTCATGCAGGGCCGTTCCACTGGTATAGGGGCCAAAATATTTTGCCCCATCCCGCTGAATCCGGCGGGTAATATGAACCCTTGGAAAAGGCTCATTCACCGTCACCTTCAGATAAGGGTAGGTCTTATCATCCTTCAGGCTGATATTATACCGGGGCCGGTGCTTTTTTATAAGATTGCATTCCAAAATCAAGGCTTCTACTTCCGAGCCGGTGAGAATCGTTTCAAAATCCTCAATTTTCGCCACCATAGCCTTAACCTTGGGTGAATGCTGATTAGACTGGCGAAAATATTGGGATACCCGGTTTTTCAGACTAATAGCCTTCCCCACATAAATGATCTTCCCCCGGACATCCTTCATGATATATACACCAGGAGAATGTGGCAGAAGGACCAGCTTTTCCTCTATTATATTGTTCATTCTGTCACTCTCCCATCATAAAGCAGTTGGACTTGGGTGCTTCCGGCTTTATTTTCTTTCCTCCAGCAATGGCTTCAAAAACTGCCCCGTGTAGGACTTCTTACTTTTTGCCACCTTTTCCGGTGTCCCCTGCACCACAATGGTGCCGCCCATATCGCCCCCCTCGGGGCCCAAATCAATAATATGGTCCGCGGACTTGATCACATCCAGATTATGTTCAATAACCACCACGGTATCTCCGCCCTCCACCAGACGCTGCAAAATCCCCAGCAACCGGTGAATATCCGCCGCATGCAAACCAGTAGTCGGTTCATCCAAAATGTACAGTGTCTTGCCCGTGGACCGTTTGGACAGTTCTGTGGCCAGCTTCACCCGCTGAGCCTCACCACCGGACAAGGTGGTAGCCGCCTGCCCCAGCTTCACATAGCCCAGGCCCACATCCTTTAACACCTGCAATTTATTGGCAATACGGGGAACATTCTTAAAGAACTCCACCGCTTCATCCACTATCATATCCAATACATCAGAAATAGACTTGCCCTTGTATTTTACCTCCAAGGTTTCCGTATTGTAGCGGGCGCCCTTGCACACCTCACAAGGCACGTACACATCTGGCAAAAAATGCATCTCTATCTTGATGATACCATCACCCTTACAGGACTCACAGCGTCCGCCCTTAACATTGAAGCTAAACCGCCCTGGCTTATAGCCCCGCAACTTAGCTTCAGTTGTCTGGCTGAACAGGGTTCGTATCATATCAAATACGCCCGTATAGGTAGCCGGATTGGAGCGAGGAGTGCGGCCGATGGGTGACTGATCAATATCAATCACCTTATCGATGTTTTCCAAACCGCGAATTTCCTTGAAGCGCCCCGGCTTACCCTTGGTGCGATATAGCTTGGAGGCTACCCCCTTATACAGGATTTCATTGATAAGGGTACTCTTGCCGGAGCCGGACACCCCCGTAACCACCGTAAAGGTTCCCAAGGGCAGCTTAACCGCCAGATTTTTCAGATTGTTTTCCTTGGCCCCAACTATTTCCAAAAACATTCCATTGCCCTCCCGGCGGTTCTTGGGAACCGGAATATATTTCTGCCGACTGAGGTACTGGCCGGTAACCGACTCCGGCACCTGCATGATCTCCTCCGCCGTGCCTTGGGCCACAACATGCCCGCCTTCCGTGCCAGCCCCCGGACCAATATCGATGATATGATCCGCTGCCAGCATGGTATCCTCGTCATGCTCCACAATGAGCAAAGTATTCCCCAAATCCCGCAGATTTTTCAGGGCCGACAGCAAGCGGCTGTTATCCCGCTGATGCAGGCCAATACTTGGCTCATCCAATATATACAATACTCCCACCAGGCCAGAACCAATCTGGGTAGCCAAGCGAATACGTTGGGCTTCACCACCGGACAGAGTCCCCGCTGCCCGGGACAGGGTGAGATAATCCAGTCCCACGGTCACCAAAAAGCCTAATCGGGCCTGGATTTCCTTTAATATTTGCTTGGCAATTTTCTGCTCCCGGGAAGTAAGCTCCAAACCACTGAAGAAATCCGCGCAATCCCGCACGGTCATTTCCGTAACCTCATGGATATTTTTCTCGCCAATGGTTACCGATAAGGACTCCGGCTTCAGACGGGTGCCATTGCATACGGGACATTTGCTGATACTCATATAGTTTTCCATATCCTCCCGCATGGCATCCGAGTCCGATTCCCGATAACGCCGGTTCAGCAGTGGCATCACTCCCTCGAAAGGTCCCGTATGAATTTTGTATATGCCAAACATATTTTCATAACCAAAGCTGTATTTCTTGTCCCCGGTACCGTACAACAATTCCTCCTGGGCTTCCACGCTCATATCATCCCAAGGGGTATCAATGGTAAAGCCGTAGGCCTCCGCCACAGATGCCATCTGGCACATAGTATAAGATTTAGGGTTATTGCTTAAAGGAGCCACCAGCCCATCCGCCAGGCTCCGGGAGGTATCCGGCATTACCAGCTCCAAATCGAATTCACTGTGACTGCCTAAGCCGCTGCAGGCCGGACAGGCGCCAAAGGGATTATTAAAGGAAAACATGCGGGGAGCAATTTCCGGCAGGCTGATACCACAGTCCACACAGGCAAAATTCTGACTGAACATCAGCATTTCTCCGTCCACAATCTGGACATAGGCCACGCCCTCACCCAGCTTCAAGGCCGCTTCCAGGGACTCTGCCAATCGCTGACGAATTTCCTCACGGATAATCAGCCGGTCAATTACCACCTCAATGGTATGCTTTTTATTCTTCTCCAGATTAATGTCCTCACTGGCTTCCATTATTTCCCCGTCAATGCGGAGACGCACATAGCCCTCCTTGCGGATATGTTCCAGCAGCTTGCGATGTTCCCCCTTCTTGCCCCGTACCACCTGAGCAATAATCAACAGCTTGGTCCGTTCCGGCAGTTGCAAAAGCTGGTCCAGCATCTGATCGATGGACTGCTGATTTACTGGTTTGCCACACTTGGGACAGTGGGGACGCCCAGCCCGGGCAAAGAGCAAACGTAGATAATCGTAAATTTCCGTTACGGTGCCCACGGTGGAGCGGGGGTTACGGCTAGTGGTTTTCTGGTCAATGGAAATAGCTGGGGACAAACCCTCGATATAATCCACATCCGGCTTATCCATCTGCCCCAAAAACATGCGGGCATAAGAAGAAAGCGACTCCACGTAGCGCCGTTGTCCTTCCGCGTATATGGTATCAAAGGCCAGAGAAGATTTCCCTGACCCTGACAATCCGGTAACCACTACCATCTTATCCCGTGGTATATCCACATTTATATTTTTCAGGTTGTGCTGTCGGGCACCCTTAACACGAATGTATTTTTCCATAAAAGTCTTTCTCCCCAATTGGCTAACCATACAAAAAATCTGTCAGGATTTCTTCCGGCTGGTTTTTCGTCCAATACTATCTTCTAATTCAAAAATCATATCCCGCAGTTCGGCAGCCCGCTCGAATTCCAAGCCCCGGGATGCATTCTGCATCTCCTTGGTCAGGGCCTTTATCAGGGCCTCCGTTTCCTTCTTGGTCATTTTCTTGCCTGGCCGTTGTCCCTTCTTGGCAGTTGCCTTATAATCTACGCCGCTCTCCGCCACCAGAGTGGTCTCAATCAAGTCCTTTACTGGCTTGATAATGGTCTGAGGCACAATGCCATTGGACTTGTTATAGGCATCCTGTATTTCCCGTCTCCGCTGTGTCTCGTCGATGGCCTTCTGCATGGACTCCGTTACCACATCGGCATACATGATAACCTTGCCCTCAGCATTACGGGCCGCCCGGCCAATCGTCTGAATCAAGGATGTTTCCGACCGCAGAAAGCCTTCCTTATCCGCATCCAGAATGGCTACCAGAGAAACCTCCGGCATATCCAAGCCTTCCCGCAGCAGATTGATTCCCACCAGCACATCAAAGACGCCAGCTCGTAAATCCCGAATTATTTCAGCCCGCTCAAAGGTGGCAATATCCGAATGGAGATAGCGCACCCTTATACCGGTTTCCTTCAAATACTCCGTCAGATTTTCCGCCATTTTCTTGGTGAGGGTAGTAACCAGCACCCGCTGGTCCTTGGCAATTCGCAGCTTGATTTCGCTGATTAAATCATCAATCTGGCCATTTAACGGACGCACCTCCACCGCCGGATCCAGCAAGCCCGTAGGGCGGATAATCTGCTGAACCACCTGCTGGGACAATCCCAGTTCATATTGGGCCGGAGTCGCCGACACAAAAACAATCTGATTTATCCGGCTGACGAATTCCTCAAATCTCAGGGGACGGTTATCAAAGGCGGATGGCAAACGAAAGCCGTTATCCACCAGGGATTCCTTCCTGGAACGATCACCGGCATACATGGCCCGCAGCTGTGGCAAGGTCACGTGGGACTCGTCAATAACCATAAGGAAATCCTCCGGGAAATAATCCAATAGGGTATAAGGTGCTTCCCCCGGGGCCCGCTGGGTCAAGTGCCGGGAATAATTCTCGATACCAGAGCAATAGCCCATCTCCTGAATCATTTCCAAATCATAATTGGTCCGTTGCTCTATGCGCTGAGCCTCCACCAGTTTCCCCTTGGCCTTGAAGAAATCCACTTGCTGCACCAGCTCCTCCCGGATAGTGCCCATGGCAATTTCCAAATCCTCTTTTGGGGTCACGTAATGGGAGGCCGGGAAAACCATGGAATGGGTCCGTTCCCCAAATACTTCCCCGGTAAGCACATCAAATTCCAGTATCCGATCAATTTCATCCCCAAACATTTCGATGCGGATAGCCCGATTATTGTAACCTGCCGGAAAGATTTCCACCACATCCCCCCGCACCCGAAAATGACCGCGCTCCAATACCAGATCATTACGATCATATTGCATGGTCACCAGACGTCGGAGAATAGCATTACGGTCTATTTCCTGCCCCTTGTGAATGGACAGCACCATTTCATGGTAGCTTTCCGGTGAGCCCAAACCGTAAATACAGGAAACACTGGCCACAATAATCACATCCCGGCGCTCAAACAGGGAGCAGGTGGCGGAATGCCGCAGCTCATCTATTTCATCATTAATGGAGGCATCCTTTTCAATGTAGGTATCCGTGGAAGGAATATAGGCCTCTGGCTGATAATAATCATAATATGACACAAAGTATCCCACATAATTATCCGGAAAAAATGTCTTGAACTCGCTGGCCAACTGGGCAGCCAATGTCTTGTTATGGGCAATAACCAAGGTCGGCTTCTGTACCTGCTCGATTACCTTGGCGATGGTAAAGGTCTTGCCGGTGCCAGTGGCCCCCAATAAAACCTGGGCCTGCTGACCGTTATCAATGCCTGCTGCCAAATCGTGAATAGCCTCCGGCTGGTCTCCCATGGGCTGGAAGGGGGATACCACCTTAAAGGGCTGATTTTCCGTAAATTCTATATTGTTTAGTTTAGGAACCTTTTCCATATCTATCGCTCCATTTTAATCGAACATATTATCTATATTATACTTATGTTAATATGTTTATTCAACATAAATTTACCCTACACTAACGGGTGCTAAGACTCCTTCCTCAAAGGTGGGAGTCGAGCACCCATAAGCTCAGGATTTATTCGGCTAAATTCAGTGGGAGTACAAAACTCCCACTGAATAAGTCTCATTTTACCATCAAAGAAAAGGGACTGCCTTCGCCAGTCCCCTTGCCAATCTACAAGCCTCAATTGCTGCTCAAACTATATCAAAGGACATGGTAACCGTCACAATGGTACCTATCCCTACCGCACTATAGACAGCAATGTTGCCGCCCATTTTCTCCAGTAACTGTTTGGTTACATAAAGGCCCAAGCCCTGACCATTAGCCCAACTATCCAACTGCCGGTTTTCCTGGGTAAATGGATCAAACATCTGCTGCTGGAACTCCGGTGCAATGCCAATTCCTTCATCAGAAACCTTGTATTTGCAGGCTAATCTTCCACCATGCTTCTTCACTTCCACAAGGCAGTGGATTTCCTGTCCGGCTGAGCTGTATTTCAAAGCGTTATGGACTATATTGAACAATATCCGCTTTACGAACAGGCCATTACCGTAAACCTCGGTATCATTCAGCTCACCATAGTCCTCGTCAGTAATAAATTCTATCTGCTTCATTTCCGCAATTGTATTTGCAAAAGTCTCCACAGTTTTAAACATATCACGAATATTAAAGGTCTTTTTCTCGCTATCCTTCTCCTCTTTTTTCATCTGACTGGCATCCCAAATATCCTCTGCCAGCTCCTTCAACAGATCCACATTAACCTTAAATCGGGTTAATTCCGCACCAGCCAGTGTGGAATTTTCGTTGATGATATGCTCCATAATGCTGACCACATCTTTTTCGTTATCCGCCATATTGTTGATAAGCGCATTACGAACATCGGCCTCAGTTTTAACTTCGCGCAAATCCAACTTCAGCTTATCCTCAGTTTGGGTCTGCAGCTCCATCATACCATCCACGTTTTGGATAGTAAGAATAACCTTGTTCTTGTCGGCCATACCAAAGAGGCGAACCTGCATATACTGTGACTTTTGTTTCCTAATCATACGATAGGTATGGGAAAAAGCCGTGGCATGAATCAAAGCATTGCGGATATTCTTTAAATCCAGCACCCGTTGCAAAGTGGCCTTATCATCATTATGCACATAGTCCCGGACATAGGTCTTTAACACATCCTCAAAGGAAACAATTTGGTCATCATAATAATAGGATTGTACCTCCACTGATGAATCATCACCGATATTCAGCACCTCTGCCTCACCGGTATTCAGATCAATTTTCAGTACCGTGGAATATTTCAAGGTCAAGGTGGAAATAATCTCCTTAAGCTGTACCTCCTTTTCATTATCCACAGCTAAGGTGGCTGAACCAAAGGCCCTCACTGGCTTACCGTCCTTGTCAAATTCCGTGGTATAGCGCACGTGGAATGGAATCCGATCCTTGGTCAGGGGAATTACTGCCTGCATGCCTGATTCTCCCTGCTCAATCCGCTTATGCCAATGACGATACATGTCCGCATAATCCGGCGGGAACATACCCGATTCAATAAGAGGCTCCGGATAATTTTCCACCACAGGTGGCAAATTCAAATCCCGCATGCAACGAGAGCAGGGACGCATTTCCTTGGAGACTACATCATACTCCCAGGCATAGATATTGGCCTGATCGGCGGCCGCCCGGAACTTGTTTTCATTATCCGAAACTTTCTTAAAGGTATTCTTCGCCTCAGTAGTATTCCGCACCATGGCACAGTATAAATGCTCACTCTGATGGCTGGCCACCAGACGAATCTGAAAATTAATACAACAGGCCTGAAAACCACAGCACTGAGAGAAGGAACGGAACCAGATTTCACCTTCAGTTATTTTCTTCTCCCCGGCAGCTTGCTGCAAAAGCTGGGTAAAGGCCTTTTCCTCCTTATCGTCGGAAAACTGCCAATCGCCCTCTCCCCCTACATTGTCCAAAGAAATATTCGGCAAAATATCCTCATTGTAACGTGTATTGGACTTTTCCACCTTTAAAAGGCACTTATTATACGTAAAATAGATTATGGCCCCCAAGGTATTCTCATATAAATAATTGGCAGCCTCATCCTGGCCAGCAAAAATCTGTCCTTCTTGGACATTTATAAAATCATCCAGCCGTTCCAACCAAACCGACTTTTCTGGCACTTTAGTTTCCGGTGAACACTTAACTGCTGTATCCATATCTGGCTCTCCTGTCTATATTGGAATTTTCTGTACATTATTTGCTGGTAATTCGCCCAAACCTAAAGAGGATTTTCTACCCAAACGATAGAAAATCCTCTTTTTAAAATAATTATTTATTTGCAAATTTCCTTAGAAGTTAACCGCTTCACCCTGGGAAAGCTTTTCATGGAATTCCGCCGTCGCTGCAAAGAGAGCATCCGTAGAAGAATTCAGTGCCGTCTCGCAAGAATCCTGAATTACGCCAATGATAAAGCCAACACCTACGGCCTGCATGGCAATGTCATTGGAAATACCAAAGAGAGAGCACGCCATTGGAATCAGCAACAGGGAACCACCGGCCACACCGGAGGCACCGCAGGCACCTACTGTAGCCAATACGGACAGAACAATTGCGGTAGGAACATCCACCTGAATACCCAAGGTATAGGCCACTGCCATGGTCATAACGGTAATGGTAATAGCTGCGCCTTCCATATTGATAGTTGCCCCAAGAGGAACCGATACGGAATAGAAATCCTCATCCAAGCCCAGCTTCTTGCACAGTTCCATATTCACCGGAATATTGGCTGCCGAGCTACGGGTAAAGAAAGCGGTAACACCAGACTCACGCAGGCACTGGATAACCAATGGATAAGGATTACGCTTTAAGAACATAAACACAATCAGCGGATTAACGATAAAGGCCATGATGAACATAGTCCCTACCAAAACCACCAATAACATACCGTAATCCACGAAAATTGCCATGCCGCTTTCAGCAACAGCTGAGAATACCAAACCCATAATACCAAATGGAGCCAACTGAATAATCCAGGATACAGCCTTGGACACAATTGCTGCAACCTCAGCCACAAAATTCCGGGTAGGCTCAGAAGCCAGCCGCTTAAAGCCCATACCGAAGATTATAGCCCAGCAGAGAATACCTACATAGTTAGCATTCATAATAGCTGACACAGGGTTAGCCACCATGTTGGTCAAAATAGTCTTGATTACGTCACCAATACCATTAGGTGGGGTATTATTAGCTGCATCTGTCAGCACCATGCCCACTGGCATGGCAAAGCTAAACAATACTGCTGCAGAAGCTGCCAGCAAAGTACCTAAAACGTATAAAAATACCACATTTTTGAAGCGCCCACCTATATCTCCACTCGCATTGGCCAAAGCACTGATAACCAATACAAATACCAGCACTGGGGCAATACCCTTCAGTAAACCAACAAAGAGATTACCGAAGATAGGGATAACCCCATTATCCGGAATAATGGTAGCTAAAATCGCACCAAGTACTAATCCGCAGACAATACGCAAAATCAAGCTGATGCTTTGCCATTTTCTAAAAGTTGCTGCCATATAAACAAAACTCCTTACATAAATAAAGTATAAATCCTTGGTGGAACACCACCTAGTTAATAATTCTAGTAGTGCAAGTCAACCATGTCAAGAAAATTCCACCCACCATGGACACTTATACTAAAAATCTTTCCTATGTGGATTTCTAAATTTCATCTATGTAAAAAAATGGGACCGGAAAAAAATCCTGTCCCATCTTCATATTTCGTTATACTTATTTCTCCCCAGACTAACAGGCGCGATGGCTCCGGCCTCTTAGGCGATTGCCAGGTACCCGTAAAACTCTAGACAAATTCGGCGAAATCCTCCAGGAGCATAAAGCCCACACTGAATACGCCTCACTTTACAACAACATTTACCAGCTTATCCGGTACGCAAATCATCTTCACGATGGTCTTGCCCTCAGTGAGCTCCTGCACTCGAGCATTGCTCTTGGCCGCTTCTTCCATTTCCTCCCGACTGATACCGGTGGCAATCATGATACGATCGCGAACCTTACCATTAATCTGGAGCACGATTTCCACCTCAGCGGTAACGGTAGCTGCCTCATCACATACTGGCCATTTCTGGCTATGAACACTGCCATCGCCAATAAGATTGCTCCACAGCTCCTCTGTCATGTGCGGCGCGAATGGTGCCAACAGCTTCATGAGATTTACGGCTACCTCCCGCACCAGACCGGCATTTACCGTCTCACTGTTCTGGAACTTGTAGAAGTCATTTACCAGCTCCATGATGGAGCTGATAGCTGTATTGAACATAAAGCGGTCACGGATATCCTCGGTAACCTTCTTGATGGTTACATGCAACACATGACGCAAATCCTTTTCTTCAGCGGTCAGGCTACTGGTATCATAATCATCAGCAGCTCCCTTGATTTTATCCTCAAACTGGTCCAGAATACGCCATACACGGTTCAGGAATCGGAAGGAACCGGCAACGCCCTCGTCGCTCCAATCCAGATCACGCTCTACTGGCGCTGCAAACATAATGAAGAGGCGGGCTGTATCTGCTCCATACTGGCCGATAATTTCCTCCGGGGAAACCACATTGCCTTTGGACTTGGACATCTTGCTGCCATCCTTCAGCACCATCCCCTGGGTCAAGAGGTTGCTAAATGGCTCCGCAAAGTCCACTAAGCCCTCATCCCGCAGTACCTTGGTAAAGAATCGGGAATAGAGCAGATGCAGAATAGCATGCTCAATACCACCGATATACTGATCTACTGGTGCCCAATAATTTACCTTGTCCTTGTCGAACGGCATTTTATCATTCTTCGGATCAGTGTAGCGGAGATAATACCAGGAAGAACAAATAAAGGTATCCATGGTATCCGTTTCCCGCTTGGCTGGCTTGCCACACTTCGGGCAGGTGCAGTTGACAAATTCCTCGCACTGGGCCAGCGGAGAAACTGCACCCTGCTCAAAATTAACGTTTTCTGGCAACAATACCGGTAATTGATCCTCTGGTACCAGCTGCTCACCGCAGTCCTCGCAATAAATTACCGGAATTGGAGCACCCCAATAACGCTGACGGGAAATCAGCCAATCCCGGAGACGGTAATTAACCCGGCGCTTGCCGAAGCCTTCCTTTTCCGCCTTGTCCATTATACCCTTCATGGCAGTCTTAATATCCTGACCGTCAAACTCACCGGAATTTACCAAAACACCAGCTTTGTCCACATAAGCCTCGGTCATGTCCTCCAGACGCAGCTCCTGATCCTTCGGCTGCAGGGTAATGATTATATTCAAATTGTATTTCTTAGCAAACATCCAGTCACGCTGGTCCTCGGATGGTACACCCATTACCGCACCGGTACCATAGTCTGCCAGTACGTAATTGGTTACCCAGATTTCTGCCTTGTTGCCATTGAATGGATTGATTACATATACACCAGTCCCGATACCTTCCTTCTCGGATTCGGAGGATGTACGCTCAATGTCGGACTGGCTCTGAACCTTCTTCACAAAAGCACGAATAGCCTCGGCCCGGTCAGGATTAGCCTCGCAGATTTTTTCCACCAGAGGATGCTCGGCAGCCAATGCCACAAAGGTGACGCCATATGCCGTATCCGGACGGGTGGTATATACCGACAGCTTTTCCTTCAACTCCGGAATTTCAAAGTCAAATTCCAGACCTTCACTGCGACCAATCCAGTTATCCTGCATGATCTTTACACGCTCTGGCCAGCCCTTCAGCAAATCCAAATCCTTCAGGAGTACATCGGCATAGTCGGTTATTTTCAGGAACCACTGGGACAAATCCTTCTTGACTACCACATTGTCACAGCGCCAGCACAGGCCATCCACCACCTGCTCGTTGGCCAGTACCGTACCGCAGGTTTCACACCAGTTTACATAAGCCTTTTTCTTGTATGCCAGACCCTTTTTGTAAAATAACTCAAAGAGCCACTGGGTCCATTTATAATAATCCGGACGGCAGGTAGCCACTTCCCGGTCCCAATCATAGGACAATCCCATTTCCCGCTGCTGGCGTTTCATGTTGTCCATATTGGAATAAGTCCAGTCGGATGGCTTTACCCCATGCTTTATTGCGGCATTTTCCGCCGGCATACCAAAGGCATCAAAGCCCATGGGATGAATAACATTAAAGCCCTCCATGGTCTTGTAACGGGCCAGCACATCACCAATGGAATAGTTGCGCACATGTCCCATGTGCAGGTTGCCCGATGGGTACGGGAACATTTCCAAGGTGTAGTACTTTGGTTTCTTCGGGTCCATTTCAGTCTTGTAGGCCTTGTCATCCAGCCACTTCTGCTGCCATTTCTTTTCTATTTTTTGTGGCATATATTTCTCCACAATAAAGCCCCCCATACGAATATTTTTACAATTAAACAAACCTCATTATATATTAGGCTTTGCCTACCGTCAAATAAATAAAGGCCAAGGAATAATTTTTCTATTCCCCAGCCTTTATATTACACTTTATATTACATCAGATACCGCAGATATACATAGCCCATACTGATTACGATGGACATAATCATGCATGGGAAGGCTACCTTCATAAAGCCGATGAAGGAAATCTGCTGGCCGTGCTTGGCAGCCAAGGAGGCCACTACTACGTTGGCGCTGGCACCAATCAAGGTACCGTTACCACCCAGGCAGGCACCCAAAGCCAGGGACCACCACATAGGCTCCAGATTGTTCAGACCCATGGTTCCCATATCCTTAATCAACGGAATCATAGTAGCAACGAACGGAATGTTATCCACAAAGGCGGAAGCAAAGGCAGACATCCACAAAATCAGGATGGCAGTAGCCTCTACAGAGCCCTGGGTAATAGCGATAGCTTCTTCAGCCAGCATCTTGATAACACCGGTCTCCACCAAAGCACCAACCAGAATGAACAAACCGGCAAAGAAGAAGATGGCCGTCCATTCCACCTTACCCAGAACCTTGGAAATCATTTCCTCATCCCGGGTAAAGGTAATGAGGAGCAACAGGCCCGCACCGGTCAAGGCCGCAGTAGCGGACTCCAAACCAAGGGTACTGTGCAGTACAAACAAGGTCATGGTGAAGGCCAATACAGCCAGGCACTTCTTTACCAATACCTTGTCTCTGATCTGCTTGGAAGCATTCAGCTTCATAACCTGCTCCTGCAGTTCAGGTGTAGTGTGCAGGGATTTGCCGTAAATCATTTCCAATACAAAAATGGTAATAATAAAGATTACGATGGCCGGCAAGGTCAAATGCATGATAAAGTCCATAAAGCTCAGGCCTACGGCGGAACCAATCATAATATTTGGTGGGTCACCAACCAGAGTGGCGGTACCACCGATATTGGAGGCCAAAATCTGGGCCATCAGGAATGGCTTTACGTCAACCTTTAACTGGGCCGTAATACTAAAGGTTACCGGAACTGTCAACAGTACAGTGGTAACATTATCCAAGAGAGCCGAGCAGACTGCCGTCAAGGTAGCCAAAGCCAAAAGCAGCTTCATTGGCTGAGCATTAACCTTTTGGGCCGCCCAAATGGCCAAAAAGTTAAACAATCCTGTTTCGGCGGTAATATTTACAATAGTCATCATACCAATCAGCAATCCCAGGGTGTTAAAATCAATATGATGAATCGCTACCTCCTGAGACAAAATACCGCACAAAATCATCAGCATAGCGCCAACGATACCGACAATAGTACGATGTACCTTCTCTGAAATAATCAGAGCGTATGCCGCGATGAAAATTACTACGGCAATAGTTGTTGTACTCACAATTTTTCCCTCCTAAACATGCAGAAATTTGACCGACGAATTTTAATTACCCTTACAGTATCACATAACGGTCAAAAAGTACATATTTATTTCTTCATTGTTTTGCCCTTAACCACCGGAGTGATGATAATATCCCAATCCTCCCGTTTTACCTTAAGGGTATAATTTTTGATTCCTTCTCGAAAGAGCTCCATTTTCAGCTCCAAAAGCTTACGCCCCAGCTTGTCCAGGGTTTCATCATCCAGCCCGGACATGGACAAACTATTGCCCTGCTTGCCAAAAATCTTTTCCCGGCGCTTCTTTTCCTCAGCGGCTTCCGCAGCCAGGAACTGGGCTTCCATAGTCACATCTTCCACATAGCCGTCCAGCATATCCTTATCGGATAATCCCTTTGGTATCTTGCCCATTGTCTTATCCTTTCTTGGCCTTGGCCCAGCTGTCTTTCAGGCCAACCACCCGATTGAATACCAGTTTCTCCGGGGTAGTGTCCTTATCTACTACGAAATAGCCAGTCCGCAAGAACTGATAATGGGTTCCTGCTGCGGTAAAGCTGGCACTTGGCTCAATCAGCGCATTTTCAATTACTTCCAGAGAGTTTTTATTAACAGCGGCCAAAAAGTCCGCTGGTACTTCGCCATTCTCATCAGTTTCAATAAGATAATCATAAAGGCGAACCTCAGCCTCAATAGCATCCTCAGCGGATACCCAATGAATGGTGCCCTTCACCTTGCGGTTAGCCGTAGCGCCACCAGTCTTGGACTCCGGATCATAGGTACAGTGCAGCTCGGTTACATTACCATTTTCGTCCTTGATAACTTCCTCGCACTTGATGATGTAGCCATGCTTAAGACGAACTTCGCCTTCCGGCTTCAAACGGAAGAATTTTTTTGGAGCATCCTCCATGAAATCCTCCTGCTCAATGTACAGTTCACGGCCAAATGGCACATAACGGTGCGCAGAGGTATTTGGATTGTTATCTGCCAGCATAAATTCCTTTTTGCCCTCCGGATAATTGGTAATAACCACCTTCAGAGGATGCAGTACCGCCATAATCCGATCAGCATGCTTGTTCAAATCATCCCGCACGCAATGCTCCAGCATGGCCACATCCACCAGGCTGTTGGCCTTGGCTACGCCAATTTCCTCACAAAAAGCCCGGAGCGAGGCTGGCGTATAACCCCGGCGACGCAGGCCGGAAATGGTTGGCATCCGCGGGTCATCCCAACCGGATACGTAGCCTTCCTCCACCAGCTGACGCAGCTTACGCTTGGAGGTAACTGTATTGGTAAGATTCAACCGGGCAAATTCAATCTGCCGTGGACGGGCTCCGGTCTTAAAGTCCAAAGCATCCAACAGCCAATCATAGAATGGACGGTGATCCTCAAATTCCAAGGTACAAACAGAGTGGGTAATCTCCTCAATGGCATCGGACAATGGATGAGCGAAATCATACATTGGATAAATGCACCATTCATCGCCGGTACGATGATGGGCCACATGGGCAATACGATAAATTACCGGATCCCGCATAACGATATTAGGCGATGCCATATCGATTTTGGCCCGCAGCACCTTTTCCCCATCAGCAAAGTCACCATTCTTCATCTTGGCAAAGAGGTCAAGATTTTCCTCCACACTGCGGTTACGGTATGGGCTCTCCTGGCCTGGCTCGGTAAGAGTACCACGCATGGAACGAATCTCCTCAGCAGTGGAATCATCCACATAAGCCAAGCCCTTTTTTATGAGCTCCACAGCGAAATCGTACAGCTTGCCAAAATAATCCGAAGCAAAAAACATCCGGTCATCCCAGCTAAAGCCCAGCCACTTGATATCCTCCTGAATGGAGTCCACATATTCCACATCTTCCTTGGTAGGATTGGTGTCATCAAAGCGCAGGTTGCAAATGCCCCCATTATTTTTGGCCAAACCGAAGTTCAGGCATATGGACTTAGCATGTCCTATATGAAGATAGCCGTTGGGCTCCGGCGGAAAGCGGGTATGCACTCCTTCAGGATAGTACCCGTTCTTTAAATCATCATTGATTTCATTCTGTATAAAATTGGAAACTATAGCCGTATTTTCTGCCATGGTATCGCTCCTCTTTATTTGCTCCCTTAACGGGGCGGTTAAAACGGCCATACGCCGTCAGTACTCTTAAGTATATCACAAAATGAGACTAAATTCAGTAGTCTGCAGGCAAATCACTGGAATTACATTTTTCATCCACATATCTGCTCAACCGTTCATAGCCCAGCTTCACCTTCTCAAGCTGCGGCAGGTGTTCCATCACCCGGGGCAGATAGCCCTTTTCCCGTATCCTAATCATGGTCCAGGCGAAATTTATATCGTAGGCCCACATGAGCCGCACCAAGATCCGGTCATTGTTGGTACGAATTTCATTGTAATCAACCTGCTCACCCCGGACGAATCTATCGATAAATCCCGGCGCAAACAGCATTTTTTCATCCTCAAACTGGATTTTGGAAAAGGTCTGGATTTTCTTCCCCGTCAAATATGGCTCCAACACCCGGAAAATGTCCAGCTTGTCCGCATCCCGAATAATCTTGGCAAATAGCAGATGCTTCTTGCTGGGTGCGGTAGCAATATCCTTTTTATTGTGGTTAAAGATGGCAAAGAGCAGAATCTCCTTATCCTCGGCCACCAGCTCATCATAAAAGGCCAGTTCCTTGATTACCTGCAGTCCCAAAGCCGCATGGTCCTCCGACATGGCATCGGAAAAGGTCCGATACAGCTTCCACTGCCGAAACCGACCCACATCATGAAAGAGGCCTATCAATTCCGCCAGCAGCACATCATGCCGGTTAAGCTCCAAATGCTCCGCCAACTGCCGGGCATAGGCGGTAACATACCCGGTATGCATTTCCTTGGTCTTGATGCCCAGCATGACATCTTCGTCAGCCTCATAAAAGGATTTCATGTATTCATCCATCCACTTATGGGCTTTTTTGACAATCTTTTCCATATAGGTAAATCTCCAACAATCAATCGAAAAGGAGCTGCATATCACAGCCCCTTACAAGGTCATAAAAATCTAACACATTATATCATATTTTTTTATTACCTGCTATTAATTTGTTTATTACTTGTGAAAAACCTTTAGAAGCCCGCTGCTTTCATGAATATTCTCCATATATTTGCGGGAGTCGTACCGCCGGTCATTGTCCCCATCCGTTGATTGTCATCAGCACCGACCCAGACCCCGACCACTAAGTCAGGTACATACCCAACAAACCAGGCGTCATGGTAATCACTGGTAGTACCTGTTTTACCGGCCACATCACCGCCAATATTGGCCGCAGTTCCTGTACCATGACTTACTACACCTCTAAGCATGCTATTAAGGCTTTCAGCAGTCTCTTCCTTTATTACCTGTTTGGAAGTCTCCGGCTTAGGATACTCCTCCAAAACATTTCCGTCGCGATCAAGCACTTTCACAATAGGAGTATGCTTCACGTAAAGGCCCTTATTGGCAAAAGTACAATAGGCACTGGTAAGTTCCAGAGGAGTCACGCCTCGGGTAATTCCCCCCAAGGCCGTAGAGAGGTTTCCGTCATTTTTCTCTCCCTCCATAACCAAGGTGGTTATTCCCATGTCCTTAGCGTACTTTATTACTTTTTCAATGCCAACATCCTGAGCAACCCGTACAGTTGCCACATTTAGCGACTGTTCACAAACATACCGAAGAGGAACACTGCCACTATAACTTCTATCATAGTTTTGCGGTGACCAACCGTAAATATTTAGCGGTGAATCAGCCACCACAGAGTCCGGTGTATAACCAGATTCAAGAGCAGCGGCGAACACGAAGGGTTTAAAAGCCGACCCTGGCTGTCTTTCCGCCAAGGCGGCCCGATTAAACTTGTCAGTTCCCCGTCCACCCACCATGGCCTTTATGTAGCCAGTATGTGGGTCAATGGCCACCAATGCCCCTTGAGGCTGTTTAAGGCCGTTGGCATCCTGCAGCTCCGGCAGATTCTGCATAGCTTCCTCGGCCTTTTTTTGCATATCCATGTCTAAGGTGGTATAAATCTTTAACCCGCCCTTATAGACCCCATCATCACCATATTTTTCAATCATGGTTTGGATTACATAATCTACGAAATAGCTGGGCCCGTCAGTTTTGACGGCAGGTGGCTCCACATGAATTTCCTCTGCCCCGATTTTTTGGGCCGTATCAGCACTGATGTAGCCATATTTGGCCATTTGCTGCAAAACCACACATTTTCTTTTTTGAGCGGCTTCTATATTATTGAGGGGCGAATAAAAATTCGGGCTCTTAGGGATACCCGCCAGCATGGCACATTCATTCAAATTAAGATCTTCTACGTTCTTGCCAAAATAATACTTAGATGCTGCCTGAACGCCATATATTCCCCGACCAAAATATATCTGATTTAAATATAGTTCCAGTATCTCATCCTTGGTATGACGATGCTCAATCTTTAAGGCCAAAAACATTTCCTGAATTTTGCGTCTAAAACTCTGTTCCTGAGTCAAATAGGCATTTCTAGCCAGCTGTTGAGTAATAGTGGAACCGCCCTCGGCAATCGCATGGTGGGTAATATTGGCCCACATGGCCCGGAGAATTCCCCGAAAATCAATGCCTATATGGTCGTAAAACCGCACATCTTCCGTTGCCACAAAAGCATTCTTTAGATTCTTCGGTATTTTATCGCTTTTTACCGGCTCCCGGTCCTCCTCGGCATGAACAACCGCAATCTCATTCCCCTTTATATCGTATATATGGGAAGTAAAGGCCGGCTGAATATCCGGCAAATCACTCTGTATATTAGCTGACGCCGCCAAGTAGCCGATTCCGCTGCCAATAGCAACCACTGATATTATTATTATTAAACCTGTAAATATTTTCACAGCTGCACATCCAATTTATAATCAATAAATAATCTCATTCATATCAAATACACCAATGACAATTCTACAACACCAATACTAATTCTTCAACCAGAAAAAAGCAGCCATATCAATGGCTGCTTTTCAACATTTATTTTGTATTTAGTTCTATAAATATTTTACTTAACAAATACTACATTGCCCTGCTGCAGGAAGCTGGTCTTCTCATTTTCTACCATAATTTTAGCGGCATCAGCATTGGATACTACAGGATTTACAAAGCCTTTGATGGACTGCGCCCGTACGATAAGCGGATTGGAACCGGCCCGGGATACGCCACTGGTCAAGCTCTTGGCGTAGGAAACATAGCCTCTGTTTATAATTTCCTCATGGGTAAAGTTGTCCTCACCATATACCATCTTGCCGTCTGGAGTGAATACGCCGGCTGCCATAGCAGTTTCCAGACCCAAGCCACTGCAATCAACAATCAATCCGGTATAAGGGCCGGTGCTTACAGGAATTTCTGGCACATAAGACTTAGCCGGAGCTAACGGAACCACTGGCGTGGTACGCTCTGGGATAACGGCTGCTGCCAAAGAACTGGTTCCGCGAACCGGAATTTCCAAAATCACATGATAACCATCTTTATCCTGATATTTTTTTACTACCTGAGCACCCTTAATCAAACCATTAACCCGACTGCGAATAACATCACTGGCAGTAATGCTGTCCTGTACAGTGGTATCAGAATCAATACGTACACCCTGCACTTCCTCCAAGGCGTTGCGCATGGCATCCACTTTGGCTGCCCGATAACCGTTAATAGCATTAGTATTGGTCAAGGCCCCCATACCTTCTACCCGGATAACTCCGTCAGAAATGTCAGTAGCTGCAAATACTGTGCAGCTCATCAGCAGCATTGCCACTGCTAAAATTGTTGCGAATAACTTTTTCATGATAAATTCCTCCTCGTTTATATTTACCTCATCCGTCAACTTCGTTGACACCTTCCCCATAGGGGAAGGCAAAAATTTGTTGTGGAGCTTCGCTCCTATAAACCTTCATTTTCTCCACCACTTGGGTGAGCTATTTTTATCCAATAATTTATTGTATCTCTGGCCACCTTTTCGGCTGCATCTAATCCTGCCTTGGTCAGGACCAGCCGCTCAGCCTCTTGTTGGGTCTCGGCCAGCATTTCGTAGCTTTCCTTAAACTCACCTACGATGGTCTTCCGCCTACAGTCATAGGCCTGTATTTTTACCCCAGCCCGGGCCATATAGCCCTTTCCGGCGGGGTTAGCCATAATCCCCAGGATTTTGGCTTCACCAACAATAGCATAATTTACCATTATGGTGTTGTTATCCAGCAAGGTCCACATGGACTGGATATAGCTGTTATAATCTCCGGTCAAAAACCGTTGCTTGGCCGGCAACAAATCCTCGTCCTGTTCCACTTGGAAGCCCTGCATCCCAAACCGATGATTAAAGGCCTGTTCCAAGCTGTCGCCATAGCCTTGATTATCAGAAGTATTTACCGCCCGAATAACGATATTGGCAGTCATATCATCATTTTTTTCCTGTCTTTGGGCTACCAGCTCCTGAAAATCCACATGCAGCTTTTTATCTCTTACGGCCACCTCGGCTATCACCATAAGCTGGTTGCCGCTGGTGCTTTTTTTCACCACCTTGCAGCTGTCCACATAATCATTGTACCTGTTCATCATCTGGGCAAAGGCACTATTGGGATTGTTCTCTGCCCGGGTGTCATGGGAAAATACTTTGAACACCGCCCGTTTCTTGGCATCCTCAATAGCTTTGGCTTCCTGTCCGGCCACTGCTGTCCCGCTGACCTTGACTATGATTATCTCATCGGCCGCTTCAGCCTTAGCACCTAAGCAAATTACCAAACAGAGCATCAGCATCCATACTGTCAAGGCCTTTATTGCTTGTATCATAACCTCACTCCCTCCATTACCATTCCCTCATCATTGAACCTGAAGAATAATTTTACTGGTACTTTCCAAAGGAATTAAGGTTATCCCATTGTCAGCGGCTGCCTGGATAATTTCCTGAGTCAGCTCATACAAGCTGTCCCAGCCGCTGGCGATTATCTTGATTTTATAGGCTCCATCCGGAGCAAATCCGGTCCGGGTAATCCGACAATGGGCGCCCTCCAACAGATTGTTAAAGAAGTTACTATGCGCAGCCCGATCGGTTATTCCGTGTATTTCCACTGACGTATTCAGGTTGTTTACTCCCCCCCGATTTTCAAACTGCATAGTCTTTAAGGTGGAGCGGGCCAAATTTTCTGTAGCCTGGGCTGCAGCCTCCCGTCTAGCGGCGAACAAAGCAGCTTCCGGTGTTTTACCGACCCCGGCAAAGCGTTCCACATAGGTTTGGGAATAGCCATTTTGTATTCCCACCAAAGAGAAACTGCCTTCAACTTCGCTTTGATAATAACCGCTGGAATCTTTGTGAACACTTATATCCCTTATGGTTCCTGACAGAACCGAATTGGCGTTATTATCGCTATCCCTACGGGCCATCTGCCGCAGATCAGCTGGCGAAGGATTTGGATTGTGAGCTAATAGCTGAGCAACATTATCGTTTACCACTGTCTGAATTCCCATGTCGCTTAGGTATTGACTCACAATATTTACGGCCCGTTCATCCCGTTGAACCTGGCCATCCAGTCCATAGCCTACAACTGCCACATTGGCTACCCGTGGTTCTAAGGCAGCAGCCATAGCCTTGGCCACATCATCCTTGTATTTGGTCTCGATGTTGGTGTCATCTGCTTCCAAATCCGCCTTGATGACGAATATTCCACCTTGAACCCCTTCCGAAATTATGGATTTTATCTTTACATAACCGGTGGACCGGGAGGCAATTTTGTCGGATACCACCACGCCCATATCCACTTCGGTATTACTGCGGACATACATGCCTACCTTTTCTTCCAACAGGGTTCGCATTGCATCCCTTAGGGCCTCATTGCGGGATTTTTCATAATCTCCCTCGTAAGGAGCAGCTCCCTCCACAACTTCGGCGGCACAAATACCTGGATTAACGGTCAAACCACCTAAGGAAACCACGCCCGCCAGTATTATAGGAATAATCCATTTTTTCCTTGTCACCTTCATCATTCCTATCATCCCATTTCCTGTACTGCAAATCTAGAGTTTTTGGCTGCCCAGCTCCTGGGCCAACCCCATCAGCAGAGCACTGTAAACCATTTTATCATCATAATCCGTAGTTACTCCCTCCGGAAGCTTTACTGTTCTTTCATTCAGGCGGCTGAGCTCCGCCTTTTCGCTGCCCTCTACGGGGCTTTTGGCCAGCCACACCTTGTGGAGGAAGGTATACACATTTCCCCCGGACTCCACTGTATCGTTAGCCATTCCGGAAATATCCAGTTTTATCGGGTGTTTCGGGTTGGACATGGACACATCCACCCGACCATTAACACTGTCCAAGCTGATTTTATAGGCCGCATCCACCATTTTATCTGCCAGGCGATTATCCCTTACAGCTGGCGGATACACTACCCGCTTGGTCTTTTTTTGATAAGCAGCGGTGTAATAGTATCCTACTAAGAATTTGAGCTCTTCACCTTGCCGCCCCGAAAACATTTCCTGGGCCACCTTGGATGACATTCCCACATTCACTACCTGGTAGGTTTCCATTCCCAATTTGGCTTTATCATCCTTGAGATTTCCTTTAATGTTGGAAAAACTTATATCCTCTTTTAACATATTTCGCACCAGTGACATTACCTTACGGGTCTTCTCACTGTTGGAAATTGCTTCACTACGCACGTTATGCCATTTATTAGTTTTGGCATCAAAGGTTGGCAGGCCGATCGTTTCAGCATCTACCAAGGGTACAATCCCCAATAGTCGCAGGCTTACCGTATTGCCCTCACTACCTACTTTGGCATAGTCCAGATTCTCCTCTGGCATGCAGAACAGTAGGGAAATCCCTGCTATCACCGTGGAAGTGTAGGCTGTTTCCAAGGTATTATTGTTGGCGGTATCAATGGAGGTACTCACCATAAGGGTTGGATACAAGAATATTTTGTCCTCTGCCACCTGATGTTCATTGGAGCTGTGATGCTCTGTGGCGGTTATTTCCCTTAATTCGTAGGGCAAGTCGCCATCCTTTGCCATGCGAGTCAGCTTATCCTTTATCATTCGGTCCAGCTCGCGTCTGTCCGTATTATCCAGTTGAATGTTGTTGATGGAACTGTTATATGTGCATATAGGCTGTAAATATACCACCGGCTTGGCCGCCAGCGCAGTTCCCGTTGACAGTATTATCATCACTGCCATCAATAGTTCTCCAATCCGCCTAATCACCGCCGATCCCCTCCGCTTTTTGCAATGCTTATTATTTGCGGTCCTTTATACTGTCAACACTATTTACTTGATTTGTTGCTACTAATATAGACCGCTTCAACTATAATCCAATTAAAGACTAATTAGAAAAGAATTAAAATGAAAAATTTCCCTGTACACGTTGGAAATCTACCAACAATTCATCGGCTTTAATCCTGCAGCCCAGAGTTAACACCTTAACGCCAGCTGCTTGGGCCTGCTCCATGGCCTCGCCAAAGGCCGGGTGAGTTTCAACATTGGGCCTGACCTCGGTAACCTTGGGCATTTGAATAACGAAGGCTATGCCCGCCCAATAGCCCTCCTGCCGGGCCTTTATAAGCTCCTGAATATGCTTGATTCCCCGCTCTGTAGGCGCATCTGGAAAATATCCTATGCCCTTCTTCTCCAAAGTACAGCCCTTTACTTCCAATAAATATTTCTGCTTCTGGCGTTCCATGTAGAAATCAATGCGTGATAAACCATATTTATATTCAGGTTTTATGTAGTCAAAGCCTTGGTTTTCCAGCCACTCCCCCACAATTTTATTCGGAGCCTGACTGTCAATGTTAATCAGTCCCAGGCCAGCTTTCTTTACCCCTATTAAGTCATATTTGGTCTTCCGCTGGGGATTGTCCGCCACAGAGAGCACCACATCCACCCCTGGCAGTAAAAGTTCCTTACACCGACCGGTATTTTTCACATGGACCGTCTCTACTGCACCAGCCAAATCCACCTGGGCAATAAAACGATTGGGGCGTTCTATAAACTTAGCCCAAATAACTTTCTCATATCGCATGCACTTCGCCCCCATTATTTTCTGTCACAATATGATTATAACGCAGTTGTTCAAATTTTTCTTTTGAAAAAGAAAAATCTTCCATTTAGCGTTTCGTCGATAACAAACAAGTAGCGACATAACGCAGTTGTTCAAATTTTTCTTTTGAAAAAGAAAAGAAAAATAAAACTTCCATATAAAAAAGGACACAGTCTTAAACTGTGTCCTTTGGTCAAAGCATTATTTCACTTCCAAAGCTGCCGTTACGAAATCACGGAACAATGGATGTGGGTTGTTTGGTCTAGACTTAAGCTCTGGATGGAACTGGGAAGCCACAAACCAAGGATGATCCTTAACCTCAACGATTTCCACAAGGCTGTCATCAGGAAGAGTACCGGCAATAACCAAACCAGCATCCTTAAGCTCCTGACGATACTTGTTGTTGAACTCATAACGATGACGGTGACGCTCGCTGATTTCCAAAGTGCCATAAGCCGCCTCAGTCTTGGTACCAGGCTGAATTTTGCAAGGATATGCGCCAAGACGCATGGTACCGCCCTTATCTTCCACGTCTACCTGGGATTCCATAAGGTCGATTACCGGATGGGTGGTCTCCTGGCAGAACTCAGAACTGTGGGCATCGTTCATACCGCATACGTGACGGGCAAACTCGATAACTGCACACTGCATACCAAGGCACAGGCCAAGGAATGGCAGTTTATTTTCCCGGGCATACTGAATGGACATGATTTTTCCTTCAACGCCCCGATCGCCAAAGCCACCTGGAACCAAAATACCTTTGCAACCAGCAAATACTTCATCCAAATCTGGGTTCTTGGTATTTTCCAATTCCTCAGCATTAACCCAATGAATTTTTACATCTGCCTCATTGGTAATACCTGCATGATGAAGTGCCTCGGTAACAGAAATGTACGCATCAGGCAGTTCAACATATTTTCCAACAACAGCAATCTTAACCCGCTTCTTAGGATTATTAATCTTATGAACCATCTGCTCCCAGCTATCCATATTCACTGGAACATAATCCATATTCAGTTTTTCCATGGCAATACGGTCTAAGCCTTCTGCCTGCATCATCAGAGGAACTTCATAAATAGTGGAGGCAGTCCGATTCTCGATAACTGCTTCCTTGTCCACGTCGCAGAACATAGCCAGCTTGGCCTTCATTTCATCAGTCAAAGGATGCTCTGTACGGCATACCAAAATATCTGGCTGAATACCAATACCTCTAAGCTCCTTAACACTATGCTGGGTTGGCTTAGTTTTCAATTCTCCGGCAGCTGAAATATATGGAACCAGAGTTACATGAATGTAGAGAACATCATTCTTGCCGACTTCTTTCTTTACCTGACGGATAGCCTCCATAAATGGCAAAGATTCAATATCACCAACGGTGCCGCCGATTTCAGTAATGACTACATCAGCATCGCTTTCTGCCGCCACGTCATATACACGCTGTTTGATTTCATTAGTAATATGAGGAATAACCTGAACAGTCTTGCCCAGATAATCGCCCCGACGCTCTTTATTCAGTACATTCCAATACACCTTACCAGCTGTAATATTGGATCCCTTAGTCAAATTAATATCTATAAACCGCTCATAATGACCAAGATCAAGGTCAGTTTCCGCACCATCATCAGTAACGAACACTTCGCCATGCTGATAAGGGCTCATGGTACCTGGGTCGATGTTAATATACGGATCAAACTTCTGAATGGTAATATTATAACCACGATTTTTCAAAAGGCGTCCCAAAGAAGCTGCAGTGATACCTTTACCAAGTGAAGATACAACACCACCGGTGACAAAAATATACTTTGCCATATTATTATCCTCCTATAATCTATAATCAGCCATTTTCCTGAATGCTCTCAAATTTGTGGGTATCGCTGGCTTTTTTCTTTTCGGAAGCAGCTGCCTCACGGGAAATGGAGCGGGAACCGCGAGAACTCTTTTTCTCTACCGGATACCACTCAGTGAGTCCCCACTTGCCATCATTTCTATAGGTAAATCTACTATCCATGTTAATCTGGGTGTAAATTTCCGAAATAGCCTCTGGCAAGGACTGTACTGGCTTCTTCTTGCGCTTAATAACCTCAAGGATAAGGTCTTTATAATACATTGGCTCGTAGGCGGAGGAATCCACCACATTGGCAACATCAGCATTGTGCTCAGCCAAAATATACGCAGCGACTTCAACATCTGTACTCTTTAAATAATCCACTTAAAACGCCTCCGATAAACTAAAATTTATAATTAACTTTTCCAACTTATTACATCTTTTCCGGAGCAGATACTCCCAAAATGCCAAGAGCATGTTTAATGGTGTGAGCTGTAACGGTAACCAGAGCCAATCTGGCCTCAGCCAAATTCTCATCCACGCCCAAAATACGGCATTGGTTGTAGAAGCTATGGAACTTGCTAGCCAGCTCATAGGCATACCGGGCAATACGCTGTGGTGCATACTCCGCTGCCGCCCGCTGAATTTCTTCCTCGTACTCCTGCAATTTATTAATAATATCTATTTCAGTTTCGTCTTTCAGCAGGGAAAGATTTACTCCCTCACTAACCTTAAGCCCAGTTTCCTCGGCCTGACGGAAAATACTGCATATACGGGCATGGGCATACTGGATATAGTACACCGGATTTTCATTGGTTTTGGATTTGGCCAAATCCAAATCAAAGTCCAGCTGGCTGTCCATGGACCGCATAATAAAGAAATAACGCGCCGCATCGGTGCCCACTTCCTCAATAAGCTCCGCCAATGTTACCGTCTGACCGGTACGCTTGCTAAGCTTCACCAGCTCGCCACCCCGCAGGAGACGTACCATCTGAAGTAACAAGATATCCAAATTATCTGCATTAAAGCCCAGGGCACTCATGGCCGCCTTTACCCGGCAGATATAACCATGATGGTCAGCACCCCAAATATTAATCAGCTTACCAAAGCCCCGTTCAAACTTATCCTTATGATAGGCAATATCTGCGGCCAAATAAGTTGGCAAGCCATTATCCCGGATAACCACTCTGTCCTTATCATCACCGTATTCGGTAGACTTCAGCCAAAGGGCTCCGCCTTCCTCGTAAATCTTACCGTTGTCCTGCAGAACTTTGATGGCGGCATTTACCTTGTCCGGATGGAGAGTTCGCTCACTGTACCACACATCAAATTCGCAGTTAAAGGCCGCCAAATCTTCCTTCAGCGCAGCCAACTTCTCCTTTAAAGCCAACTCCTTGAAAATGTCCAATCGCTCATCTTCGGACATATTCAAGTACTTGTCGCCTTCTTTTTTAATGATACGCTGAGCAGTGTCAATTATGTCCGCCCCATGATAGCCATTTTCCGGGAAGGTACTCTCATCTGCCTTGCCCAACAGCTCCATATACCGATGATTTACCGACAAAGCAAGATTATTAATCTGATTACCGGCATCATTAATATAATACTCACTGGTTACAGGATAACCAGCAGCTCGCATTACATTAACCAGTGCACTGCCCGCCGCAGCACCGCGACCATGGCCAACATGCAAAGGACCAGTTGGATTGGCACTGACATATTCCACCTGAATAGGCTTCATATCCTTCTTAGGAAGCTGTCCGAAGTTCTCTCCCCGCTGCATTATCGCTGCCAAGCCATCATAAAGGACATTGGCTTTCAAAAAGAAATTAATGAAACCCGGACCGGCAATTTCCACCCGGTCCAACCAATCTCCTGAAATGCGTCCAGTGACTTCCTCCGCAATCTTCCGAGGATTCATACGAAACGCCTTGGCTGACTGCATGGCAAAATTAGTGGCAAAATCCCCCAATTCCTTTTTGGGTGGTACCTCCAAAATAATATTTGGAAGCTCCGCCTCTGGGAAAACGCCATCAGCAATAGCGGACTTGGCCGCACCTTCAATAGCAGCCAGCAATGTATCCTTAATATCCAAAACAATAGCCTCCTAATAATAATCTGATATATCAAATCTCGCGAATTTCCAAGTGGAGTTTGTATTCTCCTACTACTGAACCGTTAACTGCCATATCATACAGCAGATTAACTTCACCGCAAGCCTCATTCATGCAAATTGACAAATCCTTGGTACAAATCTCCAGCTCCATTGCGCTATAAGGCGTACGATACATAGTATGGGTAGTCTTCCCCATAACAAAGGTCATATCCGTATCCAAAGCCCCCCGGCGAAAAATATTCAGACTCTGTCCATCCGTTTTTATGGTAGTACGAATCACATTTTCCTTATCTACGCTGTCATCATTATATTTTATATAATGCTTATTATTACGAAAATAATACTGACCTTCCGTAACGTGGGAAATCTTTTCCATGCTACCACTTAAGTCTTTTTGATGGCCTGAGGTGCTGATTGTAACCTTCTTCATATCGCCTTTCTTATCCCCGTAACCAATGGGGAAATTACCTCTTGATTAACAGAACATTTATTCGCTTCCGCATTTACACAAAACTATACCTATTATACATAAAACGAACTTTATTGCCAACAAAATTTTACATAAAATAATACCACAAGTGGCTGTGGAAATGTCCCCCATTTCCACAGCCACTTTCATAGCTCAAGATCATAATTATTGAACTGCCACATCAATCTCCACCGCATGACCACTTACATCCATCATAATGGTAAGATACTGTTCATTGCTGATTTTAATCTGGCAGTCCGCCCCCACCGTTAAGCTAGGGGTGGAAATATCAACCTCCAATCCTAACGCTGTAAGGTTGGTAGCAGCATTAGCCGTAAGCATATTTGACATCTCAGAAATAGCACTCTGGGCCATCTCATCGAAGCTCTCTACCGGCATACCCATCATCATAGTAGACGCAATAAATTTCGCCGTTTCTTCACTCATATTATATACTACACTACCCCGGATTTCTTTGGTAAAACCAACTATAACCGCCACCCCGAGGCTAGTTGCACTCTTCTCCTTGACACTCATGCCAGTTCTGGTAGGAGTGGGGAACCCCATCTGAGGAAGTACGGTAGTAAATGCGTCTATAAAAGGATTAACCAATTTTACATCCATAAGTTATACTCCCCTCGCAAAACCAACATTCATATACACATCACCATGTGGAGTCTTCGCCTTGATATTAAACGCAATAAGGTCAGGGTTAGACAATACAATATCCGAGCCGACAATAGTACCCGGAGGCGTTACCCGCATTTCTCTATCCTTAAATATATCATTAACCTTAGATACTCCACGACCAGAGATAATATTCCCGGCCTCTTCAATAGCTGCTTCGGCTTCTTCAGAGGACAAATCATCTTCCTGGTTCATGCCCAACATAGCCTTGGACAAGCCAAACATAGTATCAGAATCCATGTATAATGCTACACGGCCTCTAGGCTCGCCAACTATACCAACTACCACGGCCACGCCATCAACCTGCAGTACAGTTTCATCATTTTGGGCAATCTCAATTTCACTTTGCACACCAAAAACCTGCATCAGTGTCTGCTGAAGAACCTTAGCGAAAGTAGTAACATAGGACTCCCTGTAGGTCGCCACTGTACCTACATTGTCCTTGCACATAATCATCAAAGTATCAATAAGTTCATTGGTACTAACCGGCTTTTGCAAAAAGGCACTTATACCTGCCATCCGCCCACGCATAATAAGCTTGGCATCCTTCATAGCACTGATCATAATGATCTTTGCTTTCGGATCGATAGCATGAATACGGCTGGTACATTCTATACCATCCTCATCCGGCAAATTCATATCCATTGTAACAACATCTGGTTTCGTTTTAGCATAAAGAGCAACCGCTTGGGCACAATTCTCAGCCATCGCACATATTTCAAAATTAGTCTTTGCGAGCATAGAGCTAACCATCATACGGCTTATTCTGGAATCATCAACAACCATAACCTTGACTTTTTCCACAAACAATCACCTGCATTTCTTCGCATAATATATATCATTAATAAATATTCGACACGAAAGCCAAAATCCTTTTATTTTAGAAAAAAATTGTACGCATTTTACAGAAATATACAAAAACACATTTTCAAAAATTAGCAAAGGATTTTTAGCAATTCTAGGAAACCTAATTAAACAATTCTACATTAAATCAATAATTCCTTCATTTTGGGGAGTAAAAATTTCAAACGCTTATAAGGTATATTTTGCCAGTGGCAAAATTTGAACAACTGCGTTATGTCGATTCTTGTCTGTTGTCGACGAGACGCTAATTGGAATATTTTTCTTTTTTTTAAAGAAAAATCTGAACAAATGCGTTATAATTACTATTGTATTTTTTATATAGGAGGAATAACTATTGGATAATATATTGATTATTTCGGCCTTTGTCCTGTATTTGGGACTGATGATGTATATCGGTCTATATTATTATAGGAAAACAACTGACATGGACGATTACATCATCGGCAACCGTAAGCTGGGAGCCTGGGTAACTTCCCTCAGTGCCGAAGCCTCTGATATGAGTGGCTGGATGCTGATGGGACTGCCGGGAGCTGCTTATCTGGCAGGGCTTAATGCAGGCTGGATAGCCCTTGGTCTGGCGCTGGGTACCTATGCCAACTGGAAATTCATTGCTGCCCGGTTGCGAAAGTTCACGGAAATTGCCAACAATTCCCTGACACTGCCGGATTTCTTCCAGAACCGCTATCAGGACAACAGCAATGTCCTGCGGATTGCTCCGGCTATTTTCATCATTATATTCTTTGTAATCTATACCGCTTCTGGTTTTGTCAGTGGTGGAAAGCTGTTCAGCACCCTCTTTGGTCTGGACTATGCCACCGCAGTTATGTTGGGAGCCTTCGTAGTAGTTTTCTATACCCTGACCGGCGGTTTTATGGCTGTATGCTGGACTGACTTCATCCAAGGTGTGATGATGTTCTTTGCCATTATAATGGTTCCAGCTGTGGCCGTTTATTCCATGGGTGGTGTAGGTAACACAGTAACGGCAATTGATATTATTAATCCAACTTTCTTTAATCCATTTCTTGGACCAGACGGTTCCACCATTTCCATGATTGAGTTTATTTCCCTCATGGGCTGGGGACTGGGTTATTTTGGCCAACCCCATATCCTGGTTCGCTTTATGGCCATAAAATCCTCTAATGAACTGAATCGGGCTATGCACATTGCCATGGTATGGGTAGCCATTTCCTTGATGGCCGCTGTGGCAGTAGGTATTGTGGGTAATGTATTCCTTACAGAAAAGCTGATGGGGCCACAGGTTGAAACTGTATTTTTGGTAATGACCGAACAGTTATTTACCCCATTCGTAGGCGGTCTGATTCTGTCCGCAGTATTGGCCGCTATTATGAGTACAGCTTCTGCTCAGCTTTTGGTAGCCGCTTCAGCCTTTTCTCAGGACTTTTATCGTTCCGTTATCCGCAAATCCGCCGGCCAGGGAGAATTAGTTTGGGTGAGTCGGGCAGCGGTGTTAGCCATCTCGGCCATGGCCATAACCATTGCCATGAATCCGAACAGTTTCATTCTGGATATGGTGGCCTATGCTTGGGCTGGTTTTGGTGCTGCCTTTGGGCCAGCTCTCATTATGTCCCTGTTCTGGCGTCGGGCTACCAGAAACGGCATATTAGCCGGCATCGTAATCGGTGGTCTCACCGTACTTATTTGGAAGCAGCTAGCGCTCTTTGGTCTGTATGAAATCATTCCAGGCTTTATCTTCTCCCTGCTGGCTATTTACGTTGTTAGCCTCATGGATAAGGAGCCGACCAAAGAAATCACCGATATGTTTGACTCAGTGGAACATTCGGAAATCTAATTATATACTATCTACAAGGGCTCTTGGCATTCTGCCACAGAGCTCTTTTCATTAGTACATAATTTTTTTGAAAATTTTTCTCATTTAGGTATTGAAAATCATTTTCATTTATGTTATATTATATTCAAGCTTCAAAGAGAAGCGAACTCTCCTAAATATAATACACACACCAAAAAAGTCTTCGCCTGCTCATGCGAAGACTTTTTTGGTGATTTTTTATTCTTCTTCCATATCTTTTGGTTTGCCACGACCAATCAAATAAAGTGGTCGATTCTTTACTTCCTCATAAATACGGCCTATGTATTCTCCCAAAATACCCAATACTGTCAGCTGCATGCCACCGAAAAACACGATACAAGCCGTAATAGTAGCCCAACCAGCTACCGCATCATCGTAGACGAATTTGGATACCAATACATGCAAAAATAACAAAATACTTATAAAGCCACAAAAAACGCCTATATACAGTCCCATACGCAGTGGCAAGGTTGAAAAAGCCATAACTCCATCGATGGCAAAGTGGAGCATTTTCCGGGGAGAAAACTTGGAAACCCCCGCAAAACGTTTAGGTGCCACAAACTCTATCTGTGTTTGCTTAAATCCCATGGAACCAATCATACCACGAATAAAACGGGCATGTTCCCTATACCGGCGAAAAGCCTGCACCACCACCTTGTCCATCAGGCGGAAGTCTGAACCTCCCTCCTGAATATGAACAGTGGACAAAAAATTAAGCACCTTATAATAATAAGCTGATGTTACCTTCTTTACAGCAGAAACGCCCTCGGTGGTTTTACGGATGGTCTGCACCACCTCATAGCCTTCCTCCCACTTGGCAATCAGGGTTGGAATCAGCTCCGGTGGATGCTGCATATCACCATCCATCATAATAACCGCATCTCCATCGGCCAAATCCAGGCCACAGGTCAGAGCTAACTGATGTCCGGAGTTCTTTGCCAAAAAAATAGACTGAACCCGTTTATCCTTTTTCTCCAACTCCCGCAGGATCTCCCGGCTCCGATCCTTGGAACCATCATCCACAAAATTCAATTCAAAGTCATAATCTAATCCCTCAAAAACTTGGGCGATGGCCTCGTAAAAATGCTCTATGTTATCTTCTTCATTGAATACAGGTACAACAACTGATATAATCTTCATGTGCAATCTCTTTCCCATCAAATTAATTAATTTTTTACCAATATATTATAACGCAATTGTTCAAATTTTTCTTCCTAAAAGAAGAAAAATATTCCACTTAGCGTTTTCCTTATATTCTATTACTATTATCGAGGACTTTTCAATGAATTTAAGCGATAAAATCAAACATCATTTTCTCACCAAGGAATTTTTCCTCTTTCTGGTTATTGGCTGCATCAATACCTTTAACTGCACCTTTTTGGCCTGGCTGTGTTCCTTTGCCATAACCGATGCCAATTTAACCTTTAACATTGGTTACATTTTAGCCAATATCTGTGCCTGTTGGATGAACAGCCGCTTTGTTTTCCACGATACCCTGTCTGTCAGTCGATTTATTAAATTCTTTATATCATATATTCCTAACTACATTATCCAAAATATAATTGTACTGATCTTTTATAACTGGCTTAACTATCCACCAGTTGTAAGTTACCTGCTGGCCGCCATCTTGGGTATACCAATTACTTTTTTAATGGTAAAGATATTCGCCTTTGGGCGGAAGTAAAAAACAGGACCATGAAATGTAGAGACCCCCATAAGTTAGACCAAGTAATCTAACTTATGGGGGGCTTTTTATGGCAAAATATACTGCTGATTTCAAATTGAAGATAGTTCAGGAATATTTGAGAGGGGATATTGGATACGATGC